>JACCDU010517808.1_pt1 | contig 31842 bp, 30 predicted proteins | sample 7446081 | NCBI WGS metagenome assembly JACCDU01 (sample SAMN15323447, study PRJNA562643) | freshwater metagenome | isolation source: river surface water | place: USA:Blue River Watershed | collected 2017-08-17
GATCACCCAGCGTGCCTTCGGCCTGCCGAAGAACACCCTGGATCCGTTCATGGTCGAAGCGGCTGTCGCTCCTTACGAGATCGGCAACACCGCGCATGACCTGATCATCCATGACACCGGCTTCCGCGTCGGTTACCTGCGCGCTGTGTCGCACACCATGAACTGCTTCGCCAACGACTGCTTCATGGACGAACTGGCACACGCTGCTGGCAAGGATCCGGTCAAGTACCGCCTCGACCTGCTGTCGAACGAGCCGCGCTTCGCCAACGTGCTGAAGATGGCCGCTGACAAGGCAGGCTACGGCAAGAAGCTGCCGGCAGGCCACGGCTACGGCGTCGCACTGATGGAAGGCTACGGCACCTACATGGCGCAAGTGGCTGAAGTCTCGGTCAAGGGCGGCGAAGTCAAGGTCCACAAGGTCCACGTCGCTTGCGACTGCGGCCGCATGGTCAACCCGGAGATCGTCCGTCAGCAGCTCGAGTCGGGCATTATCTACGGTCTGTCGCATGCTCTGTACGGCAATATCACCATCAAGAACGGTGTGGTCGAGCAGAACAACTTCAACGACTTCCGCGTGATTCGCCAAAACGAATCGCCGGTTATCGAAGTGCATCTGGTTCAGAGCACCGAGAAGCCGGGCGGTGTCGGCGAGCCGTCGACCTCGCTGATCGGCGCGGCCGTTGGCAACGCGATCTTCAACGCCACCGGCAAGCGCGTGCGTAGCATGCCGCTGGCTGCAGGCCTGAAGTCGGCGTAATGCAGTGAGCCTTGAATGCTCCCTGCCCGCGAGGGTAGGGAGCATTTTTTGTTTGTAGCAGCAAAAAAGTAGCAACGGGCATCAGCATGGACAGCATCGACCTCGAAGTACTCAAGACCTGTGGCGACTGGATCGCCGCCGGCAAGAAGTGCGAACTCGTCACCGTCATCAAGACCTGGGGCTCGAGCCCGCGACCGGAAGGCGCGACGCTCGCCATCTGCGAAGACGGACGCGTGGTCGGGTCCGTGTCCGGCGGTTGCATCGAAGACGATCTGATCGACAAGGTACGCACGTACGGCATCACGCGCGTCAAGCCTGAAGTCGTTACCTATGGCATTACCGCCGACGAAGCGCACCGCTTCGGCCTGCCCTGTGGCGGCACCATACAACTTTCCATCGAGCCGCTGTCGGCGGACAGCCAGATCAAAGAACTGATCACGATGCTGGGGCAGGGCGACCTGGTCGCACGTCGCGTCGACCTGCAGTCCGGCGCCGTTACGCTGGGCCCGGCGAAGGCCGGCATGAGCCTGCAAGTGTCCGAGACGGCGCTGACCACCATTCATGGCCCACGCTGGCGCCTGCTGATCATCGGTGCCGGACAACTGTCGCGCTTCCTCGCGCAGATTGCCGTCGGCATGGATTATGCGGTCACCGTTTGCGATCCGCGCGAAGAGTATCGCGATGGCTGGCATGTGGACGGTGTCCATGTCGTGCATGCGATGCCGGACGACCTCGTGGTCGAGATGAAGCTCGACAGCCGCTCGGCCGTCGTTGCGCTGACCCATGATCCCAAGCTCGATGACCTGGCGCTGATGGAAGCGCTGAAATCGGAAGCCTTTTATGTCGGCGCGATCGGTTCGCGCTCGAACGACAGCAAGCGCCGTGAGCGCCTCCTTGATTTTGACGTCACGCCGGAACAGCTGGCCAAGCTGCACGGCCCGATCGGCATTTACATCGGCAGCAAGACACCGTCCGAGATTGCCATTTCCATCCTGGCCGACATGACCGCCGCCAAGAACGGCGTCACCTTGCCCGAGGTGATGCAGGTCGGTAAGGCCAAAGAAGCAGCCAATATCGAAGCGACATCGGACGTCTGCCTGCTCGAACACGGGCAGCGCGTCGTCTGAGTTTTCTTCTATAATTTTTTCTTTTCACTGCACGCGGCCGCTCCCCACCGGCCGCGCATTTTTTTGTGCAAGACGCCATCTGGTTTTCGGACAAACGCCCGGACACGCCCTGCGTGGCTGTCTGCTCGACCACCTTTGACGATGTGTGCCGCGGCTGCGGGCGCACCGTGGCCGAGGTGGCCGACTGGGTCTTCATGAATGCCGAGGAAAGAGAAGTGGTCTGGACGCGCATCCTCGCCGAAGGTTATCCGCGGCGAAATACCTGACGTAGCCGTACTGGCAGTCATGCCTTCGACTGAAGCCACTGCACACCGCACCCGCCATGCCCGCCTTCATCGCCCCGGTCACTGAAGCCCTGAAATCGCCGGCCGGATTCATCGTCCTGCTGATGATGTCGAATGTCTTCATGACTTTCGCCTGGTATGCGCATTTGCGCGACTTGTCGGACCGGCCCTGGTGGATTGCCGTCATCGTCAGCTGGGGCATCGCCTTTTTCGAATACATGCTGCAAGTGCCGGGCAATCGCATCGGCTTCCAGCATTTCAACCTTGGCCAGTTGAAGATCGCGCAGGAAGTGATCACGCTGGCCGTCTTCATCCCGTTCGCCGTGATCTACATGGGACAGCCGCTGAAGTGGGACTTCCTGTGGGCCGGCTTGTGCCTGCTGGGTGCGGTGTACTTCGTGTTCCGCGCGTAAGCTTTCCCGAACTCCGTTCCCGCGCCGGCATCGAAAGGCCGGAGGCGCGGACATGGCAGCTGGCCCTCAACAACGTATGGTGTAAATGCGTGCCGATCGCAGGCAGCATATGGCGAGTGCCTTGTTGGCAGCAATGGCGCTGGTCTTCGTGCTGGCGCGAACGTTTGAAGTCCGTCATCCGGGTTGGCTGTGGGTACGCGCTTTCGCCGAAGCTGCCATGGTCGGCGGGCTGGCTGACTGGTTTGCCGTCACCGCGCTGTTCCGTCATCCGTTCGGCCTGCCGATCCCGCATACCGCAATCATCCCGGCCAACAAGGACCGGATCGGCCACGCCTTTGCTGATTTTCTCGAACGTCATTTCATGACCCGCACGGTTCTCACCGCCGAATTGGCCGAGATCGATGTGGCTGCGATGATCGGCAACTGCCTGCTGGAGCCGACGCAACGCCGCTGGCTGGCCTCGCAATCGCTGCAGGCGCTGGTGAGCGAAATCAAGCCCGGCGCCTTGCTGGCCGACTGGCTCGACAACGCACTCGACCAGCGCCTGCATGAGCGCCTGTTCGATTATTTGCTGAATGCCGCATCACGTTTGCTCGACGAGCACACCGATCCCATTTACCGCAAAGTCAGCGAAAAAAGTCCGCGCTGGATGCCACGCCGCTTCAATTACGAATTCTTCCTGCGCCTGATGGACGGGATCAGTGAATTGCTGGATGAAATGCGGGTCGCCGACAGCGCTGCCCGCCAGCACTTTGCCCAGACGGCGATGACGCTGCGTGACCGGCTGGCTAGTGGTGAATTCGATCCGCTGATCGCTCATGAGCTGCAGCTGGCACTCAAGCAGGGCATATTGTCGGCACACGCGGAACACGGGCTGGCTGCCTTTGCCCGGCAACTTGCGATGGACCTGATGCTGCGCAACCGGATCAACTTGTGGGCGCGTCGACAAGCCGTGATCTTGCTGGTGCGCCAGCGCAAGCGCATCGTCGGCATAGTGCGTCGTGTGGTGCATGGCTGGGACGCGGCGACCGTCACGGCACGCATCGAAGCCTACGTCGGGCAAGACCTGCAATTCATTCGCATCAACGGCACGCTCGTGGGCGGCTTGGTCGGGCTGCTGTTGCATGCCTTGTCGCTGTGAGCCTGAATCCGCAGGCTGCAACGAGTCGGACCGTATCCTTGCCGCCGGCTGTCATACAGGTGTCATAAATATTTCCATATAATTGAAAATATGAAGAACTCAGAAGCCATCGCTGCATTCCTCGCCCTTGGACAGGAGTCGCGCCTGAACGTCTTCAGGATGATCGTCCAGAACGGAGATAAGGGACTCATGCCTTCGGCACTGGTCGAGCGACTGGGGATGCCGAACGCGACGCTGAGTTTTCATCTGAAAGAATTGCTGCGCGCCGGACTGCTGCTGGTCGAGCGGCGCGGCCGCAATCTGGTCTATCGGCCGAACGCCCGGTTGGTTTGCGCGCTGAGCGATTTCCTGCTGGAGAACTGCTGCAATGGCGAACCCTGTGCACCAGTTTGCCTGCCGCTCCCGAGATCCCTTCCACCCAACGACAAGACCCAATGAAAACCTACAACATCCTGTTCCTTTGCACGCACAACTCGGCCCGGTCGGTGCTTGGCGAAGCACTCGCATCCACGCATCCCAGCGGCCGCCTTGCCGGCTATTCGGCCGGTTCAACCCCGGGCGGCAAGGTCAATCCGTTTGCGGCGGAACTCGCTTTGCAAATGGGGTATGCATCCGAAAAACTGCGCTCCAAGAGCTGGGAAGAATTTGCCGTGCCCGGTGCGCCGCACATGGACTTCATCGTCACCGTGTGCGATAACGCAGCCGGCGAAGCCTGCCCCATCTGGCCCGGCAATCCCGCAACGGCACACTGGGGTTTCCCGGATCCTTCGCAAGTCACCGGCAGCGACGAAGCCAAGCGCAAGGCGTTCATGGATGTGATGTCCGGCCTGCAAAAGCGGATCGACCTGCTGGCGGCGCTGCCGCTGGACAGCCTGGACAAGCTGAGCCATCAGTCCGCACTGGGCAAGCTGGCGGCAGCCTGAGGCAGGCATGAGCTTCTTCGAACGTTACCTGAGCCTCTGGGTCTTTCTTTGCATCGTGGCCGGCATCGCGCTGGGGCAGGCCTTGCCCGGGCCGGTGCAGGCCATTGGCGCCCTCGGCGTCGCGCAGGTCAACCTGCCGGTCGGCCTGCTGATCTGGGTGATGATCATCCCGATGCTGGTGAAGGTCGACTTCGGCGCACTGCATGAAGTGAAACGACACATGCGCGGCATCGTCGTGACCTTGTTCGTCAACTGGCTGGTGAAGCCGTTTTCAATGGCGCTGCTCGGCTGGTTGTTCGTGCGGCAGTGGTTCGCCCCGATGCTGCCGGCTGACCAGATTGACAGCTACATCGCCGGCCTGATCCTGCTGGCCGCGGCACCTTGCACCGCGATGGTCTTTGTCTGGAGCCGGCTGACCGGCGGCGACCCCTTGTTCACCCTGTCGCAGGTGGCGCTCAACGACGCGATAATGATCGTCGCCTTTGCGCCGCTGGTGGGTTTGCTGCTCGGCTTGTCGGCCATCGTCGTGCCATGGCAAACCTTGCTGGTGTCGGTGGTGCTCTACATTGTCATCCCGGTTGCGATCGCGCAGCTGTGGCGCAGGCACTTGCTGGCACAGGCGGAGGGCGTCTTTGACGCCGTGATGAAGAAGATAGGTTCGTGGTCGATCGCCGCTTTGCTAATGACGCTGGTGCTGTTGTTTGCCTTCCAGGGCGAGGCCATCCTGCGCCAGCCGCTGGTGATCGCCTTGCTGGCCGTGCCGATCCTGGTCCAGGTTTTTTTCAACGCCGGACTGGCGTATTGGTTGAACCGGCGTCTGGGTGAGGCGCATGCGGTCGCTTGTCCGTCGGCGCTGATCGGGGCCTCGAATTTCTTCGAGCTGGCCGTGGCAGCCGCCATCAGCCTGTTCGGCTTCCAGTCCGGCGCGGCGCTGGCGACCGTGGTCGGGGTGCTGGTCGAGGTGCCGGCAATGCTGGCGGTAGTCGGCATCGTCAACGCAACTCGCGGTTGGTATGGGCAGGGAGCAACGCCTGCCGGAGCCGAAGGGAATGTACTGAAAGTGCCTGATTGATAAGAAAGTTGTCCCGTAAGGAGCCGGGGTCGCTGTAATATTCTCGTCACACACGGCCCATAAACTTGACGCCGTGACCACATCCGCCCATCCCGATTCGTTTCCCGAGGTTCTGCCGACCATGAGTACCCCCATGTCGCAGGCGTCGCCGCTTGCTGCTTCCCGCGCAAGTGCGCCCGTCGATGCCAGCTCGGCCCGCTGGCAGGACTTCCTGTTCCACGCCATTACGTTTGCCTTCGCGGCGCTGGTATTGCTGATCCTGGCCGGCATCATTGCCTCGCTGGTCATCGGTGCCTGGCCAGCGTTGCAACACTTCGGGCTGGGCTTCATCACTCGCGTCGAATGGGATCCGGTCAATGATGAATACGGTGCCTTGATCGCTATCGCCGGCACCTTGATCACCTCGGTGATCGCTTTGCTGATTGCCTTTCCGGTCAGCTTTGGCATCGCACTGTTCCTGACCGAAATCTGCCCGGTCTGGCTCAAGCGCCCGCTGGGTACGGCAGTCGAGCTGCTGGCTGGCGTGCCCAGCATTATTTACGGCATGTGGGGCTTGTTCGTATTTGCGCCGCTGTTTGCCGATTATGTGCAGCCGCTGCTGCAATTGGTGCTGGGCGAGCTTCCTGCGGTCGGCGTCCTGTTCCAGGGACCGATGATGGGGATTGGCATCCTGACGGCCGGCCTGATTCTGTCGGTGATGATCATCCCGTTCATTGCCTCGGTGATGCGTGATGTGTTCGAGACTTGCCCGGCCGTGCTGAAAGAGTCGGCGTATGCGCTCGGCTGCACGCGGTGGGAAGTGGTTCGCAAGATCGTATTGCCGTATACCCGCATCGGCGTCGTTGGTGGCGTGATGCTCGGTCTGGGGCGCGCGCTGGGTGAGACCATGGCCGTCACTTTCGTGATTGGCAATGCGCATGCGCTGTCGTGGTCGATTTTCGCGCCGGGCAACAGTATCGCGTCGACGCTGGCCAATGAATTCGCCGAGGCCGAGGCGGGCCTGCACATGTCTTCACTGTTCGCGTTGGGACTGATCCTGTTCGTCATTACGTTCATCGTGCTGGCAATTGCGAAGATCATGCTGGTTCGCATGGCAAAGAACGAGGGGAGCAAGTGATGCAGCAGCCAGCCATGAAAGTCGATCCGATCAAGTCGGACAATCCGATCTATCGCCGCCGCCTGATCCAGCACCGCATCGGCATCGCGCTGTCAGTGGGATCGATGGCTTTCGGCATTGCCTTCCTGTTGTGGATCCTCGCGGTGCTGATGATCAATGGCCTGTCCGCCATCGACATCGACATGTTCACCCAGACCACGCCGGCGCCCGGCAGCGAGGGCGGTGGCCTGATGAATGCCATCACCGGCAGCTTGGTGATGGTCAGCATTGCGACCCTGATCAGCACGCCGGTCGGCATCTTTGCCGGCATGTACCTGGCTGAATACGGGCAGGAGAGCAAGTTCGCGCAAGTAACCCGCTTCGTCACCGATATCATGTTGTCGGCCCCGTCGATCGTGATCGGCCTGTTCGTCTATGCGATTTACGTCGCCAATGTGAAGCATTTTTCCGGTTGGGCAGGTAGCCTCGCAATCTCCCTGATCGCGATCCCGGTGGTCGTGCGCACCACCGACAACATGCTCCAGCTGGTTCCCAACGGCCTGCGCGAAGCCGCCTTCGCGCTTGGCGCACCGCGCTGGAAAGTGGCCACGCTGGTGCGTTTGCGCGCCGTGAAGGCTGGTGTTGTCACCGGTGTCCTCCTGGCGGTGGCCCGCATCTCGGGCGAGACTGCGCCGCTGCTGTTTACTGCATTGTCGAACCAGTTCTTCAGCGCCGACATGAATGGCCCGATGGCCAATCTGCCGGTCGTGATCTTCCAGTTCGCCATGAGCCCTTACGATAACTGGAAAGAACTCGCCTGGGGCGGCGCACTGCTGATCACGGTCAGCGTGCTTGGCCTGAACATCATCTCTCGCACCCTGGTGAAATCCACCAAGGCTCACTGACAGGAACAGAACATGAGCACAATCCTGATGGAAGCTCCGACCGCCAACCCCAGCCTCGCCGCGATTGCTGCAGGCCACAACCACGCCGTGCTGCAGGTCAGGGACCTGAACTTCTACTACGGTGGATTCCAGGGCCTCAAGAATATCAACCTCGATATCCATGACAAGAAGGTCACGGCTTTCATCGGCCCCTCAGGCTGCGGAAAATCGACCCTGCTGCGCACCTTCAACCGCATGTACGACCTGTACCCGGGCCAGCGTGCAGAAGGGCAGATCGTCTACAGCGGCCGCAACATTCTCGACGCCGATGTCGATGTCAACGTGCTGCGTGCCAAGGTCGGCATGGTGTTCCAGAAGCCGACGCCATTCCCGATGTCGATCTACGACAATATCGCTTTCGGCGTGCGCCTCTATGAAAACCTGTCGAAAGGCGAGATGGACGAGCGCGTCGAATGGGCGTTGAACAAGGCTGCGCTGTGGGGTGAAGTGAAGGACAAGCTGAACAAGAGCGGTCTGTCGCTATCCGGCGGCCAGCAACAGCGCCTGTGCATCGCTCGCGGCGTGGCCGTCAAGCCTGATGTGCTGCTGCTCGACGAGCCGACCTCGGCGCTGGATCCGATCTCGACCGTGAAGATCGAGGAATTGATCAGCGAGCTAAAGGACGACTACACGATCGCGATCGTCACCCACAACATGCAGCAGGCAGCGCGCTGCTCGGACTACACCGCCTACATGTATCTGGGCGAACTGGTGGAATTCGGCGAGACCGACAAGATCTTCCTGAATCCGACGAAAAAAGAGACCCAGGATTACATTACCGGACGCTTCGGCTGATCCGGCCGTACATACATCGGCAACACCGACACAGGAGATTGGCATGACTGAACATTCGTCTCGCGCCTATGAGCAGGACCTCGAAGCGATCCGTTCGCGCGTACTGCAGATGGGTGGCCTGGTCGAAAAGCAGTACTACGATGCGATGGCGGCCTTCCGCTTGCTGAACGCCCAGGAAGCGCAACGCATCACGGCCAACGATGTCGAGGTCAACCAGATGGAAGTGGCGCTCGACGATGCTTGCTCGCACCTGATCGTCAAGCGCCAGCCGGCTGCCAACGACTTGCGCACCGTGATGGCGACCATCAAGGTCATCACCGACCTCGAACGTGTCGGTGACGAAGCGACCAAGATCGCGCGTGCTGCCCAGGCGATGAACCAGCGCGGCATCGCACAGATCGCGCACGAAGACATCGTGCGTTCGATGGCAACCTCGGCCGGGCGCCTGCTGCATGACGCGCTGGACGCGTTCGCAAGACTGGACGAAAAGCAGGCCACGCGCCTGATTCTCGAAGACGAAAAGATCGACAGCGAATTCCGCAGTGTGATGCGCAACCTGATCACCTTCATGATGGAAGATCCGCGCACCATTTCGTCGTCGCTGGACACCATGTGGGTCGCCAAGGCGATCGAACGCGTCGGCGATCATGCGAAGAACATCGCCGAATATGTGGTCTACATCGTCGAAGGCAAGGATATTCGCCACACCGATTACGCGTCCCAGCAGAACGCTGCATAATGGCTGACCGGGCGTCGTGCCGGTCTTCATCGAGAATAAAAAGACACCCATGGCTGCCCTCCAACCGACGATCCTGATTGTTGAAGATGAACTGGCAATCGTCGAGCTGGTTTCTTTCAGCCTCAAAGGCGCGGGCTGGGATGTCGATGCCGTCCACACCACCGCGGACGCATGGGAATACCTGCAGCACAAGCGACCGCAGCTGATCCTGCTCGACTGGATGTTGCCGGACCAGTCCGGACTGCGCTTGCTGGGGCGCATACGCAGCGACCGCAACTTCAGCACGCTGCCGGTCATCATGCTGACCGCCAAGAGCATGGAAGAGGACAAGGTGGCCGGCCTCGATCAGGGCGCCGACGATTACATCACCAAGCCTTTTTCGCCGCGCGAACTCAACGCGCGCATCAAGGCGCTGATCCGGCGCAAAGCGCCGGAGCACGCCGAGCTCGAGATGCAAGTCGGGCCGCTGCGGGTGGACCCGGTCAGCTGCCGTGTGCACGTCAGCGACCAGCAGGTCGAGATGGGGCATGCGGAGTTCAAGCTGCTGCGCTTCCTGATTGCGCATCCCGAGCGGGTCTTCACCCGCAGCCAGTTGCTGGACAAGGTGTGGGGCGACCATGCGGTACTCGAGGAGAGGACGGTCGACGTCCATGTGCTGAGGTTGCGCAAGGCACTCGGCACGGCTGATTCGTTCATCAAGACCGTTCGTAGTGTAGGCTACATGCTGTCCGAAAAATAATTCCCCATTTCGCATGTCTCCTGCGGCCTTGTTCTGGATACCGGTGGCGGTACGCCTGGCGCTCGTTGCGTCGGCCGGCCTCGTCGGCTGGTACGTGTGGAGCCTGACAACCGGACTGGCGATTGCGCTGGCGGTTCTGACGGTGATGGTCCTGATGCAGCTGGGGTACATGTTCCAGCTGTCGCAGTGGCTCGACAACCCCGAAGAGGTTCGGCTGACGGACGGCTGGGGATCGTGGACCGAGATCTTTGCCAAGCTCTACAAGCTTCGCCGCGAAGAACAAAAAAACCGCAGCGATCTGGCCGAGTGGCTGTCGCGCTTCCGGCAAGCGATGCAGCAGCTGCCGGACGGCGTGGCCATCATGGACGACGTGCTGTCGCTTGAATGGTGCAATGCCGCGGCCGAGCAGCAGCTCGGGCTGTCGCTGTCCAAGGACAAGGGCATGCGGGTAACCAACCTGATCCGCAGCCCGCAGTTCATCGACTACATTATTCTCGGCCGCTATGACGAGCCGCTGACGCTCGCGCTAGAATCGCGCAAGCTCATCATCCGGCTGATTCCGTTCGAAAAACACCGCCAGATCCTGGTCACCCATGATGTGACCGAACACGAAAGGCTGGAGCAGATGCGGCGCGATTTCATCGCCAACGCGTCGCATGAATTGCGCACGCCGCTGACGGTGATTAACGGCTTCCTCGAAATTGCATTGTCGGAGCCCAGCCTGGATGCGGACACTCGCCAGCAACACCTGAAGCTGATGACCGAGCAAGGCCAGAGGATGCAGCATCTGGTCGAGGACATGCTGACCCTGACGCGGCTGGAGTCTGTCGAATTCCCTCTGCGCGAGGATAGCGTTGACATGCACCAGTTGCTGGACAAGGTGACGGCCGAAGGCAAAGCCCTGTCGGGAGGACGGCACGAAATCACGCTGAACTTCGACGGTCCTGACCTGAAAGGCAGCGCTGACGAGTTGCGCAGCGCGATCGGCAACCTGGTATCCAATGCCGTGCGCTACACGCCGGCCGGAGGCCACATCGACATTGCCTGGCATGAGACCAAAGAGGGCAGCCGTTGCGACGTGACCGACACCGGTATTGGCATCCGGCCCGAGCACATCGCGCGCCTGACCGAACGTTTTTACCGTGTCGACAAGAGTCGCTCACGCGAGACGCAGGGCACCGGCCTTGGCCTGGCCATCGTCAAGCATGTATTGGCACGCCATAACGGGCAGCTGCAGATCGATTCCACAGTCGGCCAGGGCAGCCGCTTTTCCATACTGTTCCCGCGCAGCGCGACGTTGGCGCGTTCCGAGCTGGCCGCCTCGGCCTGATCGTCAGAATTCGGCGTGCAGGCGGACGGCAAAGAAATTGGCCGGCCCGCGGTCGGCGTTGTAGCCGGGATTCCAGATGCGCTGAACGTCGGCAGTCACGAACAGTTGCTTCCAAGCGCGCAGGCTGTAATACATTTCCAGCACCTGCTCGGGACGGTAGCTCAGTCCGCCATCGCCAAGGAAGAAGGAGATGCCGCCTGCCTGCAGGTAGCGGCGGCGCTCGGCCGAGATCGTGTTGCGGACGTAGCCTAAACCGACGGTGTCATCATGACGCTGCCAGCGATCGCCTTTCAACACCAGCCCGGTCCCGAGCGAGCCATCGGTCTCGGTGAAGGCCCAGGTTTCGGTCTTGCCATCCGCTTTCATCGCGCGCAGGAACCAGCCGAGGTCGTCGGCCAGCGCTTGCTCGATATTGATGCCATAGCCTGACTTGATCTGTTCGCCGTTGCGTACCGAGAAGATCGCCTGCGCATTCCCGCCATGCGTCTGGAACCAGGCCAGCGCATCACTGAAGCGTGCCAGTTCGGCCCGGTTGCGCCAGGCCAGCACGCGGACTTTGCCCGGCATGCCATCGATCTCGTGCGCATGCTCGACTTCAACCTGATCTCCATAGTGCTTGAAGAAGCGGTAGTCGATGTCGAGCATGTTCGGCTCCCGTGGCCCGGTCATGCGTCCCACACGCAGTACCCAGTCATCCTGGTACCACTCGGTTGTGAAGCCCCAGCCGAAGCCGCGTGCATCGGCTGCATAGTCATATGCCAACGGCGCCATGAAGCCGGCGTTCATGAAATGCACGCGCGGATCCTTCGCATAGGTGTTGTCGTCGAACACATCCAGCAAGGAGAAATTGCCGGCAGTGAGAACGACACGGCGGCGCTCGACCCGTCCCGCCATCTGGTTCAGGTCGCCTTTCACAGTTTCATCGCCGCCGCCCAATCCCCAGGTCTGGCGCAGGAACAGTCGCTGCCGGTACAAGGTGGGCGAGGTGCTCGCGGTGCGCGTCAGCTCCCCATTGGTAAACGCCCCCAGCCCGGACAGGCCGGAGAACGGATTGCCCTGAGTGACTTCCGGGTTCAGATAGAGCTCGCCACCGTGCCAGGGTCGGAAGCCCAGATAGGCAGTCGCTGTCGCGGTGTAGCTGTATTCCTGTGCCGCCTTCAGGCTGTTTTGCCCGCTGTAGGCGGCGTGCATGGCGGGCTTGAGCTGACCAACAAAGGTCGTCTGGAAGCGCGCTGTGGTGCTTTCGTATTCGTCCCCATCAGATGCTTGCTGTGCATGAGTGGATGAGCTTGCGAGACAAGTCAGGGCAATGGCCATGACGGTTCTGATCCGACGATGGCTTGGCAATAGTGTGCCAGGCCGGCGAATGTCCGCAGGCAGGTCGTCATTCGCAAGGTCAGGGCAGTGAGGTGCGTGCATGAATTCAGGTGTCATGGTCGTACGAGCGGGTGTTCAGCGCGCCAGCAAATCTGGCGGGGTCCATCGCACCCCGAACGACAGCCAGTGGCTGTCGGGCTGGTGATCGAAAGGTCGGCCAAAGGTGGTGTCGACCTGGAGCAGGCCGGGGATAACGCCGTAACGCAGACCGGCTTGCCAATACGCATTGCCGCCGGCGGTGCCGAACGACTCGGCAATCCATGTCCATCGTTGGTCCAAGTTGATTTCGGTCCCTATGCCCCAAGTCGGCTGATCCCGGCCGCTGGCTTTGTCGCGCAGCCATCCCAGATTGGCATGCATGATAACCAGATCGTCCATCCAGGACGCGGACACCGGCATGTAGGCGTAATAATTGCCCAGCAAATTGGGCCCCGGATTGATCTGGGGGTGATGGATGTTGCCGGCGGCGATGCCCATGCCCCAGCCATTGGTCTCGAGTTGCCTGAACAGGGTCTTGGCCTGGAAGACATAATCGCCGGTCCAGCCTGTCGCGCCGTTGACGCCATGTGCGGCGCCGGCGCCAGCGGTGATTTCGACATTGCCGCCGAAATTGCAAGCGGGTAGCCCCCAGATTTCGTGGCTGGACGGATAGACACGCGTCCAGCTCTCGAGTTGGCAGCTGTTGGCCGAAGTCAGGCGCGCATCATCGGTGACGAAGGGGCGGGCAGCCCAGGCTGCATTGGCCATCAAGGCGACCGGTGCCAACAGGATCAGCATGCGTTTCAACATGGCGCCCATTTTATCTTTGCAATCTTGCAGAAATGTTTCAGCGCAGGCTGAACGGGCAGCGAAAAAAAAGCCCGCCGTGAGGCGGGCTGAACATTTCGGAGATTGGAGAAATGAGGAGAACTTGCTCGTTGCTTACCAGAGCGCCTTGCCGCTGGCGTCCTTGAGCTGTGCCTTCCACAGTTCCTGGACTTGCTTGATCGTTGCCTGCGGCATCGGCACGTAGTCGAGATCGGTCGCCATCTGCGCGCCGTTCTTGTACGCCCAGTCGAAGAACTTGAGCACGGCGCGGCCAGTCAGGCCATCGGCTTGCGACTTGTGCATCAGGATGAACGATGCGCCCGATGCCGGCCAGCTGTTCTTGCCCGGCTGGTTGGTCAGCACGACGGCCATGCCCGGGGTGTGTGCCCAGTCGCCATTGGCGGCGGCAGCCTTGAAAGTCTCGTCATCCGGCTGCACGAATTCGCCATCGCGGTTCTTGAGCTGCGCATAAGCGATCTTGTTCTTCTTCGCGTAAGCGTATTCGACGTAACCAAACGCACCCTTGACGCGCTGGATATTGGCCGCGACGCCTTCGTTGCCCTTGCCACCCACGCCGGTCGGCCATTTGACGGCGGTGCCGGCACCGACCACTTTCGCGAAATCGGCGTTGGCCTTGGACAGGTAGTCGGTCCACAGGAAGGTGGTGCCCGAGCCATCGGCACGGTGCACGACGGTGATGTTCACTGCCGGCAGGTTGACGCCAGCGTTCAGCGCCGCGATGGCCGGATCATTCCACTTGGTGATCTTGCCGAGGTGGATGCCGGCGATGACGTCGGCGGTCAGCTTCAGCTGGCCGGGCGCAACGCCTTCCAGGTTCACGACGGGCACCACGCCACCGATGATGGCCGGGAACTGCATCAAGCCGTCCTTTTCGAGTTCGTCCTGTTTCAGCGGCATATCAGATGCGCCGAAGTCGACGGTCTTGGCCTTAATCTGGCGAATGCCGCCACCCGAGCCGATTGACTGGTAGTTCAGGCCGATACCGGTCTGGCCCTTGTAGGCTTCAGCCCACTTCGAGTAGATCGGGAACGGGAAGGTCGCGCCGGCGCCGGTGATATCGGCCGCGTGCACGGACAGGGAAAGCAGAAGACCGGTCGCTGCTGCCGCTGCCGATGCTGCCGCGCGTTTGATCATTTGCTTGGTGCGCATGTATGCTCCTTGTGGGGTTGACTGACGATTAACGGGTCGCACTGTACGTAATATTTGTGTCAGGTATATGACAGCTTGAGTCGGCGGCAGTGCGGACACTGCCGGCGGCTGAAAGTCGTTGGCATTTGCCGGTTTCGGTGCAGGTCCGTGATTACGGAAGCACGGAATTTTTGTCAAACTAAGAATATGTCATCGAGCGGTCACTCGGGATGATTACTCTCGAGAAATGAACGCTACCAAAACAACAACGATCGTGACTCGTTCCAAAGCCGCTACTGCCCGTCCTGCCGAGATGCACGCAGGCCCGCGCTTGCTGAACCGGGAGTTGTCGCTGCTGGCCTTCAACCAGCGCGTACTGGCACAAGCCCAGGATGCGTCCATCCCCTTGCTGGAGCGGCTGAAATACCTGTGCATCGTCAGCAGCAACCTGGACGAATTTTTCGAGGTGCGCATCGCCAGCCTGATGGCACGCCATCGTGAAGAGCGCGGCGTGGATCATCACGTGAAGCTGCCTGATTTCGACGAAGTCAGCAATGTTGCCCACGCCCTGGTGCGCGAGCAGTATGCAACGCTCAATGAAAATATCTTGCCGGCCCTTGGCGAAAGCGGCATCCACCTGCTGCGTCATCATGACCGCAACGAAGCGCAGCGCCAGTGGGTGAAGGAATTCTTCGAGCGGGAAGTGCGTCCCCTGCTGACGCCTATCGTGCTCGACCCTGCGCATCCTTTCCCGCAGGTGGTCAACAAGAGCCTGAATTTCATTGTCGAACTAGCCGGCAAGGATGCGTTTGGCAAGGGCACGACGATCGCCGTGATGAAGGCGCCGCGCGTGCTGCCGCGGATCGTCCAGCTGCCCGACCGTTTGAACGGTGAAGGACAGGCGTACTGCTTGCTGTCTTCCATCATTCACGCACACATTGGTGATCTGTTCCCGGGACGCGAGGTGCTCGGCTATTCGCAGTTCCGTGTCACCCGCGACAGCGATTTGTGGGTCGATGAAGAAGAAGTGAAAAACCTGCGCCAGGCGTTGAAAGGCGAACTGCAGACGCGTCACTTCGGCTTTGCCGTGCGGCTCGAGGTCGCGCGGAACTGCCCGCAAAATCTGGCGCAGTTCCTGCTCGACCAGTTCAGGATGTCGCAGGAATTTCTGTACATGGTTGATGGTCCCGTCAACATGGTGCGCCTGAACGAACTGATCGACATCGCCTCCAAGCCTGCATATCGATTCCCGCCGTTTTCGCCCAAATTGTCCGTGCCGATGAACGAAAGCGAGCTGTTCTCATTCATCGCGCGCGAGGATGTGCTGCTGCACCATCCTTACCAGTCCTTCCAGCCAGTCATTGATTTCATCCGCGCTGCCGCGCATGACCCGGCTGTTGTGGCGATCAAGCAGACGATCTACCGTACCGGCATGAACTCCGAGCTGATGGAGGCCTTGATCGCAGCCGCGCAAAATGGCAAGGAAGTGACGGTGGTAGTGGAACTGATGGCGCGCTTCGACGAAGAGGCCAACATCAACTGGGCCGACAAGCTCGAGCGCGTCGGCGCGCAAGTGGTCTATGGCGTGGTGGGGCTGAAGACGCATGCAAAGATGGCGCTGGTGATACGCCGTGAATCGGGCAAGCTGAAGCTGTACGCACATCTGGGGACCGGTAACTACCATCCGACCACTACCAAGTTTTACACCGACTTTGGCCTGTTGACAGCCAACGCTGCATTGGCACGTGACGTCAATGAGGTGTTCATCAACCTGACCAGCCTGACCAAGCCCAAAAAGCTCAACCACCTGTGGGTGGCGCCGTTCGAGTTGGCCAGGGAATTGCTCAAGGCGATTCGCAACGAGACCCGTATCGCCAGCGAAGGACGCAGCGCCCATATCATCGCGAAGATGAACACCTTGCAGGATGAGTCCATCATCGAGGCGCTGTACGAGGCATCGCAAGCCGGCGTGAAGATCGAGCTGATTGTGCGCGGTGCCTGCGTGCTGCGCCCTGGGGTGCCGGGCTTGTCGGACAATATCAAAGTGCGCTCCATCATCGGTCGCTTCCTTGAGCATAGCCGCGTGTTCAACTTCCGCAATGATGGTGCGAACGACGTGTGGCTCGCCAGTGCTGACTGGATGAATCGCAATCTTTTCCGCCGCGTCGAAGTGGCGTTCCCGGTACTCGACAAGCAGCTCAAGAAGCGAGTGATCGACGAAGGCCTGAAGCCCTACCTTAAAGACAATCAGAATGCGTGGGAGCTGGATGCCCACGGCCGGTATCATCGCAAGAAGCCCGGCGCGCGGCAGCAGCCTTTCAGTGCGCAAGGCTATCTGATGCAAACGCTGGGGGCGTAATGGAGATCATCTTGTGGCGTCACGCACAGGCTGAAGTCGGCGAGCCTGACGCCGACCGGCAGCTGACCCCACAAGGCCGCAAGCAAGCCGCGCGCATGGGAGCCTGGCTGGATCGCAGCCTGCCCAACGGCTGCCGCATCCTGTGCAGCCCGACCGCGCGCACGCAGCAGACGGTCGAAGCGCTGGGTCGCAAGTTCAAGGTCGTGCCAGAGATCGGGCCACTTGCAAGCTCCGCCGATGTGTTGCTGGCCGCTGGCTGGCCGGAAGGGCGCGGCCCGGTGCTGATCGTCGGACACCAGGCCTGGCTGGGGCAGGTCGCCTCGCTGCTGTTGACCGGGACCGAGCAGGACTGGACGGTCAGAAAGTCCAATGCGTGGTGGATCGCTCAACGCGACCGTGACGAGGGCAATGACATTTACCTGAAGGCGGTGCTTGCCCCCGAGTTTTATTGCGGCGAGTAATTCCTGTGGCGATGCTGCAGTGCTGGCGTGACTTCAGCGATACGAGCACCACAACAGCCACAGGCCTGCGGGTGAAAAGATCCAGTACTCGACCGGTGCGCCCCAGATCCAGTGTCGGTGCCAGCCAGCGTGGGTTTTTTCAAATCGGGCGAAGCCGAATGAAGGATTGAGCAAGAACCACAGGAAATCCTCGCAGACCCAGAACACCATGATGGAACCGAGCACGCGTTGTTCCGCAGCCCAGGTGTAATCACCGCTGAAGGCGATGGGGAAATGGAAGAAAAGGGCCACCAGCGAGAAGGCCCAGGCGTGGTAGCCCGTCATCTCGCGCCCGCCCCACAGCAGGTCCAGCAGCCAGTGGTGCTCGATGCGCCAGGTTGGCAGGTTCGCGGCCCAGCCTTCGCTGCCTTCGATCGCGATCTCCAGCTTCGCAAAGAAAAATCCCAGTAGCAGGACGAATCCCAGCGTTGTCCAGAAGGGCAGGTGGCCCGTAATTAATTGATTCATCGACGGGCAACCCTCAGCAACAATTCATGTGCGGCACGCGGCGCCGCGAGCGACAAGGCCTTGGTGCGCATGCGCGCCAGCGACGAACGATCATGCAGCAAGCGTGACAGGCGGAATTGCAAGGTCACCGGATCGTCGGCGCGCAACGCGACGCCTTCCTGCATCAACCAGGCGGCATTGCGTTCTTCCTGTCCGGGAATCGGGTTCACGAGCAGCATGGGCAAACCTGCGACCAGGCATTCGGAGGTCGATAGCCCGCCCGGCTTCGTGATGGCCAGATCGGCGCAGGCCATCAGCGCCGGCACTTCATCGGTGAAGCCGATCGCGCGCAATTGATCAGGAAAATCGGCCGCCATGGCCGTCAGCGTCGCCAGCAAGGTCCGGTTGCGTCCGGCCATCACGACCAGCTGCATGTCCGGGAGTTGCTCCAGCAGGCGACGAACCATTACCGCATCCATGCCTATGCCGCTGCCGCCGCCCATCATCAGCACGGTCGTTTTTGTTGCATCGAGCGCGAGACGCGCTGCAGCGTTACCGCGATCGGGCCGGTGCACGAAGCCCGGCATCACCGGAATGCCAGTGACAATTGCGCGTTCCGCCGGCACGCCGGCTGAATGCAAACGCCATGACAACTCTTCGTTGGCGACGAAATAACCTGTGACGCCATCGTGCACCCACATCTGGTGCAAATCGAAGTCGGTGACCTGTACCCACAAGGGCACGTCGATCTCGTGTTGGTGGATGGCGGTTCCCAGCACTTCGGCCGGCAGGAAGTGCGTGCAGACGATGGCGTCGGGCGCGAAATCGGCGACCAGTTCGAACAGGCGTCGAGCGCACAGGCGCTGCACCATGCGGCGCGCGCGTTGCGCCAGGCTGCCGCCCGGCTCGCGGTCGGTCTTGCGGTACAGCCAGCCCCAGGCTTCGGGCAGGCCGCTGGCCAGCTTGATGTACAGGTCGCTGTACACCTTGCGGAACCAGCCTGGCACCAGCGACATCATGTCGACGTGCCGGACGTCAAGCATGCCGAAATCCGCATTCGCATGCGCGACGATGGCCTGAGCCGCGCGCACGTGACCCGCGCCAGCCGACACCGACAGCACCAGAATTCGGCGCACCTGCGACGTGCGCCGGGGGGCGGGCAGCGTGCGCTCCGACGGCGAAGCCGGTTCCAGGCCAGAGAACATCAGCTTGTCCCGCAGGCGGGACAACTGCTGTCGCGGCCCGGGCGGAGGGGCGGATGAAGCGCTTATGCCGGTACTGCGCAAGGCACATCCTCGGCAATGATTTGCGCCTGTTCCCAGCGCAGCATCACTTCATGCCAGTCGACCAGCCGCAGTTCGCCGCTGGCATCTTCGACCAGGGCCGACAGGCTCTCGACCCAGTCGCCGTCATTGCAGTACTTGATGCCGCCGATGTCGCGGATTTCGGGCTTGTGGATATGGCCGCAGATCACGCCGTCAAGTCCCTGTTTGCGCGCTTCGGCGGCGAGGGCCTCTTCGAACGAGGTGATGTAGCTGACGGCGTTCTTGACCTTCAGCTTCAGGTACTGCGACAGCGACCAGTAGGGCAATCCGACACGGGCGCGCCAGGCGTTGTAGACCTGGTTGAACTTCAGGATCATTGTGTACAGCGAGTCGCCCACGTAGGCGAGCCATTTCGCGCAGGCGATCACGCCATCGAAGCGGTCGCCGTGCAGCACCAGCATCTTCTTGCCGTCGGCCGTCGTGTGCACCAGTTCGTCACGGATCTTGATGCCACCGAAGTCGAGGCCGATGAACTGGCGAATGGCTTCGTCATGGTTGCCCGGCACGAAGATGACCTTGGTGCCTTTCTTGGCCTTCTTCATGACCAGTTGCACGACGTCGTTGTGGGTCTGGTGCCAGTACCAGCGGCGCTTGAGCTGCCAGCCATCGACGATGTCGCCCACCAGATAGAGCTTGTCCGATTCGGTAGCCCGCAGGAATTCCAGCAGGCGCTTGGCCTGGCAGCCGCTGGTGCCGAGATGGACATCCGAGATCCAGATGGTGCGAAAGTGCAGCGGCTCGGGCTTGTGCAGCGGATGCTTGAACAGTTTTTTGCGGGTTTTCATGAAATCATCAGGGGCGTTCATGCCGGCACCGTGTCTTTCAGGTAGTGGCGTGCATAGCGGCCTTCGAGGCGCGCCAGCGGCAACATCATGAACAGGTCGGCGCTGTGGAAATCGGGATCCCAGGCAGGTTCGCCACAGATCCAGGCGCCGCTGCGCAGGTAGCCCTTGATCAGGGCTGGCACCGGCACTTCGCCCGTCAGCGGGTCGTCATGCAAAGGGAAGGGCAGGCGTGGCATCACGCGGTATTCCGGCGGCGCCAGATTCTCGGCGGCCAGCTTGCGGTACAGGCCGTTGATGGTGTTGCCGCCATCCGCGAGGCTGACGCTGGCGCAGCCGATCAGGTATTCGGCATTTTCCTTCTTCATGCAAGCGGCCAATCCGGCCCACAGCAGCATGATGACGCCGCCGCTGCGATAGTCCGGATGGATGCAGGCACGGCCCGCTTCCAGGATGCGCGGACGCAGGTTCTGCAGCCGCGACAGGTCGAACTCGCTTTCGGAATAGAAGCGGCTGGTTTGCGCTATGCCGCGCGCGCCCATCACGCGGTAGGTGCCGACCACTTTCAGTGTGCGCGTGTCGCGCACGATCAGGTGATCGCAATAATCGTCGAATTCATCGCGCTCGAGGCCTTCGCTGTTCTTCAGCGAGTCCAGGCCCATGGCCTCGACAAAAACCTGATAGCGCAGGCGCTGGACTTCGCGCACTTCTTCCGGCGTGGTGGCCAGGCTCAACGAGAGTTTGGAGAAGCTGGGGGTGGCGTCAGCTCCCATCGTCATCAGTCGCATCGTTCCTCCTGATCGCTGTAATGCATCGAAGGTTAGCGACCGATTGCTGCACAGAAGTGACAGATGTGTTTCCGTTTGGTGACATTTTATGGAATTAATGCCAACAGCCCTGGCATACCCCGGCGCATTCGGTAGCGATGCGCAAGGCATCGGCGGCCGTTGCGACAGCCCCTGCCATTCTGGTAGTCGGGAAAGTCGGGTCAGGCAGGGTCGGCGCCAATGCGGCCACCATTGTCACGCGTGATGACGATGGTGGCAGAGCGCGGTCGCGACTGGCCGCCGGCGGGCCAGTGACTAAGCCAGGTCGCGGGCGTGCTGATGTCGAAATCCTTGCCGTTCGTGGTTTCGCCGGGGTGCTGGATATTGACGAACAGTGCGCGGCCATCCGGTGATTCGGTCAGGCCGGTGATCTCGCAATCGACCGGGCCCACCAGGAAGCGGCGCAGCAAATCGTCGGTGGCGGGACTGCCGACGTAGGTGGTGACGCTGCGCTCCTTGTCACCATCGCGGTTGACGATGGTTTTGGACGCGCCGTCGCCAACGGTTCCCGGGATGGCGGCCAGCAGCATGCAGTTGCTGGCATCGGTGTAAGCATGATCATCGGTCTCGATCCACAACAGGCCGCTGCGGGCAAACCAAAGTCCATCCGGGCTGGAGAAGTCGTTGCCAGAGCGCAGGCCGGACAGATTCACGTTATGGCGGTCGGCGGATTCGCGGGCGGCGAACAAAAATACGTCCCAACGGAAGTGGGGCGCTGATGCCTTGTCGCCTTGTTCGGCCCAGCGAATGATGTGGCCATTCGCATTGCCTTTCTGCGCCTTGCCATCTTTCGGGTCGTTATAGAAGCGCGGATTGGCGGCATCGGTCTTGTCGATGTCGCGTGACGGGTTGTAGGTCAGCGTCATGTAGACCTCGCCGTTACGCGGGTTGACGGCACCCCATTCCGGACGATCCATTTTTGTCGCGCCGACGGCATCAGCGGCCAGTCGCGCATGGATCAGCACGTCCGCCTGGTTTGCGAAGGCATAGGGTGCATGATGGGCATCGATGCCATTGGTACCGAATTTCAGCTCCAGCCAGTCACCGCTGCCGTCGGCATTGAAACGTGCGACATACAGCTTGCCGTCATTCAGGTATTTGTCACCGGCGATTGCCGGGCGCTTCGCGTCGTCCGGATCCCAGACGGCAGTCGACACATATTTGTAGATGTATTCGCCGCGCGAATCGCAGCCCATGTACCAGACCAGCGGCTCACCGGCGACGACACGGGCCGGCCAGGCGCCTTCGTGCGCGAAGCGGCCGAGCGCGGTGCGCTTTTTCGGGGTGGAAGCCGGGTCGAACGGATCGATCTCGACTACCCAGCCGAAAGTATTGGCGACATTACGATAGTCGTCGCTGCCGTCAGCCGAGGTCCCGGTGACGGCGGCGTGCCAGCGACCGAAGCGGTTGTCGGCGGTGTCCGGCTGTACGCTGGCCCACAGATGATTGCCCTTGCCAGCCACGCCATAGCGCTTGAAGGCGGCAAGCTCTTTCGCACTGCGCTTGCTGTCGTCGGAAGCAGGGCGGCGGAAAAACCCTGCCCAGTTCTCTTCGCAAGTGAGGTAGGTTCCCCAGGGCGTATGGCCGTTGGCGCAATTTGCTACCGTGCCCCGCGTGCGTGTGCCTGTAATCGAATATCGGGTGACCATCAGCGGGCTGCGCGCGGCTGGCCCCGAGATTTCCATGTCGGTGAAGGTCGTGATGCGGCGATTGAAGCGGGAGTCGCGCTCGACATGAAACCCCTTGCCGTCGCGGACCACCTCGACCACGCTGACGCCGTGCGCCAGCATCTCCTTCATTACCTCGTCCTCGACCGTGCGGCGGCTGTCCGCGACGGTCTGGCCTTGCGGATGCATGAAGCTTGCGGTGATGGCTTCGTGGTTCACGCACAGCAGGCCGCGCTCAGAATTGTTCGCTTCCCACAGGCCATTGCGGCCAACCCCGAAATATTGCATTCCGTCGTGATGGTCGCCGGCGCGACGGGCGAAGGTCGAGGCGAGGTCGCTGCCGTCATTTGCATACGCCGGCACGTTGCTGACGATGGGATCGCCCGTGGCCATCAGTACGGAATAAGAATAGCCATTCGCCAGTCGCAGCGCATCGGCCTTGCCTTTCGGGATTGCAGAAAAATTCAGTTTCAGCGATGGCATGGCGGCCTGCACTTGGCCTGCCGGCGTCAGCCACAGTGTGCCGGCACCGATATAGCTGGTCGCAGCGACTGCCAGCGATCCTTTCAGCAAACTGCGGCGCGACAGTCGGGCATCGAGTACTTGGGAAAAGTCCGGCTGGGCATTCGGCTTGTTGTTGTTTTCCATGCGCTATGTTCTCGATCTGGGGGTGGGGAAAGGTCCTTCGGGCACCGCCTATTGCAATCCAGCCGGATCAGACCATGGCACTGTGAAAGCTTGATGACAGGCCGGGCCGGACTGCGGCACCAATGGCATTGCCTGGCCTGGCCCGGGCCGGTGCCGGCGATGTCATGGTTCTTAAATATATGCATGCTAGCCTGCCGTTGCCTTAATGGCAGTGGCAAACGAACCGGAGATCGCCATGGCTGCGGCAGGACGAAGAGTGAAGATTCCCGTGCTCGGCAGCGCCGGCCCGAGGACGATTGCGATCGACGACGGCGGCGACCTGGCCGCCGCCGACATATTTCTTTGCCTGCCCGGCGTCCTGGAAACCAGCGCGGCCTTCGCCACGCTGGCAACGTTGCTGGACAAGGGCCACCGGGTGGTCGCCATCAATTTTGCGGGCAGGGGGGATTCGGACTATCTGGCACCGCCCGCGGATTACCGCATGGGTACTTGTGTTGCCGACATCGTGGCGACCATTGCGTGGTTGCGTGGCGCTTTGCTCGCTGGGCCCGGCAAGCCCGGCTTGTCTCACGGTCGGCCAGATCAGGTACGCATGAGCCAGGCTTTGCTTTACTTGTGTTTCTTCGGGCGGCCTGCCTTCAGCGGCACCAGTGCCGCTTGAGCGGCCTTGACCTTTTTCGGATCCAGCTTGGCGATCAATGTGACGCCGATGCGCAGGATCTCGCTCTTCTTGATCTCGAAGCCGGCGCTCAGGCAAGCCTTCTTCACCGAGCCGATCAGCGCATATTCCGTCTCAGGCATCGTGAAGCTGTCGCGCACGACCTTCGGCTTTTTCGGTTTCGCGGCCTTCACCGCCTTCACGGCCTTCGCCGGTGTTGCCGTGCTGCCCGGCTGCTTGTTGGCTGCCGGGCGGCCAACGGGACGCTTGGCCGGGGTGGTGGTGCCGGCCGGCTTGGCGGTGCCGCGCTTGACAGCCGGCTTTGCCGGGGCGCGCTTTGCAGTGGTCTTGCTGGTTTTTTTGGCAGGTGTCCTGACCATTTTTTCTCCCGTGTGGATCGCATCGGCTGCGATTTGTTTAATCGGATAAATAATATATACGATTATTGACTTGGAATTGTTACAAGCCAAACCGGAACGATTCCGCAGGAGGGGGCAAATCTGCCTGCGGAACCCGATCGGAGGGCGGGGGAGTGGAATTGGAAGGGCCGGTGAGGGCGGGGGAAGGCAGCGCGGCGGATCAGGAGTGGGCGCCTAGCAGGAATGAGCCGCCGACTTCTTCCCAGGCCGCTTGTTCCTTGGACAGCCAGTACGACAGCGTGGGGTGCGTGGTCAGCAGATTGCGGGCGATCTCCAGCTCGATACGGGTGCGCAGTTTGAGGCGTGTGCACTCGACAGCCGGATCGATGCGGGCATGCATGAAAAGCGTGCCGAGCCGAAGCGCGAGAACGGCCTTTGCAATCTCGGTGTCGGTCAGCGCATCCTGCACCTTGCGTAAATTGCCCTTTTGCGCCAGTACGAGGATGGACAGAATGTGCTGTTCCTGCGAGGTGAATCCGGGCAGATCGGCGTGCAGGGCGAGATAAGCGCCATGCTTGTGGAAACCGGTATGCGAGACGGTCATGCCGACTTCATGGATCTTGCCGGCCCATCCCAGCAAACGCTCCATGGGGCCGTCGTCGCCGGCAAGGTGGCGATAGAAGGTGAGGGCATTTGACGATGCCTTCGACGCGCGGCTTTCGTCGACGCCGAAACGCTTCATGAAGCGTCTGATCGATTCCTGCCGGCGATCCTTTTTGCGTTCTCGCAGGTACAAGTCCCACAGCACGCCCATGCGCAGGCCGGCTTCGACTGGTTGCAGCGATTTGGCGCCCAATTCTTCGAGCAAGCCGATCAGCACCGGCAGTCCGCCCATGGTGACGGCAACGCGCTCGGCGCGGATCCCGGACAGCGTGGTCTTGCTGATCCTGGCATCGGCGACCAGGTGATCCCGCAATGCATACATCGACTTCAACGAGAGCTGGCCGTCGCCGAGCCCGTTGACCTCGATGATCTCGCCCAGTGTGCGCATTGTGCCCGACGAGCCGTATCCTGTATCCCACAGCTTGGGATGGAAGGGCGCAAGCCCGTCCTCGAATACGCTGCGTGCCGCCAGCACGGCTTCGTCGAAGGCCGCAGCCGAGACCTTGTCCCCGCTGAAGAAGCGATTCGCAATAGGGACGGTGCCTATGCTGAACGATTCGACTTCCTCGATGTCGTGGCCGTGGCCTAGTACGAGTTCGGTCGAGCCGCCGCCAATGTCGATCACCAGTCGGCGTTCCGACGGCTGGTCCAGCGCGGAGGCGACGCCCATGTAGATCAGTCGTCCTTCTTCTTCGCCCGAAATCACTTCGATCGGATAACCGATCGCTTTCTCGAACTGCGGGACGAAACTGGCTGCGTTCCTTGCCACGCGCACGGTATTGGTGGCCACGACCCTGACCGCCGACAGCGGTGTGGCTTTCAGAATCTGCGAGAACCGATTCAGGCAGGCAAGGCTGTTTTGAATGGCTGCGGCGCTCAGGTTGCCACGCGCATCCAGGCCGGCGCCCAGTCGCACAGGTTCGCGCGCGCTGTTGACGATGCGGATGCGCTCACCGTCGTGAACGCCGATATGAAGGCGGAAGCTGTTCGACCCGAGGTCAACTGCAGCAAACATTGGCCGAAATCTCCAGTGTAAATCGATAAAAACCTGAAATCGTCGCCCGCTGATGTGACGCCTTGATGACAGGCGGGCCACCTGTTGTATCCGTGTTCGTCGACAAGGCGGTGGTGTGTCCCGCAAATAGTATGTCATCAACTTGAAAAATTTCCATCACACAATCCGCCTCGGTGATTAAGAACGGCTGGACGAGCGTGCAAAGACGCTTCTTGATTGCAATTGATACCCCACAACCTGGAGAGTGTAATGACCAAATCTAACAATGTTTTTGCAGCCAAGCGCATCGCCATCGCAGTAGCGACAGTTTGCGCTTCACTGGCTATGCCAGCCTTTGCCGCAGACAACAAGGCCCTGCTGGATCTGATGCTGAAAAAGGGTGTGATCACGCAAGCCGAATATGAACAATTCGCTGAAGCAGCAGAGAACGAAAATTTCAAGGAAAAGCGTCTGCATGACGATGTCTCGAAGCTGAACAAACTGGCAGAGAAAAATAAGGATACCGGGAGCGTTCTGAAAGATGGCCTTGGCATTCAATCGGCTGATGGCAATTTCACGGCCAAGCTGACCGGCCGCATGCATCTTGATGCCCGCTCTTTTGATAGCGAATTCACCAATGGTAAGGAATATCTGGTCGCCGGCATCAAGGGTGGCGATACGTTTGAATTGCGCCGTGCTCGTCTGGGTGTTGCCGGTACGTTCTACAAGGATTTTGACTATCTGCTGCTGCTGAACATGACGGGTAGCGATACAAATAACGTTGAAGAAGCTTTTGTCAACTACAAGGCAAATCCGGCGCTGAACGTCCGTGTTGGTCGCTTCAAGCAGCCGTACAACATGGAAGAAGTCGCGACCAGCTCGAACAATATCGACTTCATGCAGCGTTCGTATGTGAACGCGCTGGCTCCGGCAAAACAGTTGGGCTTCATGCTCCATGGCGTTCCTGTCAGCGGTACTACTTATGCTGCATCGATTTACCAGACCGGATTCGCTCAAATCAGTGCGAGCGGCAGCTACGAGTCGGCCGGCCGACTGACCGCCAACTTTGCTGAACTCGCTGCGATCCCCAATGCGGTTTTGCACTTGGGTGTTGCCGGCACTGACGGACGATACGAGGTTGCCGGTACCGCTTCGCAAGCTGCGCTGGTGACAATTCGCGATGAGGCGCGTGGTCTTGATGTGTTCAAGTGGACCGAAAATGCGGGTGCGACGACCACTTCTATTTTGGTTGATAAACAGAACATGGGCCTTGAGCTGGCAGCAGCCTACGGACCGTTCAAATTCCAGGCTGAGTCCGCCGAGACAAAATTTGGCGGCACCAAGGGTTCTGACGGTACCGATTTTGGTAGCGGCAAGATCAAGACTCAGTACGTCGTCGCGATGTACAACCTGACTGGCGAGAATTGGGCTGACACGTACAAGAACGGTGGCTTTGGCGCAACCAAGCCGACGACGAATTTTAGTTTGGCAAATGGTGGTTGGGGCGCATGGCAGGTCGGCGTCCGTTATTCGAAATATGATGCTTCCGACCTGCAGTTGGTTAACGGAACAAGTGCAACTGGTTCGTCGGCTTCGATCGCTCCGAAAGGAAACACGGTCACCTACGGTTTGAACTGGATGCTCAACCCGAATGCGCGCATCATGCTGAATTACTCGGTTACTAAGTTTGACGCCGATTTCACCCCGGTCTCCGGTGGAAATGCAGGTAATCAAGAAACTGTTGTGGCACTTCGCACGCAGATCAATTTCTGATTGTGAAATCCGCATGAAAACGCCCCGGAAGGGGCGTTTTTTATTTTGACGAATTTTATTTTCTTATTGGTGCAGGCAGAAATCCAGCATTTGTTGGATCTGCTTTTCGCCAATTTTCACCGCTGCCATGAAAGATCGCCTGATTCAAGAACTCCGCATCGATCCTGCCGGGCTGGTTTGGGCTTATCGGCTGCGCGCCGACATGCCCGCCGAGACGTTGCAGGCTCGCGATCTCGATCAGGTATTGCCAGATCATCAGGATGATGGCTCCGGATCGCTGCTGTGGCTGCATTTCAACCTCAGTCAGGCATCGACTGAAAAATGGCTGCGTGACCATACGCCGCTGCCGCCGGAATTCTTCGAGGCGCTGCAGCAAGGATCGCGCTCAACACGCATCGAGCAAATTGACGAAGGCCTGATCGCAGTCGTCAACGATGTCCTGCACGGCTTCAATTTTGAAGCGTCCGAACTATCGACACTGTGGTTGTGGGTGCGCCCCGGGCTCGTGATCAGTGCACGGCGCAAGCCGCTGAAATCTGTCGACCGCTTGCGACACGCTGTGCTGAACGGTGCCCGCATCCAGAGCCCGGTCGAATTGCTGACCCATCTGTTGCGCGATCAGGCCGATGTCCTGATCGGCATAGTGCGCGACACAGTGACACGCACTGACAAGATCGAAGATGACTTGCTGGCTGGCCGGCTCGATCAGAGGCGCAGCAATCTCGGCGGCCTGCGGCGCGTGCTGGTGCGCCTGCAGCGACTGATGGCACCCGAACCGGCTGCACTGTTTCGCTTGCTACAGCGACCGCCGGGTTGGATTGCCGAAGCCGACTTGCAGGATTTGCGGCAGTCGTCTGAAGAGTTCGCTGCCGTTCTGACCGATATGAGCTCGCTGCAGGAGCGCATCAAGCTGTTGCAAGAAGAAATCGCGGCGATGCTCAACGAACGCAACGGCAAGAGTCTTTACACGCTGACGGTTTTCACTGTGGTCGCATTGCCAATCAACCTGATTGCCGGCCTGTTCGGGATGAATGTTGCCGGGATTCCGTTGGCCGAGCACGCCCATGGGTTTTGGCTGGTCGTCGGATTGGTTGCCTGTGTCACGAGCGTCGCCTTCTGGCTAATCGGTCGCGGGCAGGACAGTTAAGGCCCCGGTCGCAAAGCAGATTCAGTGTACGATCTGCGCTGGTTTCCTGTTGCTATCCCCATGATGCGATCGTTGTTCTTGTCGCTGGCCGTGCTTTTGTCAGCATGCCAGACCGTCCCTCCGCCTGTTGAACCCGGTGTGCCCGCGATACCCGGCACGCCAGCGACTCCCGCTGCAGGCAGCGTGCCTGCAGCGCCGGGTACGCCCGACATTGTTGCGCCACCGGTGGCGCCTCCGCCCGCCGAAGTGCCGGCTGCCCCTGCAAAGCCCTTGCCCCCGGTGCCGCCGGCCGTTCCTGCGCCTCGACCTGTCAAGGTGGGCCTGGCCTTGGGCGGTGGCGCCGTGCGCGGCTTCGCGCACATCGGCGTGATCAAGATCCTCGAAGCCAATGGCATCGTGCCTGATATCGTGGTCGGTACCAGTGCCGGTAGCCTGGTGGGCGCGCTGTACGCAGCGGGCAACAATGGCTATGCATTGCAAAAAATGGCGATCGACATGGACGAGGCCGCGATCTCGGACTGGTCAGTGCCGTTCTTTTCGCAATCGACCGGCGTGCTCAAGGGCGAGGCGGTGCAAAACTATGTGAACCGTGCCGTGCACGGCCAGCCGATCGAGAAACTGAAAATTCCTTTTGGCGCGGTCGCGACCGACCTGCGCAGCGGGCAGGCGATCTTGTTCAGGCGCGGCAATACTGGTGCGGCCGTGCGAGCCTCTTCGTCGGTGCCGGGCGTATTCCAGCCGGTGCGTATCGGGAACATCGATTATGTCGACGGGGGTCTGGTGTCGCCGGTGCCAGTCAGCTTCGCGCGCAAGATGGGCGCTGACTTCGTGATCGCGGTGAACATCTCCGCGCAACCGGATGCACAGGCGGCGTCGAGTACCTTTGACGTGCTGCTGCAAACGTTTTCGATCATGGGCCAGAGTCTGAACAGCTATGAGCTCAAGCAGGCCGATATCGTGATCCGCCCCGAGCTGGCCACGATGAAGGGCAATGACTTCCAGAACCGCAGTGTCGCCATCGTCGCCGGCGAGAAGGCTGCGCAGGCGGCAATCGCCGAGATCAGGCGCCAGCTGAAGCAGAAGCGCGAGCCGCCAGCGCCGGTGCCGCTGGTCCCGGTGTCGCAGGCGCAACAGCCACAACAGTCGCAAGCAGTGCAGCAAGCACGCACGCAGCCGTAATCAGCGCGGGCATCGACAGGAATAGGGAAAAGGGTCGGCCAGCGCCGCCGCCATCACTTGGCCGGTTCGGCCTGCTGGTCTTCGGGGATGCGACGCGCACCGTTGAAGCGCGCTTTCCAGTACGCGAGATCCATGCTCTCGATGCGCACCGCGCCGCCAGATGACGGCGCGTGGATGAATTTGTTGTCGCCCAGGTAGATGCCAACGTGCGAGAAGGTGCGCTTCAGGGTATTGAAGAACACCAGATCGCCCGGCTGCAGCTGGCTCTTGTCCACTTGCTCACCGAGCTTGCTCATCTCGGCCGAGGTGCGCGGCAGCTCGGTGCCGTTCGCTTCACGGAACACGTAACGCACCAGTCCGCTGCAATCGAGGCCGTTCTGCGGCGACGTGCCGCCACGGCGATAGTGGATGCCGATCAGCGACATTGCCTCGATCGCGAGGTTGGTCGCGCGATCCGTAAAACTTGTCACGCGCGACAGGATGCGGCGCTGCAGGCTGGGCGCAGGCTCTTGCGCCTGCACCTGCGGCTGGGCCAGAATCGCGTCGGCGTCGACAGCGTGCACCCCTTGCGCGCCCAGCGTGAGGGCGAGCGCCAGCGCATGCAGCGCAGGGCGCCGTGCAGCGTGGACCGGTGTTCGACGATGACGTGTCAAGAGTTGCAAAGTTTCAGTTCAGTAAATAAAAAATGAACCGGGCGAATGTAAGCGATGCCCCCGCGCTTGTCAAAATTTCGCCCACGAACATGACATTCCGGCAGCAGGTTGTCCCAGCAGCACAGGAGCAGATCGTGACGCCGTCCAGACCGATTCCGCACCACGCCGGCAATCTCGCGAAAGTGTTTCCTTCACTCGGCGCGATGCAATTCGCGCGCGTTCGAGTTGTCGTACAATCCAGTCCTTTTTCGGCAGCCGGGCCCCACCCGATGTCGTTATATCGGCAGTACCCTTGAGAACTTTTGAAGAAAAAACGGGAGTAACAGCATGCGTACCAAACAGGCCCTGACCCTCGACGACGTCAAGAAGATTGCCGCCGCTGCCGAGGCCGAGGCGCTCGCCAACAAGTGGGCCGTCACCATCGCCATCGTCGACGACGGCGGCAACCTCTTGTGGTTGCAGCGCCTCGATGGCGCTCCGGCCGTGTCGGCCTCAATCGCTCCGTCCAAGGCGCGCACCGCCGCCCTCGGCCAGCGCGAGACCAAGGTCTACGAAGACGTGATCAACAATGGTCGTTATTCCTTCCTGTCGGCCCCGAACATCGACGGCCTGCTCGAAGGTGGCGTGCCCATCGTCGCCAGCGGCGATTTCGTTGGTGCTGTCGGCGTGTCCGGCGTGAAGTCGAACGAAGACGCGCAGATCGCCCGCGCTGGCATCGCCGCGCTCGGCCTGTAATCAGGCTGAAAGCAAGCCGGCCTGCGGCTGGCTTGCCAATTCCGTAATGCCGGAGGGCCGGGTCCCGGGTGAGCATCTGCTACGCCATTAACCAGCGCCACTCCTAAGGTTGCCCGGGGTAGGTGCTTCACGGTATAATTACAAGGTTTACCTAAGTACCTCGCCGCCCGCGCAGCCCACCTTCCAAATCGTCCCGCATTGCCCGGTGTCCGCACGCCTTATCGCGGTGCGACCCGAGCAGGCAGACGCCTAGCCGCGGCGGTAACAACCCAGGAGTTACCCTTGCCGCCATTTTTCACGGCCAATCAGGTGCCGGCCATACTCGCGCTCGCTGATGGCACGGTCTTTCACGGATATTCGATCGGCGCTGCTGGCCAGACCAGCGGAGAAGTGGTGTTCAACACCGCGATGACCGGTTATCAGGAAATCCTGA
>JACCDU010097123.1_pt1 | contig 31838 bp, 31 predicted proteins | sample 7446081 | NCBI WGS metagenome assembly JACCDU01 (sample SAMN15323447, study PRJNA562643) | freshwater metagenome | isolation source: river surface water | place: USA:Blue River Watershed | collected 2017-08-17
ACTGGCGCAGCGGCTCACCGGTCAGGATCGCGCCTTCCCACGGCTGGAAATTACAGCCGGACGGGGTCCAGCGCGCGGTTTCCATGACCTGCTGCAGGATTTCGAGCGGGACGGGCCTGTCGCTGAAAGACCGGATCGAACGGCGCGACATGACGGCTTCGGTGGTGGTGGTGGCTTTGTTCATGGCGCGTTTAATCGTGCGGTTAAACGCGACGGTCAAGGGTGAAAGGTTTGCCAGACCGTATTTTGCGCCCGCTTCAAGCACCTATCGACCAATCACCGGCGCATCGTCATGTACAAATTTTTACGTAACTCGGTTGACAAGATGCCAGGATAGGGAGAACTTTTTCCCAGAGGGGGATAGTAATGATCACCTACAAATCCGCTGGATTGGCGTTCTTTTTAGCACTAATCGCGAGCGCCGTGCCGCTTGCCCCAGCTCAGGCGCAAGAACGAACCGCAGTTCGCGATGGCTTTACCTTCGATTCCTCGAAGCCGGCACGAATACTGTTATTCCGCCCGAGCGTGAAAGTCGGTGAGCAATCGACTGGCGGCATGTTTGAGCCACGAGCCGAATGGACGACCGAAGCCCGTAAAAATATCGAAGCAGCCTTGAACAGCCGCCAAAAATCGCTCGGCCATCAAGTGACCTACATGCCTGAGATACCCGGCGAGCAGGCACAAACTGTTCGTGAGTATCAAGCCCTGTTCGGTGCGGTCGCCCAGTCGGTCATCAACTATCAATTTTTTGCAGGGAATCGGCTTGAAACGAAGAAACGTGAAAATCGGGGAGGCGTGTTTCAGTGGTCACTCGGCCCGGGGGTCAAGAATCTGCCGGGAGCAGAACAATCTGACTACATCTTGTTTATCCTCACAGAGGATCACTACGGTTCAACCGGACGGAAGATTTTTCAGTTTCTTGCAGCAGCTGCAGTAGGTGCCGGCGTCACATCCGGATTGCATGCCGGTTATGCTGGGTTGATCGAAACAAAGTCCGGCAATTTGGTTTGGATCAACGCAGACAATGCAATGGGTGGAAACGTTCGCGAGGCGGATGGTGCTGAAAAGCGCGTTGCCCAATTGCTGGAAGAGTTTCCTTTGGCACCAGACAAGGCGGTGACCAAACCGTGAGCGTCGGATCGAAATTGGCGGCCTTGGGGTTGGGGTTCAGCGCGGTAAGTGCGATAGCCGCACCCTCAAAAGATACAGATTGGTCCGTACCTCCTTATGCTGGAGCGTACCAGCCTGTCGGCACGGATGAAAAGGGGCTCTGGGCGCTCGACGACGAAGATGAACGAATTCTGCGCGATTCAAGACTCGTGATCAAAGATGAAGCGCTTAACGCATATGTTAAAGGCGTTCTTTGCCGGACTGTTGGAGATGCACGCTGCCGTTCAATCCGCTTATACATTCTACGCGTACCCGTCTTTAACGCTAGCATGTCACCCAACGGGACCATGCGGGTATTTTCCGGGTTACTGCTCAGAGTCCGAAATGAAGCTGAACTGGCTTCGATCTTGGGACACGAATTCGCGCATTTTGAACTCCGCCACAGTTTAGCAGGATTTAAGCGCGCCCGCGCCGGCAACGATTTGCTCGCTTGGTCGGCTTTGCTTGGCGCGACCGCCGCCCGGTTTGGCGCCGCAAACGGGCAAAATTATCAGGACCTACAAATCTCGGTGCTCGGTACCCTGTATCATTTCAAGCGGGATGACGAACGCGCCTCTGATCGCTTGGGGTTCGCCTACATGGCATCGGCGGGATATCGATCATCTGCCGCTGCTGACGTTTGGCGCGGAATGATGAATGAAACGGATCGCTCGGCTGAGGCACGCGGGCGGCCCTTACAGCGCTATGATGGCCAAGCCTATTTTGCTTCTCATCCAACAAATCTAGAACGCGCTGACGTTCTCAGCCTCATGGCGAACCGGGTGCCTGGCGGTGAAGTCGATAATACTGAAGCCTATGGTGCGGCGTTAGCGCCCTGGCTCGGTGAGTTTTTGGCTGACCAGTTGGCCCAAGGCGATTTCGGGGCAACGGATTATCTAATTGAACGCCTTGCCGGCAACAGGTGGACCGCCGACTTGCTCTTTGCAAAGGCCGAGAATTTCAGAAATCGAGCCAACCCTAGAGATCTGGTCACCGCTGCCGAACTCTATCGCCAGACGTTGGCAAAAGATCCTGGCAAAATCGAAGCTTATCGCGGACTCGGCCTTTCCCTGCTCCGTTCCGGCGAGCTTACGGCCGGGAAGGAAGCCATAAAAACATATCTTAAAGGTAACCCCGAAGCGCCTGACGCCGCAATCTTAGGGACGATGATAATTGACTAATCTCCGCATTTTAACCGTGCCTGTCGCAATAGCGGCCTCCCTCGCGACTGCAGCGCCAGTCATGGCAAATAAGCTAGCCAGTAGTGGGCAAACACAAATCATCGGAAAGTCCGACATCCAAGCATTGCCGCAGGCAGACTGGAACAAGCTGAACGCACGTCCAGGACCTCTGGCCGAAGTATGGACCTTCGATGGGGAGCTTCTCAATGCGGTCACGTTCTACACCGGCATTCCTGGCGGGAAGCCTCTATTGAGGGAAGTTGACAAGAAAAACCGCCCTCTTCCAAAATTTGCGAAGGATATGCTGCTGCCCGATCTGCCCAGCTTTTTGGAGCGGACCTATCGGATTACCAAAGATGTTTCTACGTTTAATGTGGAGCAAGTGGCTCCGGGAACAGTTGCAGGACACAAAGGTGTTGCTTTTAGTTATACCTTTGTTGGATCCGATGATGTTCGCCGCAAAGGTGAAGCCAACGCCGCCATTATCGATGGGAAGCTTTATTTGGTAACCTATGAAGCCCCACTTATTTACTTCTACGACAATTCAAAAGATCAATACCATCAGCTTTTGCAAAGTCTGACCAAAGGGAAATCAAAGTAGGCACCGGTCAAGCCTATTCGTCCTCGAACAGGCTGGCCAGCTGCTCGATCATCGTGCCGCCAAGCTGCTCAACGTCCATGATAGTCACGGCGCGGCGGTAATAGCGGGTGACGTCATGGCCGATGCCGATGGCAACGAGCTGGACTGGCGATTGCCGCTCAATCCAGTCAATCACCTTGCGCAGGTGCTGCTCAAGATAGCCCGCCGTGTTGACGCTCAGGGTTGAATCGTCGACCGGCGCACCATCGGAAATGACCATCAGGATGCGGCGGTCTTCTGGCCGCGCGAGCATCCGGGCGTGGGCCCAGAGCAGCGCCTCGCCGTCGATGTTTTCCTTGAGCAGCCCTTCGCGCATCATCAGGCCCAGGTTGCGGCGGCTGCGGCGATAGGGCTCGTCGGCCTTCTTGTAGACGATGTGGCGCAGATCGTTGAGGCGGCCCGGCTGGGTCGGCTTGCCGCCCGTGAGCCAGGCTTCGCGGCTTTGCCCACCCTTCCAGGCGCGGGTGGTGAACCCCAGAATCTCGGTCTTTACCCCGCACCGTTCGAGCGTGCGGGCCAGCACGTCGGCGCTGATCGCGGCGATGGAGATAGGCCGCCCGCGCATCGATCCGGAATTGTCGATCAGCAGGGTAACGATCGTGTCCTTGAACTCGACATCGCGCTCAACCTTGTAGGACAGCGACTGGCCGGGCGAGATCACAACGCGGGCCAGCCGCGCGGCATCGAGAATGCCCTCTTCCTGGTCAAAATCCCATGAGCGGTTCTGCTGCGCCATCAGGCGGCGCTGCAGCCGGTTGGCGAGCTTGGTGACGATCCCCTGCAAGCCCTTGAGCTGCGCATCAAGATAGGCGCGCAGTCGGGTCAGCTCTTCCTCATCGCAAAGGTCCTGCGCGGCGACGACTTCGTCGAACTGTTCGGTGAAGACCTTGTAATCAAAGTTGCCCGGAATGTCGGTCCATGGGCGGTTCGGGCGGACCGGAAGCATCCCCTCCTCGCCATCGTCGCCGGCCTCAGCCTCGGCATTGTCGTCCTCGACCTGCTGCTCGACCTCGCCCTCGCCGTCCTCTTCGCCCTCGGTCGGCTCACCGGCGACTTCGCTGGGTGCCTGGTCTTCCTGGCTGTCGCCGGCGTCGGGATTGTCCTCGCTGTCGTCCTCGCCGTCCTGGTCCTCGCCCTCTTCGGGTTCGGCCTCGACTGGCTCGGAGCGGGTCAGCTCAAGGTGCTGCAACATGTCGAGGCTCAGCGCCTGGAATGCCTTCTGGTCATCCAGCGAGAGCGCCAGAGCATCGAAATCGGTCCCGGCGCGCTGCTCGATCCAGCCGCGCAACATGTCGGTGCCCTTGCGCGCAGCTTCGGGTACCGGTTGCCCCGTCAGGTGTTCGCGCAGCAGCAGCGAAAGCGCCACCGGCAGCGGCACTTCATCCGGGCTGGTGGCGCGAGCGATCGGATCGCCGCCAATCCGCACGGCCATTGCCGCATCGAGATTGTCACGCATCCCGGCATAGGCCTGCGAACCGAGGGCTTCGTAGCGAACCTGTTCGACCAGATCATAACAGGCCCGCGCCGAAGGATCGCTGGGCGCAGCCTTGGCGTGGAGCGCCTCGTTGTGGTGGCGCAGCTTGAGCGCCATCGAATCCGCATAACCGCGCGCTTCCATCGCCTGTTCGCGCGGCAGGTTGCGGCCGGGCATCGGCACCCGCAGGTTCTTGCCATTGGCCACGGCCATATCGGCCGTCCACGCCACCTCAAGCTCCGGCTCGTGCGAAATCGCCCGGCTGGCGCCGGTTAGCACGGAGCGGAAGCGATCGAGGGGCGTTTCGTCGGCCATCAGCTAGTCGCTCAGATCGATTGGCCCGTCTTGGCCCAATCGGCGAGGAAGCCTTCGATGCCCTTCTCGGTCAGAACATGCTTGAACAGCCCCTTGATGACCGACGGCGGCGCAGTCATCACATCGGCGCCGATCTTGGCGGCTTCGAGCACATGGATGCCGTGGCGAACCGAGGCGACCAGGATTTCGGTATCGAAGGCATAGTTATCATAGATCAGGCGAATATCGCTGATCAGCTGCATGCCATCAAAGCCGTTGTCATCATGCCGACCGACGAAGGGCGAGACGAAGGTTGCCCCGGCCTTCGCCGCGAGCAGCGCCTGGTTGGCCGAGAAGCAGAGCGTGACATTGACCATTGTGCCGTCGCTGGTCAGCGCCTTGCAGGTCTTGAGACCGTCGATAGTCAGCGGCACCTTGATACAGACATTATCGGCAATCTTCCGCAGGATTTCCGCCTCGCGCATCATGCCTTCGTGATCGAGCGCGACCACTTCGGCGCTGACAGGTCCGCTGGTGATCCCGCAGATTTCGCGGGTCACTTCGATGAAATCACGACCGGACTTGGCGATCAGCGAGGGATTGGTGGTCACCCCATCGAGCAGGCCGGTGGCGGCCAGTTCCCTGATTTCGGCGATTTCGGCGGTGTCGGCAAAAAACTTCACGGGACAATGCTCCGGTAACGATTCTGCGGATGCTATAGGGAACCCTGCGGCGAGGGCCTAGCCCCCCGCGCGGTTTGTGCGCATAGGGACGCAAGTCATGACCCGCGTCCGCCTTCTTGTCTTCAATCCTGTGCTGTCGGTGCTCGATTACCGGGTGCCGCCGGGCATGGCGATTGAGCTGGGCAGCGTGGTGGTTGCCCCGCTGGGGCCAAGGCAGGTCCTGGGGATTGTCTGGGAGCCGGACCGGCTGGACGGCACCGAAGTGCCCGAGGCAAAACTGCGACCGCTGCTAGAAGCCCTGCCCGTGCCGCCGATCTCCGCACCGCTGCGGCGGTTGATCGAGTGGACGGCTGACTATTACTGCTCCCCGCTCAATTCGGTGGCTCGGATGATGCTGGGATCGATGGCTGCTCTGCGCGGCGGCGGGACGACCACCGAATATCGCCTCTCGGGCCATGAACCGGCCCGCCTCACCCCGCAGCGCGCGGCCGCATTGGACGCCTTGCAGGGTGAGCAGGCATCGATCCGCGAACTGGCCGAACTGGCCTCGGTCTCGGAAGGCGTACTGCGCGGGATGGTCAACGCCGGCATTCTGGAGCCGGTGACGGTTGATCTTGATCGCGCCTATCCCCGCGCCCGGCCCGACCATGCCCAGCCGGAGCTGTCCGAACTGCAGCAGGCTGCTGCGGACGCTTTCGTTGCCGCGGTTGATAAGGGGGGCTTCCAGCCTTTCCTGCTTGATGGCGTGACCGGATCAGGCAAGACCGAATGCTATTTCGAAGCGATCGCCGCCGCGGTTAAGGACAACAGGCAAGTTCTGGTTCTGCTGCCCGAAATCGCCCTGACCGAAAACTTCCTGCGCCGGTTCGAAGCGCGGTTCGGCGTGCCGCCCGTCCTCTGGCATTCCAGCCTCAAGCAAAGCGAGCGGCGGCGGGCCTGGCGGGCGATTGTCTCTGGCGAAGCGCAGGTGGTGGTCGGCGCGCGTTCAGCCCTGTTCATGCCGTTCAGGCAGCTGGGCCTGATCGTGGTTGATGAAGCCCACGAGGTTTCGTTCAAGCAGGATGACGGGGTGCGCTATAATGCCCGCGATGTCGCCGTAATCCGCGCGCGGTTCGAGGCGATCCCGGTTATCCTGGCCAGCGCCACCCCGGCGCTGGAATCGCTCCAACTGGCTGAGGCCGGGGTCTATACCAAGATCGACCTGCCCAGCCGTTTCGGCGGGGCCACCCTGCCCCATGTCGAGGTGGTTGACCTGCGCAAGGATGAGCCACCGCGCCAGCACTGGCTTGCGCCGAGCCTGGTCAAGGCGCTGGGGGAACGCTTGCAGCGCGGTGAGCAGACGCTGCTGTTCCTCAACCGCCGGGGCTATGCGCCGCTGACCCTGTGCCGCCACTGCGGCTATCGTTTCCAGTGCCCCAATTGCTCGGCCTGGCTGGTGGAGCATCGCCTGTCGCGGCGGCTGGCCTGCCACCACTGCGGCCATGCCTCCGAAGTGCCCGAGGCCTGCCCGGAATGCCACACGCCGGACTGTATGGTCGCCTGCGGCCCGGGCGTGGAACGGATCGCGGACGAGGTGACGGCCCTGTTTCCAGAAGCGCGGATCGCCATCGCGACTTCGGACACGCTGAACAACCCGGAGAAGATTGGCGATTTCGTTGCCCGGGCGGAAGGCGGCGCGATCGACGTGATCGTCGGCACTCAGCTCGTCACCAAGGGCTATCACTTCCCCGAACTGACGCTGGTGGGCGTGATCGATGCCGACATGGGTCTTGAAGGCGGCGACCTGCGCGCGGCCGAGCGGACATACCAGCAGATAGCCCAGGTAGCCGGCCGTGCCGGTCGCGGCGTAAAACCGGGCGAAGTGCTGATCCAGACCCGCCATCCCGAAGCTGCCGTCATTGCCGCGCTTGCCGCCGGAGACCGCGATGCCTTCTACGCCGCCGAGGCCGAGGCCCGCCGCGATGCGGGCGCGCCGCCATTCGGGCGCTGGGCGGCGATCATCGTTTCCAGCGAGGACGAGGCCGAGGCGCGCGACGCCGCGCGACAGATCGGCAGTGCCAGCCCGGACTTGCCCGACGTGATGATCCTGGGCCCTGCCCCGGCTCCGCTTTCGCTGCTGCGTGGCCGCTATCGCTATCGCCTGCTGATCAATGCCCGGCGATCAGCCCAGTTGCAGGACATCATCCGGCAGTGGCTGGGCACCCTGGCCTTTCCGCAGGGCGTGCGGGTTGCCGTCGATATCGATCCCTATTCCTTCGTATGACCGTGCTCGTGCCCATTCTGGGCGATCAGCTTTCGCACGCGCTCGCCAGCCTGCAAGGCTGCGCCAAAAACGACACGATCGTGCTGATGATGGAAGTGGCCGAGGAAGCCACCCACGTTCGCCATCACAAGGCCAAGATCGCGTTGATCTTTTCTGCCATGCGCCATTTCGCGGCAGAACTGCGCGCGGACGGCTGGCAGGTTGATTACATCGGACTGGACGATCCCGAAAATTCGAACAGCTTCACGGGCGAAGTCATCCGCGCTGCCCAGCGCCATGCGCCGCGCCTGATCCGGGTGGTGGAGCCGGGTGACTGGCGGGTTGAACAGGCCATGCTCGATTGGCAGACCTTCACCCCCTGCCCGGTCGAAATCCTGCCCGATAGCCGCTTCCTGTGTTCCCGCGATGAGTTTGCTGGCTGGGCGGCAGGCCGCAAGGAATTGCGGATGGAATTCTTCTACCGCGAAATGCGGCGGCGCACGGGCCTGCTGATGGATGGCAAGGACCCGGTGGGCGGCAAGTGGAACTATGACGCCGAAAACCGTTCCGGCCCGCCGCCCGGCCTGAAAGGCCCGCCCCTGCCCAGCTTTGCGCCGGATGGCATAACCGCCGAAGTCATCGATTTGGTTGAAGCACACTTTGCCGATCACTTCGGCGCGCTTGATCGCTTCAACTGGCCGGTCACTGCTGGAGAGGCCGAACTGGCGGCCAGTGCCTTTCTGGCAGAGCGCCTGCCCACCTTTGGCCAGTGGCAGGATGCCATGGTGCGCGGACAGGATTTCCTGTTCCACGCGGTCCTCTCTCCCGCGATCAACCTGGGGCTGCTCGATCCGATCGACCTGTGCCGCCGGGCCGAGGCGGAATATAGTGCGGGGCGTGCGCCGCTGGCCGCTGTTGAAGGCTTTATCCGCCAGTTGATCGGCTGGCGGGAGTACATTCGGGGGGTTTACTGGCTGGAGATGCCGGGGCTGGCCGAGGACAATTTCCTGGAGGCAAACCGCCCGCTGCCGGACTTCTACTGGACCGGCCAGACCGACATGGCCTGCCTGGCCGATTGCGTTCGCACCACCCGCGTCAATGCCTATGCCCATCATATCCAGCGGCTGATGGTGCTGGGCAACTTTGCCCTCCTCGCCGGGATCAAGCCGCAGGAGGTGGCCGACTGGTTCCTGGTGGTCTACGCCGATGCCTTTGACTGGGTCGAACTGCCCAACGTGGCCGGCATGGCGCTGTTTGCCGATGGCGGTCGGCTGGCCTCAAAGCCCTATGCCGCGAGCGGCGCCTACATCGACCGGATGAGCAATTACTGCGGATCGTGCCGTTATAAAGTGAAGCTGAAGACCGGGCCGGATGCCTGCCCGTTCAATTCGCTGTACTGGCACTTCCTTGATCGGAACGCAGCCAAACTGAGCCGCAACATGCGCCTTGCCAATCCCTATGCCACCTGGCGGCGGATGGATGAGAGCAAGCGCGCGGAATATCTTGCCAGCGCAGAAGCCTTCCTGCAGCAATTGCAGCCTGCTGACGCCGGCTGGGCGCGGCAGCACCAAGAGGAGCGTTCGCCATGCTGACTGTCCATCACCTGCGCATCTCGCAATCCGAGCGGATCGTCTGGCTGTGCGAGGAACTGGGGATCGACTACGACCTCAAGCTCTACACCCGGCGCGAGGACAACCGGCTGGCGCCCGACGAATACAAGGCGCTGCACCCGATGGGCATCGCCCCGGTGATCACCGATGGCGATCTGGTCCTGGGCGAAAGCGGCGCGATCTGCGAATACATTGATCGCAAGTACGGCGGCTGCCGCCTGTCACCCGGCGTGGATGATCCTGACTTTGCCGATCACCTGTTCTGGTTCCACTTTTCCAATGCCACCTTCATGACCAACGGCATGATGGGGCTGGTCGCGCAGTCCTTGGGCGCAACCGCGGCGCCGCCCTTCGTCGCCGACCGCGTTGCCAAGGCCTGGGCGATGACCGAGGCTCGGCTGGGCGAGGCAAAGTTTTTCGGCGGGCGCAACCTGACCACGGCCGACATCATGATGGGCTTTAACCTGACGACCTCGCGCGCCTTTGGCGGCATGTCGCTGGAGGCCTTCCCGAACATTGCCGCTTACCTGCAACGGATCGGCCAGCGTCCGGCCTATCAGCGGGCCATGGCCAAGGCCGAACCCGGCATGGCGCCGATGCTCAGCTAGGACGGCGCCACGGGGCGGGAACCAGCTTGCCGCCCCTGATTGCCAGCAACAACAGGGTCAGTCCTGCCATAGTCGCGACGACCACCGCCACGGCACTGGCTTCCAGGCCAAAATCGCCGCCGGTCAACCAGTCAGGCCCGATGCGGCGGGTGACTAGCAGGCCGAGTGGAGCCTCTCCTCCCGACACCGGGACCGAAAAAACCCAGCCTTGCGTAAAATTCCACGCCGCGTGGATGCCGATGGCCAACCACAACCGCCGGGTCAGCATATAGGCCGCCCCCAACAGGATCCCGGCTTCCACCGCGATGGCCACGCTCGAATACCAGCTGGCGCCGGGGTTCATGATATGAAGTGCACCGAATAGTGCGGAGGATAGCGCCAGCGCAATCCACGAGCCGAGCCAGGCCTCCAGCTGGCGAAACACGATCCCGCGGAACAGGATTTCCTCGAACACCCCGCTGAACACCGCCATCGCTGCCATTGACCAGAACATGCCAAGGCCGCGGACCCCAAGAATTTCGATGCCGCCCAGCAGGGCGACAATGCCGGTCATGGCCGTGAACAGCAGCGCTCCTCCAAGCAGCCCGAGCGATAGTTCACGCCCAGCGCCAACGAATTCTAGCTCACGGTCCGGGGCGCGCTCGATCCAGCGCTTGTAGCCCTTGTAGGCCCCGATGAAGAGCGCCGCGAGGACCACGGCGGCGATCAGGCGAACCGGTGTGTTCCGCGCTACATCGAGCGCGCCAAACAGCTTGTTGAGCGCAACCGAGCCCAGCCCGCCAACCACCACCATCAGCGCGAAACCGATCAGCAGCAGGCTGGCCGGGTGGACTATGATACGACGGGCCAGCGACGGCGCGGCAGGAACTTGTTCGGACATTGATACCCCCAACTTTCAGGGGGCCATCAATGCACTACAACAGGTCCTCGTCAATCGCGCCTTCCTTGGCCAGCAGCTTGCGCTTGATCTCCAGCCCATAGGCATAGCCGCCCATCCCGCCGCCTGTTGCGATCACGCGGTGGCATGGGATCAGCACGGCAACATTGTTGGCGCCGTTGGCAGAGCCCGCTGCCCGCACGGCCTTGGGGCGGCCGACCGCAGCGGCGAGCTGCGCATAGGTACGCGTTTCGCCGGCCGGGATCCGTTGCAGTTCCTTCCACACGGCCTCCTGAAAGGCGGTGCCCTTCACATCGAGCGGAATGTGCGCAAAATCGCCGGGAGCTTCGACCGCCGCGACCACCTGTTCAAGGAGCGCGGCAAATTCTGCCCCGCCCGCTGCCAGCTCGGCCTTGGGGAAGCGGGCTTCCAATGCCTCGCGTCCTTCATTGAAAGACAGGCGGCACACGCCCTTGTCGGTCGCGGCAACCAGCATCGCGCCAAGCGAGGTCGGCACGACAGCCCAATGGATGGTTACGCCTTTACCCCCGTTGGCCCAGGCTGAAGGCGCCATGCCCAATCTCCCCTGATTGCTTTCGTAAAACCGGCTCGGCCCGGAATAGCCGGCGGCATAGATCGCTTCGGTCACCTTGCCCTCGCCCGTCAAGGCCTGGGCGGCCCGTTCCTGCATCAGGGCGCGGGCATAGGCTGCTGGCGAAAGACCGGTGTGGCGGGTGAAGACCCGCTGGAAATGGCTTGGCGAATAGCCGGTTTCGCCGGCCAGCGCGGCCAGGACCAAGGGCTGCTCCGCCGCCTTGATTGCCGCGATGGCCGCCAGCACCGCCCGCTCGTCGCGCGAGACGTCATCGGGCAGGCAGCGCTTGCAGGGCCGCAGCCCCGCTGCCCGCGCCGCAGCGCCATCAGCAAAGAAACGCACATTCGTCCGCGCCGGATGCCGCGCCGCACAGGACGGACGGCAATAGATCCCGGTGGTCAGCACTCCGGTGACAAAACGCCCGTCAAAGGCCCGGTCGCGGGCGAGCACTGCGGTCCAGGCATCTTCGGCGTCAATCATCGTGGCAGTCATGGCATGGCTCCTTGGTGAAGCAAGCCCTGCCCCAAATAGACTCGCGTTGCGTCCCGGTCCTTGCGCTCAAACTCAAATATCAGCCCCCACAGGCGCGGAACAGCATCAGCGTGCGCTGCTTGGCCAGGTCTGCGCTTTCCGGATGCCAGTCCTTGCGCCGATCAGAATTGAAGCCGTGTCCCGCCTCGTAGACAAAAATCTGCGCGGTCGGGTGCTGCTTTTCGATGAGCTTTTCCACCGGCGCGAAGTCCACCAGCGGATCATAGCGCCCGAAATGGCAGATCGTGGCACATTGCGGCGCCTCATCGGCAAAGCGCGTGGCGACATAGCCACCATAATAAGAAGAGGCGGCCGCCAGGTTGGGACTGATCTGCGCCATCCGCCAGGCCACCGACCCGCCGAAGCAATAGCCGACGATGAAGACCGGCCCGCCCCGGTCCGCCAGCCAATCGATACAGACCTGCGTGTCCTTCAGGCCTTGATCCCAGTCATGCTCGGTACGGGCGATCTGCACCGCCCGGTCCCAGTCCGTGCCCGTATAGCCCAGTGCGCAGCCCGGTTCCTGCCGATCAAACAGGCCAGGGCTGAGCACGTCATAACCGTCCCTGGCATATTCATCGCACAGTTCGCGGATATGATCGGTCACTCCGAAGATCTCCTGCACCAGAACCAGACCGCCCCGGCGCTCGCCCTCTGGCGCGGCGTGATAGACCGGCATCTGATACCCATCAGACATAGTCAGAGTGATCGTTTCGCCCATCTATTCGCTTCCCTGCATGGTTCCTGCCCGGCAAAGTCCTAGCCCCACCTTGCATCGCAATACAATCGTCGCTATGCGCGCCCCCGTCCGAGGGGCAGATCTGCGGGCCATGTCCGCGTCCGCCCCATCAATGCACCCGATGCAAGGAACTTGAGCGCGTGGAGAATTCCGGCGGCATTACGGCCAGCTTGCAGGGGCGATACGCCTCTGCGCTTTATGAGCTGGCCAGCGAATCCAAGGCTGTTTCCGCTGTCGAGGGTGACCTCGACAAGCTGGGCGCGGCAATTCTCGGCAATGTCGATCTGGCCGCGCTGATTCGCAATCCACAGATCGGTCGCGAAGCAGCTGCGGCAGCCATGGCCGAAGTCGGCAAGGTGCTGAAGCTGCACAAGCTGACTCAGAACTTCATCGGCGTGCTGGCGGCCAACCGCCGCCTCGCCGCGCTGCCCGATGTGGTTCGCGCCTTCAGCACCATCGCCACCGCCGCCCGCGGTGAAGTGACGGCTGAAGTGACCAGCGCCCACCCGCTCAGCGATGCCCAGCTCAAGGCGCTTGCCGCCAAGCTGAAGGCGCGTGAAGGCAAGGACGTTAAGATCAAGGCGAATGTCGACCCCGAAGTGCTCGGGGGCCTGGTGGTCCGGATCGGCTCCACCCAGATCGACAGTTCGATCCGTACCCGTTTGAACACCCTCGCGAATGCGATGAAAGGCTGAACATGGATATCCGCGCCGCTGAAATCTCGAAGGTCATCAAGGACCAGATCGCCAGCTTCGGTACGAAGGCCCAGGTCTCGGAAGTCGGCACCGTGCTGTCCGTCGGCGACGGCATCGCCCGCATTCACGGCCTCGACAAGGTCCAGGCCGGTGAAATGGTCGAGTTCGCCAACGGTGTGAAGGGCATGGCCCTGAACCTCGAAGCCGACAACGTCGGCGTCGTGATCTTCGGCTCGGACGCCGAGATCAAGGAAGGCGACACCGTCAAGCGCACCGAAACCATCGTCGACGTCCCCGTCGGCAAGGGCCTGCTGGGCCGCGTGGTTGACGCCCTGGGCAACCCGATCGACGGCAAGGGCCCGATCGAAGGCGCCACCCGCCAGCGCGTCGAAGTCAAGGCTCCGGGCATCATCCCGCGCCAGTCGGTGAACGAACCGGTGCAGACCGGCCTCAAGGCAATTGACGCCCTGGTCCCCGTTGGCCGCGGCCAGCGCGAGCTGATCATCGGTGACCGCCAGACCGGCAAGACCGCCGTCGCGATCGACACCTTCATCAACCAGAAGGGCGTGAACGCCGGTAACGACGAGAGCAAGAAGCTCTACTGCATCTACGTCGCCGTCGGCCAGAAGCGCTCGACCGTGGCGCAGATCGTTCGCCAGCTCGAAGAAAACGGCGCGATGGAATATTCGATCGTCGTCGCCGCAACCGCTTCGGAACCGGCTCCGCTGCAGTACCTGGCGCCCTACACCGGTGCGACCATGGGCGAATTCTTCCGCGACAACGGCATGCACGCCGTGATCGTGTATGATGACCTTTCGAAGCAGGCCGTCGCCTATCGTCAGATGTCGCTGCTGCTGCGCCGCCCGCCGGGCCGCGAAGCCTATCCGGGCGACGTGTTCTATCTCCACAGCCGCCTGCTTGAGCGCGCGGCCAAGATGAACGACAGCCTTGGTGGCGGTTCGCTGACCGCACTGCCGATCATCGAAACCCAGGCTGGCGACGTTTCGGCCTATATTCCGACCAACGTGATCTCGATCACCGACGGCCAGATCTTCCTCGAAACCGGCCTGTTCTACCAGGGCGTCCGTCCGGCGATTAACGTCGGTCTGTCGGTCAGCCGCGTGGGCGGTGCCGCCCAGACCAAGGCGATGAAGAAGGTGGCCGGCTCGATCAAGCTGGAACTGGCGCAGTACCGCGAAATGGCGGCCTTCGCCCAGTTCGGTTCGGACCTCGACGCCTCGACCCAGAAGCTGCTGAACCGCGGTGCGCGCCTGACCGAACTGCTCAAGCAGGGCCAGTTCAGCCCGCTGCCGTTCGAAGAGCAGACCGTGTCGATCTTCGCCGGCACCAACGGCTACCTCGATGCCGTCGCGACCAGCGATGTCGTTCGCTACGAAGCCGAAATGCTCAGCTTCATGCGCGACAAGCACGCCGCCGTGCTCAAGCTGATCCGTGACAGCCGCGACTTTGGCGATGATGCCAAGAAGCAGACGGTTGCCGCGCTCGACGCTTTCGCGAAGCAGTTCGCCTGATCCGATTGAAAGGGTAAGGCTTCATGGCCTCGCTTAAGGAACTCAAAGGTCGGATCAACTCGGTCAAGTCGACCCAGAAGATCACCAAGGCCAAGCAGATGGTCGCTGCGGCCAAGCTGCGCAAGGCTCAGGCCAATGCCGAGGCTGCGCGCCCCTATGCGTCGCGCCTGGCTGATGTGATGGGTTCGCTTGCCGGCAAGATCACGGTCAGCGAGAACAGCCCCAAGCTCCTCGCCGGGACGGGCAAGGATCAGGTTCATCTCCTGGTCGTTGCCAACTCGGACAAGGGCCTGTGCGGCGCGTTCAACTCGAACATCGTCAAGGCCGCGCTGGTCAAGGCCCGCGCGCTCGAAGCCGAAGGCAAGACGGTGCTGTTCTACCTCGTGGGCCGCAAGGGCCGCGCGGTGGTCCGTCGCCTCTATCCCAAGGCCGTACTGGCCATGTTCGACACCACCGATGTGCGCGAGCCTGGCTTTGCCGAAGCTGAAAAGATCGCAGCCGAACTCGTCGCGCTTTACGACGAGGGCAAGTTCGACGTGGCCCACCTGTTCTATTCGCGCTTCCAGAGCGCGCTGGCACAGGTCCCGACCGAACAGCAGATCATCCCCGTCCCTGCCCCCAAGGCTGCCGCTGGCAACAGCGACGGTGCCGTGGTGGAATACGAGCCTGAGGAAGAGGCAATCCTCGCCGAACTGCTACCGCGCTTCCTGCGCACCCAGCTGTTCGGTGCGCTGCTGGAAAACCAGGCTTCGGAACAGGGCGCGTCGATGACCGCGATGGACAATGCCACGCGCAACGCCGGCGACCTGATCAACAAGCTGACCATCCAGTACAACCGCAGCCGCCAGGCCGCGATCACCACCGAACTGATCGAAATCATCGCGGGCGCCGAAGCGCTCTAACGACTTTCAAGGCAAGGAAACGACCATGGCCACCGCAGCCAAGACCACCACTCGCAAGAAGGCCGCTCCCGCGGCTGCCAACGCCGCTGGCGGCAAGATCAGCCAGGTCATCGGCGCCGTCGTCGACGTGACCTTCGACGGCGAACTGCCGGCGATCCTCTCGGCCCTCGAAACCGATAACAACAGTTCGCGCCTGGTGCTCGAAGTCGCCCAGCACCTGGGTGAAAACACCGTCCGCACGATCGCGATGGACTCGACCGACGGTCTGACCCGCGGTCAGTCGGTCACCGCCACCGGTGCGCAGATCTCGGTCCCGGTTGGTCCGCAGACCCTTGGCCGCATTCTGAACGTTGTCGGCGATCCGATCGACGAGCGCGGCCCGGTCAACACCGACCTGCGCGCACCGATCCACGCCAAGGCCCCGGAATTCATCGAGCAGTCGACCGAAGCCGCGATCCTCGTCACCGGCATCAAGGTCATTGACCTGCTCGCCCCTTACGCCAAGGGCGGCAAGATCGGCCTGTTCGGCGGCGCCGGCGTGGGCAAGACCGTGCTGATCCAGGAACTGATCAACAACATCGCCAAGGGCCACGGCGGCGTGTCGGTCTTCGCGGGCGTCGGTGAACGCACCCGCGAAGGTAACGACCTGTACCACGAATTCCTCGACGCCGGCGTTATCGCCAAGGACGCCGATGGCAACGCCACGCCCGACGGTTCGAAGGTGGCGCTGGTCTTCGGCCAGATGAACGAGCCCCCGGGTGCCCGCGCCCGCGTTGCGCTTTCGGGCCTGACCATGGCCGAATACTTCCGCGACCAGGAAGGTCAGGACGTGCTGTTCTTCGTCGACAACATCTTCCGCTTCACCCAGGCGGGTTCGGAAGTGTCGGCACTGCTCGGCCGTATTCCTTCGGCCGTGGGCTACCAGCCGACCCTGGCAACCGACATGGGCGCGCTGCAGGAACGCATCACCTCCACCACCAAGGGTTCGATCACCTCGGTGCAGGCGATCTACGTTCCCGCGGACGACCTTACCGACCCTGCCCCGGCCGCCTCGTTTGCGCACCTTGATGCCACGACCACCCTGTCGCGCGCGATTTCGGAACTGGGCATCTACCCGGCCGTTGACCCGCTCGACTCGACCAGCCGCGTGCTGACCCCGGCCGTTGTCGGTCAGGAGCACTACGACGTTGCCCGCCGCGTTCAGGAAACGCTGCAAAAGTACAAGTCGCTGCAGGACATCATCGCGATCCTGGGCATGGACGAGCTTTCGGAAGAAGATAAGCTCACCGTTGCCCGCGCCCGCAAGATCCAGCGCTTCCTGTCGCAGCCGTTCCACGTTGCCGAAGTCTTCACCAACATCCCGGGCAAGTTCGTCCAGGTTGAAGACACCGTGCGTTCGTTCAAGGCTGTGGTCGAAGGCGAATACGATCACCTGCCCGAAGCCGCCTTCTACATGGTCGGCGGGATCGACGAAGCGGTCGAAAAGGCCAAGAAGCTGGCTCAGGACGCCTAAGCATCATGGCTCTGCACTTCGAACTCGTCACGCCGGCACGGCTCGTTCGCTCCGAAGACGTCTACATGGTGGTCGTCCCCGGTGCGGAAGGCGAGTTCGGCGTGCTTGAAGGGCACGCGCCCTTCATGTCGACCGTCCGCGACGGCGCAATCAAGGTCTACCGGACCGAAGGCGCTACCCCAGAGGAAATCCAGGTCCAGGGTGGCTTCGCCGAAGTCGCCGCAACCGGCCTGACCGTCCTTGCGGAACACGTCGAAGGCTAAGGCTTTCGTCAATCCCGGACAAGCAAAGGGCGGCCTTCGGGTCGCCCTTTTTGTTTCAGATGCTCGCCTTGCCGGCAATCACCGTCACGCACTGCCCGCCGATGTGGATGTCGGCGCCGTCAAAGCGGACGTCGATCCAGCCGTCACGGCCAACCTGCCGTCCCTGGCTGGCACGGTAGGTGTCACCGCTGCTCACCTGCCCGACCATCAACCGGAAGGCCGCCGCCGCGCCATTGCCGCTGCCACACACGGGGTCTTCGGGAATACCGTCGCCCGGCGCAAAGCTGCGCACGACAACGCGGTCCCCTTCGGCGGCATAGAGCGTCGCGCCGGTCCAGCCCTTAGGCACATAATAGGCCGCCAGCCGGGCTTCATCATGGGCCAGGTTTTCCAGCGCGGCGATCCCATCAACCTCGGCCACCAACCAGACCGGGCCGACGTCCACCGCCTGCGCCGCCCCCTTCACCGGGGCATTGATCCAGCCGGTTGCTTCGGGATCGTTCAGTTCGGTCAGCGCATAGCGCGGGAGGCGAAAGGACAGACGGTCCGCGCCAACCGTCAATTCAACCAGGCCCACCGCACATTCCTGCACCAGCCGCCCTTCCCGCGGTTTGGCAATCCCCGCCTCGATCACCGCATGGGCTGTGCCCAGCGTGGGATGCCCGGCAAAAGGCAGTTCGGCCTTGGGCGTGAAGATCCGCACGCGATAGTCTGCGCCGTCCTGCGTCGGCGGCAGGACAAAGGTCGTCTCCGACAGGTTGGTCCAGGCCGCCATTGCCTGCATCTGCTCGGTCGATAGCCCTTCCCCATCCAGGACCACGGCCACGGGATTGCCCATCAGTGGCACGGCGGTGAACACATCGACTTGGGAAAAACGGCGGAAAAAAGTCATTTGGATTAATCCTGCGGGGGAACGACGGGCCGGTAATTCCAGCGCATCGCCTGGCTGCCGTCGATCTTAGAAATTTCGGCCATCAGCAGCTTGCCTTGCCGCCAATAGCGGATCCGCTGCGGATAATCATGCGCCGGGTTGGCAAATTCAATTGCCTCCTCGCTGACCAGCACCATCGGAAACTCGCTGGCATCCTTGCCGCGCGGCTGGGCAACGAACGCAATCGTGCCATCGGGGCGCTGACGGATCTGGGCCAGTTCCCAGCTATCAAGCCGCGGCCCAAACCCGGTCCGGGCGATGCCAAGCATCAGACCACCGCGCGCATCGGTCCAAACCTCGTCAGACCAGGTGGCGCCGTCTTCGGTCATCCAGGTCCCGGCCATCCATTCCGGCAGGCTGCGCGCCGCGCTTTGCGCGCTCAGCGGGGCTGAGAATGTCAGCAGAACGGTAAGGAGCAGCTGCTTCATGATCGGAATCCAGGTTGGGATCAGGCTCTATTCTAGCTGCCACGCGCGACAAGCCAAGCGAGGTATGCTGCAGCGCGTCCGGCCTATGCGTTTTCGGCCGGTTCCTTCACCATACCCGAGCGCCAGAGGTATAACCCGGCACCAACAATCACCACCGCGCCGATCATTGTCCAAACGTCAGGATGGTCGCCGAACCAGGCCCAGCCGATAACGCTGGCGACCAGCAATTGGACGTAGGACATGGGTGCAACCCGCGCCGCGCCTGACTTGGTCGTGCCAATATAGACCAGCCAGTGCGCACAGCTGGCGGTAACCGCAACAACGGCACAGCGGGCTATCACCGTCCAATCCGGGACAAACAGCGCAAACCGCTGGATCCCGGTCAGCGCGAACAGCGGGGCGGCAAGCAGCAGGATTGGCGCGGCATAGGCCGCCACCACGAACTGCATCACCAACCCTGAAGCCTGGCCTGCAACAAAGCGATTGCCGATGATCACCATGGCAAAGAACATCGCCGAAACGACGGGTAGCAAGGCCCACCAGCCGGCCGCGGCCAGATTGGGCCGCAGCACGATCAGCACGCCAACAAACGCAACGGCGGAGGCGATCCAGGTCTCCCTGCGCGCGGGCTCCCCCAGCAGGACGGCGGCAAACAGGCCGGTGAACATCGGGCTGGTAAAGGTAAGTGACGTTGCTGTGGCCAGTGGGAGAACGAACAACGAAGTAAAGAAAATCGTTGAAGAAATCGCCAGCGCAAACCCTCTCCCGGCTTGCGGCCAACGCCACAACTCGCGCAGCGCGCTGCGCCCCTCACGGTAAAGCACAATCAAGCCCAGTCCCATGGCTGCAAGGCTGAAGCGCAGAGCCGCAATAGCCACCGGCGACCATTGCCCGGCCATCGATTTGATGAGCCCATCCCCGGTTGAAAGCACCGCAAATCCGGCAAGAGCATAAAGGAGGCCGGAGCGGCTTTCAGACGTCAAATTACGAACCTTCATATCGCGGAACGGGGCACCCTTAGACGGGCCAACAGATTTGCCAAGCCGCCGTTCCGGCTGGTCCGCAACATTAGGAAATAATCAAAGTTTCCTGTCTATTCACCATCCAGCTTAGCCCTGAGGTAGCCATGAACAATCATGGATGAACTGCGGCACAGTTGGGAATTGTCAGTATGAGCGCATTTGGCCGACGCAACGGAGTGGGTGGCATGGCACCGGGGGCACGCCCCCAGTTCGGTGTCGCACGTCCGATGAAAGGCGGTATCGAGGCGCCGAAGGCCCCGCTTCCCGGCGGTGACCAATTCCCGCCACTGCCCGGTGAAACGCCCGAGGCGGGCGGTTTTGAGAGCGGCCCGGCCCTGAAGGCCGACGCGATGACCAGGTTGCAAGACCGCGTCAACGGCATCGTCGACAACCAATACCACGCCGAAGGCTTCGAAGCCTCTGTTCACAAGATCAAGGAACAGGTGCTGCCGCGCCTGCTTGAACGTGTTGACCCCGAGGCCGCTGCCACGCTGAGCAAGGACGAGCTTTCCGAAGAGTTTCGCCCGATCATCATGGAAGTGCTGGCCGAGCTGAAGGTTACCCTCAACCGGCGCGAGCAGTTCGCGCTCGAAAAGGTCCTGATCGACGAACTGCTGGGCTTCGGTCCGCTCGAAGAATTGCTCAACGACCCGGACGTTTCGGACATCATGGTCAACGGGCCGGACCAGACCTACATTGAAAAGAAGGGCAAACTTCAGCTGGCGCCGATCCGCTTCCGCGATGAAAGCCACCTGTTCCAGATCGCCCAGCGGATCGTAAACCAGGTTGGCCGCCGCGTTGACCAGACCACGCCGCTGGCCGACGCCCGCCTCAAGGATGGCAGCCGCGTCAACGTCATCGTTCCGCCGCTCTCGCTGCGCGGCACGGCAATCTCGATCCGTAAGTTCTCCGAAAAGCCGATCACGATCGACATGCTGCGCGATTTCGGCTCGATGTCGGACAAGATGGCCACGGCGCTGAAGATCGCGGGGGCCTGCCGCATGAACATCGTCATTTCGGGCGGTACCGGTTCGGGCAAGACCACCATGCTCAATGCCCTGTCGAAAATGATCGACCCGGGCGAGCGCGTGCTGACAATCGAAGATGCCGCCGAACTTCGCCTGCAGCAGCCGCACTGGCTGCCGCTGGAAACCCGTCCGCCGAACCTGGAAGGCCAGGGCGCGATCACCATTGGCGACCTGGTCAAGAACGCCCTGCGTATGCGCCCGGACCGGATCATCCTTGGCGAAATCCGCGGCGCAGAGTGCTTTGACCTGCTCGCCGCAATGAACACTGGCCACGATGGATCGATGTGTACGCTCCACGCCAACAGCCCGCGCGAATGCCTGGGCCGTATGGAAAACATGATCCTGATGGGCGACATCAAGATCCCGAAGGAAGCCATCAGCCGCCAGATCGCGGAATCGGTTGATATCATCGTCCAGGTCAAGCGCCTGCGCGATGGTTCGCGCCGCACCACCAACATCACCGAGGTGATCGGGATGGAAGGCGATGTGATCGTCACCCAGGAACTGTTCAAGTTCGAGTATCTGGACGAGACCGACGACGGCAAGATCATTGGCGAATTCCGCCCGTCGGGCATGCGTCCCTACACGCTGGAAAAGGCCCGCCAGTTCGGCTTTGACCAGGCCTATCTGGAAGCCTGCCTCTAGAGCGCGTCACGCAGGATAAAGACTGCGGAGATCAGGACGACAAACAGCGCCAGCACGAAAACGGTGCCCCACGGCATGAAGCCCACGGCATCGGGATTGCTGCGCCGCATGCGCCGCCGCTCGCCCAGCCAGGCGATGATCGCGACCAGCACGGCGCCGCCGCACAGTTCGGCCCAGGGCAGCCATTCCGCATCAAGCCAATCCCAATTCATCGCGCTGCGCTGCTCGGTTCGTCGCTGGCCGTCAAGGCAGGCGATGCATTCACCCTGTGAAACACTACCTAGCGCAGGTGCGGTCAAATCACTCTGTCGAGGAGACGAACCATGAAGAAGCGCATGATTGCGGCCATTGCACTGGCCTCGCTGGCTATTGCCACTACGGCCTGCAACACCGTCAAGGGGCTGGGCCAGGACATAGAATCCGTTGGCGAGGCAGGTGATAAGGCCATCAACCGCTAAACGTCTCCGCGTGCCATTGACCCGACCAGGTTTGCACTTGGTCGATCAATGCTGCCTTTGACCCGAAGACCTGATAGGGCGGAATGAACGCTTTTCTTTCAGGATCTTGGTTATGCACCGCGCTGTCCTCCCCGCCCTCGGCATGGCCCTATCGATGGCCTTGGCCGCCCCTGCGCAGGCGGAAGACATTATCGTCACCGGCAAGTCGCTCAAGCAAACCGAAGCCGATCTCAAGGCCTGTCTTGAGCGCAAGTGCCCACCGGACGAAGACATCAAGGCCACGCTGGCCCATGCCGAGAACCTGTTCGTTTCGGGCGACTACAAGAACAGCCGCGCCACGCTGAAGGATTCGCTCGGTCGTAATCGCAAACATGGCGAGGCCTTCCCCGTCCCGGTTTCCGACCTGCTGCGCGCCAATGGCCGGATTTCCGAACAGATGGGCGAAGCAAAGGACTTCCAGCTTTCTGTCCTCGACATGCGCGATACCCTCAAGAAGGGTTTTGGCGAAAATGACTTCCGCACGCTCGTCGCCCAGATCGAGGTGGGAGACAGCCGTGCGAAGCTTGGTTTTTCCAAGGACGCCGAACGGATTTACAAGGACGTAGAGGAACGCGCCCTGGCCGCAGGCCAGCCCCGGGTGGCAAGCTTTTCACGGTTGCGCCAAGCGCTCTATTGGCGGGGGCAATATGATCAGACCCCCAACGCCTACAACCTGAAGAACGTGCAAGACCGGTTGGACGAACTGATCCAGCGCCCCCTGCCCGAAAGCAGCGATTTCACGCTTGCCGCCGAAGTCATCAAGGCCAAGGTCGATCGCAAGGCCGGCGATGCCGGCAGCACCGATGCCCTTATCAAGCGCTTTGCCGAACGCGGCGGGGCAAGCCGGCCGATCCTGCTTTATGCCGAACCGATCCCCCGGATCGATCTGGACAAGGACCTGCCTGAAGGTCAGCCTGGCCTCAACACGCTGAACCGGCTAACCGCGCTTCAGGGGCGTAACCAGTGGGCCGACGTCGGCTTTTGGATCGACGCCAATGGCCGCGTGACCGATATCGAAGCCCTGCGGACCTTCGGTGACAAATCTTGGCTAAAGCCCGTGCTCGCCAATATTGCCAAGCGGATCTACGCACCGCTCAAGAAGGACGGCGGCACCGCGCCGGGCTTTTATATGATCGAACGCTATACACTTACCGCGCGGTTTGAGGAAATTACGACCGGCACCCGCCTGCGCCAGCGCGAGGCAACTCCGCGGATCGAGCGGATCGACCTGACGCCAGAGAACTACGAAGCCCCTTCCAGCAAGGAAGCCGGCTAAGCCCTTACAGCCGGATGCGGTTTTGCGCCGGGTTCATCGCCCGGGCCCGGCGCTCACGCACGATCAGCCAGGTGAACAGGCCAAGCGGGCCGGCCATGAAGGTCGCGAACAGGAACGGCAACTGCGCCGCCCGGCTGAATTCCTTGTTATCAGCATCACGGGCGATCCACAGACCGGTGAACAGGTCAAAGGCCAGATAGTGGGTCCAGCCGATCACCAGTCCGCCGTCTGACATGAACAGCTTGCGCAGGCCCGCGATCGAATAGTCGGACGCAACATAGGATGCACTGCCCGGCACCTGTCCGGGATCGACGCTGCCGCTCAGCAGCAGCACGAGCATCACCGTATAACACAGACACAGCAGCGCCACGCCAAGGTAGAGCACTGCCGTGGTCGCCAGCGGCTTGCGCGGCAGGAAAGCCAGAATGAGCCAGGCGATGAGCACCACCGCATTGGTGAACGAGAACATCGCCTGCCACATCGCCGCTTACTCTCCCTGATCGCCCTTCCAGGCCAGTACGGGCTTGCGCGCCGCCAATGTTTCATCAAGCCGGCGACGCGGGGCGAAGTGCGGCGCGGTCTTCAGCGCCGGATCGCCCTGCTTGGCCCGCATCGCCACCGAACGCAGCGCGCCGATGAACTGGTCAAGCGCGGCCTTGCTTTCGGTCTCGGTCGGTTCGACCAGCATCGCACCATGAACCACCAGCGGGAAATAGACCGTCATCGGGTGGAACCCTTCGTCGATCAGGCCCTTGGCGACATCCAGGGTGGAGAAGCCCTCGGCAAAGCCGTGGTCGGTGAACAGCGCTTCGTGCATGCACGGACCGGAATGGCCGAAGGGCGCATCCAGCGCGCCTTCGAGGCTGCGCAGCACATAGTTGGCGTTGAGCACCGCATCCTCGGCCACCTGCTTCAGGCCATCGGCCCCGTGGCTGAGGATATAGGCCAGCGCGCGGGTGAACATGCCCATCTGGCCGTGGAAGGCGACCATGCGGCCAAAGCTGTCCGGCTGGTCGGTGGCCGCAGTCTCTTCCTCAACCAGGCGGAGCGAACCATCGGCGTCGCGCTTGACATAGGGTAGCGGCGCGAAGGGTGAGAGCGCAGCCGACAGCACCACCGGTCCCGAACCCGGCCCGCCCCCGCCGTGCGGCGTCGAGAACGTCTTGTGCAGGTTGATGTGCATGGCATCGACGCCAAGATCGCCCGGACGCACCTTGCCAACAATCGCGTTGAAGTTCGCACCATCGCAATAGACATAGCCGCCGGCAGCATGGACCGCGTCCGAGATCTTCTTGAGATCGGGCTCAAACAGACCGCAGGTGTTGGGGTTGGTAATCATCACCCCGGCTACGTCCGGCCCCAAACGGGCCTTCAGCGCCGTGAGATCAACCCGCCCGGCTTCCGTCGCCGGGATATTCTCCACGCTGAAGCCGGCAAAGGCGGCGGTGGCCGGATTGGTGCCGTGCGCGCTCTCGGGCACCAGAATGACCTTGCGGTCTTCCCCGCGCGCTTCGAGTGCGGCCTTGATCGCCAGGATCCCGCACAGTTCGCCATGCGCGCCAGCCTTGGGCGACATGGCAACGCTGTCCATCCCGGTCAGCGTCACCAGCCAATCGGCCAGTTCGTGGATCACGGCCAAGGCCCCCTGCACGGTTTCGCGCGGCTGGAGCGGATGGACATCCTTGAAGCCCTTCATCCGCGCCACCGCCTCGTTGAGGCGCGGGTTGTGCTTCATCGTGCACGAACCGAGCGGGAAGAAGCCCAGATCGATGCCGTAGTTCTGGCGGCTGAGGCGGGTGTAGTGCCGCACCGTTTCCGGCTCTGACAGGCCCGGCAGGCCAATCGCATCGGACCGGGTCAGGCCGCCAAGCCGCGACGGCGCGGCAGGAGCCGGATCGATATCGACCCCGGTGGTGCTGGTATCGCCGATCTCGAAGATCAGTCGCTCTTCCAGCATCAGCGCACGGTTGCCGGTAAAGGTTTCGTCGCGGGCGATGTGGCCTTCACCCATTTCGGGGCGCCAGCCGGCGGTGTTCGGGGCGTTCATGCCAGCACCTCCTTCAGCGCTGCTTCAAAGGCAGCAATGTCCTCATCCGAAGCGACTTCGGTAACGGCAACGACCAGGCCGTTCTCCAGCGCCGCCTCATCCGGATAGAGCCGGCCAAGCGAAACGCCGCCTAGCACGCCCTTGGCGGCAAGGTCATGGACCACGCCGCGGGCGGGCTTGGGCAGGGTCAGGGTGAATTCGTTGAAGAAGCTGTCGTTGACCAGGCTGACGCCGGGGATTGCCGCCAGCCTGTCTGCCACCTGAACTGCACGGGCATGGTTCAACGTCGCCAGGTCGCGCAGGCCGCGCTCACCGAGCAAGGTCATGTGAATGCTGAAGGCCAGCGCACAAAGTCCTGAATTGGTGCAAATATTACTCGTCGCCTTCTCACGCCGGATGTGCTGCTCTCGGGTCGAGAGCGTCAGCACGTAACCACGCTTGCCGGCAGCATCGACCGTCTCACCGCAGAGGCGGCCGGGCATCTGGCGGACATATTTGTCGCGAGTGGCGAACAGGCCAACATAGGGCCCGCCAAACTGCAGGCCGACGCCCAGCGACTGCCCCTCGCCCACCACGATATCGGCGCCCATTTCGCCGGGTGACTTGATCGCCCCCAGCGCAACCGGCTCGGTCACCACCGCGATCAGCAGCGCGCCGGCAGCCTGACAGGCCGCTGCCAGCGGCGAGAGGTCTTCGATCCGGCCGAGCACGTCGGGGTACTGGACCACCACGCAGCTGGTTTCACCGTCAATCGCAGCGATCAGGCGGTCCAGATCGGTTCCGCCAAGGCTCGGCGTAGCCGTATCCAGCGCGTCACCGGTAAAGCGGGCCATGGTCTTGGCGACGCTGACATAGTGCGGATGCAAGCCGCTGCTCAGCACCGCCTTCTTGCGGCGGGTAACGCGGCCGGCCATGCCGATCGCTTCCCAGCATGCAGTCGAGCCATCGTACATCGAGGCATTGGCCACATCGCAGCCAAACAGGCGGGCGACCTGGGTCTGGAACTCAAACAGCACCTGCAACGTGCCCTGCGCGATTTCGGGCTGGTAGGGTGTGTAAGCGGTCAGAAACTCGCCGCGCTGGATCAGGTGATCGACGCTGGCCGGCACGTGGTGCTTATAGGCCCCTGCCCCCAGGAAGAACGGATGATCGGAAGCCGCCTTGTTCTTGCGGGCCAGGTTCGAAAAGTGGCGTTCGACCGCCATTTCGCTCTGGCGCAAGGGCAGTCCGGGAACTGCCCCGGGCAAGCGCGCTTCGGCGGGAACATCGACGAACAGGTCATCGATCGTTCCCGCGCCGATCACGCCCAGCATCTCGCTGCGATCATCAGGGGTCAGGGGCAGGTAACGCATGGGCTCAGAGCTCCGCGACGTAGGCGTCGTAGGCGGCCTTATCCATCAGGCCATCGAGTTCAGCGGTGTCGCTCAGGTCGATCCGGAACAGCCAACCGCCCGTTTCGGGATCGGTGTTGACCGTTTCCGGGGCATCGCCCAGCGCATCGTTGGCGGCAGTGATCGTGCCGGAGACGGGCGAGTAGACGTCCGACGCGGCCTTGACGCTGTCAACCACGCAAGGGGCATCGCCCTTCTTCACCGCGGTGCCGGCGGCGGGCAGATCGACATAGGTGATGTCGCCCAGCTGGCTCTGCGCATAGTCGGTGATGCCAACGGTACCGCTGGTGCCGTCAACGTCGATCCATTCGTGGTCCTGGGTGAAATAGCGGGTCATGGCGGTCAGGCTCCTCGGAAGTAACGATGGGGTACGAAGGGTGTGGGGACGATCTCGGCGGCGAGGCGCTTGCCCCGAACCTCGATCTCAAGCTTGGTGCCCGGCGCGGCGTGGGCGGTGGCGACATAGGCCATGGCAATCGGCTGCTCGCGGCTGGGCGAGAACCCGCCAGAGGTAACCATGCCAATCTGGTCAGCGCCAAAGTGGACGGTTGCCCCCTCGCGCGCGGCCTGGCGGCCTTCCAGCACCAGCCCGACCCACTTGCGCGCCGTGCCATCGGCAATCTCGCGCAGGATGCGGTCAGCGCCCGGAAAGCCGCCTTCGGCGCGCCGGCGTTTGTTGATCCCGAACAGCAGGCCGGCTTCGACCGGGCTGGTCTCGGGCGAAAGGTCATGGCCATAAAGCGGCAGGCCGGCTTCCAGCCGCAGCGAATCCCGCGCACCGAGCCCAATCGGCTTCACTTCCGGCTGGGCGCAGATCAGGTCAGCAACGCGCTCCGCAGCCTCGGCAGGGATCGAGATTTCGAACCCGTCCTCGCCAGTATAGCCCGAACGGCTGATCCAGGCATCGACACCGTCGATCTTGAAGGCAGCGCCCTTCATAAAGGTTAGCGACGACAGCGACTGATCGCCAGCGACGATCCGTTCCAGCGCCGCAGCAGCCTGTGGCCCCTGCAAGGCCAGCAGGGCGCTGTCGTCGAGGTGGTTGATCGTCACCTCGTCGGGCAGATGCTCGCGCAGGTGGCCGATATCGTCCCACTTGGTCGCGCCGTTGACGACGAGGTAGAAACCGTTGCTCCACCGCGTGACCATCAGGTCATCCAGCACGCCGCCGTTCTCATCAAGCAGCAGCGAATAGCGCGGGCCATTGGGCTTCAACGTGGCCAGATCGATCGGCAGCACGGCTTCAAGCGCTGGCTCCACGCCCTCACCCGAAATGTAGAGCTGACCCATGTGGCTGACATCGAACAGCCCGGCGCTGGTCCGCGTCCAGAGATGTTCGGCAATGATCCCTTCGTACTGAACCGGCATCCAGTACCCCGCGAATTCGACCATCCGGCCGCCACGCGCGCGGTGCCAGGCATCAAGCGGCAGGGTGAGCACTTCGGGCTCGCCCGCTTCTTCATCATTGATTGAATGGACGTCGCCCACAGCAGAACCCCGCACAGAAATGCACCAAAACCGGTGCCCCCTCTGTCACGGAAACCTGAGAGCTTTCCCCAGCCATAAACCGGGTTACCCCTTCGGCGGCCCCAACGGGTGGGACACTTTCCAGAGTATCGCTATCGACCCACGCGGTCCCTTGTGCCTGAGAGATTCCGGGGCGGTTGCTCCTTCGGCGCCCGGCGACACGTCAACAGACGAATCGCCGGAACTCTCCCGCGCGATCAGCGATGACTTGGGCGATGGCGGTCGGCGGCGAGCGAGTCAATCCCGCGCCTGCGGTCCTTCCCCCGCCAGGTACTCAGCCTGCCTTGCGTGCTGCCCGGAGGATCGCCTCATGCTCAAAAACAAAGCGTCCGGCGGCCTTTTCCTTGGTCAGCCCAATAATGGCCTTCGCGATCGTTTCTGCCTTGATGGAGCGATACTTGGTGTACTGACCATTCAGGAACAGGTCGGCCAACGGGCTCAGCGCGCGGCCAATCAGTTCGGCAGGACGAAATTCCTCGCGCGGGCCGCGCAGCAGGCCCGGACGCAGTACGTCCAGCCGCTGGACGCCAACCCGGCCCAGCCCCTGCTCGGTCTCGCCCTTGACCTTGAGGTAGAAGTTCTTGGCCATGGCATCGGCCCCAACCGAAGAGATCGAGATGATCTGCCGCATCCCCGCCTCTTTGGCGGCTTTGGCGCAAGCCAGGACCAGGTGCTGGTCGATGGCGCGGAATTCGGTCTCGTTCTTGCCCGCCTTTTTCCAGGTCGTGCCGAGCGCACAGGCCAGGACATCCGCATTGGACGCAGCAATGGCATCACCCCAGTTTTCAGGCGGAGCAACAAGCACTTCCATCCGCGCGCCCGGCGGCAAAGGAATTTCCCGCCGGGTAATGGCAACCAGGCGTATATCCGTGCGCCCAACAGCCAGACGGATCAGGCTTTGCCCGACCAGGCCCGAAGCGCCGACCACAGCGATGCGGGTAACTTTAGACATTGCGAAGTCCTTCAGGGGTTCGGCCATAGATCGCAGCGTGGGCGGCAATCGCAAAGCGATCGGTCATCCCGGCGATGTAATCGGTGATGTAGCGGCTGCGCTGTGGCTCGCTTGCGGGCAGACGGCTGGCCCACCCTGCTTCCATCAACGCCGGATCCTGCGCATAGGCAGCAAAAAGCTCTGCCGTCACCGCTCGCGCCCGCTCGGCCGTCTGGAGCTGCTGCGGATGGTGATAGAGCCGGTCATACATGAAGCGCTTGAGCGTGCGTTCCTGCCCCGCCAATCCTTCAGAAAACGCGCAGGTGGCCTGGCTGGCAGCACGGACATCATCGGCGCTCGCCATGCCGGTTGCGCGGCTAGCGGTTTCAGCAATCACATCATTGACCATCCAGCCGATCTGGCTGCGGACCAGCTCGCGCAGCCGGCGGTCCAGCGGAGCGGCGGGGAACTTGCGCTCGATCGCACGCCACTGCTCAGCAACGAAATCAAGCGTCAGCAGTTCGTCCAGTTCAAGGAACCCGGCGCGCAAGCCATCGTCGATGTCATGGTTGTCATAGGCGATATCATCGGCAATCGCTGCAACCTGCGCCTCTAGCGAGGGCCAGGTCTTGAGATCGAGCGGATAGGCCGCGTCCAATTCCGCCAAAGCCCAATTGACCGTGCCAACCGGCCCATTGTGCTTGGCCAGCCCTTCAAGAACCTCCCAGGTGAGGTTCAGCCCATCATGCTCACAATAGGGGCTTTCGATCCGCATCAGCGTGCGCAGGGCCTGAGCATTGTGATCAAACCCGCCATGCAGTTCCAGCGCAGCATTCAGCGCATCTTCGCCAGCATGACCAAAAGGCGGGTGACCGATATCGTGCGCCAAGCACAGAGCCTCGGTCAGGTCCTCGTCCAGCCCCAGTGCGCGGGCGATCACCCGGCCGATCTGAGCCACTTCCAGACTGTGGGTCAGGCGGACGCGGTAATGGTCCCCATCGGGGGCCACGAAAACCTGGGTCTTGTGCCGCAGTCGCCGGAAGGCAATCGAATGGACAATCCGATCGCGATCACGCTGAAACGCACTACGCGGGCCGCGCGCCAGCGCGCCTTCCAGCGCGAATTCGCGCCCGCGCGATTGCGCAGCATCAGAGGCAAATGCAGCCTTCAAGCGCTTGCCTTTATCCAATTGGCCGCAGCCACTGCGAGGATCCCGGTGCATTCATCTTTCGGCAGGCTATTCGCCGCGCAGCGCCTTGTCCCATCGCCGATCTGACCGATCTTGCGCAAATGCAAATCTCCGTGGGAGCACCCGATTGACAACAGCCCCTTGAAGCCAGCGCCCTTACCGAAGGTGGTCCGACAGGTCCAGCGTAGGTCGGGTCAATGCTGTGGGCTGAGGAAGGCCCTGACCTCTGCCGCGCTGACCGCCGCTGCTTCCTCGTGCGGAAGATGGCCGATGCGCGGAAATATCTTGAGCCTGGAACCGGCAATGCCCGAATTGTACCAGTGTGCGCCGGCAACGGAGATCAGTTTGTCCTCCGCGCCCCACAGGATCAGCGTGGGCGTCCTGATCGCTGCCAAATCGTCTGCCGTGAACGCCTTGCGCGGGGCGGCGAAGCGTTCGGCCGTGGCAGCACGGTTACCCGGATAGCGCAGCAGTTCCCAATAGCGATCGACCACCGCATCGGTGACCACGGCCTGGTTCGAAACGCTTTGCCGGAAGCTGCGTTCAACCAGCCCGCGGGGCGTGATCGAACGCATCAGCAAGCTCACCCCGGGCGTTGCCGCCAGCGTGAAGCCGATATTGCCGCGGCCCTTGCGGTTGGCTGGCTGGGGCGCACCACCCGCGTCAACCAGGATCAGGGCATCAAGATGCTGCGGGTGAACCATCGCATACTTCGCGGCAATCGCCCCGCCCATCGAATTGCCGGCAAGAGCCAAACGCTCGACTCCCAACTTGGCGCGGACCTTCTCGGTCGTCGCGACCATATCCTCAAGCCTGTGCGTCCCCGCCGGATTGGGGCCGGTCAGGCCATGCCCTATCTGGTCAAAGCGGATTACCCGGAACTGGTTTGAGAGTGCCTTGGTCCAGGCATCCCAGGTGTGGAGATCGGCGTTGGAACCGTGGAGCAACATGAGCACCGGTGCACCGCGCGGACCTTCATCGCGCAGGTGAACCGTCAGTCCGCCGCCCAGATCGACAAACTGCGAAGGTGGTCCGCCATATTTGGCCTTCATCGTCGCCGGATCACTATCAGGCGTGCGCAGCAGCAGAAACGCCCCGACCAGGACGACGACAATGCCCAGCAGCCACTTGCTCAAACGCTTCACGGCTTCATCTCCCTGATCCACCGCGTGACCGCCGCCTGACCATCAGGGTCAATGGTCGAGCGGCCAACTTCCGGCATCGAAATCCCGCCTTCCAGGCTGCCCATGCGATAGAGCATGATCGACTGTTCCGGGTGGCCCGGCAGGACATCGAACTCCAGCCCGCCCGAGCCTCGGCCAGCGGCAACCGGCCGCTTCATCACCCCGAATTTGACCGGGTCCGCCTGCTCCCACCGCAGGTCGAGCCCCGAGTTGG
>JACCDU010974170.1_pt1 | contig 31818 bp, 29 predicted proteins | sample 7446081 | NCBI WGS metagenome assembly JACCDU01 (sample SAMN15323447, study PRJNA562643) | freshwater metagenome | isolation source: river surface water | place: USA:Blue River Watershed | collected 2017-08-17
AAACGGTCAAGAAACCAAAGAACAACTCATCGCTTTGGGCGAAGATATTTTTAGATATTTTGGATTGGGTTGCCGCAATGTTTCCAAACTTTTTGTACCCAAAGGCTATTCGTTTGATGCTTTTTTCGAAGCTATTTTTGAATACCAAGACGTAATTAATTATGAAAAATATGCTAATAATTACGATTACAACAAGGCTGTTTTTTTAATGAGTAACTACAAATTATTAGACAATGGCTTTTTAACTTTAAAAGAAGACTCTAGTCATGCCTCTCCTATTTCTAGCGTGTTTTACGAATACTATGATTCCCTTGCCGAAATAGAACAAAGACTAAAAACTGAAGCTGAAACTATTCAATGTATTGTAAGCAATAATTTAGTACAAAACAGCATCACATTTGGACAAACACAACGCCCTCAATTATGGGATTATGCAGACCATGTGGATACTATTTCGTTTTCGTTAACAATAAACTAATAAATTGTTCAAATATTTCGTTTTTTTTAATTGATTTTAAGAATCGATTGTCGAAATTTGCATTCTTTAAATTTGGAACAAACAACTACCATGAAAAAACACAACTACAGCGCAGGACCTTGTATTTTACCACAAGAAGTTTTTGAAAAATCAGCTCAAGCTATTTTGGATTTCAACAATTCCGGTTTATCTATTTTAGAAATATCGCACAGAAGCAAAGATTTTGTTGCGGTTATGGATGAAGCAAGAGCGTTGGCACTAGAATTATTAGGATTAGAAGGCAAAGGTTACCAAGCCCTTTTTCTTGCTGGTGGTGCTAGTTTGGAGTTTTTAATGGTTCCTTATAACTTGATGAATGAAAACGGTAAAGCCGCTTATTTAGATTCTGGAACTTGGGCATCAGCCGCAATTAAAGAAGCTAAATATTTTGGAGAAACTGTTGTTGTAGCTTCATCTAAAGAACAAAATTACAATAACGTACCAAAAGGATATTCGATTCCTGCTGATGCCGATTATTTCCACTGTACAAGTAACAATACTATTTTTGGAACTCAAATGAAAGAATTGCCTACTACTAATGTACCTGTAGTTTGCGATATGAGTTCGGATATTTTCTCACGTCAATTGGACTTTACTAAATTTGACATTATCTATGCTGGGGCTCAAAAAAATATGGGACCGGCTGGAACTACTTTAGTAGTGATCAAAGAAGAAATTTTAGGTAAAAACGGAAGAGAAATTCCAAGTATGTTAGATTACGCAAAACACATCAAAGCAGAAAGTATGTATAATACACCGCCTGTTTTCCCAGTGTACGCCTCTTTATTAACCTTACAATGGTTGAAAAAATTAGGCGGAATTGCAGCTATCGAAAAAATCAACAATGCTAAAGCAGAATTACTTTACAACGAAATAGATAGAAACCCATTATTCAAAGGTGCCGCTGCCGTAGAAGATCGTTCGAATATGAATGCAACTTTCTTATTGAACAACCCAGAACACGCTCCGATTTTTGATACTATGTGGAAAGAAGCGGGTATTTCTGGATTACCAGGACACCGTTCAGTGGGAGGCTACAGAGCTTCTATGTACAATGCAATGCCAATTGAAAGCGTACAAGTTTTAGTTGACGTAATGCAAGCTTTAGAAAAAGCAGTTTAAATATAAATAATTTATCAATTTGAGGATGAAGGTACTTTATTCCTCGCAATGAAATAAACACAATGAAAGTATTAGCAAATGACGGAATTTCTAAAAGCGGAATTCAAGCTTTAGAAAAAGGCGGATATGAAGTGATTACTACAAAAGTAGCGCAAGAACAAGTGGCTAACTTTATTAACGAAAATAACGTAAGCGTTATTTTGGTAAGAAGTGCAACTAAAGTTCGTAAAGATATTATCGATGCTTGTCCTGGTATCAAAATCATCGGTCGTGGTGGTGTTGGTATGGATAATATTGATGTTGACTATGCTAAAAGTAAAGGAATCAACGTAATCAACACACCAGCTTCTTCATCAGAATCAGTTGCTGAGTTGGTTTTTGGTCACTTATTTAACGGTGTTCGTTTCTTACATGACTCTAACAGAAACATGCCTTTAGAAGGCGATGCTAACTTTGAAGGATTGAAAAAAGCCTACGCTAACGGAACTGAATTAAGAGGTAAAACTTTAGGAATTGTAGGAATTGGTCGTATTGGTCAAGCTACTGCGAAAATGGCGCTTGGTCTAGGAATGAAAGTGATTGCGGCAGATAGTTTTATTGAAAAAGTAGATGTGAAAGTAGAATTCTTTGACGGACAATCAATCACTACAACTATTGTATCACAATCTTTAGAATCATTGTTCAAAGAAGCTGATTTCATTTCATTACACGTTCCAGCTCAAAACGGATACATCATTTCAAAAGCTGAATTGGCAATTATGAAAGATGGTGTAGGTATCGTAAACTGTGCTCGTGGTGGAGTAATTGACGAAATTGCTTTAATCGAAGCTTTAGACAGCGGAAAAGTTGGTTTCGCAGGATTGGACGTTTTTGAAAGCGAACCTAAACCAGAAATCAAAATCCTTATGCATCCAAAAATCTCTTTGACACCTCACATTGGAGCAGCGACAGGAGAAGCACAAGATAGAATTGGAACAGAATTAGCACAACAAATCATTAGTATTTTAGGTTAGTCTTTTTCAAATAAAAAATAAGAAGGATGTCTCAAAAGGCATCCTTTTTTTATGCTTTACTTTGTACAAAAATGATAACTTTGTAACGCTTAAGACAATCCAAATGGAGAAATTAAAACAGCGATGGGGAGTTCAATCCAATTTACAGCTGACTATTATTTTTATCGTTTTTGCAATAACAGGTTCGGCCTCAGCGATGGTTTCGAAACCAGTTTGTCTTTGGTTAGGAATAACTAAAGAGGATTTTGGATTTTTGTTTACTCCTATTCGACTCATTCTGATTTTTCCATTGTACCAAGTGCTGTTAGTTAGCATCGGATTTCTATTTGGCCAATTTGCCTTTTTCTGGAAGTTTGAAAAAAAACTCTTGCGAAAATTAGGATTGGGATTTTTATTCAAAGAATAATTACGCTACGAATTCTTTACCCAAAATTACATTTGGATAACCAAAAAACTTTGTTTCTTTGTAAAAACTAGTTCCTAATGATACAAGCGAAAAACCTACATAAATTTTACGACCAATTAGAAGTACTAAAAGGCGTGGATTTGCATATTCAAAAAGGAGAAATCGTTTCTATTGTAGGGGCTTCTGGAGCAGGCAAAACAACTTTGTTACAATTATTAGGCACCCTAGACAAACCTTCCATTCAAGAAGGGACATCGCTTCACATTAATGGAGAAGATGTGTTGAGAATGAATGATAAAAATTTATCCAAATTCAGAAATTTGAATCTGGGTTTTATCTTTCAATTTCACCAATTATTACCTGAATTTACGGCTTTAGAAAATGTTTGTATTCCGGCTTTTATTGCCAATAAAAACAAACAAGAAACCGAGAAAGAAGCCAAACGATTATTAGAATATTTAGGTCTTTCGCATCGTATTGATCACAAACCCAATGCGCTTTCGGGCGGAGAACAACAACGTGTAGCCGTTGCGAGGGCATTAATCAACAAACCCGATGTGATTTTTGCTGACGAACCATCCGGAAACCTAGATACGCTTTCGGCAGAAAATTTACACCAATTGTTTTTTCAACTGCGTGATGAGTTCGGACAAACCTTTGTCATTGTCACTCACAACGAAGAATTAGCCAATATGGCAGATCGAAAATTGATCATGATAGACGGACAAATTAGTAATCCTTAATCGTGCTGCTACTATGAAAGCTGCCGAACTAAAATCTTTTTTGGACGAAAAGGTTATACAATACAACACCCAAGATTTTATAGATAGCGATCCTGTTCAAATTCCGCATTTATTTTCCCAAAAAGAAGATGTAGAAATTGCCGGTTTTTTGGCCGCAACCATCGCTTGGGGCAACCGCAAGATGATCATCAAAAATGCACATCGTATGATGGAATTGATGGGAAATTCACCCTATGACTTTGTTCTTTCGCATCAAGAAAAAGATTTGAAAGATCTCGAATCCTTTGTTCACCGAACTTTTAACGGTCAAGATTTTAAAGTTTTCATCAAAGGATTACAACACATTTATCAAAAACACAACGGACTCGAAGCCGTTTTTACTCAAAACCAAGAAGCCTTTTCTATGCAAAAGAGCATACATGAATTCAAAAAACTCTTTTTTGATGTTCCTCATGCAACTCGTACTCAAAAACACATTTCAGATCCACTGAATAATTCGGCGGCCAAACGCATCAATATGTATTTGCGTTGGATGGTACGCCAAGACACCAAAGGAGTTGATTTAGGTATTTGGAAAAGTATTTCACCCGCAGCACTCTCTTGCCCACTCGATGTTCATTCAGGTAATGTAGCACGAAAATTAGGTTTACTACATCGCAAGCAAAACGATGCAAAAGCTTTAACTGAATTGGATACACAACTGCGAATTTTAGACCCAAATGACCCCGTTAAATATGACTTTGCCTTGTTTGGATTGGGAGTCTTTGAAGGTTTCTAATTGGACTCCTCCAATATAATACACCTAAAATCCCTCTTTTTAATGTACCTTTGCACAAAATAGCATTTTATGAGCACTTTTGAGCAATTCAATCTTCCTAAATCCGTACAAAAAGCCATTGACGAATTGGGCTTTACTACACCGACTCCAATCCAGGAAAAATCTTTTTCTGTGATCATGTCAGGTCGTGATATGATGGGAATTGCACAAACTGGAACAGGTAAAACCTTTGCTTATTTATTGCCGCTATTAAAACTTTACAAGTTTACCAATACCAACACTCCTAAAATTGTGATTTTGGTGCCTACTAGAGAATTAGTGGTTCAAGTAGTTGAAGAAGTGGAGAAATTAACCAAATATATGTCGGTTAGCACGCTCGGAATTTACGGAGGGGTGAACATCAATACGCAGAAAAAAGCAGTTTACGAAGGTGTGGATATATTAGTTGGAACACCCGGTAGAACAATGGATTTGGCCTTAGACGCAGTAGTTCGTTTTGACGAAACTCAAAAATTAGTCATCGACGAATTTGACGAAATGTTGAATTTAGGATTTAGAACCCAATTAACGGCTCTGTTAGCGATGATGAAAACCAAACGTCAAAACATATTGTTTTCAGCAACCATGACCGAAGAGGTAGATGCTGTTTTGAACGACTTTTTTGATTATCCAGAGGAAGTCACACTATCAGCTTCGGGAACACCATTAGAAAAAATAAAACAAATTACATATCAGGTTCCAAATTTCAATACCAAAGTTAATTTATTGAAACATTTATTGACTTCAGACGAAAGTATGAGTCGAGTTTTAGTTTTTGTGAACAATAAAAAAATATCGGATATGCTGTTTGAAAGCATTGATGAAGAATTTGAAGGACAGTTTGGAGTAATTCACTCCAATAAATCACAAAACTACCGTTTAAGCACGATGGCAGAGTTTCAAGAAGGTAATTTGCGTGGTTTAATTACGACAGATATTATGGCGAGAGGTTTGGATATTTCCAATATTACGCACGTCATCAACTTTGAAATGCCAGAGCTTCCTGAATTGTACATGCACCGAATTGGACGAACCGGTCGTGCTGATGCTGAAGGAACTTCCATTAGCTTTGTTACCCCTCGCGAAGAAGAATCTTTTGTGGAAGTAGAAGTTTTAATGAACAAAGAACTCGAAATCACTCCATTTCCAGAAGAAGTTGAAATTTCCATCAAGTTGATTGGTCCAGAAAAAGACCGCCAACCGGTGAAGTTTTTGATGAAAAAAGTGAAATTAGAGGGTGATGGTGCTTACCACGAAAAAGCCAAAAAGAACACCAAAGTGAACTTAGGTGGTCCATCAAAAACAAAGAAAAAAACACACGGTTCTGTCAATCGAAACATGCTAAAAACCAGAGCTCAGAAAAAGAAGAAAAAATAAAACTATTACTTCTGATTCCCGAAAACTAAACATACCGGAGAGCACAATCCAAGTCTTTTACCCGTATCGAAAATTGCTCCTGAAGATAAATCCCTTTTAAAAACAACAATGTCATTAGAATATTGATGAGCAACTAAAAGAAACTTACCGGTTGGATCAATGACAAAATTTCGAGGTCCCTTCCCTAAAGAAGAAACAACTGAAAGCGGCTGTAACTGACCATTTTTAAGTATTTTGAAAATAGAAATTGTATTTGCTTCACCTCGATTCGAAGCATACAGAAACTTTCCATCAGGCGAAATATGAATATCAGCTCCGGTAAAATTACCTTTAAAATCTTTCGCTAAAATGGTAGTTTCTTGAATTTTATTCAATTTATCATTGGCAAAATCAAATACTGAAATAGCGCCATTTAATTCTTGCAACACATACACCTTTTTCCCGTCTTTGCTAAAAGTTAAATGACGTGGTCCACTCCCCGATTGAACTGGAATCGAACTTTCCCATTGCAAAACATCATTAGCAGCATCTGGATGGTATTTATAAATATCTACAGAATCGGTACCTAAATCAGTACTCAATACATATTTCTTATCTGGTGAAAAATACACCATATGAACATGAGCACTTTCTTGGCGTGGATGAATTCCTTTGCCCTTGTGTTGCATTAGTTGTTTGGCCTCGGTCAAACTACCATTTGTATTTTTTCTAAAAACAGCAATATTACCACCAGAATAATTAGCCACAATTACATTTGTATCGTCATTAATAATATAACAAGGATCGGCACCCTGCGCCTTTTGCTGATTCAATCTCGTTAATTGACCTGTAGTTCCATCCAATCCAAAAGAGCTTATCGTACTTTCAGTTCCGTTTTCATTGACTGAATACAGCACTTTTTGGTTTTTAGAAAGTGCTAGGTAGCTAGGGTTAATTACTTTTTCAGTCGCATTTTTGAACACAAAATCACCCGTATTGGTATCAAAATCGTACACATAGATACCTTTACTATCACAACTATTAGTATAAGTACCAATGAATAAAGGTAGATTTTTGGTTTGGGCTTGTGACAAAGAAATTAAACCCAAGAACAGAAGTAGAATACTATTTTTCATTTTGAATACAATTGAAGAGCTAAAATAAACAATAATGATATGCACTACATTGTATATGGATGTATTTAAATCCAAATTGCTAAAATTAAATTAAAGAGAGACTTCTCGGTAGTATGTAAAACTATAAAAACTAGTTTCGAATATATATCTGATCAATTCAATCACAACATTTTTTAATGAAGTGTAAAGCAAAACCAACCTTGGTCGAATATGGAAATGGTTTCTTATATTTGCACTGTAATTAAGAATTATAAAATAATTATTAATTGATTCGCAACGTAATATTGAAAAAAAATATTTGATTTTTGAATCAGATAAAAATCAAATTTGATATAAATAATTACTTTCGATAAAATGTTTTAAAATACTGGTTTAGAGTATAATAATAAGCAGGTTTTACACAATAAAAAATCAAACACAACATGAAAACAATCATCAGAAGCGCAACTATTATCGATCCTAATAGTCCATTTCACAACAAGACTGTAGACATATTCATTGCAGATGGTTGTATCACTAAAATTGGAACCGCTCTCCCTAATCCAGATAATTGTCAAGAAATTCAATTGGACAATCTACATGTTTCACCAGGATGGTTTGATAGCAGTGTTTCACTTGGCGAACCGGGATTTGAAGACAGAGAAACTATTGAAAACGGTTTACAGGTTGCTGCTAAAAGCGGGTTTACCGGAATTGCACTACAACCCAACTCTTACCCAATAATTGACAATCAATCGCAAGTTCATTTTGTAAAAAGTAAAGCCCAAAGTGCAGCAACTGAGCTCTTTCCTATTGGAGCATTAACCAAAGGGAGTGAAGGAAAAGATATGGCTGAATTGTTCGATATGAAAAATGCTGGAGCTATTGCCTTTGGAGATTACAATAGAAGTTTAGATAATGCCAACTTGTTAAAAATAGCCTTGCAATACGCACAAGATTTTGATGGCTTAGTAATCGCTTTCTCCCAAGACGAAAAAATCAAAGGGAATGGTGTTGCAAATGAAGGTGTTGTTTCAACACGATTAGGCTTAAAAGGAATACCCAATTTAGCAGAGGAATTACAAGTGGCAAGAAATTTATTTCTCCTTGAATATACCGGAGGAAAACTACATATTCCAACCATTTCCACCGCAAAATCAGTAGCTTTAATTCAAGAAGCTAAAGCTAAAAGAATGGATGTAAGTTGCAGTGTTTCAGTTCACAACCTGATTTTAACTGATGTAAAACTAGAAGATTTTGATACTCGCTACAAAGTAAACCCTCCATTACGAACAGAAGCTGATCGACTCGCTTTGATTGAAGGCGTTAAGAACGGCACTATCGATTTGATTACTTCAGATCACAATCCGATTGATATCGAACATAAAAAAATGGATTTTGACACGGCAAAAAGCGGAACAATTGGTTTGGAAAGTGCTTTTGGAGCTTTACTGACAGTATTGCCTCTCGAAACAGTAATTGAAAAACTTACCGCAGCTAGAGCTTTATTTGGAATAGAAAATCCAACAATCTCTGTGGGTGCTATATCTAATTTAAGTTTATTCAATCCGGAGGGGAAAAGCACTTTTACTTCTGAATCCATTTTGTCAAAATCTAAAAATTCAGCCTTCATTGGAACTGAAACTAAAGGAAAAGTATACGGAATTATGAATCAAAACCAATTGATTCTAAACCAATAAACCATGAATAGAGAAACGATTGAAGCTGGCAAATCAACTGCCATTACCAGTTATATTTTAGGAATTGGCGTTTTTATTGCCATGTCAATGAATGCTGAAAGCAAAAATCCGTTTGCTACTTTTCATATACGTCAAGGATTAGGATTGACTTTGACATTTATTTCTTTAGGCTTAATCATTAGCAATTTTGACAGTTTATTGATTTCATTTCCTATGTGGATTTTTATCTCTATTTTGTGGAGTTATGGAATTTTTACCGCTATTAAAGGCGAAACTAAACCAATGCCATTGTTAGGTTCTTATTTCCAGAAATGGTTATCCAATATTTCATAATACCATGAATTTATCATTAGAATACTTGATCAAAGAGCCTAGAATAAAAAAGGAGTCCAATCCTCTTTTGCTTTTATTACACGGATACGGTAGCAATGAAGCTGATTTATTTTCATTTGCTTCTGAACTTCCTGAAGACTATTACATTATTTCAGCGCGTGCTCCTAATGATTTACAATACGGAAGTTATGCTTGGTATGCCATCAATTTTGATGCCGACGAAAATAAATTTTCTGACCATGAACAAGCTAAAGTTTCCAGAGATTTGATTGGTACATTTATAGATGAACTAGTTGCTAATTATCCCATTGATAAAAACAGCATTACGCTAATTGGTTTTAGCCAAGGGGCCATTTTAAGTTATGGAGTAGCACTTTCAAATCCAAAAAAAATAAAAAATGTGATCGGATTGAGTGGCTATGTTAGCGAACCCATTTTAAAACAAGGGTTTGAAAATAATGACTTTTCCACTTTAGGTGTTTTTGCATCTCACGGAACTGTAGACCAAGTAATTCCAATTGAGTGGGCTAGAAAGTCGGATAATTTTTTAACTCAAACAAATATTGCTCACACCTATAAAGAATATCCAATAGGTCACGGGATTTCTCCTCAAGTATTTTTCGACTTTAAGAATTGGCTTCAAGCCCATTCTTAATTCATTTTATTTTTGATATAAAAGCGATTGATTGACTTCAAAAGTGATGGTTTCATCCTCATTTACGAAATATTTTAAGAGTACTTCGCCCCAAATTTCGCCATCACTAAAATCAGCGATGATCCAGCGGTGATTCAATATTTTTACTTTGTTAATAATGAATTTATTCGCCCCAATTTGATCTTGGCCGGTATATGGATTCCCTTTTAGATTGGAATTGTAATCCAGTAATTTTTCCGTCACCACAGGAATTAACTTTTCGTATTGAATTATCATTTGCGAATTCTGATTCTCAAAATAATTTTGCGCATTTTCGTTTTTAGCCAAAGAAAAATAATTAGCATCTGCCAATTGATTGGTAACTAGAGCCAAGCTATCACGTAATTTAGTGATTTTTCGCTCAGAACGCTTTTGTTCAAATTGTAATTCGCTATTCAAAAAAACATAGGTAAACAAAGTAGTCAATGCAAAAAGGATCGTTAAATAAAGGAGTAATGAACGTTTCATAGTGAAAATTATATTGTGATTTCTAAATTATCATACGCCAGAAAAACATTATTAGGAAGTTTCTTTTGTACTTCTTCATGAAAACCCAAATGATGACTTATGTGTGTTAAATAGGCTTTTTCAGGTTGTACCAAAGTTATAAAATCTAGTGCTTCCTGCAAATTAAAATGGGTAGCATGTGGCTCTTCGCGTAAAGCATTTACGACCAAAACTTTAAGCCCTTTTAGCTTTTGAATTTCCGATTCTTCAATCGTCTTTACATCCGTTAAATACGCAAAATCATCTATACGATAACCAAAAACCTGTAGATCACCATGCATTACGTTAATAGGAATAGCTGTTTTATTTCCAACTGAAAACTGCCTATTGTTTTGTACTTCAAAGGTGCTTACAGATGGTGCGCCAGGATATCTATTGACCGTTTCAAACACATAATCGAAACGTCGTTTCAAGTTCTCAATTACACGTTGATGAGCATAAATCGGCATTGGACCTTGCCGAAAGTTAAATGGGCGAATATCATCAATTCCTGCCGTGTGATCTGCATGTTCGTGAGTAAATAAAATTCCGTCAACTTGTTGACAATTAGACACCAGCATTTGTTGTCTAAAATCGGGTCCACAATCAAAAACAAACGAATGATTATCCCAAGACAGCCATGCCGAAACCCGCAAGCGTTTGTCTTTGGCATCAGCACTTTTGCAAACAGGATGATCGCTTCCAATAATTGGAATACCTTGTGATGTACCTGTTCCTAAAAAATATACTTTCAAAAGTGATAGTTGTTTTTTGGTTGATTAAATAGTAGCTCCATTCGTATTGTGTTAATATCAAAAAAAATGGTCTTCAAAAATAGTAATTCTACATTTGAAAGCGCTAAAAATAGGATTCAAATAATAATCGAATGTAGTTGTTATTTTTTTATAAAATTATGGTTAAATTTCTTTCGGCAAACCCCTTATTTGTTAACTTTGTAACATTAAAGCCCATTTAATAAAAAAAATGCATACCAAAAAGATAAAACTCAAAGGAGATAAAGTAATGGAGCAAATTCCTTCTATTAAGGATAAAGCGCTCCGTATCAACCTCAACGAAAATATTTACGGAACTTTTGCTGAAATTGGTGCAGGCCAAGAAACGGTTCGACACTTTTTTAGAGCAGGTGGTTCCTCCGGGACAATTGCAAAAGCAATGTCTGCTTACGACAAAGATTTTAGTGATGCCGTTTACGGTATTGAAGAAGATGGTCGCTATGTAACTGAAAGCCGATTGAAAAAGATGCTGTCGCATGAGGTAAGCTTAATTGAAAAGCGTTTGAGTCGTGACAAACATCCCAATAAGATGTTTTTCAGTTATGCTAACACGGTAGCTACTATCGACTTTGCAAAGCAATTCAAAGGGCATGGATGGGTTGGAATTAGTTTCCAAATTGAACCAGACGAAGCGTACAACGAAATCATACTCCACATTCGATTCAAAGAAACGGATTCGAGATTGCAACAAGAAACCCTTGGTATATTAGGGGTAAACTTGATTTATGGTGCGTATTACAAATACAACGATCCTAAAAAATTGTTGCGCTATTTGTACGACCATTTAGACAAAGACCAACTAGAAATTGACACCATTAACTTTTCTGGACCTCGTTTTGCTGATGTTGACAATCGTTTGATGAGTTTGCAATTGGTTAAAAATGGAATGACAGATGCCGTAATGTTCAATCCAGAAGGAAAAAACATATTACCGGCTGCAATTTTATACAAGAAAAATTTATTAGCCTTTAGAGGAAGTTTCCGACCTGTAACTAAGGTAAATATGGACATGTACGAGAAATCGTTGAAAATGTTCCTCAATGAAAATAAAGTTGAAAAAGAAAACACACTCGTGGTATTTGAAATCACCCTGTCTAACTTACGATCTGATGGTGAAATCGACGAAAGAGATTTTATGGACCGTGCCGAGTTACTGTGTTCTTTAGGCCAAACCGTAATGATTTCGAATTTCCAAGAATACTATAAAGTAGTGGAATATTTTGCTAATTATACCAAAGCCCGCATGGGATTGGCCATGGGAGTTAATAACTTAGTCGATATCTTTGACGAGAAATACTACCGCCATTTAAGCGGAGGAATCCTAGAAGCCTTTGGTAAGTTATTCTACCGCGACATGAAAGTATTCTTATACCCAATGATAGGAGAGAATGGCGAAATCATAACTTCTGAAAACTTAAAAGTACATCCACGAATGAAAGAATTGTACAAATTCTTTAAATTCAATGGAAAAGTAATTGATATTGAAGATTACAATCCTGAAATACTAGAAGTATTCTCCCGTGAGGTGCTTAAAATGATTAGTCAAGGTAAAGAAGGTTGGGAACCAATGCTTCCTTCCGGTGTAGCTGAAATTATCAAAGAACACCATTTATTTGGTTATGAGCCAAGTAAATTCTTGAAAGAGGTCTAAACAAAATAGATACAAAAAAATCCCCAACTGTTTTCAATTGGGGATTTTTTATTTGAAATAGGATTACTTCAAAATCTGATCAGCATGCGCTTTGGTTTTAACCTCCGAAATGACATCTGCAATAATTCCGTTTTCATCAATTACGAAAGTCGTTCTGTGGATTCCGTCATACTCTTTGCCCATGAATTTCTTTGGTCCCCAAACTCCAAAAGCTTGAATTACCGATTTATCTTCATCAGCCAATAATGGGAAAGGAAAATCAAATTTTTCCTTGAATTTAACTTGCGCTTTTTGAGGATCGGCACTAACTCCTATAAGTGCATAATTATTGGCTTGAAATCGCTCAAAATTATCTCTTAGATCGCAAGCTTCGGCAGTACAACCAGGGGTGTTCGCCTTTGGATAAAAGAAAACCACTAGTTTTTTGCCTTTGTAATCCGCTAATTGATGAGATTTTCCGTCTTGATCCACTCCAGAAAATTGCGGAGCCTGATCCCCTATTTTTAATGTTGTCATGTATTTAGTATTGAATTATTGGAATTGTATTATTTTTACTGGAATAAAAGTACAAAAATGAACAAACAGGAACGGGTAACATTTGTTATAAATACGTTAAAAGAATTGTATCCTACAATTCCTATTCCATTAGACCACAAAGATCCCTACACTTTATTAATTGCTGTATTACTTTCAGCGCAATGCACCGATGTTCGAGTAAACCAAATTACACCTCTCCTATTTGCTAAAGCAGATAACCCTTACGATATGGTTAAATTATCGGTTGAAGAAATAAAAGCAATTATTCGCCCCTGCGGTTTATCTCCTATGAAATCAAAAGGAATTTATGGTTTATCGCAAATTCTTATCGAAAAACACAACGGTCAAGTGCCCCAAAGTTTTGAGGCTTTGGAAGAATTGCCAGCTGTAGGACATAAAACTGCTAGTGTAGTCATGTCTCAAGCATTTGGAGTACCTGCTTTTCCGGTAGATACTCATATTCATCGGTTGATGTACCGTTGGAATTTATCCAATGGAAAAAATGTAGTGCAAACTGAAAAAGATGCCAAACGTATTTTTCCTGAGGAATTATGGAATGAACTGCATTTGCAAATCATTTGGTACGGAAGGGAATATTCGCCTGCTCGTGGTTGGGATATAGAGAAAGACATTATTACGAAAACAATCGGAAGAAAATCGGTACTTGACAAAATACTATAACTTCATTAAGAAAGAGCAACTTTTTACCCAATTCAACAAATAAATTTAAATACTTTTTTATTTGTTATGAAAATTAAATTCAAATTGATATTTTGTTATATTTGTAACACATCAATTAATTTTTGTTAAATTTTATACTATGAAAAAAATAATTATTTTAGGAAGCGGTAAAATAGGTTCAACAGCAGCATTTATGTTGCAAGAAAGTTCGAAATTTCAAGTCACTATTGTAGATAATCAAAGACAGGATCATCATACTGAACTTGAAAAAGCAGGAATTGTTGTTTTAATAGAAAATATTTCAGATGCAAATACAATTGATGCCGTTTTAGCAAACGGATACGAATATGTACTGAATGCCTGTCCCTACCATTTAAATATTGGGATTATTGATGCGGTAGCCAAGAAAGAAATGCATTATTTCGATCTATCAGAAGATGTGAAGTCTGCCAATTATATTAAAGAAATAGCTAAAAAATCAAAAAGTACATTTATTCCACAATGTGGACTCGCTCCAGGATTTGTAAGTATAAGTGCCAATCATTTGTGTAATTATTTTGACGAGTTAAAAGATGTAAAATTACGTGTTGGTGCTTTAACACTTAGTCCAAACAATATGTTGAAATACAATCTATCTTGGAGCACTGACGGTCTCTTAAACGAATACTCCCATCCATGTGATGCCATAGTAAATGGCACGTTTACAAAGGTACTACCGTTAGAGGGATTAGAACATTTTTGTTTAGAAGGTATCGAATATGAAGCCTTTAATACTTCTGGAGGAATTGGTGGATTAGCAGAGAAATTAAATGGGAAAGTAGAAAACTTAGATTATAAAACCATTCGTTACGAAGGACATCGCGACTTAATGAAATTCTTATTTGACGATCTTGGATTTAAAAATGATAGACCTTTATTAACAAAAATATTCAACAACAACATAGCCACTACATCTGAAGATGTAATAATTATTTACATCAGTGTAACTGGTTTAATTAATGGAAAACTCGAACAAAAAACGGTTTCACATACAATTCCAAATCAAATGGTAGGGAACAAACATTTTACAGGAATCCAATTAACAACAGCCGGATCTGTTTGCGCTGTTATTGATTTACATTCCCAAGGAAAAATTGCACAATCTGGATATGTAATGCAAGAAGATATTCCTTATGAGGATTATGTAAAAAGCCCATTTTTAAACTATTATTTTAAATAACACAATTCATGGAAACCCAATATAAAAATCTAGACTATGTTTTAGAAGGATTAATCTCACGTTATAAAGAACGCGTACCTGATGTGGATAAAATTGTAAATGGACTTTTAAAAGAGGGGATTTTAAATAATGAATCTGCATTTCATAATGACCATATTGCTTTTAGAACAATGGGCGTACCTAACTTAGGAATTGCCTCAATGGAAAAAATATTTCTACATTATGGTTACGAGAAAAAAGAGTACCTCTATTTTGAAGAAAAAAAATTAAATGCATTTTGGTACCATCCCCCAAAACCAGAATATCCAAGAATTTTTATAAGTGAACTGCGTGTGGCTGATTTGTCAACTGCAACACAAGAAATAATACTAAAATATACAAATGAGGTAACAGCCGATCCTGTAGAATCTTTAGATTTAAACGACCCAAAAGCAGTAGATCATTTTCTGCACAAAGCATTATGGACTTTACCTACTTTGGAAGATTATACAACTCTTTTAAAAGAGAGCGAATATGCTGCCTGGACGATTTACAACCGATATTATTTAAATCATTTTACTATCAGTGTCCATGAATTGGCAAAATGCAATAATTTAGAATCTTTCAATAGTTGGCTAGAAAAAAACGGTATCCAATTAAATGATGCTGGCGGAAAAATTAAAAAAAGTCCTGATGGGTTACTTTGGCAAAGTTCGACTGTAGCACAAATGATAGAAGCTACTTTCTCAAACAATGAGAAAATGCTAATTTCAGGTTCCTATGTCGAATTTGCAGAAAGAAAAGTACTACCCGAATTCAGACATTTACCCAAAGAAGCTATTCGACGCGAACACCGTAGAGATGGATTTGAAGCTAAAAATGCTGATAAAATATTCGAAAGCACTTTTACTTCACAAACAACAAAAAAATAAAAAAATGGAAAATAATTTCATACAAAAATTAGGATTAAGCGAGAAAGAATTAGGGACCTATACTGGTATTAATGCGTTTGGTGATTTTGAAAATAGCATCGAATCATTTTCTCCAGTAGATGGAAAAAAAATTGCAGAAGTTGCTTTTACCTCTTCATCAGATTATGAAAAAGTAGTTGAAAAAGCACAACAGGCTCATCTGGAATGGAGAAAAGTTCCTGCTCCTAAGAGAGGTGAAATCGTGAGACAAATTGGAAATGAATTACGAAATAAAAAAGCCGAATTAGGTCAATTAGTTGCCTATGAAATGGGAAAAAGTTTGCAGGAAGGCTTGGGTGAAGTTCAAGAAATGATTGATATCTGTGATTTTGCAGTCGGGATTTCAAGACAATTGTATGGATTAACAATGCATTCTGAAAGACCCCAACACCGAATGTATGAACAATACCATCCTTTGGGAATTGTAGGAATCATTTCTGCATTTAACTTTCCAGTAGCCGTTTGGAGTTGGAACACCGCTTTAGCTTGGGTATGTGGAAATGTATGTATTTGGAAACCATCCGAAAAAACACCATTGTGCGCCATTGCTTGCCAAAAAATTGTTGCCAAAGTTTTCAAGGAAAATAATTTACCGGAAGGCATCTCCAATTTAATTATGGGTGATGGCACTTTAGGTGAAATCATGACAAAGGACACACGTGTTTCCTTAATATCGGCAACAGGATCAACTGCAATGGGTAAAAAAGTAGCAGTAGCAGTTGGGAATCGATTAGGAAAATGTCTTTTAGAATTAGGCGGAAACAATGCAATAATAATTACTGAAAATGCTGATTTATCATTAGCAGTAAGAGCGGCTGTTTTTGGAGCTATTGGAACTGCAGGACAACGATGTACTACCACAAGAAGACTCATCATTCATGAAAGTATATATACTGCATTTTTGGAGAAATTAGTTGTAGCATACCAACAGCTACATATAGGTTCACCTTTGGATTCTAAAAATCATATCGGACCTTTAATTGATCAGCATGCGGTGCAAATGTATCTCAACGCACTTTCAAAATGCGAAAAAGAAAATGCTACCTTTATTATCAAAGGAAAACAACTTCAAGGAGCAGAATACGAATCAGGTTGTTATGTTAGCCCAAGTATCGTTGCTGTAGAAAAAACATTTGAATATTTAAAAGAGGAAGTTTTTGCCCCTTTATTGTACGTGATTAAGTATTCAAATTTAGAGGAAGCAATTGCTATTCAAAATGATGTGCCACAAGGTTTGTCATCATCTATTATGACTTTAAACATGCGAGAAGCCGAACTATTCTTATCTGCCGAAGGTTCTGATTGTGGTATAGCTAATGTGAATATTGGGACTAGCGGTGCAGAAATTGGTGGTGCATTTGGAGGTGAAAAAGAAACTGGAGGTGGTCGAGAATCGGGCTCAGATGCATGGAAAGCTTATATGAGACGCCAAACTAACAGCATTAATTATAGTACTGAAATTCCGTTAGCACAAGGAATCCAATTTGATTTTTAAAGTATGAAGCAGACTCTTTTTAATTCAAAAGAGTCTGCTTTATAATTAATTAGCAATAAATTCAAAAGTAGCGCACTCCGTTTTGACTACTTTCAACGCTTTTGAATAGTGCAGCAAGAAAGAAATAACTTCTTTCTTTGGTTTCATTTTAGGAGCAATAAATGATTTTTTAGAGTAGATTTTTGCCATAGTTGGTATTTAGAATTTACAATACAACGACAAAAACCAAACATTATTGTTTAATTAGTTAAAGTAATTTGATGTTTATCAATCACTTTTCTCAAATTAAGTAATGCATAACGCATTCGCCCTAATGCCGTATTAATACTCACTCCAGTAGCCTGCGAAATTTCTTTAAAACTCATATCTTGATACAAACGCATCATCAATACCTCTTTTTGATCCACAGGAAGTTCTTCAACTAATTGGCGTAAATCGTTGGAAACCTGATCAGAAATTAGTTTATTTTCAATCGTCAAAGCATCATCTGTCATGATAGAAAAAATAGAAAAATCCTCTGTTTCTCTATACAATGGCATTTTTTTATTGCTGCGGTAATGATCTACAATCAAATTATGCGCAATTCGCATTACCCAAGGAAGGAATTTTCCCTCTTCGTTATACGCATTGGATTTCAAAGTTCGAATCACTTTAATAAACGTATCTTGAAATATATCGTTTGCCATGTCTCTATCGCCAAGTTTGGAATAGATAAAACCGAAAATTTTGGATTGGTGTCTTTTGATAAGCGTTGCTAATGCAGCTTCGTTGCCAGCAATATAATCATGTACTAATGTAGCATCATCAATGGGAGTAATAGCCATAAATTACCTTTTAGAGGGTTTGAAATAGTAAAAAAAATGTTCTAAAAAGTAAAAATGTTAAATAGGCTTTTGTTTTTTGATAATTTTGAATTCCAAATATAAATTATTTTAATTAGAATAACCTAAGAAAAAAATGATAATTTAAAAAAAATAGTGATTTAAGCACCTTAATAATCTCATAAAAGTCGCTAATTAAATTGAATAAAACAGTAAAAATGGTTAATTGGTAGTTGCTAATCTCAGTTGGAAAATGCTTACTTTTGTGAAAATTAAAAAGTCTTATGCCAACCGACATTGCTTCACTAGATCCTAAGAAAAACATTATCATAAAAGGCGCTCAAGTACATAATTTAAGAAATGTAGATGTCGCTATTCCAAGGAACAAACTGGTAGTAATTACAGGGCTTTCAGGATCTGGAAAGTCAAGTTTGGCCTTTGATACTTTGTATGCCGAAGGACAACGTCGCTATGTGGAAAGTTTATCGTCTTATGCACGACAATTCTTGGGCCGTTTGGATAAACCCAAAGTAGAATACATCAAAGGTATTGCACCTGCGATTGCTATTGAACAAAAGGTTAATACGACCAATGCCCGTTCTACCGTTGGAACTTCTACAGAAATTTACGATTATATTAAATTATTATATGCCCGAGTTGGGCGAACTTTCTCTCCTGTTTCAGGTCAGGAAGTCAAAAAAAATACCGTTACCGATGTCGTTTCAGAAGTAAAAAATTTAGAAATAGATAGCAAATGGTTACTCCTTGCTCCTATTCATTTAGAAAAAGGGCGAAAACTTGAAGACAAACTCAACGTATTGTTACAACAAGGTTTTGCTCGAATATGGGTTGATGGCGAAATGACTCGTTTGGACGATTTGCCAAAAAATTTAGGTAAAAAAGAAATCTTTCTAATTGTTGACCGAATTGTTGTCAAAGACGAAGAAGAGTTTTACAACCGTCTTGCCGATGCTGTTCAAACGGCTTTCTTTGAAGGAAAAGGCATTTGTTATTTACAAGAATTAAACTCCGATAAACGATTCTCCTATTCGAATAATTTTGAGTTGGATGGTATTTCTTTTTTAGAGCCTAATGTGCATTTGTTTAGTTTTAATAATCCGTATGGCGCATGTCCAGTTTGCGAAGGTTATGGTAACATCATTGGAATAGACTCGGAGTTGGTTATTCCAAATACGAGCTTGTCTATTTATGAAAATGCCATTTTCCCTTGGCGAGGAGAAAGCATGAGCTGGTACAGAGATGAATTGGTTAAAAATGCCTACAAATTTGACTTCCCAATTCACAAACCTTTTTTCGAATTGACCGAAGCGCAAAAAGAATTAGTTTGGACAGGAAATCAATATTTTCAAGGTCTAAATGACTTTTTCAAAGAACTAGAGGAGAAAAATTACAAGATTCAAAACCGGGTAATGTTGTCCCGTTACCGCGGAAAAACCAAGTGTAACACTTGCAAAGGAAAACGACTACGCATTGAAGCTTCTTATGTAAAAATAAACGGCAAAACGGTTTCCGATTTGGTAGATTTACCAATTCGTCATTTGGTAGATTTTTTCAAAAACATTGATCTCAACGAATACGAAAAGCAAATTGCCAAACGTCTTTTAATCGAAATTAATAATCGTTTGTCCTTTTTAACTGAAGTAGGTTTGGATTACCTGACCTTAAATAGAAATTCGGCAACGCTTTCTGGCGGTGAATCACAACGTATCAACTTAGCGACTTCTTTAGGAAGTAGTTTAGTCGGATCAATGTATATTTTGGATGAACCAAGTATTGGCCTGCATCCAAAAGACACCGAACGATTAATTAAAGTATTGCTTTCATTACGAGATTTAGGCAATACGGTAATCGTAGTAGAACACGACGAAGATATCATGAAAGCTGCCGATATGATTATCGATATTGGTCCAGAAGCGGGAACTCATGGTGGTAATTTAGTAGCGCAAGGAACCTATGACGAAATCCTGCAATCGGATTCTTTAACATCTTTATATTTGAATGGTAAATTGGAAATTGCTGTCCCAAAAAGAAGAAGACCGTTCAAAAATCAAATTGAAATCAAAGGCGCAAGAGAAAACAACTTGCAAAACATTGATGTTAGTTTTCCATTAGACGTTCTTACAGTAATAACTGGCGTTTCTGGAAGTGGAAAAAGTACTTTGGTCAAAAAGATCCTATTTCCTGCCATGCAAAAGAAACTCGATAATGCGGGTGAAAAAGCTGGGCAATTTAGCGAAATGACTGGGTCTTTTTCGCATATCAAACATATAGAATATGTGGACCAAAATCCTATTGGAAGAAGCTCTCGTTCGAATCCCGTTACCTACATCAAAGCCTATGATGATATTCGGGATTTGTATGCCAAAGAAAAGCTTTCAAAAGTAAGAGGCTATCAAGCCAAACATTTTTCTTTCAACGTAGATGGTGGTCGCTGCGAAAGCTGTAAAGGTGAAGGAACCATCAATGTTGAAATGGTTTTCATGGCGGATGTGCAATTGCATTGCGAAACCTGTAATGGTAAACGATTTAAGAAAGAAGTATTAGAAGTTGCATTTGAAGGCAAAAACATCAATGATATTCTAACTATGACTATAGATGATGCGATAGCCTTTTTTACCACGCACAAACAAACCAAAATTACACAAAAGCTACAACCGCTTCAGGATGTTGGCTTGGGTTATGTCCAACTAGGACAATCTTCATCTACACTATCTGGTGGGGAAGCGCAACGTATCAAGTTAGCTTCCTTCTTAGTAAAAGGTGCTACCAAAGACAAAGCGCTGTTTGTATTTGACGAACCTACAACTGGATTGCATTTTCATGATATTAAAAAATTATTAGCTTCCTTTGATGCTTTGATAGAAAAAGGACACTCCATCATAGTGATTGAACACAATTTGGATCTTATAAAATGTGCGGATTGGATTATTGATTTAGGTCCTGAAGGAGGAGAAAACGGAGGACAATTATTAGGTACTGGAACTCCTGAAGATTTGGTAAAAATGAAAAAATCGATTACCGCTAGTTATTTAAAAGAAAAACTTTAAATCAGAATTAATAACTGAAATCTACCTAAGTTTACTTTCATCGTCTATGAATGATACTACGTTTTCGATGCTATAAACATCTGTCAAACACAACCAAACTATAGACCACAATTCTTAGCTAAAACAACACTCTAATTTCTCTAATTAGAATTTCATTTTTTTCATTATCGAATGTAATACTTGATTGATCTCTTTCGAAATCGAAAATCGATAATTAATATATACGTAGAGTATGGTTACCAAAATAGATTTTAATACAATCCCAATTATTGGATGGAAAGGAAACTTCCAAAAATAAAATAACACAAATAAAATGGCAGTAATTAAAATCGAATAGATCGTTTGGATCGTAAATGGATACAAATGCATTCTTTTTACCACAAACATCAATTTAGCAACACTATAAATGGTAATAGACAATAAGGTCGCTATTGCCGAACCTGTAATACCGTACAAAGGAATAAAGATCATATTCAAAACAATCGTAAAGAAAACAAGCATCAATCCTAAGAACAATACCATTCGGTAATATTTTGAATTAAAAATTATCGCATTATTATTCCCTAAGATTAAATCAAAATATTTGGATAAACCAATGATAAAAACAATCCAAATTCCACCCGCATAATCTTTGGGTAGCATTTCGTACAATTGATCAATATTGACAAAAATGCACAACATAACAAAGCCGCCTACTATTTGCAAATTGACTGAGGTCTTCTTGTATAAATCATTCAGTTCATCGTGTTTGTTTTCATGCATTAACTTGGCAGTAATTGGATATACAATTTGGTGCATCGCCCGACTTGGCACTGAAATTACTAAGGCAATATAAGTTGCCACTGAATAAAAGGCAATATTGCCAATGTCCATATATTGGTTCAACATAATTTTATCACCATCCAAAAGGAGGTTGGCTACACTACCGGATAAAATGATATAAAACGTGTATTCTAAAATACCTTTAACGTTATGGGGTATCGAAAGTTGAAATTCAGGTTTTTTTACTCTAAAAGCATACAGCATCGTGATTAATAATGCTACAAAATAAATTCCTGCCGTTAGGTAGATGAACTCTATTGCCGTAATCCATCCCAAATACATTCCTACTAAAGCTACTAACGAAAACAATCGCAATCCCACTTCTTTGATGAAATTTCCAAAAACCGAATGCATATGCACCCTAGCCCAAGCATAAAATATCTCAAAATAAGCCATACACAATCCGATAAATGGGATTAAATAAATAAACTCCTTTACAATTGGATTTTTCTTGGTTACAAACAGACTGATTTCATCATAAAAAAATAAGCCTAAAAGTAACAGCGGAATCGTTAATACTAGTGGAAATAGAACCGAAAAGGATAAAAATTGATTTTGCTCTTTTTCTGTTTTGCATTGCGAATAAAATTTAACTAAAGTATTCTGCATACCGATTGCAAACAAAGGCATAATTACATTGGCACAAGACAAAATGTAATTGGACAAACCGTAATAGGTTTTTCCTAAAATAGAAGGGAATAAAAAAATCGTACTGATACCACCAATTGCAAAACCTATATAGGTGATGATGGTATTTTTTAAAGACTGATTTAATACGATTCCCATAAGTAAATTGGTATATTATTGTTGGCGAAGTAGTTCGACTAATTGTTGGGTTAAATTTTTTCGAGAATACTGCTGAAGTCCAACTGCATGAGATTGCAGTTTCCCTACCAAAAATTGATTATAATACTCTTGAATGGTTTGCTTTAATTTCGCTTTTTCTGAATACTCAAAAAACACTCCTGAATTAGTATTGGTTATTATCTCAGCAAAATCAGAATCTTTTGGACCAATAGCTAGTATTGGACGTTCCGAAACCATATACTCAAACAATTTTCCTGGCAATATACTTTTGGTTTCTTCTGAATTAATTTCTATTAATAATAGAACTTGTGATTTGCGCTGGTGTGCCACAGCTTCGGCATGCGATACATAACCTAGATTATTTAAATACAAATTCAATCCAAATTGTTCGATTGTCTCCAAAACTTCTTGACTAATAGCGCCTATTAATTTGATCTCTAAATGGGATTTAAAATCAGGGATTTCAGCACAAAGTTCGACTAAACTTTCCCATACTATTTTGGGATTTCTTTCTGATAGAAAAGAACCAATATGAGCCAAACTAAATTTTGTATCCAAGCTTTGTTTGTCTACTTTTTCAACATCAAAGCCATTGGTAATTACTTCAATTGGTTTAGTGGTTAAAGCTTGGAACTCGGCTTTAGTAGTTTTACTAGTTACGATAATGGTATCAGCCGTATTTAACACTTGCCTTTCCAATTGTTTGTGCTTCTTAGCTGCATATTGAGATAATCGTAACGATTTATGGTAACCAATAGTGGTCCAAGGGTCACGAAAATCTGCCAACCACTTCAGATTCATTTTTTGTTTTAATTCCAATCCGATCAAATGCAAACTATGTGGTGGTCCCGATGTAATTATGGTGTCAATTTCGTTTTCACGAATGTACTTTTCCAAATAGGCAACAGAAGGTTTTACCCAAAATACCCGAGCATCAGGTATAAATAAATTACCTCGTACCCAAAGCATCACTTTCTCTAAAAACGATTGCTTTTTTTGATTGGGAATAATCCCTGAACTGATTTTTTTGGTCTTGTTTTTAGATAAAAAAGAAGCCAATTGATACGGTTCAAAAATGGGAGTTTTTAAAATAATGGCTTTATCTGACACTTCAGCAACCAAATTCGAATCCACAATTGGATAGGTTGGGTTTTCAGGTATGAATACGATAGGTTGCACATCAAAATCAGGTAAATACTTCACAAACTTCAACCAGCGTTGTACTCCTGGTCCTCCAGCTGGCGGCCAATAATACGTAATGATTAAAAGTTTTTTGGTGCTATTATTTGCCATTCTGCTGCATTTCGATTGTCTTTTTTCTTTCGAAATAAATTCCGCCCATTAATAGTAAAAGAATTCCAATAGAACTTACCAAAGTAATTGTGCTACCTGTTTGAACCACCTGAGGTTCAAATTTAAATTCAACACTGTGTTTACCTGCCGGAAGTACCAATGCTCTCAAAACATAATCAACTCGAAGATGTTCTACTTTATTCCCGTCGATATAGGCATTCCAGCCATTTATATAATACATTTCTGAAAACACTGCTAAACCTTCATTGGCATTAATAGAAGTGTATTGTAAATGGTTGGGCTGATACGAATCCAAGGTGATTACAGCTGAACTGTCTTTGATGAAAGATGAATTATTTATTGTAAACTCTTTTGAATTAATAACCGCAACATTTTTGGAATCTAGTTGACCCAATACCTTCATCTCTTCGTCTGCAGTTGGAACTAATTTCACCTGACTCACAAACCAAGCATTTCCATTGGCATCCGGATTAGCAATAGGAAACTCTTTACCTTCTTTATCCGTTTGAATCAAATATTTTACATTCAAGAAGTTCAAGGGTTCTAAATTATTTTTGGCAATTTGGTAATCAAATAATTGCTGCATTCTTCTTGGCTTTGCCGCATGATAGCCACCAATTGATTTATGGAAAAAAGAAGCTCGGGCACTAGATAAATTACCATTGATTTCAAATACGCGATAGTTGCTACTGTCTTGCAATATCTGCGCATCTACCGGAGTGGCTTGAAAAGGTACTTCTATTTCTCTTTTGCTTACAAAATCTTTTTCAGAAACGTATTTTTTGTCCACTACAAACAGATCAAAAATCATAACCAATCCAATAACGACTATAGTAGTTTGCTGAGCCAATTTATTCTTAATAAACAACCATAAAGATCCAGCCACAAGAAGAATAAAAAATGCAGAACGCAACAAATCAGCGCTGTACATGGTTTTTCGATCTGCTTTTAAAGCGTCTACAAAGGCAGGTCCATAATTTTTGATAAAATAGTCATCACTTGAAGTAGAAAAACTAAAGGTCCCTTTACACAAAAACAGTATCAATAGCACTCCAAGACCAAACAAGGTCGATTGGAGCAAGCCTTTCTTTTGCTGATTTTGATCCAATTGGAAAAAAGACTGTAACCCCATCACTGCTAATACCGGGAAACATAATTCTAGCAGGACTTGTATCGAAGAAACCGCTCTGAATTTATCATACAACGGAATATAATCAATAAAAAAGTTTGTTAGTACTGGAAAGTTTTTTCCCCAAGACAACACCAAAGCAATCATGGCTCCTCCAAAGAAAACGTATTTGATTTTACGATTGTCTATAAACAAAGCTAAGAAAGCCAAAAAGAATACTACTGCCCCAATGTATGCTGGTGCTGCAACAATGGGTTGGTCTCCCCAATAGGTAGGCATTCCTCTTACATAATCTTGCGCTTGACTGTCTGGCACTCCTTGGCTGATCATGAACTGATACATACTACTATCAGTTCCTAAGGTTTCATTATTAGATCCTCCAAAAAGTCTTGGCGCGACCAAATTGAAACTTTCAGCAATGCCATAACTATACTCAGTTATATAATCACGAGATAACGCACTGTTTTCAGTTACTTTAGAACCATTACTATTGAAGGTCAATTCGTTTTTTCCACGGGTACTAAATTTGGTGTATTCAGTTGTAGCCAATAAATTCGTAGCATTGGCACCAATAGCAAAAATACCAGCAATAGCTAATACCCCAAAAGCAATTCCTAATCCTTTATAGTCTTTCTCTTTGATAAATTGAAAGGAAAAATAACCCACCAACACCAATAAAAAAATCAACAAATAATAGGTCATTTGAAAGTGATTGGCATTAATTTCTAAAGCTGTTGCAAACAGAGTCAGTAAACCACCCCAAACGTATTTTTTTTGAAAGACCATTAGAAATCCAGCAATCACCAAGGGCATATAACCAATAGCATGTGCTTTTGCATTGTGCCCAACTCCCAAAATAATGATCAAATAAGTGGAGAAACCAAAAGCAATCGCTCCAAAAAACGCCTTCAGAGGATCAATTTTAAGCACTAACAATAACCCATAAAATCCTAAGAAATACAAAAATAAATAATCGGCTGGTCGAGGTAAAAAACGGAATGCATCATCCAATAAACCAATGTAATCGTGTGGATATTTAGCACCTAATTGATAGGTAGGCATTCCTCCAAAAGCAGAATTGGTCCAATACGGTTCTGTATCTGTTGCTTCGCGAAAATCAATTTGTTCTTTTGCCATTCCAGTATATTGTGCAATATCGGATTGGAAAATTTGTTTTCTCTGTAAAACAGGATAAAAATAAATCAAGGAAACAAGAACAAAACCAATAATGGCAAGCAAATGTGGATAGAACGTATTTAGTTTTTTCAATGTAAAAATAGTTTGGTTAGCATACAGAAAATCAGGATGGAAGCAAATTTAATCTATTTCTTCGTAATCCACATAGTCCCCTACTTTTTTGGTTTCACGAGGGTTTTTAGCATTCGTTTCTTTGTAGATAATTTCATCGTTATTTTGCGCTTTTTTCCAAGCAGCCTCTTGAGCATATTGCTGTTGTTTTTGAAAACTCTCACCTGCCTTTTCTACTGCTTTTTTAACTAACATAGGCAAAAACAAGCGCGCTAAAAACTTAAATAAATAATAGAACATCAATATGTAAAATACAGTTCTTATAAAATTAGAAAAAGAAGCTTCTTGCATAATCGGAATATTTTGCCCAAAAATAATAAATCAATTGTTCAAATTAAAGTTATACCTCTTAAATAAATAATAAATTATAGTACTTTTGATAAGCGTTATTTCCATCTAAACCAATAAAGTCAACTATGTTTAAAAATAACCCTTCAATACTATTGAGTTTTTTATTAATTCCACTATGGAGTTTTGCCCAATATACGGACCAAATCAATTCCAATAGACCTGGCGAAACGATGTCGGCTTTTGCAGTAGGAAAATCAGTGATACAATTGGAAACCGGGGCTTATGGAATAAGTCAAAAACACCATTTACTAAACTATGTTACCAATGGTTATGGCATAGATGCAACGATTCGTTATGGCATGTTCAAGGAAAAATTAGAATTCCTTGCCGATGTCCAGTATCAAAGTCAATTGTATGAAGCTCGCTTGATTACAATGGACCAAAAAGCACTTAAACAAACTGTTTTGGGCGCAAAGTATTTACTTTATGATCCTTTTAAAAATCAAGAAAAGAAAGTAAATGTATACAGCTGGAAAGTGGACAAGTCTTTTAAATGGAAGCAACTGATTCCAGCAGTATCTGTTTTTGCTGGTGCGAATATCACTTCAGCGAACAATCCCTATCATTTTTCTACCAAAGCAGGCATTTCGCCCAAAGTTATTTTAATCACTCAAAATCACTTTGGAGATGGAAGCTGGGTATTGGTTACCAATACTATTGCGGACTATATTGGAACTGAATTTCCAAGTTATGGCTATGCGGTCACTCTTACCAAAGGCCTAAATAAAAACTGGTCTGGATTTATAGAAAACCAAGGCTACAAAAGCGATTTTTATAGCGATCTAATTGTCCGATCAGGAGCAGCTTATTTAGTCACCAAAGATCTTCAACTGGACGTTTCAGCAAGTGCAAGTTTAAAAAACACCCCTTCTATTTTTTATGGAGGAATTGGCTTTTCTTATCGTTATGATGGGAATTATAAAGAAATTAGAACACCTATCGAAGAAGATCCAGTAAGTGTGAAAAAAGAAAAAAAAGAAAAAATTAAAAAGAAAAAGAGATTCCTAATTTTCTAGAACTATACCATGATTCAAATTAAAGAAGCCATTACCAAAAGTGAATTAACCGATTACATTAAATTCCCTTTTACCTTATACAAAGGCAACCAATATTGGGTCCCGCCCATTATCGCTGACGAATTAGAAACTTTTGACAAAAGTAAAAATCCCGCTTTTGAAAATGCAGAAGCCTACTTTTATTTGGCCTATCGCAATAATAAAATTGTAGGACGAATTGCCGCTATTATCAATTGGGAAGAGGTCAATAACCAACAAAAAAAGAAAGTGCGTTTTGGCTGGTTTGACGTCATTGATGATGTGGAAGTAACGAAAGCCTTACTTGAAAAAGTGTATGAGTTAGGCCGTAAAAACAATCTTGAATACGTCGAAGGCCCGATGGGTTTCTCTAATTTGGATAAAGTTGGAGTACTTACGGAAGGTTTTGAAGAAATTGGCACCATGATTACTTGGTACAATCATCCCTATTATTCCGATCATTTTGAACAATTGGGCTATGTTACCGAAAAAGAATATTTGGAAAACAAATTCCCTTTTGAAAATGTAAAATTGGAGTTTTTTGACAAAGCACAAGAGTTAATCAAAAGGCGCTACCAACTGCGACCTATTAATTTCAAGAAGACCAAAGACGTTTTACCGTACGTGGATAAAATGTTTGATTTATTCAACGCTTCTTATGCCAGTTTATCCTCATTTGTAGCTATTTCTGATGTACAAAAAGACTATTTCAAAAAAAAATACATCAGTTTTATCAATCCGGAATACATCAAATTTGTGGAGGACAAAGATGGAAATTTAGTGGCTTTTGCCATAGTAATGCCTAGTTTTTCAAAAGCATTACAAAAAGCAAAAGGTAAATTATTCCCTTTTGGATTCCTGCACCTACTGAATGCTAGAAACAACAGTAAAGACGTTACTTTTTATTTAATTGGCGTTCATCCAGAATACCAAAACAAAGGAGTTCACGCGATAATTTTTAAAGAATACCATACCACTTTTACCGAAAAAGGAATTCAAAATTGCATCCGAACTCCTGAATTAGCCGACAATCAGGCGATTCATTTGCTTTGGAAAAATTTTGATCCCAAAATTGTATGCAGAAGAAAAACGTTTCGAAAAGAGTTATAATAATTCAAAAAAAAATCCATTCTTTCGAATGGATTTTTTTTAAACAATATAATTAATTAAGCATCCAAATCTACTTTGGTTTGCTCTGCAATTTGTCTGTAAGTTCCATTTACTAATTTCTCACGAATCGCTTCAAACGCCGATAAAGTTTCGTCAATATCAGCCAAAGTATGAGAAGCTGTTGGAATCATACGCAATAAAATAATTCCTTTTGGTATTACTGGATACACAACAATCGACAAGAAAATTCCATAATTCTCTCTCAAATCGTTCACCATCACCATCGCTTCTGGAATAGAACCTTCCAAATAAACTGGTGTGATACAAGTGTTGGTATCTCCAATATTAAATCCTTTTTCTTTTAAACCGTTTTGCAATGCATTTACGTTCACCCACAATTTATCTTTAATCTCAGAAGATTGACGCAATAATTCCAAACGTTTCAACGAACCAATCGTTTGAATCATAGGCAATGCTTTAGCAAACATTTGCGAACGTAAATTGTATTTCAAATAATCAATAATTTCTTTGTCTGCAGCAACGAATGCACCAATATTTGCCATTGATTTAGCAAAAGTTGAAAAGTACACATCAATATCGTCTTGTACTCCTTGCTCCTCACCCGCTCCTGCTCCTGTTTTCCCTAATGTACCAAAACCGTGCGCATCATCAACTAGCAAACGGAAGTTGTACTTCTTTTTCATGGCTACCACTTCCTTCAACTTACCTTGTTGACCACGCATTCCAAAAACTCCTTCAGTAATGAACAAAATTCCACCACCGGTTTCAGTAGCAATTTTTGTAGCACGTTGTAGGTTTTTCTCCATACTCTCCACGTCGTTATGACGGTAGGTAAAACGTTTTCCACTATGCAAACGTACCCCGTCAATAATACAAGCATGCGCATCAACATCGTAGACAATGACGTCATTTCTAGTCACCAAAGCATCAATAGTAGACATAATTCCTTGGTAACCAAAATTCAATAAATAAGCCGATTCTTTCATTACAAAAGCCGCTAATTCTTGCTCTAATTGTTCGTGGTATTTAGTATGACCACTCATCATACGAGCTCCCATCGGATAAGCCGCTCCATATTCAATCGCTGCATCAGCATCCGCTTTACGTACTTCTGGGTGGTTGGCTAGACCTAAATAGTCATTCAAACTCCAGTTCAAAATATCTTTTCCTTGAAATTTCATTCTAGGCCCTAATTCGCCTTCCAATTTTGGAAACACAAAATAACCTTCTGCTTGTGAAGCCCATTTACCTAACGGTCCTTTATTAGTCTGAATTCTTTCGAATAAATCTTTTACCATGATATAGTTTTGAAATAGTTTTTTTTAACGTGTAGCAAAAATAATTATTTAAAATTGATTAATAGAATTGAAAGGCTATTTATTTTTAGGAGCGCTTTCCAGCTATCCGTTGCAATCTAGCTCCATTCGAGGCAACACCACGCATTGGAACAAGGATTTTCACTCCTATCTGGGCTAGAAATTTGGTTTTGAAACCCCTATTACTTTCACTTTAAAATTTTAAATTCAATATCTTTGGTGTCCAATTTAACCTTCAAAGACATGCAACTCGTTTTCGCTTCCAACAATAAAAATAAAATCAAGGAAATTCAATTGTTACTACCCGATTCCATTCAAATCTTAAGCTTGGAAGACATTGGCTGTACCGAAGACATACCCGAAACAGCCACTACTATTGAAGGAAATGCGATTCTAAAAGCCAATTATGTCAGTCAAAAATACGGTTACGATTGTTTTGCAGATGATTCTGGATTGGAAGTTGACGCTTTGAATGGCGAACCTGGCGTTTTTTCGGCACGATATGCTGGTGAACCAAAAAATGAAGAGAACAATATTGACAAATTAATAGCCAATTTAAACGGGATTGATAACAAAAAAGCCAATTTCAAAACCGTTATTTGTTTGAATCTCCAGGGTGAACAACATTTATTTACCGGAATTATTAACGGAAAAATTATTGAAGAACGTATGGGCACCAACGGATTTGGTTACGATCCCATTTTTGTTGCTGATGGCTATCAACAAACCTTTGCTGAGTTGACATTAGAGGAAAAAGCCAGAATCAGCCATCGTGGTATTGCAGTTCAAAAGTTGATCGATTTTCTACACTAGAAAACACTTTTTTAATTGATTTTGAGTAGGACCTAGTCGCTTTCTACAACTTTAAGTGGAAAAAATCAAAATCAAAAACATTTAACTTATTGATTATCAAAAAATAACAAATTAGTTTATATCGTTTTTAAAACCTACCTTTGCAGCCAATTTAAAATAATATATGAACAAATTTGAACAATTAGGTCTGAATGAGTCGCTACTGCTTGCGATCAAAGATCTAGGATTTGAGAATCCATCAGAAGTGCAAGAAAAAGCGATTCCAGTACTATTGG
>JACCDU010555885.1_pt1 | contig 31813 bp, 24 predicted proteins | sample 7446081 | NCBI WGS metagenome assembly JACCDU01 (sample SAMN15323447, study PRJNA562643) | freshwater metagenome | isolation source: river surface water | place: USA:Blue River Watershed | collected 2017-08-17
GCAAGCTGGCCGCCAGGGTGCCGGCCAGGGCGCCCAGGCAGGCGCGGCGGGCGGGCTCAGGCCGGGCGGGTGAGGGTGAACTGAACGACATCGATGCTGCCGTCGTCAAAACCGGCCTCGCAATAGGCCAGATAAAAACTCCACAGGCGCACGAAACGCTCGTCAAAGCCGAGCTGGCGCACCTGCTCGATTTGCGCCACAAAGCCGTCGCGCCAGCGGCGCAGGGTCTCGGCGTAATCGGCGCCAAAGGCAAAGCGGTCGACCACCTGCAGGCCCGCGGCCTCGGCCTGCTGGCAAAACACCTGCGGGCTCGGCAGGCAGCCGCCTGGAAACACGTATTGCTGGATGAAGTCGGTCGAGTCGATGTAGCGCTCGAACAGGTCGTCGCGGATGACGATGCTTTGCACGCAGGCGCGACCGCCCGGCTTGAGCAGGCGCGCCAGCTGTCCGAAATAGGTGGGCCAGTACTCGCGCCCGACGGCCTCGACCATCTCGATCGAGACGATGGCGTCGTAGGGGCCGTCCTGGATGTCGCGGTAGTCCTGCAGGCGCAGGTCCGATTGCTCGGACAGGCCGGCCCATTTCATGCGCGCACGGGCAAAGGCCAGCTGCTCGGTCGAGAGGGTCACACCGGTCAGGTGCGCGCCCATTTCCTGCGCCGCCAGCTCGGCCACCGCGCCCCAGCCGCAGCCGATCTCGAGCACGCGGTCGCCCGCCTGCACGCCGGCCATGCGCAGTGCGCGGCGCATCTTGGCCTGTTGCGCCTGCACCAGGTCGCCGTCGAGCCGACCCTCGAACCAGGCCGAGGAGTAGTTCATGCTCGGGTCAAGAAACAACTCGTAGAAGGCATTGCCCAGGTCGTAGTGCGCATGGATGTTGCGCCGGCTGTTGCGCCGGGTGTTGCGGCGCAGCAGGTGGCGCAGGCGGTAGGCCAGGCGCCCAAACCAGTGGCCGTGGATCAGGGCGTCGAGCTCGCGCCGGTTGGCCAGGCCCACGCGCAGCACCTCGGTCAGCTGCGGGGTGCTCCAGTGGCCCGCCAGGTAGCTCTCGGCCAGGCCGATGTCGCCCGAACGCAAGAGCTGCTGGAACACCGACCAGTCGTGCACCTGCACATGCGCATGCGGGCCCGGGCCGCTGCTCTGGCCCAGCACATGCTCGGCCCCATCGGGGGTCTGCAGCACCAGGCTGCCGTGCGGGATGCGCTGGAGCAGGCGCAGGATGCGGCGGGCGGCGGCGGGCATGGGGCCGGCGGCACGGCCGCCGCTGCGGGGCAAAGTGGTGTCCATGGTCAACTCGTGAGGGAATCGGGAGGAATGTGGGGGGCCGAGCGCGTCACCAGCGCCGTGGGCGGTTCGGGCTTGCGCCAGAAGGGCACGCGCTTGCACCACAGGCGCAGCGCATGCCAGTGAATGCGCAGCACCACCGCCAGGCTCAGCAGCGGGTGGCGCCAGGCGGCACGGCGCAAGGCCTCGGGGGTGGCAGGCTCGAGCGTGCCGCTCCAGCTGGTCAGGATCAGGGGGCCGGCATCGTCGTCGTGCGTCACGCGGGCCACGATGCGGCCATGCGGGTGGGCGGCATCGGGGGCGCTGCGCAAAAACCGGAAGCGGTACTGGCCCTCGACACGGCAAAACGGCGACACATGAAAGACCTTGCGCGCCACCAGCTCCTGGCCGTAACGCGGCTGGTCCAGCAGGTAGGCATGGCGCTCGCCAAAGGTGTTGTTGACTTCGGCCACGATGGCCGCCAGCGTGCCGTCGGCCCGCTCGCAGTACCAGAAGCTCACCGGCTTGAAGCGATGGCCCCACAGGCGCGGATAGGTCTGCAACCAGATCTCGCCATCGGCATCGTGGATGCCCTCGGCGGCCAGCAGCGCCTGCATCCAGCCCAGGGCGCCACCTTGCGCCGGGCCGCGCCCGTCGCCATGGTCGGCATCGGCAAAGGACCACCAGCCCAGGCGATTGATGGGCAAGGCGGCCTGCGCAGCCTCGCGCTGCAGGCGGCGCATGGGCAAAAGCAAAAAACCGGTGGGGTAGGCAAAGGCATGGTGCGCCGGGCGCAGCCGGGTGTGGCGCACCTGGCCGTGCGCCAACAAAACCCCTGCGCTGCCCCGCTCGCTCATGCCGTGGCGGTGGGCGCAAAGGCGCCGCTGTGGATCTGCTTGAGCAAGGCCGCGCCCGCTTGCAGACCGGCCTTGAGGCCGTCTTCGTGGAAACCGTAACCGCACCAGGCGCCGGCGTACCAGGTGTTGCGCTCGCCCTGCAGGGCCGGCAACTGGTCCTGCGCGTCGATGGCGGCCAGGTCAAACACCGGGTGCTCGTAGCGCATCTCCTGGATCACCTGCGCGGGGTCGATCGGGCGCACCGGGTTGAGCGAGACCATCACCGCCTGCGAAAACGGCAAGGGCTGGAGCTGGTTGAGCCAGTAGTGCAGGCACACGCGCGCCGACTCGGTGCCGTCGTCGGGCGAGCGCTCGTAGTTCCAGGCCGCCCAGGCCTGGCGCTGCGGCGGCATGACCGAAGCGTCGGGGTGCAGCACCGCCCGGTTGGGCTGGTAGCGGATGGCGCCCAGCACGCGCTGCTCGGCCGCGCTCGGCTCGCGCAGCAGGGCCAGGGCCTGGTCGCTGTGCGTGGCCAGCACCACGCGGTCAAAGACCTCGCTGCGGCCGTCGGTGATGATGCGCACGCCTTGCGCCGGATCGGCCGAGCGCTCGATCAGGCGCACCGGGGTGTTCAGGCGCGCATCGGGCACGCGGGCCACGATTTTCTGCACATAGTCGCGCGCGCCACCGGGCACGCTGAACCACTGCGGGCGCTGGGTGATCTGCAGCAGGCCATGGTTGTGGCAAAAGCGGATCATGGTGGCCACCGGAAACTGCAGCATCTGGTCCGTCGGACAGCTCCAGATGCAGCCGAGCATGGGCAGGAAATAGCCGTCGCGAAAGGCCGGGCCAAAGCGGTGCTGCACCAGAAAATCGGCCAGCGGCTGGCGCAGTGCCTGCTCCTGCCCGGCGCGGGCAATGCGGGTGCACAGGGCGTTGAAGCGCACGATGTCGGCCAGCATGCGCCAGAACGTGGGACGCCAGAGGTTGGCGCGCTGGGCAAACAGGCCCGAGAGGTTGGTGCCACTCCAGACCAGGGCCGGCGCGCGGGCGCTGGCGGGCACCTGCACCGAGAACGACATGTCGCTGGGCACCGAGGGCACGCGCAATTGCTCGAACAGGTTCAGCAAATTGGGGTAGGTGCGCTCGTTGAAGACCAGAAAGCCGGTGTCCACGCCCCAGGTGCGCGGGCCTTGCGGGGTGGGCAAGGTCACGTCCACCGTGTGGGTGTGGCCGCCAAAATAATCGCCCGCCTCGAACAGGGTCAGGTCGGCGTGCTCATGCAGGGTGTGCGCCGCCGCCAGGCCGGAGATGCCCGAGCCGACGATGGCCACGCGCATGCGCCGGCTCATGGGGGGCTCCGGCGGAACGCCGCCGGCACCGGTTCGGCCAGGCTTTTCTCAATGGCCGACACCATGCCGCGGCTGTTGGGCGCGGTCATGCTGTTGTAGCTGTCGACCACCCGGCCGTCACGGCCAATCAGGTATTTGTAGAAGTTCCAGCGCACAGGGGTGCCGCTTTGCGCGGCCAGTTGACGAAACAGGGGAATGGCCTTGCTGCCGCTCACATGCGAGGCCACGAACATCGGAAAGCGCACGCCAAAGGTGCTCTCGCAAAACTCGGCAATTTCTTTGTTGCTGCCCTTTTCCTGGGCAAAGTCATTGGACGGGAACCCCAGCACCACCAGGCCGCGCTCGCGGTAGCGGCTGTGCAAGGCCTCCAGGCCCTGGTACTGGCCGGTAAAGCCGCAAAAACTGGCGGTGTTGACGACCAACACCACCTGTCCGGCGTACTGGCAAAGGTTCTGCGGCTTCTCGTCCTGCAAGCGGGCAATGGTGTGCTGCAGCAGGGGCGGGCAGGCGGGCGCCTCGGGCGCGGTCTGGGCTTGGGCAGGCGCCGCCAGCCCGATCGCGGACAGGGCCAGGAGCCAGCATTTGACGATGAGGTTCGACATTTGCCCTCTTAGATTCAATTTGTGACTGATCAGTTTAAACTCCAGCTTTGACATTGTCATCCCCCTGCGTGCTGGAGGTTATTCATGGCCCGATCGTCCCTGCCGTCCAACGGTTTTCGCGGCAACAAACAGGCCTTGCCCAGCAAGCCCTGCGCCGCCTGCGGCCGCCCCATGACCTGGCGCAAGCGCTGGGCCGCCACCTGGGAGACGGTCAAATACTGCAGCGATCGCTGCCGCCAGGCGCGGGGCCCACGCGGCGCCGACGCCGCATGAGGGCCACCCCCCGCCGGCTGGTCCTGATCCTGGGCGATCAGCTGGCGCACGACCACCCCGGATTGGCCAGCTTTGACCCGGCGCAAGACCGGGTGCTGATGATCGAGGCGCCAGGGGAAGCGGTGCGCGACGGCACCCAAGGCAGCGGTCTGTGGTCCCACAAAGCGCGGATCGTGCTGTGTCTGAGTGCCATGCGGCACTTTGCCCAAACGATTAAAGCACGAGAGTGGCCACTCACCTACTTTCCACTGGAGCGGGACGGCCCCGCCAGCTTGTGCGCCCGCCTGGCCGAGGTGCTGGCCCGCCTGGCCCCGCAGGAACTGGTGCTGATGGCCGTGGGCGACTGGGCCCTGGCGCAAGACCTGGCGGCCACCGCGCAGGCCGCCGGGGTGCCCCTGACCTGGCTGGACGATCCGCACGAATGGTGCTCGCGGCAGGACTTTGCCCGCTGGGCCAAGGGCCGGCGCCAGCTGCGCATGGAGGACTTTTACCGCCACATGCGCCGGCGCACGCAGGTGCTGATGGACGGTCAAGCGCCCGTCGGGGGCCGCTGGAACTTTGACGCCGACAACCGCAAGGGCTTTGGCCGCCAAGGCCCGGGCGTGGTGCCCCCGCCGCCCCGCTTTGCGCCCGACGCCATCACGCAAGAGGTGATGCGCCTGGTGCAAACGCATTTTGCCGACCACCCCGGCTCGCTGGCGCACTTTGCCTGGCCGGTCACGCGCGAGCAGGCGCTGGCCGCGCTGCAGGATTTTGTGCAGCACCGGCTGGCGTCCTTTGGGCCCTGGCAGGACGCCATGTGGACCGACCTGCCGTTTGGCTGGCATGCGCTGCTGGCCAGCAGCCTGAACCTGCACCTGCTGGACCCGCGCGAGGTGGTCGCCGCCGCGCTGGCGGCCTGGCGCGCGCAGGACCTGCCCCTGGCCAGCGTGGAGGGCTTTGTGCGCCAGGTGCTGGGCTGGCGCGAGTTTGTGCGCGGCGTGTACTGGCTCGACATGCCCGGCATGGCGCAGGCCAATGCCCTGGACCACCAGCGCCCGCTGCCCCCCTGGTACTGGGACGGGCGCAGCCGCATGGCCTGCATGCGCGCGGCCATCGGGCAGACGCTGGCGCACGGCTATGCGCACCACATCCAGCGCCTGATGATCACCGGCCAATTTGCCCTGCTGGCGCAGGTGCAACCACAGGCGCTCAGCCGCTGGTACCGCTCGGTGTATGTGGATGCCCTGGAGTGGGTGGAGATGCCCAACACCCTGGGCATGGCCCTGCACGCCACCGGCGCGCGCATGACCAGCAAGCCGTATGTGGCCAGCGGCCAGTATGTGGCGCGCATGAGCAATTACTGCCAGGGCTGCGCCTACCAAAGCGCGCTGCGCAGCGGCCCGCAGGCCTGCCCGATGACGGTGCTTTACTGGGCCTACCTGCTGCGCCACGAGGCCACCCTGGCGGGCAATCCGCGCATGTCGCTGGTGTTGGCGGGGCTCAAGAAAATGGGCGAGGACGAACGCCGCGCCATCTTGGCGCAGGCCGACGCCTTGCTGGCGCAAGACGATCTGGGCCAGGGCCTGCCGGCGGCGGCAGAACCGGCCAGCCTGTGGGATGATTCAGCCCCTAAGATTGTGTGACCCGGCCTGTTTGGGCCATGTTTTGGAGCGCCCCATGGTGGACAACGGACGTTTGCAAATCCCCTCGATGAAAGACCGCTGCTCGGCCGCCGAATGGCAAGCCCGGGTTGACCTGGCCGCCTGCTACCGGCTGGTGGACCTGTACGGCATGTCGGACATGATGGCCAACCACATCTCGATGCGCGTGCCCGACGAGGAGGGCGCCTTCCTGATCAACGCCTACGGCATGATGTACGAGGAGATCACGGCCTCGAGCCTGATCAAGATCGATGTGCACGGCAACATCCTGGCCAAGCCCGACTTTGGCGCGCTCAACTACGGCATCAACCGCGCCGGCTATGTGATCCACAGCGCGGTGCACGAGGCGCGCCCCGAAGTGGGCTGCGTGATCCACACCCACAGCTGGGCCTCGATGGCGGTGTCGGCCCTGGCGTGCGGGCTGCTGCCCATCACCCAGACCTCGATGCGCTTTCTGAAGATTGGCTACCACGACTACCAGGGCGTGGTGCTGTCCGAGGACGAGAAGGCCTCGCTGGTGGCCGATCTGGGCGACGGCGAAGCGCTGATGCTGCGCAACCACGGCGCGCTGGTGGTGGGCCGCACCGTGGGCGAAGCGTTCAACTGGATGCACCGGCTGGAGCTGTCCTGCCGCACCCAGCTGGCGGCCATGGCCTGCCAGTCGCCGCTGGTCTCGGTGCCGCCGCCGGTGCTGGAAGAGACCTGGAACAACTACCAGCCCGGCACCCGCCGGCCCTATGGCCAGATGGAGTGGCCGGCGCTGCTGCGCAAGCTCGACCGCCTGGACCCGGGCTACAAAACCTGAGGCCCGGCCCATGCGCCAGACCCTTCGTTTGCTGATGTCGCAGCACGCGCTGGATGCCACGGCCGCCGAGCGCGCGGCCTTTGACGCCGAGCACGCCAGCTCACACACCTTGGAGTGGGTGAGCATCGAGTCGGCGCTGGCGGCGCAGCGGCGCGACCTGGACGCGGCCTTCATCTCGCGCGAGGTGACCGGCGCCTCGACCAAGCACGAAATTCACCCCGAGCTGCAAGCGGTGTACGACCTGCTGCTGGCCAACCAGGGCCTGCGCTGGGTGCACATCCACTCGGCCGGCGCCGATCGCGCGGTCTATGTGGCGCTCAAGGCGCGCGGTGTGCAGATCAGCACCTCCTCGGGCGCCAATGCCCCGGTGGTGGCCGCCAGCGCCCTGGCGGGCATGCTGGCGCTGGCGCGGCGTCTGCCGCTGCTGTGGCGCGAGCAACAGGCACGCGCCTGGATCCCGCTCATGGGCCCGGGCCGCATGCCGCGCGACCTGCCGGGGCAGACGGTGTGCGTGATCGGCTGGGGGCCCATTGGCCAGCAGCTGGCGCGCCTGGTCAAGGCCCTCGACATGCGGGTGATCGCGGTGCGCACGCAAGCCCGACCCGACGAGGACGGGGTGCGCATGGTGGGCTTTGCGCAGCTGCACGAGGCGCTGGCGCAAAGCGACTGGCTGGTGCTGGCCTGCCCCCTGACCGCGCAGACCCAGCAGCTCATTGGCGCGCGCGAGCTGCGGGCCATGCCCGCGGGCGCGCACCTGATCAACGTGGCGCGCGGCGAATGCGTGCGCCAGGACGAGCTGTGCGAGGTGCTGCAATCGGGCCACCTGGGCGGCGCCTACCTGGACGTGTTTGCGCACGAGCCGCTGCCGCAAGACTCCCCGCTGTGGTCCATGCCGCAGGTGCTGGTCACACCGCACGCGGCCGGCCATTCGGACGGCAACGAGGGCCGCGTGCAGGCCATGTTCTGGCAGGGCCTGCGCCGCTGGCTGCAAGGCGGCGCATAAGGGCGCGCGCGGTGGCCGCAAGCGGCCAGCGCGGCAACGGGCTCAGCGGCGGGCAGCCGTCAAGCGCTGCCAGAGGCGGGCGCTCCACTGGGCCAGGTCGTCGAGGTAGGTGAACACCACCGGCACCACCAGCAGGCTCAGCACCGTGCTGGTGATCAGGCCACCAATCACCGCAATCGCCATCGGCGAGCGAAAGCTCGCGTCGGCCGTGCCCCAGCCGATGGCAATCGGCAGCATGCCCGCGCCCATGGCAATGGTGGTCATGATGATGGGGCGGGCCCGTTTGTGGCAGGCGTCCATCAGCGCGTCCCAGCGGCTCATGGGCGGCACCGCGGGGGTGTCGCCATGCGCGGGCTTGCCGCGTCGCGCCTCGATGGCGTATTCGACCAGCAGGATCGAGTTCTTGGTCGCAATGCCCATCAGCATGATCAAGCCGATCAGCGAGGGCATGGAAAAACTCTTTTGCGCCAGCAGCAGGCCCACAAAGGCGCCACCGAGCGACAGCGGCAGCGCCGCGAGGATGGTGATCGGGTGCAAAAAGCCCTTGAAGAGCAGCACCAGCACGATGTAGATGCACAGCACGCCAATGCCCATGGCCAGGGCAAAGCTGGCAAAGAGCTCGCCCATCACCTCGGCGTCGCCGATCTCGACCACCTTCACGCCGGCGGGCAGCTGCTGCAAGGCCGGCAGCTTGGCCACTTTTTCGGTGACCTCGCCCAGGGGCTGGCCCGAGAGCTCGATCTCGAAGTTGATGTTGCGCTGGCGGTCGTAGCGGTCGATCACCGCCGGGCCGCCGGTGATCTGCACGCTGGCCACCTGGCCGAGCATGACCGGGCCGCGCGCGCCGGGCACCATCAGGCGCTCGAGCGTGGCCAGGTCCTCGCGCGCGTCCTGGTGCAGGCGCACCACAATCGGCACCTGGCGCTGCGACAGGTTCAGCTTGGGCAGCTGGGCGTCGTAGTCGCCCAGGGTGGCCACGCGCAAGGTGTCGGCCATGGCGGCACTGGTCACGCCCAGATCGGCCGCGCGCGCAAAGTCCGGTCGCACCGACACCTCGGGCCGCACCAGGCTGGCGGTCGAGGCGATCTGGCCCAGGCCCTCGATGGTGCGCAGGTCGCGGTCCACCGCCAGCGCCGCCTCTTGCAGCGCCCGCGGGTCCTCGCCGGTCAGCACCAGCACGTATTTCTCGCCCGAGCCGCCCAAGCCCACCTTGCTGCGCACGCCCGGCACCTCGGCCAGCACCTGGCGGATCTCCTGCTCGATCAGCTGTTTGCGCGGGCGCTCGCCGCGCGGGCTGAGCTGGATCGTCAAGGTGGCCTTGCGCGCCTCGGCGGCGCCGCCACCCGCAAACGGATCGGTGCCGGCGCTGCCGCCCCCAATCGTGGTGTAGACGGTGCGCACATGGTCCACCTTGGCCAGGCGCTGGCGCGCCGCCTCGGCGCTTTGCAGGGTCTGGCTGAGCGTGCTGCCCGGCGGCAGCTCCAGATAGACCTGGGTCTGCGAGTTGTCATCGGGCGGGATGAAGCCCGTGGGCAGCAGCGGGATCAGCGCCACCGAGCCAAAGAAGAACAGCGTCGCGCCGATCATGGTGACCAGGCGATGGCGGGTGCACCAGGTGACCCAGCGCATGTAGTGGCGCAGCCACATCGGGTCGCGCTCGGTGTGCGCGACGATGGGCTTGAGCATGTACGCCGCCATCATGGGCGTGAGCATGCGCGCCACCACCAGCGAGGCAAACACCGCCAGCGCCGCGGTCCAGCCAAACTGCTTGAAGAACTTGCCGGCAATGCCGCTCATGAAGGCCGTGGGCAGAAACACCGCCACCAGGGTGAAGGTGGTGGCAATCACCGCCATGCCGATCTCGTCGGCCGCCTCCATCGCCGCCTGGTAAGGGGTCTTGCCCATGCGCAGGTGGCGCACAATGTTCTCGACCTCGACGATGGCATCGTCCACCAAAATGCCCACCACCAGCGACAGCGCCAGCAGGGTCACGACGTTGATCGAAAAACCCAGCCAGGCCATGCCCACAAAGGCCGGGATCATCGACAGGGGCAGGGCCACGGCCGACACAAAGGTGGCGCGCCAGTCGCGCAGGAACATCCACACCACCAGCACCGCCAGAATCGCCCCTTCGTAGAGCAGCTTGAGCGAGCCCTCGTACTCTTCCTCGACCGGGGTCACAAAATCAAAGGACTCGGTGATCTCGATATCGGGCCGGTCAGCGCGGATCTGGGTGAGCATCTGGCGCACCTGGCGGCCCACCTCGACCTCGCTCTCGCCGCGGCTGCGCACCACCTCAAAGCCCACCACCGGGCGCCCGTCGAGCAGGGCCGCCGAGCGCTGCTCGGCCAGGGTGTCCTGCACATCGGCCACGTCCGACAAACGAATGCGCGCGCCGCGCGAGGTGGCCAGCTCGATCTGGCCGATCTGCGCCGCCGTGTCCACGGTGGCCAGCAGGCGCACCGGTTGCTCACCGGTGCCCATGTCCATGCGGCCGCCCGAGGCCTCCTGCTGCACCTGGCGCAGCTGGCGCGAGACCTCGGCGGCGGTGATGCCCAGCGACTGCAGGCGCACCGGATCGAGCGCGATGCGCACCTCGCGGCTGACGCCGCCCACGCGGTTGACAGCACCCACGCCCTTGATGGCCAGCAGCTTGCGCGTGAGGTCGTTGTCGACCCACCAGGACAGGGCCTCGTCGTCCATGCGCGCCGAGCGCACGGTGTAGGCCAGCACCGGGGTGCCCGCCAGGTTGATCTTCTGCACAATGGGCTCGCGCAGGTCGCCGGGCAGATCACCCCGCGCGGTCTGCACCGCCGAGCGCACCTCGTCGAGCGCCTCCTGCACCGGTTTTTCCAGGCGGAACTCGCCGGTGATGATCACCACCCCGTCCTGCACCTTGGTGTAGATGTGCTTGAGGCCTTGCAGGGGCGCGATGGCGTTTTCCAGCTTGCGCGCCACATCGGTCTCGAGCTGCGAGGGCGAGGCACCGGGCAGGCTGGCGGTCACGCTGATGGTGGGCAGGTCCAGATCGGGGAAGTTCTGCACCTTCATGGCGCGGTAGCCGATGACGCCGGCCAGCGTCAGCAGCACAAACACCATCAGCGACGCAATCGGGTTGCGGATGGACCAGGCGGAAACATTCATGTTGCGATCCGTCAGACAAAGGGGCTGATCGGCCCGGGCTTAGGGCGTGACCACGCGCACGCGGTCACCCTGGTTGAGAAAGGCGCCACCACTGGCCACCACCCGCGCCCCGGACGCCAGGCCCGAGAGGATTTCCATCTGCCCCTGCACCAGGCGGCCGGTCTGGACCTTGCGCTGGGCCACGCGGTCGCCCTCGGTCAGCTCGTAGACGTAGCTAAAGCCCTCGCGCACCACCACCGCCGATTGCGGCAGCGTCATGGCCTGCGACTGGCCCAGCTGCAACTCGCCGCGCACATAGGTGCCCACCCGCACCGCCGGGTGCTGGCCCTTGAGGTCCACATAGACCAGCGCGTTGCGGCTGGCCGGATCGAGCGTGGGCGCGACCATGCGCACCTGGCCCGTCATCTGGCCCCCGCCCGGGGCCTGCACCGTCACGCTGGCACCGACCCGGATGCGCGGCAGCTCGGCCGCGGTCACCTCGGCGCGCCACTCCAGGCGCCCCTGGCGAATCAGGCGAAAGAGTTCGGCACCGGGGCCCGGCACCTGGCCCACCGAGGTCAGGCGCGCCGAGATGATGCCGTCGTCGGGGGCGCGCACCTCGGCCTGCGCCAGGCGCAGCTGGTGCAGATCGGCCTGCGCCCGCAGGGACTGCACGCGCGCGGCCGCCTGCGCCTCGCTGGCCACCGCCTGGCTCAGCTGGGCGGTGCTGAAAAAGCCCTGCTGCTGCAGGCTGCGCGCCCGCTCGGCCTGGGCCCGCGCCTCTTGCGCCAGGGCCTGCGCCTCGGCCAGGCTCGCCTGGGCCTGGGCCAGCTCGGCGCGCAGCGTGTCCGCTTGCATCAGCGCCAGCACCTGGCCGCGCTTGACCGCATCGCCCACATTGACCCGCACCTCGCGCAGGGCCAGGCCGTTGATCTCGGCGCCAATCACCGCCTCCTGCCAGGCCTGGACGGTGCCGGTGGCCGGCAGCGTCAGGGGCAGGGTCTGGGTGCGTGGCTGCACCAGGGTGACCGACAGCACAGGGCGTGCGGTGGGGGTCGAGGCCGCCGGGGCCGGGGCGGTCTGCGCCAGCACCGGGCCGGCCAGGGCACAGCACAGGGCCACGCCCGTCCAGTTGGCGCGCCAGCGGCGCTGCATCGTGTGGACCATGGTCATCAGAACTCCGCAATATGAGGCCCGTGGCATGACGCGCAGGGCCGAGAGGCAAAACAACAAGTGTAGCGGCGCAAGCACAAGCCGTGCCGGGCCGAGGGCTCAGGCGGGAGCGGTCACCATCACGGCCGCCCACAAGCGGCGCACCGCCGCCTGTTCGTCGGCCAGGGCATCGGCCGGCCACTGGGTCGGCTCCTCGTTCAGGCGCGCGCGGTGCTGGGCACGGCGCAGCGCCCGGTAGGCATCGGCGGCGGCATGGCCCACGCCAGCGGGCAAAAGGCCCAGCTGTTCGGCGCGCTGGAGCAGGGCGATGTTGCCCACGTTGTCGACCAGGCCCGGGTGCGTGGCCGAATGCGCCAGCACCAGGAACTGCACCGCGAACTCGACGTCGACCATGCCGCCCACGCTGTGCTTGAGGTCAAAGTGATCGGGCGGCACCAGGTGGGCGCTGCGCACACGCTCGCGCATGGCCACGATTTCCGCGCGCAGGCTCTGCGCATCGCGCGGGGCCGCCAGCACCGCCTGGCGCACGCGGTCAAAGGGCGCGCGCAAGGCCTCGTCGCCCATCACAAAGCGCGCCCGCGTCATGGCCTGGTGCTCCCAGGTCCAGGCGGTGTTGCTGCCGCGTTGCTGCTGGTAATCGGCATAGGCCGCAAACTCGGTCACCAGCAGGCCGGCGTTGCCGTTGGGGCGCAAAGCGGTGTCAATCTCGAACAGATCGCCTTGCCCGGTCTTGACGGTCAGCCAGTTGATCAGCTTGCGCACAAACGTGGCGTAAATCTCTTGCGCACGCTCGTGGGGGTCCTGGTAGACAAACACGATGTCGAGGTCGCTGCCATACCCCAGCTCCTTGCCGCCCAGTTTGCCGTAGCCGATGATGGCCAAGGCCGGCGTGTCGCGGTGCCGGGTCTTCAGTCGCTCCCAGCACCACTGCGCGGTCACGCGCAGGACCGCATCGGCCAAGGCGCTCAGGTCGTCGGCCACCTGCTCAACGCTCAGCACGCCCTCGACATCGCGCGCCAGGGTGCGGAACTGCTCGGCATGGTGGGCGCGGCGCAAGAGGTCGAGCAGGCTCTCCTCGTCGTCCTCGCCGGTGCGCTGCAGGGCACGGCGGCGCGAGGCCAGCTCGGCCTCGAACTCCTGCGCGTCAAAGCGGCTCTGGAACAGGTTGCCGCCCGCCAGCTCGTCGATCACCCCAGGGTGCTGGAGCAAATAGCGCGCCGGCCAGCGCGCCGCGCCCAGCAGGCGCAGCAGGCGCTGGTGCACCGAGGGGCGCTCGAGCAGCAGGGCCAGGTAGCTTTCGCGGCGCAGCAGCGGCTCGATCCAGTCGAGCATGCGGCGCACCGCCTCGTCGTCGGTCTCGCCTGCGGCCAGCCACTGCGCGGTGCGCTGCAGCAGGCGCTGCAAGCGGCCGCGCGCGTCTTCGCGCAAGGACTGCACGCGCGGGGTGGCCAGCAGGGTCAGCACGCGCTCGCCCAGCTCGCCCGAAAAGCCTTCGGCCTGGCCGCTGACATCGCGGGTCTTGCCGCCGCAGCCGCGGCACTCGCGGTCGCCGCCCAGCAAGCTGTCAAACTCGTGCGCCACTGTCTCGCGGTGGCGGTCCAGCTCGGCCAGAAATTCGCGCACCCCGGGCAGGCCCATGGTGCGGGCCAGGTAGGCCAGATCGGCATCGTCGGTGGGCAGCACATGCGTCTGCTGGTCGTCGAGGTACTGGATGCGGTGCTCGACGTTGCGCAAAAAGGTGTAGGCCTGCGCCAGCGCCAGCGCGGTCGCCTCGGGCATCAGGCCGGCGCGCGCCACGCGCTGCAAGGCATCGAGGGTGGAGCGGGTGCGCAGCTCGGGGAACTGACCGCCACGCACCACCTGCAAGAGCTGCACGATGAACTCGATCTCGCGGATGCCCCCGCGCGAGAGCTTGATGTCGTTGGCACGCTCGGGATGGCCGGCGCTGCGTTTGGCCGAGTGCTCACGGATTTGCCGGTGCAGCACACGCAGGGCCTCGAAGACGTTGTAGTCCAGGTATCGGCGGAACACAAAGGGCAGCACCACCTGGCGCAGGGCCAGGGCCGAGCCGTCGCGCTTGGCCCGCTGCGGCGCCACCACGCGGCTCTTCATCCAGGCAAAGCGCTCCCATTCACGGCCCTGCACCAGCAGGTACTGCTCCAGGGCTTCGAGCGAGACCACCGAGGGGCCCGAGTTGCCATTGGGACGCAGGGCCAGGTCGACACGGAACACAAAGCCGTGTTCGGTGACATCGCCGATCAGGGCGTAGATGCGCTTGACCGCGCGCGCAAAGTAGTCCTGCACGCTGATGCGCTGTCGCCCCTGGGCATTGCCCGCCGTCTCGCCGTCCTCGTCGTACACATAGATCAGGTCGATGTCGCTGGACACATTGAGCTCGCGCGCGCCCAGCTTGCCCATGCCCAGAATCCACAGCTGGGCGCGCTGGCCATCGGCGCGCAGCGGGGCGCCGTGCAATTCATCGAGGTCGGCAAAGGCCTGTTCGCAGGCCTGGTCCAGGCACAACTCGGCCAGCCAGGTCATGGTGTGCGTGACCTCTTGCAGCGTGGCCTGCTGCGCACCGTCGCGCATCACCAGGCGCTCGAGCGTGAGCTGGCGCAGCACCCGCAAGGCCGCGCCCAGGTCCAGTCCGCGGCCGCGAAGGGCAACCAGGGCGGCCTGCAAGGCGTCTCGGTCCAGGGGGCCCGGCGGCAGCAGCGGCATCCAGTCGGCGTAGCGACGCTGCAGGCGCTGCACCAAGCGGGTGATAATTCCAGAAAACTCGTGATCCACCGTCGTGCTATCCCTCTCACCCCTGGCCGTTTGGCCCACCCTGTCGCGCTGGCTTGAACGCCTGTGGCGCGGTCTGGCCTGGGCCTTGCTGGCAATGGGTTTGCTGCTGGCCTTGGCATGGGGCGTGCTTCATGTCTGGATTGTGCCGCGAATCGGCGAGCTGCGTCCCGAGCTGGAGCAGTTGGCCCGCCGGCAACTCGGGGTCCCGGTGGAGATCGGCCAGATCGAGGCCACGGCGACCGGCTGGGTGCCCTCATTCGAGCTGCGCCAGGTCCGCTTGCTCGACGCACAGGGCCAGGCGGTGCTGTCCTTGCCCCGGGTGGCGGTGGCCATCAGCCTGCGCTCGGTGCTGCAGCTGCACCTGGAGCAGCTGGTGCTCGACCGGCCCGAGGTCCAGGTGCGACGCGACCAGGGCGGGCGCTGGTGGGTTGCCGGGACCCCGCTCAGCGCCCAAGGCGGCGACTCGGCGCTGGCCGATTGGCTGCTGGCCCAGCGCGAGGTGGTGGTGCGTGGCGGTCAGGTGCGCTGGCAGGACGAGATGGCCGATGCGGCCGCCACCCCGCCGGTGTTTCAAGACCTGGACCTGGTGCTGCGCAACGGCCCGCGCGCCCACCTGTTTCGCCTCGACCTGAGCCCGCCGGCCGAGGCCGGCGGGCGCCTGGTGCTGTCGGGGCAGTTCCGCCGGGGCCTGTGGTCGGTGCACGCGGGCCGCTGGCGCGAATGGACCGGGCAGCTCTATGTGCACGCCCCCGATGTGGACCTGGCGCCGTGGGGCCGGTGGTTGCCCGCCGCGATGGCCTTGCCACAAGGGCGTGGGGCGCTGCGGGCCTGGCTGGACCTGGCCCAGGGCCAATGGCGCGAGGCGGTGGCCGATGTGGCGCTGCGCGAGCTGCGCGTGCAGGCCGACCCGGGCGGGCAGGCCCTGGCCTTGAAGTCCTTGTCGGGGCGGCTGTCGGCCAGCTGGCGCCCGCAAGGCCTGAATGTCCGCACCCGCGAACTGGCGTTTGAGACCGCCTCCGGTCTGCATTGGCCGGGCGGCAATGTGGCGCTGGAATGGGCGCCGGCGGGCACCGACACCCCCGAGCGCGGAACCCTGAGCGCCGACCGGCTGGACCTGCAGGCGCTGCGTGAGCTGGCGCTGCGCCTGCCCATGCCCGAGGCCATGGTCGCCCCGCTGCAGGCGGCATCGGTCAAGGGCCTGGTCACCCAGCTGCAGTGGCGCTGGCAAGGGCCCTGGAAGCAGATGCAGGACTGGTCGCTCAAAGCCAGTGCCCAGCAGTTGGCCCTGCAGTGGCCCGACGCCATGACACGCCCCGGGTTCAGCGGGGCGCAGCTGGATCTGAGCGCGACCCCGAAGGACGGGCAGCTGCAGCTGTCGATGCCCAAGGGCGGGGCGGTGGTGCTGGCCGGTTGGCTGGAGGACGCGACGGTGCCGCTCAACGAGCTGCGCGCCGAGCTGCGCTGGCGCCGCGAGGGCACGCGTTGGCAGGTGCCCGCCTGGAGCTTGGCGCTGGCCAATGGCGACGCGCGGGCGCAGCTCAAGGGCAGCTGGCAAAGCGAGGCCGACGGCAGCGGCCCGGGCGAGCTGACGCTCAACGGGCAAATACCGCAAATCGCCGCGGCCCGCGTGCAGCGCTACTTGCCGCAATCACTGCCGCGCAGCGTGCGCCAATATGTGCGCGAAGCCATCACACGTGGGCAGGTGCAGAACGTGCAGGTGCAGCTGCAAGGCCCCCTGGCGGCCTTCCCGTTTGCCAACCCGGCGCAAGGCGAATTCCGGATCGGTGCACGCCTGCGCGATGTGGGCATGAGCTATGTGCCCAGCTATTTGCAGCCCGCCGGCAGCCTGCCTTGGCCCGCCCTGCACGACATCGACGGCGAGCTGGTCTTTGAGCGCCAGGGCATGCGCCTGTCGCAAGCCAGTGCACGGGGCCTTGAGCCGCGCACCGGCATCGCCATCAGCAATTTGCAAGCCCATATCCCGCAACTGGGGCAAGACCCACAGCTGCAGGTCAGCGCCGATTTGCGCGCCAGCGTGCCGCAAGCTCTGCAGGTCATCAACGGCTCCCCGATCGGGGCCATGATCGGCGGCAGCCTGGCCGCCGCCAACGGCAGCGGCGTGGTGCAGACGCGCCTGCAGCTGAGCATCCCACTGCTGCGCGCGGCCAACACCCAGGTCCAGGGCCTGCTCCAGTTTGCCGGCAACGACCTGCAGCTCGACCCCGCCATCCCCCCCCTGGAACGCATCCAGGGCAGCTTGCAATTTCAGGACAAGGGCTTTGCGCTGCAAAACGTGAGCGCGCGCATGCTCGATGGCCCGGTGCGGCTGGAAGGCGGACTGCGCGAGCAGGTGCTCGGCATCCGCGGCCAGGGGCAGGTGGGGGTTGACGGCTTGCGCCAAGCAAGCATGTGGTCCCCGCTCGAGCGTGTGCTGCCCTATCTGAAGGGCAACACCGCGTACAACGCGAACGTGCAATGGACGCCGGGCCTGTTTCGGGTGTCGGTGCAAAGCAGCCTGGAGGGCATGGCGCTGACCTTGCCGGCGCCACTGGGCAAGCGCGCCGAGCAAGCCCAGACCCTGCAACTGGAGCGGCGCGTGGAGGGCAGCGGCCGCAACCAGCGCGAGCAGCTCTCGCTGGCCCTGGGCCAGATCGCGTCGGTGCAGTATGTGCGGGATCTGTCGGGCCCCAGCCCCCGCGTGCTGCGCGGACATCTGGCGCTGGGTCCGTCGGCCTTGCCCCTGCCTGGCCTGCCCGCCAGCGGGGTGTCGGCGCAGGTGCAGCTCGAGCAGCTCTCGCTCGATGACTGGGAGACCCTCTGGCCCAGTGGCGGCGGCAGCGCCCAGGACCTGGCCACCCTGGGGGCCTACCTGCCGAGCCAGGTGCGCTTGCAAAGCGGCGCACTGACCCTGGACAAACGCACCCTGCACGATCTGCGCGCGCAACTGACCCGGGACGGCACGCTCTGGCGCGGCCAGGTGGATGCGCGCGAGATCAGCGGTCAGTTCGAGTACCGGCCCGCGCAAGCCGACCAGCCCGCGCGGCTGTTTGCGCGCTTGCCCCGCCTGTCCCTGCCGCCCTCGAGCGTGAGCGAAGTGGAAGCGGCGCTGGAGGCGCCGCCACTGAGCCTGCCCACGCTGGACATCGTCATCGAGCAACTGGAGCTGCGGGGCAAATTGCTGGGCCGGCTTGAAATCGAAGCCAGCAACCGCGAGTTGGCGCGCAGCGGCGGCCCCATGCCCGCCCGCACACCACGCGAGTGGCAGCTCAACAAATTCAACCTGACGCTGCCCGAGGCGCAGCTGCGCAGCCGTGGCCGCTGGGTCGGCACCGGCGACAGCGCCAACCCACGCCGCTCCGACATCGACTTCGAACTCGACATCGCCAGCGGCGGCGCCTTGCTCGACCGCCTGGGCACCCCTGGCGCCCTGCGCGCCACCCCCGGCCGCATTGCCGGTCAGGTGCAGTGGGCCGGTTCGCCGCTGAGCCCGCATTTCCCGAGCATGAGCGGTCGCTTTCGCATGGAAATGGGCCGCGGCCAATTCCTCAAGGCCGACCCCGGGGTGGCCAAGCTCTTGGGCGTGCTGAGCCTGCAGGCCTTGCCACGGCGCTTGCTGCTGGATTTCAGCGACGTGTTCCGCGAGGGCTTTTTGTTCGACTCGGCACAAGGCGATGTGGTGATTGAACGCGGCATTGCCAGCACCCGCAATTTGCAGATCAAGGGCGTCAACGCGCTGGTGCAAATGGAGGGGCGCGTGGACCTGATCCAGGAAACGCAGCAGCTGCAGGTGCTGGTGCTGCCCTCGCTGGACGCGGGCACGGCGGCCCTGGTGGCCGGCATCACCGCCGGACCGGTGGTGGGGCTGACCTCGTTCCTGGCCCAGCTCTTTTTGCAAAAGCCGCTGGCCCGGGCCTCCAGCCAGGTGTTTGTGATCGATGGCAGCTGGGGGGACCCGCGGGTCACCCGCGTTGAGTCGCCAGGCACAGGCGCCACACCGGCCCCGCGCCCATGAGTGTGGCGTCGGGACGCTCCATCGAGCGCTTGCTCGCCCCTCTGCGCCAAGCGGGGCTTCAGCTGCGCCGGCGCCGATTCTGGCTTTGGGTCTGGCTGATTGCCTTGGTGCTGGCGGTGCTGGTGACGCTGGTGTGGTTGGCCAGCCGCTACGAGGCCAGCACGCTGCAGGCCGAGGTGGAGCGGGATGCGCAAGACGCGGCCAGCGATGTGCGCAATGCCTTGCAGCGGCACATCCAGGCGGTGCAGGGCCTGCGCGCCTTGTCGGGCGACCAAGACGCCATGTGGCAGCAACACGCGCAAGGCCTGCTGGTGCAACACCGTGACTGGCTGCGCATCGAGTCGCGCAGCCCCGATGGCCGGCTGCTGCGGTCGGCCGACTCGCCGCATCAGTCACCGGTGTTCGATGTGCGCACCCGCGCCAACTGGCTCGGCGAGATGGAGCAGGCCTGCCAGCGTGCCGCGCGCCAGGGCACCCCGGTGTTCTCGCGCAGCTACTTTTTACCGGCCGCGGTGGGGCGTGCCCAAGAGGCGTCGGGCATGGAGTTGATCGAGCTGTGCGTGCCGCATTTTGTGCAAGGCCGTGTGCTGGGGCTGGACGTGCTGACCTACAGCCTGCGCGAGCTGCTGATCGAGCAGCTCGACGGCCGCTATGGGCGGCGCAACGAGCTGTCGTTCACCGAGCCCGACGGCACACGCCTGGCGCTGGCCGGCTCGCGCCGGCGCGGCGCGCGGCTGTTCTCGGCGCAGCAGCTGCTCGACCTGCCCGGCGGCAGCGCGCTGGTGCTGCGCCTCGATGGTCGGCGCGACGCGCCCGACCTGTTTCCCAATGTGCTGACCGCGCTGGTGACGGTCATGTCGATCGCCTTGCTGTCGGTGCTGGCCATGCTGGTCAAGGATGCGCGGCGGCGCCAGCAGGCCGAGCAGGAACTGGCCGAAGCGCTGGCGTTTCGCAAGGCCATGGAGGACTCGCTGGTGACGGGCTTGCGCGCGCGCGATCTCTCGGGGCGCATCACCTACGTCAACCCGGCGTTTTGCCAGATGGTGGGCTTTGCACCGGCCGAGCTGATCGGCCGCAATGCGCCCATGCCCTACTGGCCCAGCGAGATGGCCGACGAGTACCAGCGCCGCCAGGCGGTGCGCCTGGCGGGACACCTGCCGCCGCGCGAGGGCTTTGAATCGGAGTTCATGCACAAGGACGGCACGCGCTTTCCGGTCCTGATCATCGAGGCCCCGCTGATCAGCATCACCGGCGAGCAGACCGGCTGGATGAGCGCGGTGCTGGACATCAGCGAGCAGCGCCGGGTCGAGGACCTCTCGCGCGCCAGCCAGGAGCGACTGCAAGCCACCGCGCGCCTGGCCACCGTGGGCGAGATGGCCTCGCTGCTGAGCCATGAGCTCAACCAGCCGCTGGCGGCCATTGCCAGCTACGCGACCGGCTCGCTCAATCTGCTGCAGGCGCCTGGCGCGCAGCCTGCAGAGCCCATGCGCTCGCCGGCCTTGCAAGAGGTGCAAATGGCGCTCGAGCGCATTGCCGCGCAGGCCTCGCGCGCCGGCCAGGTGATCAACAGCGTGCACGACTTTGTGCGCCGCCGCGATCAGCACCGCGCCCCCGTGCAGGCGCAGGCGGTGCTCGACGCCATCATGCCGCTGGTGCAGTTGCAGGCACGCAAGCTGCGCGTGCAACTGGATCTGCAAATCGAGGAGGGCTTGCCCGATGTGCTGTGCGACCGCACCATGATCGAGCAGGTGCTGCTCAACCTGGCGCGCAATGGCATGCAGGCCATGGGCGAGACGCCGGTGCAGGCGCGGCACCTGCAATTTCGCGTGCGGCGCGCGGCGGCCAATGCGCAGCAGGCCTGGCTGGAGTTTGCGGTCATTGACAGCGGCAGCGGCATCGCCCCCGAGGTGGCCGAGCAGCTCTTCACGCCTTTTTTCACGACCAAGCGCGAAGGCATGGGCCTGGGCCTGAGCCTGTGCCGCACCGTCATCGAACAACACGGGGGGCACCTGGGCTATTCGCCAAGAGCGGGGGGCGGCACCGAGTTTGTCTTCACCCTGCCGGTGGTCCTGGCCGAGGCGACCGCCCTACAATGAGGCCATGGACACTCCCGACGGTACCGTCTACATCGTCGATGACGACGCCAGCGTGCGCGAAGGCATGGCCTGGCTGCTGCGCACCCGGCATTTGCTGAGCGAGGTCTTTGACAGCGCCGAGGCCTTTTTGGCCGCGCTCACGCCGCGCCTCTCGCAGGGGCCGCTGCCCAGCGGCTGTGTGCTGCTGGATGTGCGCATGCCCGGCATGAGCGGCCTGGCCTTGTTCGACCATTTGCAGGCCCAAGGCGTGACGCACAGCTGGCCGGTGATTTTTCTGACCGGGCATGCCGACGTGCCCACCGCCGTGGCGACGGTCAAGCGCGGTGCCTTTGATTTTTGTGAGAAGCCGTTCTCGGACAACGCCCTGGTGGATCGTGTCGAACAGGCCTTGCGCCTGTCGGCCCAGCGCCGCCATGAAGCGATGCTGCGCCAGCAACGGCGCGACCTGCTGGGCGAGCTGACCGAGCGCGAGCGCGATGTGATGCGCCTGATTGTCGAGGGCCTGCCCAACAAGCTGATCGCCGATCAACTGAACATCAGCGTGCGCACCGTCGAGGTCCACCGCGCCCGCGTGTTCGACAAAATGGGCGTGAAGTCGGCGGTCGAGCTCTCCAACCGCCTGCGCGAGGTGTGAGCCCCATGGACGCACGGTGGTTTTCCTGGATCGGGCGGGCAGGCGCCCTGCTCATGGCCGCGCTGCTGGTGGCGTGCGCCAGCCCCCCGGTGGCCATGCAGCCCGCGCCGGCAGCGGCCGAGCGGCCCGAGGCGCCCGCCCTGCGCGCCGAGATCACCATGGCGGCCCTGGCCTTGCTGGACCAGCCCTATGCGCGCGGAGGACGCGGGCCGGCGACGGGCTTTGATTGCTCCGGTCTGGTGCACCATGTGGTGCGGCAGGCGACAGGCCGGCGCCTGAGTGGCAGCGCAGCCGATCTGGCGCGCCAGTCACGGCCGATTGCGCGCGAAGCCTTGCAACCGGGGGATCTGGTGTTCTTCAACACCCTGGGCGCACCGCGCTCGCATGTGGGGGTCTACGTGGGCGGTGGCCGCTTTGTGCACGCCAGCAACCCGCGCACGGGGGTGCGCATCGACCAGCTGGCGCAGCGCTACTGGGCCGAGCGCTTTGAAAACGCCCAGCGCCTGATCGAATGAGCGCCGGTCAAGGCTGGCGGTCCTTGTCGGGGTCCTTGGCCGCAGGATCGGCGTCGGGCAATTCCCCTTTTCGGCGGCCCGAAAACATGGTCCACCAGACAATCCCCACCAGGATCAACCCGGCCAGCAAGGCTTCCAGCAGCAACAGCGTCATGATGAATGCGTTTTCCCACGGTTGGCGCGGCCGTCTGGCCGCCGCCGCGATTGTAGGCATGCTCAGCGCCTGCGCCCTGGGGCCCTCGGTCCAAATCCCTGCGCCCGATACGCCCGCAGCGCCGGTGGCCAGCCCGGCGGCAAGCCCGGCGCCAGCCCCTGTGGATCTGGCCCCGGCCGCGCCGGCAAGCGGGGCGCAGCGCCGCCCCCCGGTGGCCCAGCCGCAAAGCCGATGGGTGGCGCAGGACTGGTCGCAGCTGCCCGGGTGGCAGGACGACGAGCTGCTGGCGGCCTGGCCCGCCTGGCAGCGCAGCTGCGAGCGGCCGCACCCGGACTGGCGACGCGCCTGCCAGCAACTGCGCCAGCTGGGCCCGCAGGGGCCGGACAGCAGCGCCGCACTGCGCGCCTGGATCGAGCGCCACCTGCAGGCCTGGCGCGTGGAGCGTGAGGACGGCCAGGCCGAGGGTTTGCTGACCGCCTACTTCGAGCCCTTGTTCAAGGCCTCGCGCTTGCCGCGCCAAGGCCAGGACGTGCCCCTGCACGCCTTGCCCCCCGAGCTGCCGCGCGGCACCCCCTGGTTCAGCCGCGCCGAGCTCGATCGCGATCCCCAGGGCATGCGGGCCTTGCGGGGTCTGGAGATCGCTTACCTGTCGGATCCACTGGATGCGCTGATCCTGCAAATCCAGGGCTCGGGCCTCTTGCAGGTGCGCGAGCCCGATGGGCGCGAGCGCCTGGTGCGCCTGGCCTACGCCGGCCACAACGGGCACCCCTACCGCAGCGTGGGTCGATGGCTGCTGGACCAGGGCCTGGTGCGCGATGCCTCATGGCCGGGCATCAAGGACTGGGCCGCGCGCCATCCCCAGCGCCTGAGTGCGCTGCTGCACAGCAACCCACGGGTGGTGTTTTTCCGCGAAGAAGCGCTGCCCGAGGGGCTTGAACCGACGCAATTGCCGGGTCCACGCGGGGCACAAGGCGTGCCGCTGAGCGCCGGCCGCTCCATCGCCATCGACCCCACCGCCATGCCCTACGGCAGCCCCGTCTGGCTGGTCTCGCCCGGCCCCAGCCAGGCGCTGGCGCGGCTGGTGGTGGCGCAGGACACGGGCAGCGCGATCACCGGCGCGGTGCGCGCCGACTACTTTGTGGGCGCGGGCGCGGCCGCGGGCGATCTGGCCGGTCGTCTCAAGCAGCCCCTGCAGATGTGGGTGCTGTGGCCGCGCTAAGGCGCGTCAGCCCAGCCCGATGGGCGCCGGCGCGCGGGCCACGATCAGGCTAAAGAGCTTTTCATACTCGGCCGTGGGCGGGTACTGGCCCGTCAGCGGATCGGCGTTCTGCTCGAAGGCGGCGTCCAGCTCGGCCCAGTCTTCGGGGGTGAGCGCCGCCTGTGCCTGCGGCAAGATGGCGGACTCTTCCAGCTGCATGTGCGCCAGGTAGAAGTTCACATACTGGTCAAAGGCTTGCACAAAGGCCTCGCGCCGGCTCGGGCCCAGCAGCTCCCAGGCCAGCAAGAGGTGCTGCAGCTCGCGCGCGGCCCCTTCGCTGTGCGCATGGTCTTTCTCCAACCGGTCGATGGCGCCCATGGTTTTGGGAACGGCCTTGATCACCTTCGGAAAGAGCAGGTTCGATTCCTTGGGATGGTGCAAGCGCTCTGGAAACTCGTCAATGTAGAACAGCATCGCGCGCAACACGTCGAAAAACTGACGGCGCGAGTCCTCCGGCCCCTGGTCGACCAGGATGCGCATGCTGCGCAGCATGGCGGCCAGGCTGGCGTGTTCATCGCGAATGATTCGAAGGCTTGAGGGGGTGCGCATGGGTTCACTCCAGAGAGATCGCCGGGGTCGGTCCCGGCCATGCCCACAGTGTGCACAGCGGCCCTGTCGGCCGCCATGACGCACATCAAGGATTCGGTGCCGATGGCGGGCGCCAGCGCTTGAGCAAGAGGGAGTTGCTCATGACACTGACCGAGCTCATGGCCATCGCCGCCCCGGCCACCATGGGGCTGAGCTGCCCCATGGCCGCCGCACCAATGCCCACCACATTGTAGACAAAGGCCCAGAACAGGTTCTGCCGGATCTTGCCCACCGTGCGCGCCGAGATATCGAGCGCCGCCGGCACCAGCGAGAGCTCACCGCGCATCAGGGTGATGCCCGCCGCGGACATGGCCACATCGGTGCCGTTGCCCATGGCCATGCCCACGTCGGCAGCGGCCAGCGCCGGGGCATCGTTGACCCCATCGCCCACCATGGCCACCACACGCCGCTGGCCATCGGACCCCTGGCGCAGCGCCGCCACATGGCGCGCCTTGTCGGCCGGCAAGACCTCGGCCAGGACCTCGCCCGCTTCGGGCCGCAAGCCCAGGCGGCGCGCCATTTGCTCGGCGGCGGCGCGGTTGTCGCCCGAGATCATCACCAGCGCCAGGCCGCGCTCGCGCAGCGCCTGCAGCGCCGCTTGGGCGCCCGGTTTGGCCGCGTCGCCAAAGGCCATCAGCAGCAGCGGCTGCAGCGCCCCGTTGCGCTGCTCGGCCAGGACCGACAGCGTGGCGCCCTCGGCCTCGGCCCGTGCCATGTCGGCGGCCCAGCCCTGGGTGTCCAGGCCCTCGGCCTGCAACCAGCGCAAGCTGCCCAGCCGCCACTGGCGCGGCGCGGCATCGGTCTGCTGCGTCACCACCAGCCCACAGCCGGGCACGTTCTGCCAAAGCGCCGTGCCCAGCTCGGGCGCGGGCACGCCGCGCGAGGCCTCGCGCACCGCGCGCGCCAGCGGGTGCTCGCTGCCTTGCTGGACCCAGGCCGCCAGGGCCAGCGCGGCGTGCGCGTCTTGTCCGGGTGCCGCGCTGTGCCACAGCAGGCGCGGCTTGCCCTCGGTCAGGGTGCCGGTCTTGTCAAACGCCACCACCTGCACCCGGTGGGCCAGCTCCAGCGCTTGGGCGTCCTGGATCAGAATGCCTTGCCGCGCCGCCACCCCGGTGCCCACCATGATGGCCGCCGGCGTGGCCAGGCCCAGCGCGCAAGGGCAGGCGATCACCAGCACCGCCACCGCATGCACCAGCGCGGCCTCCAGGCCGGCACCCGCCCACCACCAGCCCACGGCGGTGAGCACGGCCAGCACGATCACGGCCGGCACAAACACCGCCGAGACCTGGTCGACCAGGCGCTGGATCGGCGCCTTGGCCGCCTGCGCATCTTCAACGAGGCGGATGATGCGCGCGAGCACCGTCTCGTGCCCAACGGCGCGCACCACCATCACGACCCGCCCGTCGCCGTTGATGGACCCACCGGTCAGGCGCTGGCCCACCCCCCTGGGCACCGGCAGCGGCTCGCCCGTCAGCATCGACTCGTCGACCTGGGTCTGGCCGTCGGTCACCTCGCCATCGACCGCAATGCGCTCGCCGGGGCGCACCACCACCTGGTCGCCCACGCGCAGCTCGTCGACCGGCAGCTCGATCTCGCCCTCGGGGGTCAGGCAGCGCGCCCGCTCGGGCCGCAGTGCGTGCAGGGCGCGGATCGCCGCGGTGGTCTGGCGCTTGGCGCGCGCCTCCAGCCATTTGCCCAGCAGCACCAGGGTCACGACCACCGCCGAGCCTTCAAAGTACAGATGCGGCATCTGACCCGCAGGGGTGCTCCACCACAACCAGACCGAGAGCAGCCAGCCGGCGCTGGTGCCCAACGCGACCAGCAGGTCCATGTTGCCGGTCCGTGCACGCAGCGCGTGCCAGCCGGCTCGGTAAAAACGGGCCCCCAGCACAAACTGCACCGGTGTGGCCAGCAGAAACTGCCACAGGGGCGGCAGCATCCAGTGCTGGCCCAGCACGTCGCCCACCATGGGCAAGACCAAGGGCGCCGACAGCAACAGGCCCAGCGCCACGGGGGCAAAGCCCGCCCAAGCCGAGGGCTCGGCCGTGTCCGCCGTGCCGCTGGCGCGCGCGCTGTAGCCGGCATCGCGAATCGCGCGGCGCAGCACGCCCTCGTTGGTTTGTGCCGGGTCGATGGTGATCCGCGCCGACTCGGTGGCCAGGTTGACACTGGCGTCCTGCACGCCAGGCACCTTGCGCAGCACCCGCTCCACACGTCCCACGCACGAGGCGCAGGTCATGCCCTCGATGGCCAAATCGATTTGGCTGGCCTCTGTGTTGATGTGTGTCATGCCGTCGCGCCCGAATCCGGATAATCTTGGAGTTTGCACACGCTGCCTTTGTCGGCGCTTGATGTCCATCAAGGAGTTTCCCATGAACCAGATCTTTACCGTTGAAGGCATGACCTGCGGCCATTGCGAAAAAGCCGTGCGCCAGGCCTTGCAGGCCCTGGACGCACAGGCCAAAATCACCATTGATCGCCAGCAGCAGCGCGTTGAGGTCGACAGTCCTGTCGCCCGCGATGCGCTGGTCAAGGCCATCACCGAAGAAGGGTATCGGGTCCTGGCCTGAACCGTCATTCACTGGGTCTTTTGTTTGCAAGGAGTCCTGCATGACCTCCAATGTTGGCGGCGTTGATCGCCTGGTTCGAATTGTCTTGGGGGCGGTCCTGATCGCCCTCGCGGTCTCGGGTCAGGTGGGCGTGTGGGGCTGGCTGGGCCTGGTGCCGCTGGCCACCGGTCTGCTCGGCTGGTGCCCACCCTACAGCCTGCTGGGCATCAACACCTGCAAGCGCTGATCGGCCCGGGGCCCATGGGCTTGCGCGCCCACGGTCCCTGCGCTTTGCGGCATCATTGGGGGCATGACGACACCTGACATGCCCCAGGCCCGCGCTTCGCGCCGGGTCGAACAGCTGGTGGTCGGCCGCCCCACGCGCGATGGCGCGGGCGTGCGCCTGACCCGCGTGCTGACCGGCGAGCTGCAGCAGCGGCTCGATCCCTTTTTGATGCTCGACAACTTCATGAGCGACGACCCGCGCGACTATGGTGCGGGCTTTCCGGACCACCCCCACCGCGGTTTCGAGACCGTCACCTACATGATTGCCGGGCGCATGCGCCACAACGACAGCACCGGTGGCCATGGCCTGTTGCAAAACGGCGGCGTGCAGTGGATGACCGCCGGGCGCGGTGTGATCCACAGCGAAATGCCCGAGCAGGAAGAAGGCCGCATGGAAGGCTTTCAGCTCTGGCTCAACCTGGCCTCGCACCAGAAAATGTGCACGCCCTGGTACCGCGACATCCAGGCCGCCGAGGTGCCCATCTGCACCCCCAGCCCGGGCCTGACCGTGCGGGTGATCGCCGGCCAATGCCATGGCGTCAAGGGTGCCATGTGCCGCCCCGCCAGCGACTACCCCACCGACCCGCTGTACCTGGACCTGCAGTTCGATGCGGCGGGCGAGTTCACACAGCCGCTGCCGGCCGAGCACAACGCGTTCGTGTATGTGTACCGCGGCGCACTGGACCTGCCGGGCGAGGCGGGCATGCAAACCGTGCCGGTGCAGCGCATGGCGATTTTGCGCAACGAGGGCGAGCAGGTGACCCTGCGTGGCGAGGCTGGTTGCCGCGCGCTCTTGATTGCCGGGCGCCCGCTGCGCGAGCCGATCGCGCAGTACGGCCCGTTTGTGATGAACACCCAGGCCCAGCTGATCGAGGCGGTGCAGGACTACCAGGCCGGCCGCTTGGGCCGCTGAGCTTTTTCATCCAACTTTACAAAGCTGCACGCGAGCCTCAAGGGGGCCATACATGCGGGGACGACACTGGTGTCCATGGTGGCCCATTGGGGGCTGCCTAAGAAAGGACCCCGCATGAACACCCCGCTGATCACCCGCCGCCTTCTGGCCACCCTTGCCCTGGGCAGCGCCGCTGTCCTGAGCGCCCCCGTCTGGGCCGCCGACCCGGCCCCTGCCGCCACCCCCGGCACCGCACAGAGCCAAGCCGCCCCCAAGCAAGGCCCGATGGCCCACATGGGCGAGCGCATGAAGACCCACCAGCATGCACGCATGGCCGAGCGCCATCAACGCCGCCTGGACGCCCTGAAGGCCGAGCTCAAGCTCGAAGCAGGTCAAGAGGCGGCCTGGAACCAGTTTGCCGCGGCCATGCAGCCCCCCAAACAAGCCCCGGCCCATCTGGACCGCGCCAGCATGGCCAAACTCAGCACCCCCGAGCGCCTTGACCACATGCAACAAATGCACAAGGTGCGCGATGCGCGCATGAGCGAGCGCCTGGAGGCCACGCGCAAGTTCTACGCGGCGCTCAAGCCCGAGCAGCAGAAGGTGTTCGACCAGCAAACCGCGCGGGCCATGGCCGGCGAGCGGCATGGCCATGGCGGTCATGGATCGCATGGCCATGGCGGTCAGCACGGTCACGGCCCGATGCACTGAGGCCCCGTCGGCCCGGTCTTGACCCACATCAAGCCCGGGCCGCAGATCGACGCTTAAGCTTGGGGCCACCATGGCCCCATTGCCCCATTCCCCCGAGGCGCCGCTGCTGCCAGCGGTTCGCCCCCTTGCTGCCGACCGACCGCTTGCCTGGCTGGTGCTGGGCTTTCGTGATCTGGCCCGCAGCCCCTTGCTGAGTTTGCTGCACGGCGTGGTGATGACCCTGCTGGGCTGGTGCATCACCTGGCTTGCCCACGACCGCTTCTGGCTGCTGTGCGGCGCCATTTCCGGCTTTTTGGTGGTGGCACCGGTGCTGGCCACCAGCTTGTACGCCATGAGCCGCGCCCACGAGCGCGGCGAACCCGTCGATGCCGCGCTCTTGCTGCGCACCTGGACGCAGTGGCAGTTGCGCCTGCGCCTGCAACCCGACAGCTACTGGAGCCTGATCCGTTTTGGCCTCTTGCTGGCCTTGGCCGCCACCGGCTGGGTGCTGGTGTCGTCGGCGCTGATCACCTTGCTCGCCCCAGTGCCCATTCGGGCCCCGATCGATTTTTTGCGCCATGTGGTGGCGCGCAATGACCACTGGCTGTTCGAGCTGTGGTTGCTGCTGGGCGGCCTGATGGCCGCGCCGGTGTTTGCCTCGAGCGTGATCTCGATGCCGCTGCTGCTCGATCGCCAGGTCAGCGTGCTGCAGGCCGTGCTTACCAGCTGGAAGGTGGTGCTCACCCACCCGGTGGGCATGGCGCTGTGGGCCTTTCTGATCATGCTGTTCTCGCTGCTGGGCCTGCTGTCGCTGTTTTTGGGCCTGGTGCTGGTGGTGCCCCTGCTGGGCCATGCCAGCTGGCACGCCTACCGCGAGCTGGTGGACGCGAGCCAGTGGCCCGAGCGCCTGGGCACCAGTGCCCCCCATGATGGGGGCCAGTGATGGGCTTTAGCGAAGAGCAGTTTGCCTGGTTTGGGCTGACGATTGGCGTGGGGGCCTTCATGGCCTACATGCTGTTCATCATCTTGCAGCTGGCCTGGGAGTCCAAGGCCGGCAAGTTTGGCACCTTTGTGATCCTGCTGGGCCTGGCCTTTGGCATGGTCGGTTTTGTGGCCAAGGGCGTGATCCAGTGGGTCATCGGCATCCCTTGAGCCGCCGCTTTCTGGAAAGCTGTGCACAGTTGCGGGACAAGCCATGACTTGTCCACAGGCTGCGGCCTGTTGCCGAAGTTGTTCCCTGTTGGACATGGGACAAACAGGGGTCCGGCCCACACGGGTATCCGTTTGCCAAACCCTTGCCAGTGTTCAGAAAACAAGGCTTGTCCACAGCGGCAGGGGCCCTCTACTACTACGACTAATTTAAGAAATAAATCTAAAAGAATAAGTCAGGCCAGAACAAGTGGCGCGCGCCGGGTGGCCCAGACGCTGTTTCGCACCGCTTGGCGCGGCCTGTTGGACAAAAAAAACCGCCCATGCGGGCGGTTTGGCGGCGCACCGGGCATTTAGGGCGCGGGCGACGCGTCCAGTTGCGCCCATGCGGCCTGCGCGGCGGCCAGATTGCGGGCTTTGACATGGCCAAAACCCCGGATTCCTTCAGCCACACGGGCCACCGCCACCCAATGGGCGTGGTTGTCGGCGTTCAGACCGGGCAAGGCGGCGTCAATGCGTTGCCAGTAGGCCTCGGCCAGGGCGCGCTCTTCGCGACGCTCCTGCGTGTAGCCAAAGGGGTCCAGCGCGGTGCCGCGCAGGAACTTCAGGCGCGCCAGCACGCGCATCAGGCTGGGCATGCCGCGCGAGAACACCTGCTTGCGCAGCTGGCCCTTCTCGTTCTTGCGCGCCAGCAGCGGTGGTGCCAGGTGGAACTGAAGCTGCCAGTCGCCGTCAAACTGATCGCCCACACGTTGCAGAAAATCGGTTTGGGTGTAGAGCCGAGCGACCTCGTACTCGTCTTTGTAGGCCATCAGGCGGTACAGCTGCTGGGCCACCACCTCGCTCAGCAAGGTCTTGCCCAGGCGTGATTCGGCGGCCTGCACCTTGGCAATCCGGTCGCGGTAACGCTGCGCATAGGCCTCGTTTTGGTAGTCGGTGAGCCATTGCACCCGTTTGGCAACCATCTCGGGCAGGCGCTCGCGTGCCTTGAAGTTCACGGTTTGCGTGGGCGTGAGCCAGCGCGACAGGGCGTCGGGGTGATGCGCCGCATGGCGTCCCCATTCAAAGGCCTGCAGGTTTTTCTCGACGGCCACCTCGTTGAGCTCGATGGCCCGCTGCAAGGACGCCAGCGACAGCGGGATCCAGCCTTTTTGCCAGGCAAAGCCCAGCATCAAGGGGTTCACGAAGATCGAGTCGCCCAGCAAGCGGCGAGCCAGCGCATCGGCATTGACCGTGGCGACCTGCTCGCTGCCCACTTGCGCGCACAGCTCGGCCAGGCAGCGGTCGGCCGGGTTCTGCCATTCTGTGTTTTTCAGAAATGCGGCCGTTGGGGTGGCATGGGCGTTGAGGGCGATGCGCGTGTGCCCCTGGCGCATGTGCACCACCGAGCTCTTGGACGCCGTGACCATGGGATCGCAGCCAAGCACCAGTGCGGCCTGGGCCGTGCCCACCCGGGTGGTGAGCAAGGCGTCTTGATCGGCGCCGATCAGCACATGGCTCCAGGTGGCGCCGCCTTTTTGCGCCAGCCCGGCGGCGTCCTGTGTCACCACCCCCTTGCCTTCCAGGTGCGCGGCCACCCCCAGCAATTGCCCGATGGTGATCACCCCGGTGCCGCCCACACCGGCCACCAGCATGGGCCAGGGTTGCGCCAGCGATGGCAGGCTTGGGGTGGGCAGCTCCCCCAGGCCGCTGGGATCGACCCCATCGATGCCGGCGCTGCGGCGGCGCAATTGCCCGCCTTTGACGGTCACAAAGCTGGGGCAAAAGCCTTTGAGGCAGCTGGTGTCCTTGTTGCAGGTGCTCTGGTTGATGGTGCGTTTGCGCCCTTTGTCGGTTTCAAGAGGCTCCACCGACAGGCAGTTGGACTGCACGCCGCAGTCGCCGCAGCCTTCGCACACCTCTTCGTTGATGAAGACCCGCACGGCCGGATCGACCATGGTGCCGCGCTTGCGGCGGCGGCGCTTTTCGGTGGCGCAGGTCTGGTCGTAGATGATGACGGTGGTGCCCTTGATCTGGCGCATTTCCAGTTGCAGGCGCTCGAGCTCGTCGCGGTGGAAGACCTGCACGCCGTCGGCCAGGGCCACGCCGTTGTACTTGTCGGGCTCGTCGGTCACCACCACGATGCGCAC
>JACCDU011357522.1_pt1 | contig 31801 bp, 33 predicted proteins | sample 7446081 | NCBI WGS metagenome assembly JACCDU01 (sample SAMN15323447, study PRJNA562643) | freshwater metagenome | isolation source: river surface water | place: USA:Blue River Watershed | collected 2017-08-17
TACCTGTGTAGAACGGGTGGCAGACTGAACAAACTTCTACATAGATTGAACCACTGGCAACTGTTGAGCGGGTAACGAACTTTTCACCGCAACCACAAGTTACTTGGGTGTCTTTATATTCTGGGTGAATCTCTGGCTTCATCTTTCATTCCTTCTCTATGGCTGGGTCCGCATTTCTGCGGTGAACCAGGTCATCGGCAATAGGGCAAAAGTCTCTCGCATATTGATGGAATCCCAAAATCCAAGAAAAAACCGCAGCATCCACGCGGGATTCTGCGGTTAATTCTTGATGGTGTGACGACTACGAGGCTGGCTTTGCTGGTGCCACCGGCTTGGCGCCAAGAGCTGCGATTGCAGCATCTTTGGTTGATTTTGCAGAAGCTAATGCAGCTTTGAATGCTGTGCGAGCAGCATCTTTGGCTTCTTTGGAAGTAGCTGCTGTTACTGCCGCATCTTTAGCTGTCTTAGCCGATGCAACTGCAGATTTGTAAGCAGTTACAGCCGCTTCATGCGCTTGACGATATTGCGCGATCGCTACCTTGTATTGCTCGCGAGCTGCTTTCTGTTCTGCACTCAGAGTTGACTTTGGTTGAGGAGTTGCAGTTTCTGCAGCGACTGCGGATCCAGAACTCAAGACAATTCCAGTTACAACGAGCGCTGCGACATTCTTTGGTGAAATGAACTTCATCGATGAACCTTTCTGTTCTATCTGTTGAAATGAACTATGAAGGCATAAATTGTGGATTGGGTGTGTCCTTCCACTGGAGTCGTTGCGAAAGCAAAGAGCCCCTCACGGCATCGTGATGGGCTCTTTGAGAAACGCCTGTGAATTACTTGCTGTCGTCAGGACCTGCAGTTGTCTTCTGAATCTGCATCAAGAATTCTACGTTGGACTTCGTACCCTTCATCTTCTCAAGCAAGAGTTCTAGGGCCGCTTGAGGCTCGAGCGCATGAAGCACGCGACGAAGCTTCCAGACAATATTGAGCTCTTCAGTACCCATAAGAATTTCTTCCTTACGTGTACCTGAAGCAACTACGTTCACTGCAGGGAAGATTCGCTTATCAGCCATCTTGCGATCAAGGATGAGTTCCATGTTTCCGGTTCCCTTAAACTCTTCGAAGATAACTTCATCCATACGGGAACCTGTATCTACAAGGGCTGTTGCAAGAATGGTCAGTGATCCGCCATCTTCAATATTACGAGCAGCACCGAAGAACTTCTTCGGTGGATAGAGAGCTGCTGAATCCACACCGCCAGAGAGGATACGGCCTGATGCGGGAGCCGCAATGTTGTAGGCACGTCCGAGACGAGTGATTGAGTCAAGGAGAACTACAACGTCATGGCCCATTTCAACAAGGCGCTTTGCGCGCTCAATTGCTAGTTCAGCAATTGTTGTGTGGTCATCGGCAGGACGGTCAAAGGTTGAAGCGATAACTTCGCCCTTAACGCTTCGCTGCATATCTGTAACTTCTTCTGGACGTTCATCAACAAGGACGACCATGAGGTGACACTCAGGATTATTTGTCGTAATTGCATTTGCAATCGACTGCAGAACCATCGTCTTACCTGCTTTTGGAGGCGAAACAATAAGTCCGCGCTGACCTTTACCGATTGGTGCAATCAGATCAATAACACGGGTTGTGAGAATGTTTGGTTCTGTCTCAAGACGAAGCCGTTCTTGTGGGTAGAGCGGAACAAGCTTTCCGAACTCAACGCGTCCACGCGCTTCTTCGTATGGCATGCCATTGATGGTTTCAAGAGTAATAAGTGGGTTGTACTTCTGACGGGTTTCGCCTTCGCGAGCCTGGCGTACCTGTCCGGTTACAACATCTCCCTTGCGCAGACCGTACTTACGTACCTGCCCTTGTGATACGTAGACATCGTTAGGGCCCGGCAGATATCCACCGGTTCGAATGAATGAATAGTTCTCCATGATGTCAACGAGTCCACCAACTGGAACGAGAACGTCATCTTCACCAATGACAGGTTCACGCTCTTCACGATGTCCACGATCACGATTGCGATCACGGCCACGATTGCGATCACGGCGGTTACGTCCGCCGCGATCATCGCGATCAAAGTTTCGGTCTTGTGGGGCGCCGCTATCAGATGAGTCTTCGTCATCGCCTTCTTCGTCAGATGAATTATTGGAGTTCTTAGGTTCGCGGTTATTTTTCTTTGCATCTCGAGCTGCGCGACGTGCTTCGCGCTCTGCTTTTGCCGCTTCGCGGTTAGCTGCCTGGAGATCTGCAATCGCCACGACAAGATCATCTTTCTTGAGCTTGGCAGCTCCTTCGATACCGAGTTGAGACGCAACTTCCTTTAACTTCGGAAGGGTCATCGCTGAAAGCTCGGGGCTGCTAGAACGAACAGGTTCTGTTGTTGTCATGTATATCTTTTCAGTCTGGGGCTTAAGGTATAAAGCCCATGGTTTATTTTTTTATGAAGTAAAGTTTTGAAGATTTTCTACTTTTTTATTTCATCAATTCTTACTTTGACCCTAGCTTGCGGGCTGAACTGATACCAAAACTATAGCAGGGTGGCGCCGCGGCTAGCAATTTCGAGAGATTTACCCTCAAATTTAGCGCCTCCCGCACGAGCTAACTGCTCACTCTCTTCAAGATCGCCCGTGTGAAGAGCCAGGACTGTAGGGCCTGCTCCAGAGATAAATGCAGCGACACCGGCCGCGCGCAACTTATTCATAAGCGCATATGAGTCCGGCATAGCTTCTTGGCGATATCTCTGGTGAAGGAAATCTTCTGTAGCAGTAAGCAAAAGATCTGGGCGAATTGTTAGGGCCTGCATCATGATCGCTGTATTGGTGCTATTTCTCTGCGCATCTGCAAAAGGTATGGAATCAGGCAGCATGGTGCGCGCCTTCTTTGTTGCAAGCGGCGTGGATGGAATAAATGCCATCACCTTGATACGCGGATCAACCGGCAAATGGAGTGCGTGCGCAACCATCTTTGCCTTCACTTCATCTTGCCAAGCAACAGTTGCGCCACCATAAAGGGCTGCTGCCACATTATCTGGATGGCCTTCCATCTCATTAGCAAGATTTAAGAGAACTTCATCGCTCATCTTGTCAGCCCCAGTGAGAACCAATGAGCGAGAAAGTACCAAGCCGCCAATAATTGCTGATGCTGAAGAACCAAGTCCTCTTCCATGAGGAATGACATTGAGCGCACGAACTGCGATGCCTTTTGGCTTTCCACCTAAAAAGTCAAAACCTTTATACATGGCTTTAACCAAGAGATTCTTATCGGTGCGAGGAACTTCAGCAGCGCCTTCACCGGTGACATCAATATCTAGCCCGCCTTCATCAAGAATTTGTGCGACGTAACGGTCATACATTCCAAAGGCTAGGCCAAATGAATCAAAGCCTGGGCCGAGGTTGGCAGAAGTTGCCGGTACCTGCACCTGAATTGGGTTAGCTTTAAAAGTTGGTTTCATTTTAAGCAAGACCTAACGCTTTAGCTGCAATCTTTGCATTGACAGGAACCACGACAGGCTTCTTTGCAGCCTCTAGTGCGTAAGGAATATCTTTTAATCCATGTCCTGTCACTGTAATTACAATTGTCTTGTCCTTAGGCAACTTGCCCGCCTTTTTGTACTTGATTAAACCTGCAAGACCAGCAGCAGATGATGGCTCCACGAAAATTCCTTCTTTAGCTGCAATTAAACGATATGCCGCCAAGATTTCGCGATCTGTTACTGAATCGATTACTCCACCAGACACATCGCGGGCTTCTACCGCCTGTTGCCATGATGCTGGATTTCCAATGCGAATCGCCGTTGCGATTGTCTCTGGGTTCTTAACAACTTTACCTTTAACGATTGGCGCAGCACCGGATGCTTGGAATCCGTACATCATCGGGAGTTTTGTTGTTAACCCATCCTTGTTGTACTCCTTGTAGCCTTTCCAGTATGCGGTTATGTTTCCGGCATTACCTACTGGAAGTGCATGAATATCCGGCGCATCACCCAACATGTCTACAACTTCAAAACTGGCTGTCTTTTGGCCCTCGATGCGGAATGGGTTAACTGAATTAACCAGTGCTACTGGGTAATTTTCTGAAAGTTCACGCGCAAGCGTCAAGCAATCATCAAAATTTCCATTAACTTGCAAAATTGTTGAATCATGAATTACTGCTTGGGCAAGTTTTCCCATTGCGATTTTGCCTTTGGGAATAAGAACAGCTGGACGCATTCCGGCCTTAACCGCATAAGCCGCAGCTGATGCAGATGTGTTACCTGTTGATGCACAGATAACTGCCTTTGCGCCATCTTCGGCCGCCTTTGAAATCGCCATTGTCATTCCGCGATCCTTAAATGAGCCTGTTGGATTTAGGCCTTCGTACTTTATCCAAACATTGTTGCCCAAAAGTTCAGAGAGATTGCAAGCATAAATGAGTGGAGTCCCACCTTCGCAAAGTGTGACAACGGGAGTCTTTGCGGAGACTGGTAAGCGATGGCGATATTCCTCAATAACTCCGCGCCATTGATGCGCACCAGTCTTCTTTGAAAAAATTCCCATTATGCAATCGCACCTTCAACTCGGATAACGCTAGAAATCTTATTGACAATTTCCATCTTCTTGAGAGCTTCAACAGTAGCTTTGAGCTCTCCTTCTGTTGCACGGTGGGTCACAATGATGAGCTCAGCATCGCTATCTCGTCCATTTTGATCCACAGTCTGAATAGAGACTCCTTGAGAAGCAAAACATTGTGCAATCGCAGCTAGAACGCCTGATTTATCTTCAACTTCAAGGCGAATAAGGAACTTAGTCTTCGTTGTTTCAATCGGAGCAATGTCTCGATCGGCATAATCTGTCTCGCGCTGCCCAATTGAATTAAGGGCAATGTGGCGAGAAACAGCAACTATGTCGCCCAAAATCGCAGATGCGGTTGGTTGCCCGCCAGCACCGCGTCCATAGAACATAAGTGGACCGGCTGATTCTGCTTCGACAAAGACTGCGTTAAATGCATCTCGTACCGAAGCCAATGGGTGGCTCTTATGAATCATCACTGGATGAACACGGACAGAGATTTCATCAGCAGGGGTGAGTTCTGAGATGGCTAGCAACTTAATGACGTGATCCATTGATTTTGCGATGGAAACATCTTCTAGAGTGATTTTCGAGATTCCTTCGCGGTACACATCATCAACTGTGACGCGCGTATGAAAAGCCAAGCCAGAGAGAATCGCTGCCTTGGCTGCTGCGTCAAAACCTTCGATATCTGCAGTTGGATCTGCCTCGGCATAACCTAACTTCTGAGCTTCCTTAAGGACATCGGCGAATTCACGATTGTCTTCATGCATCTTCGTAAGAATGTAATTTGTTGTGCCGTTAACAATTCCCATCAATCTAACAACATGGTCACCCGCAAGTGAGTCACGGAGCGGGCGAATAATTGGAATCGCACCAGCTACAGATGCCTCGTAGTAAATATCTTCACCCTTGGCGTAGGCGGCACTAAAGAGGTCAGCGCCGTGACTGGCCAGCAAAGCCTTGTTGGCAGTCACAATAGATTTACGATTATTGATTGCTAGCAAAGCTAATTCGCGCGCTGGCTCGATACCACCCATCACTTCAACGATGAGATCAATCTCTGGATCATTAACAATTGAAAACGGATCGGTCGTGAACAGAGATGGGTCAAGACCTTCGTAGGGTTTAATCGTGCGCACCGCAATACGAGCCAATTCAATCTTGACGCCAGCTCGAGTTGATAACTCCTCAGTATCTGCCAACAGGAGGCGAGCTACCTGGCTGCCAACGACGCCGCAGCCGAGCATGCCAATGCGAACTGGTTTATCTGCGGGGCTCATAAACCTATTCTTTCACATCAAGGGCGAGTAAATCTTCCTCATTTTCTCGGCGCACAATTACGCGGGCTTTTCCATCCTTTACTGCAACTACAGGTGGTCTTGGCACGTGGTTGTAATTACTTGCCATGCTGCGGCCGTATGCGCCAGTGGCCGGCGTTGCAATCAAATCTCCAGGGGCAATATCTGCCGGTAATTCGATCTCATTAATAATAATGTCACCCGTCTCGCAATGTTTTCCAACTAGTCGAGAAAGAGTTAATGGTGCACTGCTCAGACGTTGTGCAATTACTGCTGTGTATTCGGCGCCATAAAGAGCGGGACGTGCATTGTCACTCATGCCGCCATCAACTGAAACATATTTGCGAATTACTCCAGAGTCTATTTCGACATCTTTTACAGTTCCAACTTCATAGAGCGTAAACATGGTCGGCCCAACAATGTTTCGACCTGGCTCCAAAGAAATTAAAGGGATCTGCAGAGAGTATTTCTTGCAGGCGTCATCGACAGCTTTGCCGATCGCAGGAAGAACATCACTCGGTTCAACTGTCACATCGCCAGTCACATAGGCAATACCAAATCCCCCACCGAGATCAAGCTCTGGAAGTTCAACCTTGTATTCATCGCGATACCTTGCCATAAATTCCATGAGGCGATCGGTTGCGATCTCGTGCGCATCGGAACCAAATATTTGAGAACCGATATGACAATGCACTCCGCGAAGTTCTAGTTCAGGGTGTTCTCGTACTTTCTGCACAGCGCTCCAAGCAGCCCCTGAGGCGATTGAGAATCCGAATTTCACATCTTCGTGTGCAGTAGAAATCTTCTCGTGTGTATGGGCTTCAATGCCTGGAGTAAGTCTGAGCATGACTGCTTGGCGCTTTCCATGTTTCTTGGCAGCTGCAGCAACTCTTTCAATTTCAAAGAGAGAATCCATCACAATGGTTTTGACACCGACGGCAACAGCGCGATCAATCTCAGCAACTGACTTATTGTTACCGTGAACCTCGATGCGCGCTGGATTGATGCCACCAGCGAGAGCGACGGCTAATTCGCCACCCGTACACACGTCGATTCCGATTCCAATTTCTTCAATCCATTGGGCCACTGAAGTACTAATAAATGACTTTGCTGCGTAAAAGATTGTGCCAGCGTGGTCACCAAACTGATCTCGAAGACCATTGTTCCAAGCGATTGCACGCGATTTAAATGCATCTTCATCCAAGAAGAATGCAGGAGTGCCAAATTCTTGCGCCAACTTTGCTGCTGGAATTCCTGAAAGATGAAGCACTCCAGACTCAAATGAAACGTTCCTTGACCACATAGCTACATCCTCTCCGGTGCGCTGACACCTAAGAGATCAAGACCATTCGCCAATACTTGCATTGTTGCAGCGCATAGCGCAGCGCGCGCTGAGTGAACAGCAGTTGCGACTTCATCTCCCAATGGCAGAACGCGGCAATCTGCATAGAAGCCGTGATAAACGCCCGCTAACTCTTCCAGGTAGCGGGCAACGCGGTGTGGTTCGCGGAATTCTGCTGCACTTGCAACAACACGTGGGTACTCGGCAAGGGCGCCAAGTAATTCGTTCTCGCGGTCATGTACTAACTGCGTTGGGTCGAAGGTATCGAGCTCTGCACCAATCTTGAGTTCTTTGGCGCTGCGCAGTACCGCAGCGATACGCGCGTGCGCATACTGCACGTAGTAGACGGGATTTTCGTTGGTGTTACGGCGTAAGACATCAACATCCATCACCATTGGTGTATCTACCGGATAGCGAATAAGTGTGTAGCGAGCTGCATCTACCCCAACTTTTTCGACAAGTTCTTCGAGAGTAATAATGGTTCCAGCGCGCTTAGAAAGCTTAAGTTCTTCGCCGCCCTCCATGATCTTTACCAATTGGCCAATCATGATTTCGACGTTGTAGTTAGGGTTATCGCCCGCACAAGCTGCGGTGGCTTTGAGGCGATGGATATAGCCATGATGATCTGCGCCCAACATGTAGATGCAGATATCAAAGCCACGCTCGCGCTTGTTAATGTAATAGGCAGTATCAGATGCGAAGTAGGTAAGGTCGCCATCTTCTTTAACAATGACGCGATCTTTATCATCACCAAAATCTGTTGTGCGTAGCCAGACTGCACCGGCCTCTTCAAAGACATGGCCTTGCGAACGCAGCTTTTCAAGGCCGTGCTCAACCGCACCTGATTCATGGAGCGAGCGTTCAGAGAACCAGACATCAAAAGATGTATGGAAAGTTTCAAGAACGCGCTGTTGTTGCGCCAATTGAACTTTATAGGCAGCCTCGCGAAATTCTTCTGCCGTTGCAATCTTGGGATTGGCTGCCAAAACTTCTTTCGCTAATTCTGTAATGTAATTTCCTTGGTAACCATCTTCTGGAATCGGTTGGCCAGTGGCTGCTGCTTGTACTGATTGTCCGAAGAGATCCATCTGGCGACCTCGATCATTGATGTAAAACTCGCGTGTTACGGCAGCTCCTGCCGCGCTAAGTACTCGACCCAGGGCATCTCCCACCGCTGCCCAACGTGTGTGTCCCAAGTGCAGTGGGCCAGTTGGATTTGCGCTGATGAATTCAAGATTGATTGCGACTCCATGTAAAGCCTTGCCTCGGCCGTACTCTTTTTTATTTGTAAGAATCGTCCGTACGAGTTCTGCCTGTGTTGCGCGGTTGAGTGTGATGTTAATAAATCCTGGGCCGGCAATATCTACAGCGCTTACGCCAACAATCTTTGCAATCTCCGGAAGGAGAACTTCGGCAACTTCGCGCGGGCTCTTGCCAGCCTCCTTTGCCAATTGCAGCGCTATCGAAGTGGCGTAATCGCCATGATCGCGGTTCTTGGGGCGCTCAAGGGTGATAGTTGCGGGAACTTGGCCTGTGAACCCCACGGCAGCGAAGGCGCGCGTAACTGCCGCCTGTACATCGGCCGATAGTTGATCTGTAAGCGAAGCTTCCACTTGGCAAGGTTAGCGGTTCACCTTCATCGCAGGAGAGTTTGTTACTTGTGCAGTAGTACCTCTAATCTTGGCCATGCCGCGGGAGTGGTGAAATGGCAGACACGCAAGTCTTAGGAACTTGTGCTCCGGCGTGCGGGTTCAAGTCCCGCCTCCCGCACCAAAATTTACGATTGAATATATCTATGGCTAAACAATCTCCAGCTAAGGCTAAGAAGCTGAGGGGCGAAGCCATGCGCGCTGCAGCAGAACGAAGAGCAGCAAAAGCTGCATCTCGATGTGAGGTAACTCGAGGAGAAGTAGATCTCGATGCCTATGCGCAGGTTGATGGCGTTTGGCGCGAACTAGGTTTGGCGGCGCCCGCGCGAAGAGCCCTGATTGATGATGGGTACTACAAGTTGAGCGACCTACGAAAAACATCTCTCGATGCCATCAAGGATCTCCATGGCATGGGGCCAAATGCCATTCGCATTATCACGAGCGCTATGAAGAAGGCTGATCTCTCCTTCAGAAAGTGAACCTGCAAGTTCTTTGCAAAGAAGACTCAACTGCAATTTTTCATTTGCGCATCGACTGTATAAAGTTTGTTGTGTTCACGAGTTCTACGTATTAGCCCCGGCTCAGTAGACGGCAACCCTCCACCGCGGTGGGGTGCTCCGGGTGACGAACAGGTCAGGAAACTGGCAAGTGCGGTTGATTCATATCTGTCTCACTCGCCAACAAATGACACCTACTGCGATGGAGAAAAAATGTCTAACAACTGGTCTTTTGAAACTCTGCAGATTCATGCAGGGCAGACTGCCGACCCAACCACTGGAGCTCGTGCACTGCCGCTTTATCAAACTACTGCTTACCAATTCCGCGATACAACACATGCGGCTAATCTCTTTGGTTTAGCAGAGCTTGGAAATATCTACACCCGCATCATGAACCCAACTCAAGATGCCGTTGAACAGAGATTGGCCGCCCTCGAAGGCGGTGTTGCTGCACTTCTACTTGCTTCAGGATCTGCTGCGACAACATTTGCAGTTCTCAACGTAGCCGAAGCTGGCGACCACATTGTTTCCAGCCCAAGTCTTTACGGTGGGACTTACAACCTCTTCCATTACACGCTACCAAAGTTTGGTGTTGAAGTTACTTTCGTGGAAGATCCAAGTGATCCAGAATCTTGGAAGAGGGCAGTAAAGCCAAATACCAAGGCTTTCTTCGGTGAGACTATTGCTAATCCAAAGAATGAAATCCTTGATATCAAGGCCATCGCTGATGTTGCTCACTCTGTTGGTGTTCCACTTATTGTTGATAACACGGTGGCGACACCATATTTAATTAAGCCAATCGATTTCGGCGCCGATGTTGTAGTCCACTCAGCGACTAAATTCTTATCAGGCCATGGAAATGCTGTAGTTGGAGCAATCATCGACGCTGGCAAATTTGATTACGCCAAGCATCAAGAACGCTTCCCAGGATTTAACCAGCCAGACCCTAGCTACCACGGCCTTGTTTACGCACAAGCACTCGGTGTTGGTTCTGCATTCGGTGCGAACCTGTCATACATCTTCAAGATTCGCTTGCAATTACTCCGCGATGTAGGAGCCGCAGTTTCACCGTTTAACGCATGGTTACTTGCGCAAGGTCTTGAAACCCTCTCATTACGAATCGAGCGACACATTGAGAATGCGAAGGCTGTAGCAACCTGGCTAGAAGCCCATCCTGATGTAGAGAAAGTTAACTATGCTGCCTTGAAGTCCTCGCCGTGGAATGCGCTGGCAACCAAGTATGCGCCCAAGGGACCTGGAGCTGTTCTCTCATTCGAGCTCAAGGGTGGGGTCGAAGCAGGCAAGAAATTTGTCGAATCCTTAGTCCTCTTTAGCCATGTGGCAAATATCGGTGATGTGCGTTCGCTCGTGATTCACCCTGCAACCACAACTCACTCGCAACTATCGCCTGCAGAACAGTTAGAGGCTGGTGTTACTCCAGGGCTAGTTCGCTTAAGTCTTGGCCTAGAAAATATCGAAGATATAAAAGCTGATCTACAGATTGGCTTTACTGCAGCAAAGGGTTAATGACTTACAGAATAAAGCTATAGAGAAGTAACAGGCCGCCGCCAGCGATTGCAATCGCAGCGGCGGTCTGTGTTTGTAGCCAGCGCTTGCCAAATCCTGTAAATGAAAGTGCAAAGAGAAGTGCGCCCGGAATGATTAAGACCAAACTCTTGGAAAGATTCGCTTCAGCGCCGGTTTGGTAACGCAGATTGATAAGGCCAGCAGCAAGGGCTGCGTAGGCGGCCATTCTGTAATTATTAATGCGGTGCGTATTCATAGTGTGAGTGTAAAGCAGAAGGGCGCCGGTTTCCCGACGCCCTTCTGTTAATTGCCTATCACTTAGTGATCTGCTGCCATGCCTTCAGCATGTGACTTCATGCGTGCGATCTTCAAGATTGTAAGACCGAATACGCACTTCGCTAGAACGTCAGCGATTGTGTATCCAACCTGTACAGCAACGAATGATGATGCTGATTCATCTCCAACAATGTTGAAGATGTAGGCGATTGGATATACACCCCATGTTGCGATGAGAAGAAGACGCAAACGTCCTACAGTCTCTGCAACGCCAGCTGGCTGGCGCTCAAGTGACTTACCAAGCTCTACGAAGAGGATGTAGAGGATGTAGAGGAATGGGATTGTTGAGAGAACACCGTAAAGAACCTGTGTGTTCTGATCTGATGAGATTTCGCCTGGGTAACCAAGTGCGATCATCGCAGCTGAAGCTGGAACCAAACGAGTAATGAGTGAGCGTGAAACTTCCTTAGCTAGTGCAAGCACTGCAATTACTTCTACAAGTAGAAGTGGAACAGTGAGTAGCCAGTCAACGTAGCGGTATGCCTCGTTGAATGCGCCCTGCTCGCCTGAAACGTTTACTGCCATACCTTCTGATGCTTCACCGAAAGAATTGAAAATTCTCCAGTAGTGGTAGCCAGCGATGAATGTAACCATTGATGACATCACGAGTGCATTGCGATACTTAGGCAAAACGCGTGACTGCGACACCAATGTATAAATGGTGCAGGCAAGCATTGAAACCAAACCAAATGAAAATACGTTATAAACGAGGTTCCATTGGTTGCTATCGAGTGTTACTGACATGTAGTAATCCTCCGTGAGAGCTGTATCAGTCCGAGCCGGTCGGCCCGTTCCGTTCAGAAACCTATGGAGACCTCGAGGAGCTCCAGCGACCCTGACCCCTTAAGTGTGAACCTGATGCGGACGATTTGCACCAACCATTTGTGATTTTCCTGTGATTTTTTCTCTACTCGAGCGTTAATTTGGGGAGAAAACGGACATTTAAACTCTATGAGTACCCTTACGGAATGCTTGATCAGATGCGGGAACTTCGAAGCTATCCAGGGTTTTACTCACTCGCCGCCTCTCGATTTATCTCAAATGTAGGAAACGGCATCTCGCCTATCGCCCTGGCCTACGGCGTGCTCAGCCTGCCTGGGGCGACCGGGAAAGACCTATCGATAGTCATGGCCGCGCGCTTTGTGCCACTCCTCGTTTTCATGCTCTTTGGTGGAGTCATCGCTGATCGCTTTCAACGTAATCGCTTAGTTGGAAGTAGCGACATGATCGGAAGTTTTGTTGCAGGTGTTAGCGCAGTCTCACTCATCGCCGGTTTTTCATCTACTTGGTTACTTGCAATTATGGGTGGAATATTTGGAATACTTAATGCAATTTGGTGGCCGGCAATGTCTGGCGTTCTTCCAGAAATTGTCCCGAAAGAAAAATTGCAGCAAGGAAATGCAGTCGTTGGGTTGCTGACAAATATCGGATACATCGTTGGAACACTCGGTGGTGGAGTCATCGTCTCCACTATCGGCGCTGGTTGGGGTTTATTAGCCGATGCCATCACCTTCTTTATTGCAGGCGTCATCGTGTGGTTGCTGCCAATCACGGGACGTGCAAAAGATAAGAGCCCTGGGATGATTCATGATCTCAAAGTTGGTTGGCGCGAGTTCATTTCACGTTCTTGGGTAATTGCGATGGTCTTTACCTTTGCTTTAATCAATATGGCCTTCGATTCGATGCTTTCGGTACTTGGACCGCTCAATTTCAACGACCCTAAGACAGGTCCACAGCACTGGTCATATAACCTCGCTGGACTTTCCATTGGAATGTTGATTGGTGGAATTTGGATTCTTAAAGTAAAGATTGAGCGACCACTCTTTCTTGCAATGATCCTGATTGCATTCTCATCTATCTGGGATTTCACACTCGCCTTTGATATGCCGCTCATCGTTTCAATTCTTGCAGCTGTTTTCTCAGGTATTAGCCTCGAGGTCTTCATGGTGACATGGAATACCTCGCTCCAGCATCATGTCCCGGAAGAATCATTTTCACGGGTGAGTTCTTATGACACCTTGGGGTCATTCGGTATTGCACCTCTTGGAATAGTGATGGCCGGACCGCTGGCCATGCACTTTGGAATCAACACAATTTTAATGGTCACTGGATTAATTACGCTCATTGCCGCAACCGCATCTCTTTTTGTCTCATCTGTGCGTAATCTTAAAAACGACTAGGCTCTGAAAGTGAGCACCGAACCACCATTAGTCCCACCTAAGCTCCGCGGGTGGTTGCATCTGATTGCAACACCGCTGGTTATTGCTGCATCACTCGTGCTCTTTGTTCTTAGTGGTGAATCCTTCAAACTTGCTGTTGCGCTTTATTCACTTACTGCGATTATGCTCTTTAGTGTTTCTGCCGTTTACCATCGCGTACCTTGGGTGCCCGCGAAGAAGAAGATTTGGCGCCGCTGGGATCATGCCAACATCAACTTATTGATTGCAGGTTCATACACTCCGTTCGCAGTTGCACTTCTTGAAGATCGTGATCGCAATATCTTGCTGGCAGTTGTCTGGACTGGCGCGCTCATTGGCGTTGCTCTGCGCGTCTTCTGGGTTGGCGCACCTCGTTGGTTGTACGTTGCAAACTATTTACTTCTTGGTTGGGTTGCAGCCATCTATACCCCGCAGCTCTATAAAGAGGGTGGTTTATGGGTGTTACTGCCAATTTTGATTGGTGGGCTGCTCTACTCAATTGGAGCCATCTTCTACGCGCTCAAACTACCTGGACGTAATGCGAAGTATTTTGGCTTCCACGAGCTATTTCATGTCTTTGTGCTTGCTGCTTGGATTTCGCAGTATTTAGCGGTCTCCTTCGCCATTTACCGAAAGTAGCCAGATGCTCTAATCTTGGCACCTCCACGGTTGAAGAATGTGAGTGAAGTGCAATGGCAGAGAAGAAGTTCCGTAGTTGGGTAGGTTTTCGCGAAGAAGAAGAGCGCGCGCCTATTGCCAACCCTGTCGACCGCATCCGCGAACTTGAATCACAATTAGCTGATCTACGTTCACGTCGTGATATCACTGGCTTAAGCCGTGAAGAGTTTGAAATTCTGGCGACCGAGACCGCAATGTCGATGATTAAATCGGCGCAAGGTCGCGAGGCAAAAGCCACCGCTGCTGCTGAACGTTTAATGAATGAGAGCAATCGCGCCGCTAAGGACACTTTAGAAAGCGCCGAGAATAAAGCTCGTAGCATTCTGGCGGGAGCTGAAAGCCGTGGCCGTAAATATATTTCTACTGCAGAAGCAGAAGCTGCCGAGATTATCCGCGATGCCAGCCGTGAAGCTGCCAACATTGCAGATGCCAAGGTCCGTGAAGCAGATTCAATCGTCGAAAATAAAAAGCGCGAAGCGGTGGCTCTTACTACAGCTGCTCGTCGCGAAGCTGAGAGAGTTATTTCAGAGGCTGCAGAAAACGTCAATGATTATCGAGCCTGGCTTGCAGATATCATCCTTGAATCAGAACGCCTCTATCGCAGCCAAGCAACAGCGCTTACCGCTGCAGAATCTGCCATTGCCCAATCCCGTGAAAAGCTCGATTCCGCCTTTGCTCGCCTAGCGCGCATGCAGTCACAAGTTGATGCTTCATTTAATGAGGATGGAACGGTAAAGAAATCTGCTCCCATCAAAGTTGAGAGCAAGAGAACTCGCGCAGCCATCGCCGCTCCAAAGAAAAGCACAAAGAGCGTAGCTAAGAAAAAGCCAGCAAAGCGTAAGTAGTTTTTATGGCTGCCAAACGCAGTATCCAATACATACCAGCAATCGATGGGTTGCGTGCGCTTGCAGTCATTGCAGTGATGTTCTACCACCTTGGTTTCTCATGGATCCCTGGTGGTTTTCTCGGAGTTGACCTCTTCTTCGTTATCTCTGGATATGTCATTACGCGAATGCTTCTGGACTCGATTGCGCAGAGTGGTGGCCTAGATCTCCGCGGTTTTTATCTCGCCCGTCTTCGTCGCCTGCTTCCGGCGCTGCTCTTCATGCTCACAACCACCATCATTGCTGTCGGAATTTGGGCGCCAGATACGATCAAACGGTTACTGGTTGATACTCCTTTTGCGCTCACCGGCACCATAAATTGGAGGTTAGTTGCAAATGAACAAGATTACTTTGAAAGTATCGGTCGCCCACCGCTCTTGCAGCACACGTGGTCGCTAGCTGTCGAGGCACAGTTCTATCTCGTCTGGCCACTCATTCTCTACTTTATTCTCAAGAAGTTTGGTCAGAAGCACATCCCTATTGCAGCGCTTTTGATTGCTGCTGCCTCAGGCATCGCACTGCTTTTTGTTTCATTCTCCATTGATGCCGCTAACGCCTCAAAGGTGAGCCACGTGTACTTCGGCACAGATACACATAGCATCGGGCTCTTCTTGGGAGCTGCTCTTGCGGTGAGTTGGATTCCGCAGAACTTTAGAGTTGAGCTAACTCGTAAAGGTCAGAATTTTATAGATGGTATTGGCTTCGTCGGCTTTGCTGGAATTTTGGCTACCTTCTTACTCATCAATGCATCGAATCCAGCAATGTATAAAATCGCCTTTCCTTTGGCGGGTATTTTTGGTGCTGCAATCATTGCATCGATTGTCCACCCCGCATCAAGGTTTGCTCCCGTACTGCAGAATAAAGTTCTACTTTGGATTGGTGAGCGCTCCTACGCAATCTATCTCTGGCACTGGGTTATCTTTCAAGTAACGCGCCCTACCGTAGATCTAGCAGGTCAAGCATGGGCGCTATATTCACTTCGCATTTTGATTGTCTTCGCTCTGGCTGATATCTCACTTCGCTACGTCGAACTTCCAATCCGTCGCGGCGTCATTCAATATTGGATTAAAGGGCGCAAGTATCGAACAAAGAGAGAACGGAACCGTCAGACTTCATTACTAAGCGCTACAACTGTCGTTGTTGTGATTATTGCTGCAGTCATCAGCGTCCGCGCCATTTCGATTGCAAGCGATGCCCGCACGGCCCTTGAAAAATCTCTCTCTGTCGATACTTCTACCGTGGTGCCAACCGAAAAAGATGGGCTATGGGTTACCGGCGATTCAGTAATTCTTGGTATTCGCTCAGTTCTAGAGGAGAACCAACCAATCTCACTTGTTAACGCTCGAATTGGTCGGCAAGCGCCAGAGCTCCTTGAAGTCTTAATTCAGGATCAACCGCAAGCTTTGGACTCGCCCATCATCTTCAACTTAGGTAATAACAATGCGCTCTCTCGCGAACAGGTCGAACAGATTTTTGAAGTGGTGAAGGCGCAGCCCCAAATTATCGTTGTAAATACCGCTGTTCCTCGCCCTTGGAGAGATGGAAATAATCAGATCATCAGTGAAGTTGCAGCAAAGTATTCGCAGGCATATGTGGTTGATTGGAACGCTATTTCAGAGGGCCACCCTGAATACTTTGCACCGGATGGAGTTCATTTGGTGCCCGCGGGTGTAAATGCTTATGTCAGCGCAATACTCGAGAAGTTGCAAAGTAAATAAGAAACCCCGCCATCTCTGACGGGGTTTCTTACAAAGTGCTTCTTATTCGAATTGGCCAGCAAATCCAAACGCTGGTGCAACTCCGTATGAACCATCTGCATAAACTGCAGTGACTCGGAATGATGTTGATCCTTCTGTAGAAGTCTTAGCAAATTCCGCAGCATAGGTAGTTGCAGAAACTTCAGAGACAACTTTCCACTCACCCATATTTGCGCGGGTTTCAACGGTGTAACCCGATACATCGCCTGCTGGAGCCTTCCAAGTAATCACCATTACTGACTTAGAGCTATCTTTCCAATTTCCAATGAAACGTGATGGGGCTTCTCCTGTTGCTGCCGCTGGATCAATTGTTACAGGAGCCTCCGTTGTCTCTTCCATGGATTCTTCTGTTGCTTCTGGAGCAGCTGATTCAGTGACTGCAGGTTCTGAAGCTGGTGCCTCATCAGAATCTTTTCCTGAATTAGAGATGACAATCGCTGCAAGTAGTACGACAGCTGCGAGAACTGCAAAGAGAGTCTTACCTGATGAGCCCTGGCGTGGTGCTGCGCTTGGTTTTGGAGCAGCTGCCGTTGCGGCTGGCTTTGCAGCAATTGGCGCAGGTGTTGTCGAAACGCTTACCGGTGCTGTTACCTTCTTGGCTGCAGTCTTCTTAACTGCGCTTTTCTTGGCAACTGCTTTCTTAGTAGTTGTTTTCTTCGCTACTGCCTTCTTGGCTACTGACTTCTTGGCAACCGACTTCTTCTTTGTCGTTGCCTTCTTGGCTACAGTCTTCTTAACTGCGCTCTTCTTCGCTACTGACTTCTTCTTTGCGGCGCTCTTCTTAGCCGGAGACTTCTTCACGGCCTTCTTGACTGCGCTCTTCTTCTTAACTGCCACGGTGTATCTCCTTGAGTGATTGAGAAATCTAGGGTCTAGACGCTATGGCTTCAGTTTATCCCAGAGAGGTAAGCAATCCGATCACATGTGGCGCTATTGCTCGGAGTGATTTTCCACGATGACTTATTGCATCCTTCTCTTCCGCGCTCATTTGAGCGCTGGAAATCTCGTAACCCTCAGGGCGAAAAATTGGGTCATACCCAAAACCGTGTTCACCTATCGGAACTCGCAAAATCCATCCATCGAAGTGGGCCTCTTCGCAATGGCTTCTTCCATCTGGCAGATAGAGCGCAGCAACACATGTGAAGTGGGCGCTACGTTTCTCATCTGGAACATCGCGCAGCTGGTTAAGCACCTTCGCGGTATTTGCTTCATCATCGCCGTGTGAACCTGCCCAGCGCGCGGAGAAAATACCTGGCTCTCCATTAAGTGCATCAACACAGAGACCGCTGTCATCTGCAATCGCGGGCAATCCCGTTGCCAATGACATTTCGCGCGCTTTTTTTAAGGCATTTTCTTGGAAAGTTTCACCATCTTCTACAACATCATGTAGATCCGAAAACTTATCTAATCCCAAAAGTTCGATCTCGCCCGGGGCGATAGCCTCAAGAATTCGACGAAATTCTTCTATCTTTCCTTTATTGCGAGTTGCTAGCAGTAATTGGTGGGGCATCTACTTTGCTAACGCACTCTTCTGTAATTGGGTGAGTTCGGCACACCCTGCGACAGCTAAATCCAGCAGTCCATCCAAAAGTGCACGATCAAAAGGCTCGCCCTCTGCAGTCCCTTGAACTTCGATGAAGCGACCATCTCCAGAGCAAACAACATTCATATCTGTTTCAGCACGGACATCTTCTTCATAACAGAGGTCGAGCATTGGAATCCCACCAATAATTCCTACACTTACTGCAGCAACAGAATCTGCCAGAGGTTTTGCCCCAGCTTTGATGTGACCTTCTTTCTGCGCCCATGAGATTGCATCAGCAAGTGCAACATATGCACCAGTGATTGCAGCGGTGCGTGTTCCACCATCTGCTTGCAAAACATCACAGTCAATCACAATTGTGTTTTCGCCAAGTTCTTTCATATCAACGATGCCACGAAGTGAGCGACCAACTAATCTAGAAATTTCTTGAGTTCTTCCGCCCAATTTTCCCTTAACGCTCTCGCGGTCGGAACGTGTATGAGTAGCGCGAGGAAGCATTGAATACTCTGAAGTTACCCAACCCTTGCCAGTGTCTTTTAACCAACGTGGAACTCCAGGTGTAAAGGATGCAACACAGAGAACTCGAGTCTTTCCAAATTCAACAAGCACTGAACCTTCTGCATGATCGAGCCATCCTCGCGTGATCTTGATTTCACGAAGTTGATTTACCTGACGTCCATCGTTGCGTGCCATGAGTTGCTCCGGTTTCCCTATAGATCTTGATGTTGAACTGCGGTGACTTCAGGTCCGAGGAACCTACGTGCGAGCGACTCAAAGGCTTGAGCATCGCCTGTTGCTAAAAATGTATGTGTGGGAGGTGTATTAGATGGTGCGCGCAATAGTGAGTTCTCAACAAGCACGCGATAGAGGTCCTTGGCTGTCTCTTCGGCGCTAGAAACTAGCGAGACTCCGTTGCCCATCACATAGGAAATGACTCCAGTTAGAAGTGGGTAGTGCGTGCATCCCAATACCAATGTATCTACATCAGCATCAATCATCGGCTGTAAATATTCACGAGCGACTTTGGTGATGGCATCTCCAGAAGTTTCACCACGCTCCACATATTCGACAAAGAGTGGGCAAGCTATTGATTGAATCGTTAACTGAGGAGCCGCGGCGAAGGCATCGAGGTAAGCCTTGGATTCGATAGTCGCACGTGTACCGATAACGCCAACTCGACCAGTACGAGTGGCAGCAACTGCGCGACGTACTGCAGGTTGAATTACTTCAATAACTGGGATTGAGTATCGCTCGCGCGCATCACGGAGCATCGCAGCACTTGCAGTGTTACATGCAATCACAAGCGCCTTCACGCCTTGACCAACTAGAAAATCTAAAGTCTCTAAAGAGAAATCTCTGACTTCAGCAAGTGAACGGGGGCCATAAGGACCGCGCGCAGTATCGCCGATATAAATTGTGGATTCATTAGGAAGTTGATCAAGGATTGCACGTGCCACAGTGAGTCCGCCAACGCCAGAATCGAAGATTCCAATTGGCGCATTGCTCATGGGCTTTAGTCTAACTGGGGAAGTTAAGCCCACAAAGTTCCATCAAGCCCTTCGGTTGCTTCATCAACGCTGGAACCATAAATCCCCGTTGATAAGTACTTCCAACCAGCATCGCAGACGATAAATGCAATATCTGCATCTCGGCCGTCGCGAATCGCCTCTTGCCCCATGGCGATTGCTGCATGCAATATCGCGCCAGTAGAAATTCCCGCAAAGATTCCTTCTACTTCAAGTAGCTCACGAACACGTCTCACCGAATCTTCCGCACCTACAGAGAAGCGTCTAGTAAGGACGCTGGCATCGTAGAGTTCTGGCACAAATCCCTCATCAATATTACGTAAGCCATATACAACTTCACCGTAACGCGGTTCAGCAGCAATGATCTGAACATCTGGATTCTGCTCACGTAAGTAACGCCCGGCGCCCATCAAAGTTCCAGTCGTGCCAAGGCCTGCAACAAAATGAGTGACTGTTGGAAGGTCTTTGAAAATTTCTGGGCCGGTGCCTGTGTAATGCGCCAATGTATTTGCAGGATTGCCATACTGATAGAGAAATACATAGTCAGGATGTTGAGCGGCCAACTCTTTGGCAACTCTTACTGCCTCATTCGAACCACCTGCCGCAGGAGAAGAGATAATCTTCGCGCCCCACATTTCAAGCAGTTGCCTACGTTCTGGACTTGTATTTTCAGGCATCACACAAATCAAGTTGTATCCACGAACTTTGGCAGCCATCGCTAAAGAAATTCCGGTATTGCCACTTGTAGGTTCAAGAATTGTTGAACCTGGCTTGAGTAAACCATCACGTTCTGCTGCTTCAATCATCGCAATGGCGGTGCGATCTTTAATAGAACCTGTTGGATTTCGATCTTCCATCTTCGCCCAGAGGCGAACATTTGGTGCAGGTGAAAGTCGAGGTAATCCAATAAGTGGAGTGTTACCTACGGAAGATTCAAGGGAATCGTAGCGAGCCAAAGTTAGCCACCAGCGACAGCAGGCAAAATGGTGATTGAGTCACCATCTTTAATTGGCGCCTCAAGTCCCCCAAGAAATCGAACGTCTTCATCATTGATATAAACATTGATGAAACGTCGCAGCGCACCATTTTCAAGAAGTCTTTCACCGAGCCCTGCATAGGTGGAATCAAGGTTGGTAATAACAGCTGAAAGTGTTGAACCTTCAGCGCTGACTGCCTTTTGATCCTTTGTATAGGGGCGGAGAATCGTTGGGATGCGTACTTCGATTGTCATAGACGTATTATCGCTAAAAAAGGCCGTGAACTCTAATTGAAAGTTATGCGGTAATTACGACTGGTTCTTCAGTCACAACGCCATCAATGATGCGATATGAGCGGAACTCTGTCGCAGGTGCAATCTCTTTGCGTGTAGAGACCAGCACATAGTGAGCCCCCGGCTCTCCTGCATAGGCGATATCAGTCCTTGATGGGTAGGCCTCGGTCTCAGTGTGAGAGTGGTAAATCACGACAATCTCTTCGTCGTTGTCATCAACTTCGCGATACAGAGCCAGCAAATCCTTCGGATCGAACTCATAAAAAGTTGGAGAGTGAGCTGAGTTGATCATCGGCTTTAGTCGAAGCGCTTTATCTGCGCCCACTGGCCCAAGAACAACTCCACAACACTCATCGGGATATTCAGCACGTGATTGCTCGAGGATTGCATCAACAATTTCTTGTGAAATCTCTAGAGCCATGCGCGAATACTACATGGCTTAAGAATTACCGAGTTGCGCCTCTTCATCTTCATCAGCATCGTCAATAAGTGCACTCAATAGCGTTTCTTGTAACCATCCAAGCCATGTATAAACCGCATAGACACCGCGCAGAGGATCATCGGGAGCGAGTAGTTCAAGCTCTTCATGCGAACTATTCTCAACTTTTAGGCGAACGCCAAGGGCGAGACGAATGTCATTGATTGCACCAAGCCAGGCATTTGCATTCTCGTGATCTAAATCAACAGTTCCATCATCAGAGGATTTCAGATGAATGCGCATTGAAATGGCGTGTGCTTGCTTCTTCTGCCGCAGAGTTGATTCGGTATAGCGACGGAATTCTGATGCATCAACCGAATCTGCGTACGCATTCGGCAACAATCGGTGAAGTACTTCATCCTCGGGCGGAGAGTCATGAGAAGTGATTCCAACCATCGCAGCCAGTGGATCATCATGGCCATGATCCGTTCGTTCAGCTAAGAGTTCAATGATTTGTTCGCAGAGATTAAGAAGAACTTCCTTTTCGCTATCTGCAAAATGAGCTATATAAGAATGATCGCCATGGCGTATAAAACCCTCGGTAGCGGTCATAGCTGATCGCCGCGTTGCAAAGTAGCCCACAGACCGTATTCGTGGAGACGAGCGACATCATGTTCCATCTCTTCGCGACTTCCAGTCGAGACGATTGCCTTGCCCTCATTGTGAACTTGCAACATTAATTCGGTTGCACGCGCCTTTGAATAACCGAATAGCTCCATAAAGACGTAGACAACATAAGTTTGCAGATTTACTGGGTCATCCCAGACGATAGTGACCCAAGGTGTATCCCCTGAAAAGATTGCCCGGATTTCTTCTTCAATCTTATCCGCAGTCTTTACCATCACCGGATAATGATATTGAAAGTAGGACTACTTATTGCTCCCCAGTTCAGATCTGCCGGCACAGTAACTCGAAGAGTCGCTACCCCTCGTGGCTGCGCGCCAAGAGTCAATGTAAATGAACCCTGAGCATCAGTAGTTACTGGTTGGCCAACAAGTTGCCACTGCTTACCGACTAATTTTTCGACCTGAACTACCGCACCTTCAGAACGTGGGCGGATACTTCCAGTCAACGTCAGCGGTTCATTGGTGCGCACCGAACCGGGTACAGAGACCGTCATAGTGCGATTGACCGTAACTGCCATTTCTGCGCCGACACCTTCACTGCGTTCCCACGTTGCATCAGAGAAGACGCGGACAGTGGTTGCTTTGCCAAGTATGACCGCCTTCTCAATTCGCCCCTCGATATCCGTGGTTGCAGTCGCCAACGTTCGCCACGTTGATTCGCCAAGAGATTTGCCTTCAATGCGAACAGGAATATTTGCAACGGGTGACTTATCTTTTATTGAGAATGTTGCAGAGACAACAATTGGGTTCCCATATTCAACGTTTGCCTTATCAATAGCCGAAGTGACGCTAACGCGATCTGGCGCTATCTGCTTAGCAACGTTACGAACGTATTCGGTTGCAAGCGGCTCTTGCATTCCCAGAGTCCATGCGGTGATTCCACCAAGTCGATACTTGTCAACCATGGCAGCACGCATTTCCCAGCTGCGTGCATCTTGATACCAGGCTGTGCGCGTTGCTGTACAAGTCGTTGCAAGACCTGTCGCGGTTTGGCCGTTATATGTCTTTTGGTAAGTAAAAGTACTCTCGCCAAATTGTTCATTGAACGTTGGTGTAGTTCCATAAGTTTCAGCCAATGAAAGCGCGTTACGCATTACAAAAGTTGCCGCCTTTGCACCAACTTTTACCGAATTTACTAGGTTTGAAGGACAGACACCAGTAACAGCAGTTACCCAATCTCGACCATAGCCGGGTACTCCGACATACACCTTTGAAGCAGGCATAATTGAAATTGCATACTTAACCGTTCGCTCTGTCCATGCGAGTGGACCAATCGGACCTACCTTTGAAACAGAGTAGTCATAAGTCATGATGCGCAAGCGATCTATGTAAGGCGCTATCTCTGCCCAGGCATAGACAAAATAGCCCTTCTGTTTCTCATTTGGATCCCACACATAAGGAGTCGAAACAGAGAGCACTTTATTCTCAGCCTTGAGAGCTGCGCTCAGTTCTTTAACCAGCGCCACCCAGTTCGGAGCAGTCGACTTCCATGTTGTATTTCCATCGACAAAGGCAAAACCTTCAAAATCTAAATCGATGCCGTCGTAATTGTGCTTGCGGATTAAATCCATAATCGCGCTTATGATCTGTGCACGCGATGTAGGTGATTTCAAGAGCCCTGCTAAAACTAGCTTCGCCGTGCCGTCTGTAATGGTTGGGATAATCGTGAAACCCGCGCTCTTGAGCGCAGTCAGTGGTTGATCAATCGGAACACTGGGGTTGGCAGGTGCATATAGATCAGTAACAACTGCAACTTTATTCTTGCCATCAAATTTAAGGGTGTACCAAAATGGCATGACCTCTTTTATGATATCGGCGTTATTAAGCGCATCAGGCAGCGATGTTTTCATTGAGTAATAAGGAATCCACCCAGTCAGAATTTTACGTGGAGTGTTCTCAGCCCTTGCAATTGGCGCAGTCAAGCTAAGAAGAAGAAATGAGGCAAGTACTGCTCTAAATAACTTAGATCCAATCATTTCGACTCGGTTAACTCTGGCCTGCAGGGCCGTTGGGGTCACGACGCAACTTATTCTTGATAACACTGGTGAGATATCCACCGTATTCGCGATCGAGCGCCCAAACATTAAGTAAGAAACAGATTACGCATATAACTTTGAGGCCAATCGGAAATGGTCCCGTGACAAAGAAAACGCTGAGAGAAATTCCAAAGAAGTTGATAAGACCCATGACAATTCGGCGAATAATTTTTAGCGCTAAATGTTCAGTCAATCGCCTAGCTCTCTTTGAAGAAAGGGCTAGCGAAAGTGGTCCACTTAAGAGAAGGCCATAGATAATGATGGCCACTACGAGCGCGAGCGATTCCACGATCTTCTCCTATGGGTTAAGCGGTTTCCAAGCTGTATGAGTCGTTGCAAAGAGTGCCATATCAATCTGCCGACCGTCGTCACGTGTGACCTTGTTGCGCAAGATTCCTTCTTTTTCGAAGCCAGCCTTCATGAGAACTTTCTGTGAAGCCTCATTATCGACATCTACCAAGCCATCAATGCGACGAAAACCAAGAGTTGCGAAACCATAATCGGAAATCATCATTGCAGCCGTTGTGCCGATTTCCTTTCCTCGCATTGATTTATCTATCCAGTAACCAATTTCAGCTGTGTGGTTCTTGATGTTTATTGTGTGTAGCGAGATAACTCCAGCAAACTTCTTATCTCCACCATTTCCGTGCTCAATCACAAAGCGAAGTTCGCGTCTTTCGGCAAGGCTAAATGGGTCAGAGCGCACAAATTCAATTGCGTGGTCGATTGTGTACTTGGCTGGAACGGTTGTGAAGGCAGGAATGAGTGGATCCTGACAAGCTTTATAGATATCGTCTATGTCAGACTCATTACTTGGCCGAAGAGTTACTAGGCCATAAGTAAGGGTAGGGATTTCACTCGGCCACCAAATCATGAATTAACCGACTAGTTCGGAGTCGCGGTTTCGTGAAGGATCATGGGTGCAACTTAAATTTGATGGAAGTTCTGCACATGAGTCACAGAGCAAGATTAGTTGATGACAAGAAGCAGTGTCGCAATTTCTAAAAGTCTTTGTTGGTGCGGAGCATTTTTCGCACTCGCCAATTACCTTCGCTTTATCTGAGAAATCCATTGTCATACGGTCATCGAAGACGTATAGAGAGCCTTCCCAGGCGCCTTGATCACCAAAACGTTCGCCATATTTAACGATGCCGCCATTGATTTGATAGACCTCATTGAATCCACGATTTTTCATAACAACGGAGAGAATTTCGCAGCGGATTCCACCTGTGCAATATGTGACTACTGGCTTATCTTTGAGGTGGTCATACTTGCCACTCTCAATTTCCTTGACAAAGTCACGTGAAGTGCTGACATCAGGAACGACTGCATTTTTAAACTTTCCGATCTTTGCCTCGTATGCATTACGCCCATCGAAAAAGACAACCTCATCGCCACGCTCTTTAACGAGTTCATCTACTTGATCAGGACGCAGATGTATTCCGCCACCAACAACACCATTCTTATCAACCTGAATTTCACCAGGATTTCCAAATGCAACAAGCTCTTCCTTAACGACTACGCGAAGGCGAGGAAAATCATTTCCTGTTCCTTCAGACCATTTAAATACAGTCTTCTTAAAACCAGAATATCGACGAGTTGCAGTAACGTATTTCTTCACATCAGCCATTTTTCCGCCAACTGTTCCATTAATTCCATGGGGAGAAATCAAAATTCTGCCTTTGAGATTTAAGGATTCGCAGAGATTTTTCTGCCAGAGCAGTACCGCCTCTGGGTCGGCAATAGGCGTAAAGCAGTAGTACAGAACCACCTTATTGAGCTTCGGCGCATGCTTGTTCACACGGGCATTCTAACGCGGCTACCCACAGTAAGAAAAACCTCCTTCTTGCTGACAAATTTCGCGATTTATTTTTCTTTTCCACAGCCGCACATACCTACATGCCTGTATTTATCCTTCTCTGTCAGCGCCGCCTCTCATGATGCGCCTATGACAACAGCCAAGCTCCACGATGTAGAAGAGGCATCTGCAACTGTTGCGCGCTTACTCACTGCACTTCCCTGTGCTCAGACAATGCTCCAACTAGAACAGATTGATCCCTTCGCGCTCTCTCCTAGCGATCGCATTGACTATCTCTCAGCTCTTGAGCGACAAGATGGCTGGCTCTATGCCCTCAAGCAACGTGCAATCACTGCTGTTGCCGGCTTTACACCCTCTATTGGAAACGGAGCGTTGGCGGGAGTAGATGAAGTAGAGCGCGAAGATATCTCAACCGCGCTGCGATTAGCGCCGGCTACTGCGCAATCACGTATCGATATCGCTCGAACCCTCGTCAACAGCTTGCCACAGACTTGTTCAGCCTTAGCCACCGGCGAAATCTCATCTGCACATGCCACAGTTATTGCGCGCGAGACAGCACTTGCAATCCGCGATGGTGCTCCAGAGTCAACAATTTTTCACATTGAAGAGCGTGCACTGGCCTATGCCGAATTTCATACCCCAGGACAAGTCGCTAATTTAGTGCGTACACAGATCGCTAAGTTAGCCCCAGAAGAGTTCGAAGAGAGCGTTACCAAAGCGCAATCACTTCGCCGCGTCTCTTGCTACAACGATGCCGATGGAATGTCTACCGTGGTTGCAATTCTTCCCGCTGCTGATGCACAAATTGTCATCAACTCTATTGAAGCATTCATCCTTCGTCAGAACCAGAGCGAGGATAACGTGAGCCGAAACGAACCTAACCGCACTGCGGATCAAAAGCGTGCTGATGCCTTGACTGCTATTTGTGCAACTGTCCTTAGCGATCTCTCATCAACTGTTGCTGCACATCGCCGCCCACTCACTATCAATGTCACTGTAGATCTACCAACTCTCCTTGGGCTTGCCGAAAATCCTGGACAACTTGCAGGTTACGGAGCCATTCCTGCCTCTGTTGCCCGCCACCTAGCAAGTGATGCCAGTTGGAAGCGATTTATCACTGAGCCGCAGAGCGGAAACTTGCTTGACTTTGGTCGTGAAAGTTATCAACCGCCGCAAGCACTGAAAGATTTTCTGATTGCCCGCGATCGCACTTGTCGCTTTCCAGGATGTCGCCGATCGGCGCTTCTCTCCGATCTCGATCATGCCCAAAGTTGGGATAACGGAGGCGCAACATCTCCCGACAATATTGGCGCTCTCTGTCGAAGACACCACCGTTTAAAAACTCATGATGGGTGGCAGATCGAAAGCTTTCCTGATGGCTCATGCACCTGGACTTCACCTCTTGGCAAGCGATATTTCACCCCTGCCAGGCCTTTGAGCGAGCCCATCTGAAGTTGCAGGTAGTTGAAAGTTCAACTACCTTTCATCTATTCCTTTCGAGATTCGGAGCCTTCCGTGCCAGCAGTAACAGTCAGTGACATCACCATCTTGCCTCGCATCAGTGATGCAACACAGCTACGTGCACGACGCGTGCAGAGCATCACAACTGCGCCGCAAGGTTATGAAGGTGAAGGATTTCCAGTTCGTCGCGCATTTGCAGGAGTTGATTTAGCACTTCTTGATCCATTTATTCATTTGGATCAGATGGGTGAAGTTGAATACGCACCAGGTGAACCAAAAGGAACTCCCTGGCATCCACATCGCGGTTTTGAGACTGTTACCTACATTATTGATGGCATTTTCGATCATAAGGATTCAAACGGTGGCGGTGGAACAATCTCTAATGGAGATACACAGTGGATGACTGCTGGTGGTGGAATTCTTCATATTGAAACTCCTCCAGAGCATCTGGTGATGTCAGGTGGTTTATTCCACGGATTCCAATTGTGGGTCAATCTTCCAGCGGCAAAGAAGTGGTCGCCCCCTGCATATCAAGATGTTCGCGCTAACGATGTTGCGCTGATCTCAACTCCTGATGGTGGTTCGCTGATTCGCATCATTGCTGGTGAGCTCGATGGACATGTGGGTCCTGGTTCTACTCAAACACCGATTACCTTGATTCACGCAACTGTGGCACCAGGCGCGGAACTTCGTCTGCCATGGCGCAAGGATTACAACGCACTTGTCTACACAATGTCTGGACATGGATTTGTTGGAGATGAACAGCGTCCAGTTTCAATGGGACAACTCACTGTCTTTGGCGAAGGCGATGCCATCGTTGTTCGCGCTTCTGCCCAGCAAGAATCACGCTCACCAAACCTTGAACTCTTTATTCTCGGTGGCCAGCCAATCAAAGAACCTGTCGCATGGATGGGTCCCTTTGTCATGAATTCAAAGCGCGAAGTACTGCAGGCATTTGAAGATTTCCAGAAGGGCCTATTGGGCTCAATTCCTGCTATATATAAGGAAGATGCCAAGGCCCCGGCTGCGCCACTGGATGTTCATAACGCTCCCACAACACTGCAAGAGGGATAGTTAGAGGGCTCTCATTAAAGAGCTTTGAGCGCTGAGACTACCTTTGTAAGAGATGCCTTGGCATCACCAAAGAGCAACATTGTCTTTGGATCATAGAGAAGTTCATTCTCGATACCAGCAAATCCTGGGCGCATTGAGCGCTTAAGGAAGATAATGTTGGCAGCATTATTTACTTCAAGAATTGGCATTCCATAGATAGGACATCCCGGAGTTGTCTGCGCAGCAGGGTTCACAACATCGTTTGCACCAATGACAATCGCAACATCTGTCTGGCCGAAAGTTGGATTTACTTCATCCATCTCAGCAAGCTGATCGTAAGGAACATTTGCTTCTGCAAGAAGCACGTTCATATGTCCTGGCATACGACCCGCAACTGGGTGGATACCGTATGCAACATCAATTCCCTTAGAGAGCATTAAGTCAGCGAGCTCGCGCACTGTGTGCTGCGCTTGTGCAACAGCGAGACCGAAGCCAGGAACGATAACAACGCGACGTGCATAGTTGAGAAGAATTGCAACGTCATCAGCAGAACCTGAACGCACTGGGCGTTCTTCTGCTGAACCCGATGCTTCTTGTGGCTTTGCAGTAAATGCACCGAAGAGAGTTCCAAAGAGTGAACGGCCCATCGCCTCTGCCATCAAACGAGTGAGGATTGTTCCAGATGCACCAACCAGAGTTCCGGCGATAATCAGAAGCGTTGATGAGAGGACGTAACCACTTGCTGCAACGGTCAGACCGGTAAATGCGTTCAGGAGTGAGATAACGATTGGCACATCTGCGCCGCCAACTGGAAGCACGAAAAGCACACCAAAGATAAGTGAGAGCACAGCGAGTACTAGTAGAGGTGTAGTTCCAAGAGCAACAACCACCCAGACTGAAACTCCGAGCGTTGCAGCTAGGGTTGCAGCAATCACAAAGCGTCCGCCAGGGAATACGACTGGGCGTGTGGTCATCAACTCTTGTAACTTCATAAAGGTGATGATTGATCCGCTGAAAGAGACGCAACCTACGACAACAGTAAAGACGGTGAAGATAACTTCAGCAGTTGTCGCCTGAGCGCCAAGGTTGAGATATTCAACAATCGCAACGAGGGCTGCGGCTCCTCCGCCAACACCATTAAAGAGCGCAACTAGTTGTGGCATCTGTGTCATCTCAACTTTTCGAGCAGCTGGGACTCCGATTACAAGACCTACTGCGATTGCGCCAACGATCCACCCAAGATTATTGAGCGGAGCTCCGTAGAAGAACACTGCAAGTGTGGCAACGGTTGCACCGAATGCGCCGATGAGATTTCCACGTCGCGCAGTCTTTGGATGAGACAGACCTTTAAGAGCCAAGATAAAGGCAACACCTGCTGCCAGGCCGATCAAGCTATAGAGAGTGCTATTCACTTGCTCTCTCCATTCCCTGAAGTGTTCTTCTTCGGTTTAAACATCTCGAGCATTCTGTCGGTAACGACGAAGCCACCGACCATATTGATTGTCGCAAGAACAATCGCTGCAAGAGATAAGCCAAGTTCAAGGTTTGTTTTGCTGTGATCGGCGACAATGATCGCACCCACGAGGATGACGCCATGGATTGCATTTGCACCGGACATCAGAGGGGTGTGGAGCGTTGATGAGACCTTAGAGACAACTTCAAAGCCCACAAATACTGCGAGTACGAAGATGGAGATGATTGCCATTGCATCCATTAGAGATTCCCTCCGGGCGTGTGCTTTTTACCCGCATGACAGAGGGCAGATTTATCAATAATTTCATCGGTGAAATCGATATTGAGCGCTACAGGTGCACCATCTTTACTTGGTGTCGTCATCAACGTTAAGAGATTGACAACATTACGTGAGTACAAGCTAGATGCATGGAATGGAAGCTGGCTTGGAACATCCTTTCCACCCCAGATCTGAACCCCCTTTGCAGTAACAACAATTTCTCCCGGCTTTGATCCTTCAACGTTTCCGCCAGTTTCGGCAGCTAAATCAACGATGATGGTTCCGGCTTCCATCGCATCCACCATCTGCGCTGTCATTAAGCGAGGCGCTGTGCGACCAGGAACAGCAGCAGTTGTGATAACGACATGTGACTTGGCAATGTATGGAGTGAGAAGTTCACGTTGCTTGGCAGCGCGCTCTTCCGTCATCTCACGTGCGTAACCACCAGCGCCTTCAAGTGCTTCAAGTTCGAGGTTGATAAATGTTGCACCCATGGATTTCACTTCATCGGCAGAAGATGGGCGCACGTCATATGCGCTGACGACTCCACCGAGGCGGCGAGCAGTTGCAATCGCTTGCAAACCTGCAACACCTGCGCCAAGTACCAAAACTTGAGCTGGGGTCACGGTGCCCGCTGCTGTCATCAACATCGGGAAGAATCGTGGAGAAAGTTCTGCGCCAACGAGCGCTGCGCGATAGCCGGCACAGAGCGCTTGTGATGTCAGCGCATCCATTGACTGTGCGCGCGAAATACGTGGAACAAGCTCAAGTGAGAAAGCTGTTACTCCTGCCCCTGTTGCAGCTTCAATTGAATCAACAGCAGTGACTGGTGAAAGGAAAGAGATTGTGACTGCGCCCTTCTTGAGGGTCTTCATCTGCGCTGGCGTAAGAGAAGTAACAGAGAGAACTACATCTGCATCGCTGATGACGTTGCCGCTCTTTACTGTGGCACCTGCAGCCGTGTAGAGATCATCGGTTGCCTGTGAATGTATACCTGCACCAGATTCAATGACCACTTCGTAGCCAAGTCGAGTCAGTTTGTTAATGACATCTGGCACGAGCGCTACGCGCTTTTCGCCATCGCGAATCTCTTTAGGAACGGCAACTCTCATACGGAGAAAGGTACTGGGTTGAACTGGTGTGGTCTATGTGAAAGTGACTCGATGTCGAGTTAATTTCCCTTTAATTCACCGCGAGTTAAGTGATAAAGCAGCGCCTGAATAGTGGTGCGACGATGATATGCCTCGCGCCAGATGACAGATTTTGGTCCATCGATTACCGCGGCCTCAACCTCTTCACCGCGATGAGCAGGAAGGCAATGCATAAAGATTGAATCTTTTTCAGTCATCGCCATTAACTTTTCAGTAACTGCATATGGCGCTAAAGCCTTCATCTTCTCGGTGCGCTCTGCTTCTGGATCTCCCATAGACATCCAGACATCTGTGTAGAGAACAGAAGCGCCTTGAGCAGCTGCCTCTGCATCAGTTGTCACTTCAATAGTGGCGCCACTCTTTGCTGCAATCTCTTTCGCCTTTGCA
>JACCDU010040277.1_pt1 | contig 31758 bp, 50 predicted proteins | sample 7446081 | NCBI WGS metagenome assembly JACCDU01 (sample SAMN15323447, study PRJNA562643) | freshwater metagenome | isolation source: river surface water | place: USA:Blue River Watershed | collected 2017-08-17
GGGAACGATGACCGAAAAAGACATTGAACAAATCAAATTGATAATTCAAGCAGAATCAGAAAACCACGCTTGTTTATTTGGAAATGGTCCTGATGACGTTTCGCATCAACTACAATATATCACCAATCATTATAATAAACTTGAATCATTTTTGATTAACAATGAACAATGATATGCCGTGGGTTAATCTCACACAAGAAGAAGTTGATGAACTTCGCACCAAGAAACATGAACTTACTGAATACGGCAAACAAAGGTTGAAAGAACTTATGAGAAATCAAGAACCTTATCCTGATGCTATGTTTGAAGAAGCAGAACGTCGGGAGAAAGAACGCAAGGCACTTGATGCTCTTGATAAACTTTATGATGAAAATGGTGATGCACTTCAACGACTTGCAGCAATTGAAAAAGAAGAATGGGAACGTAAAGAACGAAGTGAAACTGTTCTTCGACGATATAATCACTTCTACAACGAAGAATGTTCTGGAATGCCTCACGGTACACCAATCACACCAGAACATATGCAAGCAATGGCACTGGAATGTATGGTTGATGCTCTCATTTGCGAAAATCTGAATGTAGAGTATAATGTGATTGCAATTGATGACATTAAGGATTTGATTGCAGGATTATATAAACAGAGTGATGAGTTTCTTGCAAAAGTGAGAAAAAACAATGGATGATAAACCATTCTATCGGTTCTTTGCGATTGACTACTTTGCAACTGGTGAAGGTAGATCTATTTGGTTGATGATTTGTCGTTATCGTCTTGATGAGGAGAGGGATTATGAGTTCACAAAATTTGCAAACTTTGTTAATTATGACCATTATCTACGCGGATTTGATGAACCTACAGAGCGAGAGTTTCTGGATAAGTATACGCGCTTTATTCCCAATCTGATTGCGAATATGCTTCGGGATAAAACTATTGGCACTTGGCAAACTCATTTACACTTTAATCTATCATGACAAAACTTTGTAAAGATTGCAAGTATTATCGTAAGGATTGGTTCTCTCATCTATTTGGAATGGGACACAGGCACGATACTTGTAAATCACCAAATACTTCACAAAATCTTGTAACTGGTAATGAGAGTAGGTTCTGTGATATGCTCCGTGCTAAATGTTGGGAATCACTTGATTACTCTTGTGGTCCTGATGGTAGGTTTTGGGAAGCAAAATGACTAAACTAGTAAGGTGGGAAGAAAATCCAGACGAAATTGTACTGGAAGAGGTGGAAATGTTTCACCTGGAAAGTATGAACGAACGGAGTTTGTGGGTGGGCATTTATACACAAGACAAAAAGATTTACCACTTGAATATTCACGCCGATGGTGATAAACTAAGATACTACTGGAGTGATGAAACGCTATGACCTACGACGAACTCTACGAGCACATTGTTCATTATGTTGCTCATCCTCATACTACTATTGTGGAACACGACAAGAAACGTGCTTGCCTGATTCTTAGTGCCTTTATGGAGTTTATTCTTGACTGCCAAGTAGAAGGTGTGGATGTAAATACTATTGATATTACTGATTTTATCCACGAAAAACTTGATGAGTTGGAGGAAAAATGACACACGATGAATATTGGGGAATGAGTAAGTGGGAATGGTTCCGTGAGGGATTTTTCAACATTAGGTATATCCTGGATTGTTATGAGACTGTTGAGCACTTTCCTGATGACTTCTGGGAGGCATTATCGTGGGGTTGGTGTTGCGAATACATCTATCCTTATGATGACCCATATAATCCTTGGATTTCACCTGAACGAAAGCTGAGGTTAGGTAGATGGTCTTAAACAAGTGGATTATCTCAAATAGATTTCTCCGTTATACTCCATTCTGGTGGTGGTATCGTCTTATGAGTCATCAAGGTTTTCGCTTTGATGATTATTACATTTGGGAATCTTTTTGGAGTTCATTAAATGGTGGATACCTTGATATGAATTATCAATGGGCATTTGAACATTTCTGGGGTAAAGGTGCAAAACCTGAGCGTATTCTTTTACCAAAAAAAGACTTTGATGCTCTTCTAGAACGATTGAATGAACCACCAGACCCAGAAGTAATGAAAAGATTTAAAGAAATACTAAACCGTAAAGCACCATGGGATGACGATTATGGCAATTGATGTTAAAGAAGAACAAGATGGATCATTTACAATATCATGGGATGAGAATGATCCATTAGAATCTATGTTTAATACATGGACTGAACAAGATTTTATTGATTGTATTAGAGAAAGATGTGATCGATTGTTGGGACAATCTCAAGAGTGTCCACCTACAGTTGACGAGGAACCAACTCAGGTAGTAATATCAGAGAGTCCTACAAATGCAGAAGATGAAACCCTATCCTCTGGGTCTTGACAATCCCTACATGATTCGTGCCGTCATTGGTAACACTCGATGGGCATTGTATCGTAAAAGTCCATTCCAGAAGATTGCTGAGTTTGCATCTGAATTTCAGGCATATGATGCTCGTCGTGCTATTTTGAAGTCTGAGGGTTATAGTGCATGAAAGTAATTAAGTTTGTATTTTTTGTTGTTGTTGGTATGATGGTTCATACAGTATTCACATGGAATGCTGGTGAGTCTGTGCCAGTTGAAAAACCGTCACAGCACTACACGTCGATGGTCATCTAACCTATTATACTGACTTCAGTTCAAACAAACACCTCTCATGACTGCTTCCACCTTTGATCAGTTTGTTGCTGAGCAGGATGCTCGTAACACCATCCAACTCAATGTGACCAAGTGGTGCTACATGTTGATTGATGCTCTCAAGGACAACTACCGTGAGTATGCTATCCGTGGTCATCAAAAGTTTGTTGGCACTGATGCTGACACTCATGAGTATCATCAACGTAAGATTGATGAACTCAAGTCTGGCAAGTCTGACATTGATTATGTGATTGAAAGTGGTAAGAAGTATCACAAAATCATTATGATTGATGGTGGTGGTTCTCGCTCTGTTCATGCGTTTGTAGATCGCAAAACTGGTGAACTCTACAAGTCTGCATCTTGGAAGGCACCTGCCAAGGGTGTTCGTTATGATCTGCGTATCATTGAGCAACGCGAGAATGCTCTTGCAAATTGCGATTGGGCAGGTGGTTATCTTTACGCACGATGATTTATGCACTGATTATTCTTGCAGGATTTGCATGGGGGGGATTCGTATTATTCTCTCCATTCTTCAATTACCTTGATGAGCACAAACATGACAAAGACTGACAAGTTGATTTTTGTAGGATCATTTATTTGGTTTATGCATTGGGGAACTCGTCTTATGCAGGTTATTTTTGATGTTCTACTATGAAATCAATGGGTATGGTTCCCATAAAAAACTATGCGAAGATATTTTGATTTGGTTTATTACCAAATTTTATCCTCGTCATAAGATTGATATTACTGTCACTCATCGTGGCATGAAACGTGAATGTGCATATGGATATTGTGATATTGAAGGTGGAGAGCGCAATCCACGCACATTCTTAATTGAACTACAATCTAACATGAATAAAAGATTGTATGCGCTTACGCTTTTGCATGAACTTATCCATGTAAAACAATGGGTTGATGGCACACTGCGTCTTCGTGGTGGCAATAGAATTTACAGAGGAATTAATGTTGAGGAGTTGGATTATTCTAATCAACCTCATGAAGTAGAAGCACATGAAAATGAAGAAAAGTATCTACTCACATTCATGTGCGATACTGGAAGGGTGTGGACAGGTCTCTAACTGGCACACTACCATTTTACAAATGAGTGGTTCTACCCTATAATAACTTCAGAAGCGGACCCTCCCCAGAAACCACCCGATAGTGGGTAGGTCTGACGGTAAGACCCTTCACATGCTGTAGGGGAGATCGGCACCCCATCTCAAATTACCACACATTATGACCCCCATCCAACAGCACTTCGATTTGTACACTTCTGGTTTGTGGCAGTGTCCTACAACTGGTATGCTGTTGACCCTTGAAGAGCGTCCCTACACTTATGAGGAGATGGATGCTATGGAGCATGGTTGCTTGGATGAGTACAATGAGTGGTGTGAGCAGTTTAATGTAGAATTTGCTGCTTGACATCACGATTTTTTTCTTTTACAATTAAGGAGTTCTTTAACTACAAAAATGGCACAAAAGTATCTTTACATCGTTGATCATTACGTTCCCTTCCCTTCTTCTGAGTATGGTGGTTTGTGGAATGTAATTGCTGAGAATGATGATGAATGTTTTGATCTCATCGCTGCTGAAGACGATGGTAATTACTATGAACAGTATTACAGTGATTTGAGGGAGAACATTATGAATGCTCGCATCTATGCTGTTTCTGAAGATGACATCACTTCTTGTGTTGTGGAGCAATTTACCACATGATTATGATTAAAGACCCAGACTTCATTGCTGCCCAGCAGCACAGGTTGACACATCTTGAATCCCAACTAGAATGCATTCTGAAAGAAATGACCCAAATTCAGGAGTTTTTAAATGAGTATAAAGTCAGATCTGATGCATGAAAGGTGCATTACTCACTGTGAAGAGTTCTTCATGGATCGCATTAGTCAACTTGTTGATGAGTTTAACATTGATGATGCAGATGCCCTTCACTGTGAATTTGTCGTTGATGGTGAGGAACCAGATGATTGGTTGTTTATCAATGATTTAACCGATGTATGAACCAGAAGTTAATGATTATGTTGAGTGGACTAAGGGTGTAGAAGGATGGGTTTACTTCAAAGGTAAAGAATACATTACTATTGAAGTATCTGTCCGCCCAAAAGACCGTGTAAATTATAAAGCATGTCGTCTTCATAGGAATGATAGACTACTTGTTTTATGTTATGCAAGTCAATGGAAAGAACTTAAATACATTGCAACAAGAGAATCAATTTATGAAGATTTGGAGAATGTGGGCAAAGGCACTGGGGGAGAAGGCATCAAATGATGACAGAGAATCAGACCACATTGCTCATATACGTACTGTTATATTCCTCACTTATCTCATTACTAATATTTGCATTATCGCAGGGGTCATAAGACATTGGAATGATGAGACTAATGTCTATGTTGAAATAAAGGTGGAAGAACCTATTGTACCAAATCTTTTAACTAAAAATCAAAGGGGAGAGTTTGAATGATAACGGCAGGATATCTGGATGTATTAGATAAAGAAAGAATTGATGCGGCATTAGAAAGAATTGATTTATTGAGTAATTGGTGGATTCCAAGGGGAATTTACTCTACTAACACTGGATTCTCTCATGATGCTGAGAATCCAGTGGATTTTTATACTTTGGGTCCTGCAACATATATTGATTGTATGCTCAATACTCAGATGTATACCATGATGACAATGCAGACCAATCCTTTACTTAAAGAATATTTTGGTTGGTTGTATGATACTATTGTATATCACATCTATTATGAGATTGGTCCCTGTCGGTTAAACGATTCTTTAGCACATCCTGGATTCCATATATTTGGTTGTAAACCTGGAGAGGAACCAAAAGCAGCAACAAAAGAATATATGGAACGTCCAAGTGCAACTATTCATGTAGATCTTCAACAAGAAAAGCATAAATCAGTGTGGAGTCAATATAGTGAGGTAGACCTTGAAAATTGTTTGTCCTTCACTCTGTGTTTAGAAGTTCCTAAAACTGGTGCTGGTCTTAATACTTGGAATGAAGATGCAATTAAATGCTATGAAATCAATGATGATTATTCTAAAGCAATTAAATCACTTGAATATGGTGCATATGGAACACCAACAGTGATTCCTTATATTCCAGGTAAAATGTTCTATTTTATTGGTCCACTTCAACACCAAATTGCACCTGCATATAATTTGTCATTGAATGACCGTAGAATCACACTACAGGGGCATGGGGTCAAGTGTGATGGAGTTTGGGAGATATATTTCTAAATAGTAACACTGGATAATTTGTGCAATATGATTAAATATCATCAAGAATTTGCTGCTACTGGAACTGGATTGGGATATCAGATATCTTCATATGTATTGATGCGTTCTATTGCAAATAGAACAGGGTATAGTTATACTATCAATACAAATGGATTAAAGGCACTTAGAAATACATTTACTAATTTGCAATTTAACAGTATTAAAGATGAACTTGATGCTGATTTAAAGTCCATTGAGTTTTTGGATGACCATTCTTTTGAAGAAGTTGTTGCAATGGTAGAGGACAACTGTGAATTATATGGGTATCCTACTGTTAAAAGTATGGTTGATTCTATTAATTTTGAATCTGTTAAAAAAGAATTGCGGTTTAGACCAGAAGTTGTGGATAAATGCCGTCAGTTCATGTCAAAGTTTGATGGTCAAGAAGTAATCTCAATGCATCTTCGTAGAGGTGATTTTGAAGATATTAGATCTGGAATGTTTTTAATTGATGATGATTATTATAAAGAGGCATTGGAATTACTGCCACCAAACATCCCAGTTCTAATCTTTTGTAACGTTAAAGATTATATTCTAACAAATCCAATTTTAACAGCAAGTGATCCAGAAAGATTTACGTTTGTTCTTGATATATTCAACGATAATGAATTAATTAATTGTGATGTTGGTCAAGAATTGGATAGGTTAATAGATGCTTCTGGAGAATGTAGATTTGATTACAAAGTAGCATTAGCTAAACATGCCTATGATAATTTGATGCCATCTACTCCAACTCAAGAAGAATTGAATCAAGAGATGGTGAGACTTGTAAAAGAATTGCATCCAACATATAAAGAGAAAATTGCAAATAATTTGTATAATTATTCATTTGAACTATGCTTGATGTCTATGTGTGATTATCATATTGCAGCAAATAGTTCTTTTGGTATGTGGGGTGTAGAATTATCTAATAGTAAGAAAGTTATCTATCCAAAATATTGGATGCAAGGGCATGATGAAGATACTAGAAATGCCTTTGCAGAGATTGGATTAGGTGCTATTAAAATCGATCTTGATGGTTATGACCAAACTAGAGATCTTGCAGCATTATTTTTTGATAAACCACACTACATAGGATTAGAGAATCCCGACCAACGTTCATTTACAGTTGTCAGTTAAAATGTCAAGCAGAGCAAAAAGATTAGAGCAAGAGTATTTAAATTCTATGAATACTCTACTCAGAACAACTCATGATAAGAAAGATAAAATAGGTGCAAAAGCATTGGCAGCATTTGTTCGGACCTTAATTGATGAGTGCCCACAAATGAATCTTAAGACTGCCCAAGAGATGTTCAAAATAGCAGAGGAACTGGAGAATCTATAGTAGACAGCAAAACAAGTGGCACACAGGGGCACGTAGGCACCTCTGGTGAGGTTATGATGCTTATGCCTCATTCACCAAACATGTCAATCATTGCTGGTCTTGCTTGTGGTATCGCCACTTTTTATGGAATTGGAGATGGATTTCATGGACAAATTACTGCAAATGGTGAGCGGTTTAATGCTTATCGTTGGACTGCAGCTCATCCTTATCTACCTATGGGTACACGCATACGAGTGACCAATCAAGATAATGGTAAACAAGTAATTGTGAGAGTGAATGACCGTGGTCCTTACTCTCACGCAGATTTAGATTTGAGTTACGCTGCATTTGCTCACATCGAATCTGCTAAAAGAGGTAATGCTACTGTTTGTTGGAGAGTTGTGGTATAATGTACTCCACACTATTCACTCTTTTGCAATTGTGTGTGAATGGAACTTACGTCTGTGAGAGAAATTACACCAAATCATCTCAGGTTTATTATGAACCAGAGAAGTCTTGTTATCGAGATGGTGTATTCTATCCACGATGTAAAGATTTTGAAAACTCAGAAGTAAAACATTATCACAATCTACTGAAGGACAAATGAACAAACTTCTAATTCTTGCATCTCTTCTGTTGACTGCACCTGCATTTGCACAGAATGCACCACCAAAACCAAAGGTCTATCGTCCATTTGTATATGAAACTCCATGTGTACTTGAAGCAGGACTTCAAACCTATCCTGACACATGTAAAGTAGTAGAAACTCGTGAGACTGGTGGTGCATTGCGTACTCGCAATATCTTCTCTAATAAGTTTGGTCTCACTATTAAAGGACGATTTGATAAAGAGAAGGGATATATGACTTGGGATAGTCATAATAAGTACGAATACAAGTGGGAATATAAAGTCGGTGGCAGTCAAGAGTCTGGTTCCTGGACATATGTAATGCCTGGGTTCCTTCTTCAAAATGTTTCTTGGGATTGAATTATGATTAAAACTTATTATGTTTCTTATGTTGGATTTGCCCTTGCTGGTATAATCGGATTTGCATTGGGTGGTAATGTAGGCACACATAGTTCTCATCAAGATACTCTTAAACTTTGCAATCAAAAACCATTGGAATGTAAATTTAAATATGACATTCTGATGTATAATGAGACTGGTAAGGTTCCTTACACTGCACCACCAGCAGCAAAACCAGAGAAGAAATAGACAATTCAATAACTGGCACACTGGGCGCTCTGATTTGCTGAAGCACCCCTTATAATTTAAAAGTAGTCAACTTATGAACCTCATGGATTACGATTACAACGAACACCAACTGCGCTCTGTGATTGACACTGACATGGAACTGGATGCCCTCCTGGATGAGGAGTGGCCAGTTGAAGAACTGCCCCATGAACTGCTGCGGGAGTTCTGAGGCATCTTATAATTACAAAGTAATCAAGGGAACACCCCATGGCACTCTCATTCCAATCTAAGGCACATCACATCGCTGCTCTGTATGATGCCTGTGCTCTGATTATGGACACCTATCGTGAGTCTGATGTCTTTGACATTTATGCTAATGAGGGTCTTGAGGACCACATTAACTTTGCTGCCACTGCTCGTGAAATCATGGGTCTGATTGCTGAAGGCGACATAAAATGACCAGTAAGAAAATCAGTTACATCTTTTTTGTACTTATTGTAATTCTTGGATGGAATGCACTGATTATTCAACGTGACAAAAAGATGTTTGAGGGTTATGATAGTATGAAGGCAACAGAACAACGTTGCTCACAGTTTAAAACCTTTCACCCCAATTGCAATCTAAAACCATGATAATTGAATCTGAAATGAATCTCTGTGTCGATGCAGAGGAACAAGAAATGATTAACATTGCATTGAATCATCTTCTGGATGCATCAATGGAGATGAGTGTTGATGACAATGAGCGTACACTGATACTGAAGCGTGTGCGTGACAAATCCTATCAACTTTGGGCAAAGAGGTTCTCTCAATGAGTTTTCTTGCATATTATTTGACAATGATTATTTTGTCTATGATTGCAAATTATTTTATTCAAGGACCACGGAGGTTGATTGAACATGAAGAAGGAATCACCGATTAAGATTACAAAGTCACGGGATAAGGAATTATTCCCGTGGCAATCTTTTTTATGGAGATTAGACAATTTAGATGAGAAGAGAGTATGTTGGTTTGAATGTGAGGAACATGCAACGAAGTATATTCAACGACATAAACCAAAGTACAAACTATTCCATTACACAGGTAAATGAAATTGAGGAACTTTACTGGAACATCTGATGCACCATATGACAAACATCGTTATGCGATTGTATCAAATCAGGGTGAGCGCATCATTGTAGATGATTATATGGAAGTGTATCAGATTTGGATGCAATCTGATGAGTTGTCACATGTAGAAGTTCTTGATAGAATAGAGAAGAAGAAACCAGTCAAGGGATTTGGAGGTTAATACAGAGTATGGTCAATCCTGCATATGTTGTTGGTTATGGAATGGTTGATGCATTGGGTAATCGACCTGGGAATTGTTTTTTGAATATGATTAATGATTATAATCCGATTCAGAAACTTGATTTTATGGGTGAGCATAAGATTCAGTATGGCATTCCATGTTTGCATGAATTGCTACTTCCCGAGGCGTTTACGCCGAAAATAACCGCTAACATGACGCGGGCGCAACAGATGGCACTTCATGCAACTGAACAGGCATTGAAGATGGCAAATCTACCACACTCGTCAAATGTTGCAGTGATTGTATCAAGTGTATCAAATGATGTGGAGTTCCTTGATGGTAATTTCCAACGGTTCAAAGAGAATAAGAGAGTGAATCCATTTAAGATTGTCAATCGTATTCCAGATATGATTGTAGGTCAGATTACAAGTCATTATAAGTTTCATGGAGCAAGTCTTGCAATCTATGCCTCATGTGCGACTGGAATGTATTCGATTGATTATGCAATGAGGATATTGGATGAGTATGACTATGTAATTGTAGGTGGTGCGGATGCTGGTGTATTTGAGATGGCACTAAAGTATTTCGCAGGTATTGGCGCACTGGGTAATCACAATTGTCCGTTTGACACAAATCGTGAGGGGTTTGTGATGGGAGAAGGCGCTGGTATTTTAGTTTTGCAATCAAAAGATAAAGTACAACAATATGATTCAAATGTGTATGCAAAGTTATATCCTGTTGGTTGTGCAAGTGATGCATTTGATTTAACAAGTCCTGCAACAAATGGTGTTGGTGCAAAACTTGCATTGGATAAGGCATTGGATGGAATTGAACCTGATACAATTCATGCAATCTCTGCACATGCTACGAGTACACCGATTGGTGATGAGATTGAATATCAGGTATTGCAAGATTATTTGCCTGATGTTCCAATCTATGCACCAAAGTCAAAGATTGGTCATACACTTGCAGCAGCATCTGTATTGGAGTGTATTTACTCTATCTTATCCATGAGGAATCGTGTGATTCCTGGATGTTATAATTTGAAGAATGCAGAGTATGATGTATCAAATCAACTTGTAAGGAATTCATGTGATTTGAAGACAACATCAAAGGTTCTAAGGACTGTGAACAATAGTTTTGGTTTTGGTGGTAAATGTGCAAGTCAAGTGATTGAGGTGAAGGTGTGAGTTATTATGTTATTGTGAATTTGAATACAGGAGAGAATGTATGTCAATGTGCATTGCTAGAGGATGCACAGATGATGGTAGCATTGAATCCTGCCAATCGAGCATATCGTAAAGTGACGCCATTGAATGATGCTGTGATTGATGTAGAGAGTATTGTAGAGAACGCTCTACCTGGTCAAATAGGACTACCACCAGGGAATTATAAGATAGAGGGTCAGAAGATTTATAAATTACCAGAGAATCAACAAATACCGTTTAATGGACTTTGACCAGAATTATAGTTCAAGAATGAGAACACAGAATAAAATGAGTTCTCAGTATAATGGAATTGCATTGATTAATGAATCAATGCGCTTAGAATATTATAATCAAATACTTAAAGAGTGTAAGGGTAAACGTTGTATTGATGTAGGGTCAGGTAGTGGTGTATTAGCATTTTTAGCATTAAACCATGGAGCAAAGCATGTAACGTGTTTTGAACAAAATCCTAAGTCTGCTACACATATTCAAAATGTAGCAAAAAAGATGGGTTTATCTAAAAAGATTGAGGTCATTAATACTGAGTTTACTGCATCTAAATTTAATTCATATAATGTTAACGATATTGATGTTCTCTTTCATGAATTGGTAGGGTCTTATATTTGGAATGATATGATGGGTACTGCATTTGATGTACCATTACCATTTAAAATGCTACCATCTGAATATATCATTCAGTTTAGTATTGTAAGACTTACATCCAATGAGTATTCTCATTTGGTTAATGTTGAGCATAATCCAGGTATCTCAAATGGTGTAACATTAAATCTTGGTTTATCTCCAAAGTTTGCTGAGTATTATAATGAGGTGATTCAATCATCAAGTCATCTTTATCATTATACACATGTTATGGATAAACCAATTAATGAGAATAATGTTATTAATGCATTACAAAACATCTATCAAACTCATCAATTTGAACATATAGGTGTTCATATATTTGATGCAAATAATCCAAATCATTATCAATCAAATCGTGTCATTCAGTTTAAATTACCAGAGACTGATGAACCTTATTTGATTGTAGTTCATCCATTTTTAAGGTCTGGTGAACATATACTAGATTTTAAAAAATGTTATAGAGAATTCACTGGTTATTATAATCCAATCATCGTACCACCTCAAAGTTCTCATCGGGCATTACGTTATAATATCTTTGAGAATAGTATGAAAATAGACAAAATTAGATTAAAATAGGTTTATTTTATTAATTAAATGTATTTTTAAATATAAAAGTGTTGTTTTGTTACTGATAATCATTATCAATAAGATATAGTATTATGCTATTGTTATATCTTATTATCCTTCTGAATCCTTGTGATCTTAGACAGCGTATTATAGCACAACCGCAAAAAAACGTCAAGACCCGCGAAAAAAATATAAGGATTCTCACATAAATCTCGACGAGACCTGCGTCATAAATCTCGACGAGTATATCATAGTATAACAGAATCATTATATAAGAATCTCGACGAGATCATGTCACATAAATCTCGACGAGACACACACGATATCATAGAATCATTATATAAGAATCTCGACGAGATGTGTGCGAATCATGATATAACAAGCATACAGTATCATATAAGTTCATCTTATGCCATATATAATGCATCGTTATCAATACATTCTTATAAGGTATTGACACAACGGTGAGTGTGGAGTAAGATTACTACAGTTCGCACAAAGTTCTCATGGCAACCATTTACGATCAAGCACGTAAGCATCGTTATCGCGTCACACTGGAACTCGACGTTCTTGGTGACTTTGATCCCCATAATATTAATTGGGAGAAGATGTTTAAACTTGAATCTGGTGAGAGGTGCGATGCTTATATTGAGGATCTAGATTCTGATATCTGGTGAGGTGTAACTCCTCAATATAACATAGAAGGGCCTTATGTGTCAAGGTGGGGGCACATAAGGTCTTTTTATGTTTTTGTATACTTTTTATAAAAAAGTTTGCAGGTTCAGTGACGATGTATTGATCAGGCAGATACCCCTCTGCCGTTCCCTATAAGGGCGCTGGTTGTCCTTATAAGATACCACAGAATGCCAGATTAATTGCGCCCATGTGCCAGTTTGTTGAACCGTCCACTGGTTGGTTGCAGGGTCGGTTCAAAGCGGTTATATTGGCGGAGTCCAACACACCACAACTCCAATGGGCACTCGTTCTCGCATCGGTTATGAACTTCCTGATCATTCCGTGGTCAGCGTTTACTGCCACTGGGATGGATATCCTGACTGGACTGGTAAGCAACTTGTTGAGCATTATCAGAACCGCGAAGATGTTCAGGAACTGATTGATGGTGGTTCGATGTCATCTCTGCGTACAACTCATCTGTGGGAGACTGCAGCAGTACGTGATGAGGATGGCAATATTGTAGAGAATCCTGATGGCAGTTGGGTTATGTCTCCAACCCGCGATGCTCAACCTCTTTATCACACTGAGCGTGGTGAAGAGTTGAACGTTGATCACACTAGTTTTGATAAATTTGTCTCTGGTGATTGGGGCGAAGACTATTCTTATCTGTATGACCTCAATGGTAACTGGAAAGCATACAAAATTGGTTGGGGACCTGTCGAGCGTGTCGAAATCCCTGGGTATGTGACAGCAGCGTAACTGTCCACACGGGGGGTTGCACCCCCCTCTTCACCCCTTATACTGACTTCAGTTCACACCACTCCAATGAACTTCACCATCAACGAACTCAGTGCCCTTGCTGATTTAATCTCCTTCCATGATGATTGGGATGAGGTGAGTGAGCGTGTGGGTTGCGATGTCTCTGATCTTTATGATAAGGTCATTGACGCAATGAACATTGCAGGAGAGGGTTGATCATGGCACTTTCTAATCAATCAATGAATCAAATTGCTAAGGCATTGGTTCAAGAAGTTGTTGAGGAACTGTATGAATCCGAAGAATGGTTAGATTTTCTTTATACCAATATTGGTGGTATTATTATTGACAAACTTGGTAAAATTGATGACCAAGTTCTGGCAGAACTGATTATGTGTATTGCAGACCGCATTTCCCTTAAATCTCATGAATGATTCTACTCTTGACCTCTTTTGTGAACATCAATCTGTAAGAGAAGTGATGTCAATTGATGAGGCATTCACTGCTGCAATTGAAGAAGAAGCAGCAAAACTGGAAGTCACTGTAGATTATTATTTGGAGGAATTCTTCATCTAGTGGACAGTCAGTGAACTGTCCATAAAATCTCGACGAGACGCGCACACGCGCTATCATTCATTTGTTCACCACCAGAACATCATGAAGTATCAAATCACTTCAATTCAATTTGATTGTTCCCTTGATGATACAGAGGGATGGGATGAATCAGACCAGATTATGACTGAAGAACGTCTTAGTGATGTTTATGTTGGTCAATTCTGGGATGCTGATGATGAAGAAGATCTTATAGAAGAGATCTCTTGTGCATCAGGTTGGTGCATCAAATCCATTGATTATCGTATCATTCTCAAATGACACTCACACACCTCAACTATCAAGAGATTGATGCCCTTCTCGCTATTATGGAATCAAGCGATTGGCATTATCTGACAGAACTTGTGGATGCAGACATTCCGCTTCTGTATGACAAACTCACTGAAATGAGGGATGAAATCTAATGTTCCGCACACTTTCTGAACTTCGTGATAGCATCAACAGCATGATTGATGCTCAAGGTGAGAACGCTCCCTGTGCTGCATTTGTATTCACTCAACACGATGTGTTTGAGTTTAACGAAGACACAAATCAGGATGATTATTTCCCATCTCTCTTCACTCAAGATGTGCTTGCTGATGTAGGTGGTTCTTCCTACATTTACGAACAGGTTGGTGAGATGATTGATGATGCAATCAGTCTCCGCAAAAAACTTCCCCTCTACGCTAACTGAATCATGAACCGTTCTGAACTTCAAGATGCTCTCATTCAGCAGGTGTTGGATGACATGGATCTCAAGACAATGACCCAACTCTGCTATGATTATCTGGATGAGGGTTATGGTAAGTATTCTGATGAAGAATTGACTGAAGAAGTCAACCAATACTATCCTGAACTGCTGGAGGGTGTGACAGACTGACAAGTGGCACAGGGGGGGGTTGCACTGCTCCCCATCTCCTGCCATACTGACATCAGTTCACGGGAACACCCCATGACTCTGGTTTGCGCCTCCGACCTCAAGACCCGCCAAATGGTATGGGTCAAGAACACCACCGCCACTGGTGTGCCAGCTGCTGCACCGTCCCATGTGTGGGCAGACCTCGGTCGCCGTGGTATGATTTGATTGCTCACCCACCGCAACTTTTTTCTTTATCATGACTCTCACTCAAGAAGATCTGAACTTCTACGAGGACAACTACAACAGTGTCATGCAATTTGGCATGATTAACACTTTTGATGAACGTGAAGATCGGATTCGATTCCGTGCAGTTTCTAAAGCAATTCAAGAACAAATTGATTCTCTGACGATTGAGGATCAAAAGCGTGTTCCTTTTACAAAGGAAGAAATTGCACCTGTGTTTGAAGAGTATTTGTGTGCCTATACTCTCAACGGTCAAGCAAAAGTTTTTGACCGCAAACTTGCTGCTGCAGGTATTCAATCGTTCCGAAAGAATCCTGTTGCTTCGGCAATGGGTATTCATGGACAAATTGCATACTACGATCAGTATAACGATGTCATCACAAAATCGTTCGATCGTGCTGGTCAAACCCTGAAAACCATGTTGCAACAGTATAACGACATGATGGGGGTTGAGCGATTCACCCTGGATTGATAACCAATCCTTATGGGTCAGGGGGTTGACTTCTGACCCAATCCATTCCATACTACGTTTGTTCAACACAGATTCATGACTGACATCACCTGGGTTAACGACATTCCAATGCCCACAATGTTGGAAGAAGATTATCAAGAAACAGAATATAAAGATTATGAAGATTCTGATTGGTATAATGACCCCAACTGTGTCATGTCTCACCATCATTATTGAATCATGATTGAATCTCTACTTGTTGCATACGTTGTTGGTCAAGTAATTACAGGACCGAATGAAATCACAACAAATTATCTCAATGAAGATAATCAAATTGTGACAGTTGTCGAAGTGGTCCAAGAGGTTGACACCGCACGGCGGTGATGCTAATCTAGGTTCACAAGCGGGGGTGAAGCATCCCGCTCAAAACACTTCACTCAAACCTTTACTTTTTGAATTCATTATGTTTAACTTCACTTCTTCCGCCATCGAGTCCATCAGCGACGTGCAAGATGGTAAAGTGACCATCACCTTCAACGGTGGTCGTGAGTATACCTACGCTGTGCCCCAAGTTGATCAGTTTGTTAGCGAACTGACCAACACTATCAATGCTCAGGGTAGCGTGGGTCGTTTTGTTAACGCTGCCATCAAGAGCGAGCAACTGGTCGCTGCCTGATAGCAACAGATCTCGTCGAGATTATCACATTTAATCTCGACGAGTTTATCACACTTACAAATCTCGACTAGGTATCACGTATCATGGAAAACACTTCGATTCTGATTTCAATGCTTCGTCAGGGTAACAATGGTGAAGAAATCCTCAAGATTCTTGACACCATCACCGATTCTGATGATACAATGAAAGCGACTCTAGAACCAATCGATTTCTGACACCATGGACACCGCATTCGTCACACCTGTATCTAAAAAAGCAAAAAACAGATTTGCTAATTTAATGGATGGAATTGATGAATGTATTGTAGAACAACACAAAGGGGATAAAGTATTCCTCACCAGTCACAACGGTAGAAACCATTTCTGGGTTAATCTAAACAAAGATCCTGACTGGATTGTAGAGTTCTAATCTAACACAAAACCCCGCCATCGGCGGGGTTTTTTTATACCTGTATGCTTCCCACCCCTCCCGCCCTCTAGCGTAGGGGCGGTGCCCCCTAGAAGTCAACCCCTGGCTCATAAGTATTTCTGATGTTGCCCATAAGAAACCCTAATGGGAAAACCCGTTGCAGGGTGCCCCCGATGCTGTAGGATTCTGGCAACGCCAACCCACCCCCATGGCACACACCGATTCGATCATCGCAATGTATTTCCAGAGCAACACTCTGGACAGGCAAATGGGTGCCCAATGGTATCACAACGCCTACATGGTTTGTGTTACTTTAGGCGAAAAGTATGGTTTCCATCCTAACACTGTGGCAGGTGTTATCGCTGCACTTTCTCCTAACAACAAATGGGATCAAAATGTAGAGGATGCTGAAACAATGCTCCGCGCCTATTGTTATGAAATTCCGTTTGAGAATGTGAAAGTCTCAACCTATTCTATCAACAAAGATAAGGCGCAAACTATCATCGAAATGATGCTAGATTCTGATGAACTTATCACGAAAGTTCTACGCGGAAACAAAACAATTGCCTTCTACAATTGTATTGCAAAGGATGGCAATTCTGACACTCCCTGCATTGATGGTCACGCCTACAACATTTGGAACGGCAGTGTTTCTAACCTGAAAGAAGTTCCTTCTATGTCAGACAAAACTTTCCTGCTGATTCAAGATGCTTACCGTGACGCTGCTAAGTTAATCTCAAGCGTCACCGAAAAGTATCATTCAGCGGCACAAGTTCAGGCGATCACATGGGTCGCGTATCGTAGGATACACAAAGGTCTAGTGTGAACCTTTGTAACGGGGCACCCCCTGCGGGTGCCCCCCATGCTGTAGGATACCAAGGTCAACACGGGACACCCCCATGCGGTTCTACATTCTCCCCGATTCTGATGATTTCGTTCCTGCTGATCAGGAATGGTTCTACACTCAAGATGAGGCATACGATGCCGCGTTTGATTGGAGTGCTGAACTCGGCGGAACTCCTGTTAAGATTGGCACCTTCAATCTTGGCGGTCCTAGTTACACTGTGGCAGTTGTAACTGCCTGAGGTTAACAACAACGGGGGGTGAAATTCCCCCCTCCAAAAATGAAAACATTCTTTCTGATTTTTGCGGTTGCGTTTCTATTCTCATCACCAGTTAGAAACACCACCGCTGCAACATTGCACACCGTCGCTAACATCATTCAAGAATGACACACTATCCCTCCCGCCTTCGGTTTAAACTTCCCGCCGAAAGAATCGCTGAACTTGTTGAAAAGAATTGCACCGTCTTAAGTGATGAGGAATGGATGCAATTTTTTGAGCAAGTTAACATTATTTCTGATTGTAACGATTCGCCCGCTCTGGTCACGCCCTGACCCCGTGACCGTCTAGGATACATTCAAGCGGGGGCAAGGTTCCCCGCACAACCCCAAACCGATCATGTTCGCTTCGATCATCCGCGCCGCAATCCGCACCCGCCTGATCAACGATGGCCCCCAGACCTGCAGCGACCTTGTGCGCTCTATGGGTCTTGACCCCCGTCGCCATAAGGGCACCATTCACGCCCTTATGGTTGATCTGGAAAAAGAGGGCACCCTGTCCGCTACCCGTTCCGATAATGGAAAGCGTGATCTGTGGTTTGTGAACTTTGAGCAAATCCGCAAGCGTGACCGCCTGATCGCTGCCCTTTCTGGAATCTAACGAAATGTGACAAAGGGGCGCTCTAGGGTGCCCCACCCCTTAAGATACATTCAAGCGGGACACACCCGCACAACCCCACACCTGAAAATGAACTTCGATTCTTTCGTTTGTGACCCTCAGATTGAGGATGTTTATATCCCCACTGAGGATGATTGGGCATCATTCTATGATGATGATCAGGAACTGGAAATGTACTCTCTAGAGTGTGCTTTCGGTCCTGAGGAGTAAACTTAACGGGGGCAGCAATGCCCCCCTTCGTTAACACTATCATCACCACAATGCGATTCTCTACTCCTCAACAATTCGCCGCCATCTTCTACTTTGGCGTTGATACAAAGGCATGGAAAGATGATGAGCAGTTCGGGTTATCAATCGGCAGACTTTACATGGGTTTGTATAACAATGTTCTACACATTGGTATACTTGACTCCAAAGGTTGCCTGCCCTGATTAACACTTTGCCCCCTCATTCGTGAGGGGGTTTTTTATATTCGTGCGGACACTTTCATTCATCAGTATTCGTTATGGCAGTTAAATCGATTCATAAGTTATACTAATGCCGCGCCCTGCGCCCCCCCCGTATATAAAATCGATCACTACCCTAACCTACAGAGGTGACAATTCGAGTGAGTGATTTCACTTTCATATGAAAAATTTTTGGGAAAAAAATTCCCTCAGAAGGTCGTATAAACCCTAAAGGGTATGCTATAATACCATTATACATAAAAATGTCAAGAGGATTTAATATGGACAAAGTTTATCACATCTATGACAAAGATAATCATTGTGTTGACGCAGTTCTCTCTGAAGACGAATTCATAGAGAAGTGGGAAGAACTCAAAGACAAAGAGTTTGATTATGAGGAAGTCGAAGTAAATCGACAACTCATGGTAGAGTCTTCCTATTGACAAACTAAAAACTAAACGTTAGAATTGACCTGAAGAAACTTAATTAACATGGCAAAAGGATTCACTGTAAAAGCCACAGCTCCGACTCAACCACAAGAGCAGTGGGACTATGATGCAATTAGGGAGAGAATGAGGGGCAAGAGCATCGTCTTTTGTCTCCCAGGACGTGGTTGCTCCTATCAATTTCTGAAATCATTTGTACAACTGTGTTTTGACCTTGTACAAAATGGTATGAGTATTCAGATCTCTCAAGATTATTCTTCCATGGTTAACTTTGCACGATGCAAGTGTCTTGGTGCAAATGTTCTTCGTGGACCTAAGCAAATTCCTTGGGATGGTAAGCTACAATACGATTATCAACTTTGGATTGATAATGACATTGTGTTTAATACAGAAAAATTCTGGCAACTGTGCGATCTCGCAGTACCTGGACCAGACAAAGAAGGTATCCCACAGCAAGAAAAAGAAATTGTTGCTGGTTGGTATGCCACTGAGGATGGGGTAACTACTTCAGTTGCTCACTGGTTGGAAGAGGATGACTTCCGTAAGAACGGTGGTGTTATGAATCATGAAACCACTGAATCTATGGCAAAGAGACGCAAACCATTCACCGTGGATTACACAGGTTTTGGATGGGTTATGATTCGTCATGGTGTCTTTGAACGTCTTGAATACCCTTGGTTTGCTCCTAAGATGCAAGTCTTTGAATCTGGTGCAGTTCAAGATATGTGTGGAGAGGATGTATCGTTCTGTCTAGATGCAAAAGAGGCAGGCATTGAAACGTGGTGTGACCCACGGATTCGCGTTGGACACGAGAAGACTCGCGTAATCTGATATGAGTACCTCTGAGAAACTTTATAACGTGTGTTATAATGGTAGAGCGTTATATCAGAATATGACTCTTGAAGACTGTACTGAGATTCTTCAAGAGTTCTCTGAACGCTTTTTCTCGGGGGAAGATATCGACCCCAATTTGATTTCACTTGAACCATTATTTGAAAATTAACTATGGCAAAAAGACCTTCACTGACTAGTAAAGTTGTTATTGAATCAAAACCCAAAAAAACTCGGCAAGGCATGGGTAAACATACAAAGTACGCCGCAACGTCTCGTAACGGAGCACGTAAGAGGTATAGAGGACAAGGTTAAATACTATAAGAATTAACTATAATTCATGTATTTTTTAGATTCACAGGAAGAGTGGGAGAATATTCATACTTCTGATTTGTGGGTTTACAATAAATTATTTTTAAGTCGGGTTTTAGGATATACTTGTGGACCAATTGGGTCTTCAGTTCCTAAACCCGACTTTTATATTGTTCGCCCAATGATGAATATGCTTGGAATGGGTCGGTATGCTCGCAAAGAATGGATTTATAAGTACACCGACCAATACCATCCAGCAGAGTTTTGGTGTGAGATATTCCATGGACCACATTTAAGTGTAGATTTTAGGGATAAGAAGTCTGAATTAGTGGTTTTAGGTACACGAGAACCATTCAGTCCACTTTATAAATGGGAAAAATGGGAAAGAATTGACCATGAGGTTACTTTTCCTGAAATTTTAAATGATTTGGTCGGCAGTTATGAGTATATTAATTGTGAATTTATTGGAAATCGTCTAATAGAAGTTCATTTTAGACAAAACCCAGATTTTAGATATGGTAACACTGTTGCAATACCAGTTTGGAAGGATGAAGATGCACCAATTGACAAAAATTATAACTATATTAAGGATGAAGACTACTTAAGAACTGGTTTTTATATTGATTAACGGGATAGCAACCCCGTAAAAAGTTCTGATTTAACAAATCAGGAGAGCAAAATGGGCAAACCAGCAGATCGTGATGTAAATTACATGTATAATATGTGGGGAACAACTAGTTTAATCTCAGATTACAATTCAACAGGATTAATTAAAGAAAAAAAGATGTTGCGAGAGATCGCAAACGATGATAAAACCCCCAAAAAGCATGATTTTGAAGTTCAAAATGAACTTCATGAAAAAATTCGTAATGATGAAGATTATGATGATTGGTCCTACGGCACTGAACCAAGTTGGGGACATAAGTGGTAAAAACCACTATAAATAAATCATAATAATACTCGAAATAATGCCGCTAGAGCGTATTAGTGTTGGATTTAAGGATATTAGTCTCTCGTTAAGGGCAAATCCTCTAACGAGAGACTTATCTATTTTAAAGAATGAATCTGCTATAGCACGTTCGGTCCAAAATTTGGTATTGACCTCTAGAGGGGAGAAATTTTTTGAACCTACTATTGGAACTCTCACAAATGCATTATTATTTGAAAATATTGATTTTTCTACCGCAGAATTATTAAAAAGCGAAATAGAAAGTGTTATAAGGAATAATGAACCTAGGGTTGAATTAGTTGAAGTTACTGTAACTCCAAATTATGATGAAGGAGCAATGGATGTTAAAGTGATATATTTAATAGTTGGAATAGATGCCCTACCACAACAACTAGAATTTGTATTACTGCCAACCAGATAAATGTCATTAGTTAACGTATCATCACTAGATTTTAATGATATAAGGGAATCTATCAAAAGTTTCTTGAGAGCTGATGGTAGATTTACAGATTATGATTTTGAAGGATCAAATTTTAGTATTTTAATTGATACCCTAGCATATAATACTTACATTAGTTCATATAATGCAAATATGTTAACTAATGAGGTATTCTTAGATGGAGCAACTCTAAGAGAAAATGTAGTTTCTCTTGCTAGAAATTTAGGGTATCTACCAAGATCAGTAAGATCTTCTAGAGCAAAGATATCATTCTTTGTAAATCTTTCTGGATTTGCCACAAATCCAATTTCAATTACTTTACGTAAAGGAATAGTTGCAACATCCAATGCATCATTCTCAAATTTAAATTATATCTATTCAATTCCTGACGACGTAACAGTTCCTGTATCAAATGGAATCGCCACTTTTGATAATATTGTAATTTATGAAGGTTCTTATATTGAAGATAACTTTACCGTAAATAGTTTAAATAAAAATCAAAGATTTATTTTAAACAATGAGAATATTGATACCAGTTTGATAAGAGTTACTGTTAGAGAAAGTAAAAATAGTAATATTTCTAGAGTTTATAAATTTGCCGATAATTTAACTGCAGTCAAATCAACAGATGATGTATTCTTCTTAAATGAAATTGAAGACCAGAGATATGAATTAATTTTTGGGGATAATACATTTGGCAGTAAATTAGAAAACGATAACTTTATTTTGGTAAGTTACGTTACAACTAATGGAACAATTGCAAACGGCATAAATGCTTTTAGTTTTGCTGGAAGACTAGTAGATAACAATGGCAGTCCAGTTACCGTTGATGAGCCCCTATTGACAACCGTAGAAGCGGCAGGATATGGGTCAGATATCGAATCCATCGCATCTATTAAAAAATTAGCTCCAAGAGTATACTCTTCACAAAATAGAGCAGTTACTGCATCAGATTACGAATCACTAATACCATTAATTTACCCAGAAACAGAATCGGTATCTGTTTATGGTGGAGAAGAATTGGACCCTCCAAAATTTGGTAAAGTCTATATTACAGTGAAACCAAAAAACGGTTCATATTTGCCAAATGCTATTAAAGATAACTTAAAAATAACCCTTAGGAAGTATGCAGTTGCAGGAATAATTCCAGAATTTATAGATTTAAAGTATTTGTATATTGAATATCAAACAAAAGTTTACTATAATAGCAATCAAGGTAACGCAGATTTTTTAAAAACTCAAGTCCAACAAACATTAGAAAAATTCGCTAAATCTGATGAGTTAAATAGATATGGATCTAGATTCAAGTATAGCAAATTCCTAAAATTAATTGATGATTCTTCTATAGCAATTACATCAAATATTACCACCTTACAAATAAGGAGAGATTTGAAAATTATATTAGGTCAATTTACCGAATATGAAATCTGTTTTGGTAATGAATTCCATATCAAAAATCCAAGTGGGTATAATTTTAAAACAAGTGGATTTTCTGTTGATGGAATTACTGGTACAGTTTATCTTTCGGATATTCCACATGCTGAAGGATTTGGAGCAGTATTTTTATTTAAATTGGATGCTTCAAATCAACCAGTTATTGTTAGAAGAAAAGTTGGAACTATAGATTATAAAAAAGGTGAGATTAAAATAAATGCTTTGAATATTATAGCAACTAGTAAAAAATCTTTTGGTGATAATATAGTTGAATTTTCTGCTATACCAAAATCTAATGATGTTATTGGTAAACAAGATTTATACTTACAATTAGATAATTCTAAATCTATGGTAAATATGATTAATGATGTAATATCTTCTGGAATTGATATATCAGGATCACAATACATAGTATCATCTAGCTACTTAAACGGCGAGTTCATAAGACTGTAAGAACATGAAGAACAGAGTTAATATTAAAAATTTAGTTTCTGACCAACTTCCCAGTTTTGTTAGGGATGGGTATCCAGAATTTGTAGAGTTTTTAAAAGATTACTATGATTCTTTAGAGTTTCCTGGTGGTCCTGTAGATATTTTAAATAATATTGACGAATATACCAAATTAGATAATATAACAGAATTAACTTATTATACTGAATTAACCGCAAATGTTGATTATGGTGCGGTTGATATTAGTGTGAGTAGCACTGATGGATTCCCATTATATAATGGTCTTTTACAAATTGATAATGAAATAATTTTATATGAATCTAAAAACCAAACCACTTTTTTAAATTGCAAAAGAGGGTTTAGTGGAATTACCACCTATACGAGTCCAGAAAGTGAAACTCTGACTTTTAGTACAAGTATTATAGATGCCCATACAAGCAATACGATTGTATATAATTTACATTCCTTATTTTTAGCAGAACTTTATAAAAAATTCAAATATCAATATGCTCCAGGATTTGAAGATATTGAATTTTATAAAGAACTAAATGAAAAAATATTAGTATCAAACTTAAAAGATTTTTATGCTTCAAAAGGAGCAAATAGTTCTTTTGATATTTTATTTAAATCCATTTGGGGTTCACCCGTACAAATCATTAAACCTAGAGATTTCTTAATTCAACCATCTGACGCTGATTATAGAATTACTAGAGATCTTGTTATTAAAAGATTATCTGGAAATCCTCAAGAGTTAGTTAATAAAACATTATATCAAGATGAGACTCAAACTATTCCAAAGGCAGTTGGATCTATTACTAATGTAGAGCAACTTTTTAAGGACGGCGAAGAGTACTTCAGATTAAGTTTGGATTATAATCCAGAGTTAGAAACATTTAATTTTACAGTACACCCAAAAACAAAAATTACCAATCCAGTAGGTCTCGGACAGACTTATCTTGATGTTGATTCAACTCTTAGTTTTACAAACTCAGGAACACTTGTAGTATTTGATAATAATGTAGAATATAAATTTACCTATAGTGGTAAAAGTTGTACGCAATTTTTTGGATTGTCATCTCCTATTGCAATAAATTTAAATCAAGATATAACAACTCCAGATTATGCGTATGCAATTTCGGAATCTGGAGACCAAATTAGAGTTAAGATTACAGGTGTTCTTGGAGATTTGGAATTAGATAGAGAATCTTCATATTATTATGAATTAGAAGACCAGGTTGAAATTGTTTCTTTAGGTGCAGATAGTGAAGAGCAAATAAGAAGAAGTTGGATTAATAATGTATCACCAGAGTATGAAATTGAACAAATTACTCAGGTTGCATTGAAATTAAATGGAGCAGCACAATATAGAATAAAAACATATGACCCCAATATCTTCACTTTGGGTGATATTGGAACAATAAAAGGTAGTGATGGTAATCAATATGATATTTTTGTAATCGCAGTATCAAATAAGTATGAATTTGATGTAAACTTAACTACTAGAATTAATACATCTGACGTAAAATATTCTATTAGAAAAGGTATATCAAAAACTAAGAGCAATAATCAACCAGAAATTAATATCATATCAGCAGATATTCAAAATGTATATACTGACGATGATGATACCTACGTTGTAAGTTCTTCTTTACCAAATTATTATAATACTCCAATTATTGTTGAAGATTTATCTGTAATTTTTACTGGACAGTATGATGGATTTGATATTAATATTGGATCTAACTCTTTTATTAGTGGCGAGGCAGTATATTATTCTAGAAATAATAATGTTGGGTTAAATATTGCAGAGGGTCCTTATTTTGTTTATAAAGTAAACTCCAGCACAATAAGATTAGCTACCAGTAGAGCTAATATTAGAAGTGGTCAGTTTGTTTATGTTTTTGGTACTGTACTTAATAATAAAATATCATTATTGAAGTATTATAATAGAAGATTACAGTCTCAAGATATAATTAGAAAATTTTCTCCTAGTGTTGATGATGACATTATTGAAAATAGAATTACAAAACCAGGAACTGTTGGATTATTTTTAAATGGCGTTGAAGCATTAAATTATAAATCTTCTGATACCATTTATTCTGGTCCAATTGAAGAAATAGTGGTTTCTTCCGTGGGAGATGCTAATTACGATGTTATTAACCCTCCTGTGATGGTTATATCGGATAATGTTGGTGTTGGAAATACTATTTTTGGATCTGGTGCTGAGGGAATTTGTAATGTTGTAGGAACTTTATCTAGAATTAATATTTTAGATAAAGGATTTGATTATACAGACGAACCAAAAATTACAATTTCTGGCGGAAACGGTACTGGTGCCGAAGCAAAGGCAAACTTATCTAAAATAATTCATTCGGTATCATTTAATGCTGGAAGTTTATATGATCAGGTAAATTTATCTGAAAATAGCATAGGTTTCACTACTTATCATAAATTTAGAGATTTTGAAAGAGTAATTTATAATTCACAGAATCAACCTAAGATTAGTAATTTAGTTGATGATGCAATTTATTTCGTTAAAATAGTTACACCAACTAAAATTAAATTACATAACACCTTAGATGATGCCATTACTGGAATAAACACTGTTATTCTTGGTTCATATGGTGAAGGATTACAGAAATTAACTTCTTCGGATAAAAAGAAAGTAATTTCATCAATAGAAGTAATCAATCCTGGTAGAAATTATACAAATAAGACTTTATTTTTTGATAAAGATTCGGTCAGTACTTTCAATAATACAATTAAAATAATAAATCACGGATATACTGACAAAGAAGTTATTCTTTTCAACTCTGATGGAGTATTACCTGTTGGATTAAATACAAATTCAGAATATTATGTAAAAGTGGTTGATAAAAATACCTTCAGAGTTGCTAGTGTTGAACCTGTTGGTGTTGGTAGCACTATATCTAGTGATTATAACTATGTTAATAGAAGATTTATTGATTTTAACGATGGTGGATTGGGGCAACATACTATAAAGTATCAACCAATTACTTTAAAAATTGAATCACCAATTGGAGTTACAACTTTTGCTGGTCAAGACTTCAATGCTAAGGTTAGACCAATATTTACTGGTTCAATACAATCAGTATCATTAAAAAATAAAGGTGATAATTATGGAGATCCAAACGTTGTAAATTACAATAGACAACCTGATATAAGTTTATTAAATGGAGAAAATGCACAAATAAGTGTTATTGTATCTTCTCAAGGTAAAATTATTGGTGCTATTGTAAATAATCCTGGTTCAAATTACAATTCACCACCATTACTAGAAGTTTTGGGTTCTGGTTCTGGTGCAATATTGGTTCCAATAATTGTTAGTGGGGCAATTGTAGACGTAAAAATTATTGAAAGTGGATTTAATTATTCTCAAGTAGATACTACTGTAAGAGTAGTTCCAACAGGAAGCAATGCTAGATTTGAAGCTAAAATTAAATCTTGGAATATTAATGTTGTTGAACGAATTTTCCAATCAGATCAAGTAAATTCAGATGATGGAATAGTAACTACACCTCTCGCATCAGAAAGAGGTTTGCAGTTTACTCACGCATATGCTGCTAGAGAATTGCGTAAAAAATTACTAGCAACTTCTTTAGATCTTGTTGGAAATATTGTTTATCGTGAGGATATTGAGAATGATAACAACCCAGTTAAATACCATTCACCTATCATAGGATGGGCATATGATGGAAATCCAATTTATGGACCATATGGATATGCGGATAAGGAGGGAGGTGCCGTTGTAAGATTAAATAGCGGGTATGAATTAAATTTACAAGCATATAGACCATCAACATCTTCTTTCCCGCCAGGATATTTTATACAAGATTATGAATTCACTAACAATGGAGATTTAGATATACACAATGGAAGATATTGCAAAACTCCAGAATTTCCAAACGGTGTTTATGCATATTTTGCTACTGTAAATTCTATAAAAAATGCTTCTGGTCCGTTTAACGGATTTTTAAAACCTGTTTTCCCATATATTATTGGGGATACTTTTAAATCAAAAATAATTGATTATAATTTTGACCAATATTCAAACTTATCTTTTGTAGATTTAAATAATACTGGATGGATTAGATATACAACACCATTAGGATTACTATTAAATAAAACAAGATATCAGGGATTTATTCAACCAGATACTTTTAGCAGGGGATTTACTGAAGTTAGTAGTGTCAGTTCTGGAGAATTAACAGAGTTACAAATTATTTCTCCTGGTGATAATTATTCAATACAGGATAATATATTCTTCAATAGTCAAGGTACAGGTGGTTCTGGTGCTTATGCTAGAATATCAGAAATTAAAGGTAGGGATGTAAGTTCATTATCATATTCTTTCAGTAAATTAGTTGATGTTGAGTTTACTCCATTTGGATCTCTTGGTAAATTTGTTGGATTTGCAAGTACATCTCACTCTTTAATCAATGGAGACATTGTATCTGTACAGAATTTAAATATTCTTTCAACAAATTTTGCATCTTCTTATGTAGTAGGTATATCAACAAATACACTAACACTATCAAATAATACTCCAGATGCTTCACAAACTGGAATTGTAACTTATTTAAATGTTTCTGGTAATTTAAATTTTCCTGTAGCATCAGTAAATGATGTTTACAAAATTGGACCAGAGAGAGTTAAGATTATTAATGTATATCCTCAAGATTCTAGAATAAAAGTATATAGATCTTTCGGAGGAACTACTTCTATTGCACATACTGCAGGTGATAGTTTAATTGAATTAAGTAGAAAAATTACTTTTAACAGTGGATTCAGCACTTCTACAGAATATAAGCTTAACTCAGAATATTATTTTGATCCTAGAGAAAGCGCAATAATTCCTTCAGAAAATTTAATCCTGTATTCAAATCCAATACCTCCGTCACTTGTTCCAACAGCTTGGGATTATTATTCTGTGGGAGTGGGAACTGGATCTGTAGAATATTTTAGTGATAATTCACCAGATGGTTCAAATAATGCTGCAAAAGTGGCATTTGCTTCTACTACAGGTTCAAGTGATGCATTTGGAATAAAATATGAATCAATATCTTTGTCTTCTGACAATAATACATTTTCAGTATTTTTAAGAGGTCATACTGGTGGCGAACAAGTCTATTTTATTTTGGATGATGGTGGATCATATTATTCTCAATTAGTAACTTTAACAACAAATTGGAGAAGATATAGTCTTACTGCCTTGACTGGTGCTGGACTCCATAGAATAAGAATAGGAACATATGGTCCTCAGGGTCTTACTCTAAATTCATCTCCTACTTTTTATGTTTGGGGTGCTCAAGTTGAACTTGGTTCTTTAACTAGTTCATATTACTCAACTTCAGGTAGTGCATTATCAAGAGCGTCTCAAAAATCTGGATTATTATTTTTTAGTAATCCAGGAGTTACCCAGAAAAAAGGAATTAAAACAATTCCAAATACATTTTATTTACCAAATCATGGATTTAAAACTGGAGATAAAGTAAAATATAACGTTGGACATGGATATACGGGAGTTAGTGTATCTTATGGAACAACAACAACACCACTTTTAAATTCACAAACTTTGTATATTGCATCATATGATTCCGACTTTATCGGAGTGTCAACTCAGAGAATCGGAATTGGAAGCACTGGTGGATTTGTTGGAATAGGTTCAGATGTTTTAGAAATTTTTAAAATCGCCAATTATGGAACAGGTGAAGTACACAGCATTAAAACAGATCTACCTTTAACTATTCGTGGAGATGTTTATAAAAAGACTGCAACAGTTATAACTGAACGAGAGCATGGATTAACAAATGGTGATATTGTCGATTTGAAAGTAATTTCTGGAGTTTCTACTACTTTTTATGTGTCATATGATGATATTAACAGAAGAATGTTAATTAATCCAAGATCATTTATAGACACTGATATCAATTTATCCAAAAATACTATATCAATACCAAATCATGGTTTAATAAATGGACAAAAGGTAATCTATAATTCAGCAACTCCATCTGCAGGATTGGTTAATTCTAAATTGTACTATGTTATTGTTTCTGATGATAATACTATTTTATTATCCAATTATTACTATGATATTATTTCATCTAATGATGCTATTGAAATTGTCGAAATAGGAACTCAAGCAACAGGAACTATAGCGCCAGTCAATCCAGAATTATTTGGTGTAAAAAATTCAACATTAGTATTTGATTTATCAGATCCAACTTTAGCATCAAATTCAGTCCCAGCATTTGAATTTAATTTTTATTTTGATGCTTTGTTCCAAAAAGAATTCTATACTACAGATAGCAATAACGGAGCATTTAATATTAGAAAGAGTGGAGTAATTGGTGAACCAGGTGCTAAATTAGAATTAGTTATAGATGATTTTGTCCCATCATCACTGTATTACAATTTAACTCCTATTGATTATTCTGGAGCAACTGCATCAAAATTAGAGATTATTAGTGATAAATTTAATATTAAAAATGGAAATAAGTTATCACTAATTAATAGTAAATTTAACGTGATTACTCCAGTATCTGGTATTACAACAAATTCATTTACATATGCATTAGAACAAACACCAGAAAGAATTAATTACAATAAAACAGAAGCAAAAATTAACTATACTACAAAATCTTCCAGTGCTATAGGACCAGTAGCAAAAATAAATATTGATTCTGGTGGTAGAAATTACATCCGTTTACCAAACGTGGCTCAAGTTGTTAGTGGTTTAGGTACAGCGGCTTTATTCTTACCTAGAAGTACCACGATTGGAAAAGTTAATAGTGTAGTTCTCACTGACATTGGATTTGATTATCCATCAGATAAAACTTTAAGACCTTTAGCTAATTTTCCATACACATACAAAATTGAACCCTTATCAAAATTTAAACGTATACAAATAGTTAATCCTGGTATAAATTATTTTGTTGCCCCACAACTTGCAGTTGTTGATGGATTTACTGGGAGAGTAAACACCGAAGTTTCTCTTGAATATGATATTGGGGATACTGAAGTTAGAGTTGTACGTAATACTACTGGTTTGTATAATGTTACGCCAAAAATTATTCCCATTAATAATCCAAATGGAGTAAGAATTGATAATATTGTATTCGATCCTGGAACTTTAAATGTAACAGTATCATTTGCAGTTACATTCGCATCATCTCAAGATTATCCATTCACTGTTGGTGAAAAAATTATTGTTGAAAACACAAACGTTGACATTAATTTTGGTGGTAGGGGATATAACTCTGCAGCGTATGATTATAGGTTATTTAGAATTACAGCAGCAGATCCAGATATTGGTGGAGATAATCCAACTTTAACATTCAATCTAACTGGATTTTTATCACCAGGAGAAGATCCTGGACTTTTCGATGGATTTGAATCTTTTGGCACAGCAACTCCAGAATCATATTTTCCAATTTTTGATATTGATCTAGAAAAAGATAGTTTTAGAGATGGTGAAATAATAGTAGCACAGGATGGAAATTTTGGTGTAGTTCAATCTTACGATAGGAGAAATGAATATCTAAAAATTAGATCTAAAAAAATATTTAAAGTTGATGATCTTATAATCGGTTCTTCCTCACAAAACAAAGGATTAATATCTTCTGTAGATGGAATTAGAGCAAAATATTTGATAGATTCAAATAGTATAACTAAAAAAGGTTGGCTAAGAGAAACAGGAAAACTAAATCAATCATTCCAGAGATTACATGATAATGATTATTATCAATATTTTTCATATTCTGTTAGATCTCCAATAGAATATCAAGTTTGGAATCCTTTGGTAAGTAATTTAACTCATACTGCAGGGTTTAAAAAGTTTAGTGAATTGATTATTGAC
>JACCDU010195916.1_pt1 | contig 31727 bp, 32 predicted proteins | sample 7446081 | NCBI WGS metagenome assembly JACCDU01 (sample SAMN15323447, study PRJNA562643) | freshwater metagenome | isolation source: river surface water | place: USA:Blue River Watershed | collected 2017-08-17
TGCCTGATGACCATAGCAAGGTGGTACCACTCCTTCCCATCCCGAACAGGACAGTGAAACGCCTTAGCGCCGATGATAGTGCGGATTCCCGTGTGAAAGTAGGACATCGTCAGGCTTCTACAGCCCAAAACGCCCCATCAATCGATGGGGCGTTTTTCTTTGTCCGCTCGAAAATCGTCTTTGCTCCAAGACCTCTCTTGTTCAGTTCATTGAAGGGCCTGTCCAGCCCGTCTGCCATGTCCAGCATCGCCTCATCCCGCCGGAACTTCACACTCAGCGACTTCGATTTCGAGTTGCCTGAAAACCTGATTGCCCAACACCCTGCGCACGAGCGCTCTGCCTCGCGGTTGCTGGATGGGTCGCAAGAGCAGCCTGTCGACCGGATTTTTCGCGAGTTGCCTGCGCAGTTGAACGCCGGTGATTTGCTGGTCTTCAACGACACCAAAGTGGTCAAAGCCCGCATCTTTGGCGAAAAAGCATCAGGCGGCAAACTTGAACTGCTGATTGAGCGTGTGCTGGCGAACAACGAGGTGGTGGCGCACATGAAAGTCAGCAAGAAGCCACTGCCGGGTGCCAAGCTTTATATGGCCGGAGGTTCACGTGGCGGCTTTGAAGCTGTTCTGCTGGGGCGCTGGCCTGACCAAAATGGACAGTTGTTCCATCTGCGTCTGAGCGATGAGCCCCACGCATTGATGGAGAAACATGGGCACGTTCCCCTGCCGCCCTACATCACGCACAAAGATTCGCCAGAGGACGCGGAGCGTTACCAGACCGTTTTCGCGCGCGCACCCGGGGCGGTGGCAGCGCCGACCGCCGCATTGCATTTCGACGAAGCTTTGCTGTCGCAATTGCAGGCACATGGTGTTGAACGTGCCAGTGTCACTTTGCATGTCGGCGCCGGCACCTTTCAGCCTGTGAAGACCGAAAACATCGCGGAGCACACCATGCACAGCGAGTGGTACGAAGTGCCTGATGCTACGCAACAGGCCATAGCCGCATGCAGGGCGCGGGGCGGCAAGGTGGTGGCCGTGGGCACGACCACGGTTCGCACACTGGAATCGTGGGCTCAATCAGATCAAGCGAGGGGCGACACAAAAATCTTCATCACACCGGGCTTCACATTCAAAGTGGTAGATCGCCTGATTACCAACTTTCACCTGCCCAAGAGCACGCTGATGATGCTGGTGAGTGCCTTTGCCGGTTACGAGCACATCATGGCGCTGTACCGGCACGCCATAGCCAAGCAGTACAGGTTCTTCAGCTATGGCGATGCGATGCTGCTCTCCTGCACTCATGCGAGCTGAAGAAAGACGCGTCCGTCCTCGATCTTGACCGGCCACGACTTCACGGGCTCAGTGGCCGGGCCGCAGCTGACAGATCCATCACGCAGATTGAATTGAGCCTGGTGGAAAGGGCACTCCACGTTGTGGCCTTCGACGAAGCCGTCGCAGAGCTTGGCATTACCGTGGCTGCACAGGTTGTCGATGGCGAACGCCTCGCCATCCACGCTGAACAGCGCAATGTCGTGGCCGTTGGTCGAAACGGGGATGCCTGCCCCCTCAAACAAATCGGCCTCGGCGGCCACATCGGTCCAGTTGCTCATGGTGTTCCTCAGATAGGATAGATGATCGAGTTGGGGATCATCTCGCTGTCGTAGATGCAAAGACGCTCGGCAAACTTCAGACCGTCGGAAGTCTGGACCACCGTATCGATGTAGCGTCCCACGTTGAAGACGGTGCTTTCCTTGTCGTATTTGGTGCGAAACACCGCGTAGTTGGCTTCGCTGTGAATGCGCCCCTCTTCGACCTTGCGCACCATGGGCGCGCCCACCACATGCCGTTGGTAGTAGGGGTCATGGTAGAGCGTCTCCTGAATGCCGTAGACGCGGTCCTTGAGCATGCCTTTGCTGGTCAGGGCGAGTGTGGCCAGAGGAAAGCCTCGTTCGAAGTTTTCACGGGGCTGGATCTTGTAGACGCACTGTTCGGTGAAGAACTCGGGCCATGAGTCCCAGCGGCCGCTGTCGACGGCGGCGGCGTAATCCGCGTAGAGCTGCTGGATGCCAAACCAGGTTTGCATGTCCACCAATGTCTTGACCATGCTCATGCCTCCATCACCTTGCGCCAGTATTCGTACATGCCCCGGATGAGTGTTTCGGTCACCATGTGATCGGTCTCGCCCACATCTCGACCCCCCAGCTCTGCCACTGCGCGATGCTCGGGCTTGGTCTCGAAAGCCTGCTGCGAAAACTCGATGACCTCGCCATCGTCGGCGCTCACAAAACCGGCCGGGCCAAAGAGGTTGGCCTGACGCAGGCGGCGTTGGTGCATCTCTTCGGTGTCGTCTTCAAAGCCGAAATGCGTCCACACAAAGTCGAAGGCGCCGTGGCCGTCCGGCTGAATATGGCGGGTGGACACGCTGTTGACCTGCTGCTGGAAGATCACGCTGGGGAACAGCGTCATCATTACTGCGGTCGGTACTTGTTCTCCCATGCGCCACCACGCCTCGGGCACGATGTCCAGAAAGCTGGGGTCATGGAGTTGCATGCTTTCCTTGAAGCTGCTCACCTGCGTGACCTGAGCCGCCTGACCGCTGGCCTGACCGGCGCTGCCGCGCGTGGAGATCATGGCCGCATGGCGGTGGTGCGCGTCCATGCGCAACTCGGATTTGTTGTCGGCACGCCAAAGCCCGAAAGTGACAAACCAGGTGTGCAGCAGGCCCGGGTGGTAGGGGTCTTTGATGTTTTCCTGCATCAGCTTCCAGTTGCCGGGAATGCGCTGGCGGTTGTAGCCCAGAAGCTTGAGTTTGCGGCCGTTGAACAGGCGGTCGAAATACTGCAGGATGGTCGGGCCCATGTAGTCTTCCAGCGACTCGACGCTGTGGTCAAACGAGGCGAACACCACGCCGCCGCGCGTGGCCACTTTCAGTGGCGTCAGACCATGGTCCTTTGGATCGAAATCTGTCGGCATGCCGCCGTTGACTTTGCCCTCTTGACGCACACCGCGGCGAAACGGTACACCCTGCAGCTTGCCGTCCAGCGCGTAGCTCCACTGGTGGTAGGGGCAGACAAATTCCTTTTTGTTGCCGTGGCGCTCACGGCAAAATGCCATGCCACGGTGGGCGCAAACGTTTTCTACCACATGGATCTGGCCTTCGGCCCCGCGCGTCATGATGACCGAACGCTCACCCACTTTGGTGCGCCTGAAATCACCGGCGTTCGGGATTTCAGCCTCCAGGCCCACGTAACTCCAGTGGCCCTTGTAGAAAAAGCGCTCCAGTTCTTTCTTGTGGCGGTCTTCGTCGGTGTACACCGCAAACGGGATGCGGCTGGTACCTTCCGTTTCCCAGTGAATGGCTTGCTCGCGCATGGGCGTCTCCTGTCTTGTGATGGAGATCATGGGCAAAACATAGAAATTCATCAATCGAAAATAAAAGATAATTAAATTTTGATATTCAAATAATGATGCATGGACCTGTCACGCCTTGACCTGAACCTGCTGCTCGTGTTTCACCACTTGGTGCGTCTGGGCCGGGTGTCCAAAGTGGCGCAAGCTTTGGGCATGAGCCAGCCGGCGGTCAGCAGCGCGCTGGGGCGCTTGCGGCAGGCCTTGGGTGACGAGTTGTTTTTGCGCACCCAGCAGGGCATGGAGCCCACGCCCTATGCCCTGCAATTGGCGCAACCCGTGGCCTTGGCGCTGGACAGCTTGCAGCAGGCCCTGAATGTGCGTGCCTCGTTCGAGCCTGCCACCAGCAAGCGCCACTTTCGCCTGGCCATGACGGATGTGGGTGAGATGTACTTCTTGCCGGTGCTGATGGATGCCATGGCCCGCGAGGCGCCGGGCGTCACCTTCGAAGTGGTCGGCGTCACGCAGTCCAGCCTGAAGGAAGACATGGCTTCCGGGCGCATTGATCTGGCTTTGGGCCTGCTGCCGCAGTTGCAGGCAGGCTTTTTTCAGCAGGCGCTGTTTCGCCAACCCTATGTGTGTCTGATGCGCGCGGGGCACCCTTTGGCCAAGAGGCCGGACCTCAGTTTGCAGCACTTCGCTGCCGCCGAGCATGTGCGGGTGCTGGCGGCCGGCACCGGCCATGGCCGCGTGGATGCAGCGCTTGAGCGGCATGGCGTGCGACGGCGTGTACGCCTGACGGTGCCGCATTACGTGGCACTGGGCGATGTGCTGGGTCATTCGGACCTGATGGCCACCGTGCCCGAACGCTTTGCGCAGCGTGTGACTGCACCGTTTGGCCTGACCACACGGCCTTTGCCCGTTGACGTGGAGGGCAGCGCCATCCACCAGTTCTGGCATGGGCGTCTGCACCGTGACCCGGGGCACCAGTGGCTGCGCCTGCAGATGGCCCGGCTGTTTGGCGACCACCCGCAAACGGCAGACGAAGCGCCGGCCTGACGGCGCCATCAGCACAGGTGCGGCTTCTACAATCGGCGCATGCTGAAATTCGACCTGCTCAAGACCGACCCGTCCAGCCATGCCCGCCGCGGCACGCTGACCCTGAACCACGGCGTGGTTCAGACCCCGATCTTCATGCCGGTCGGTACGTATGGCACCGTCAAGGGCGTGATGCCGCGCAGCCTGCACGAGATGGGCGCGCAGATCATTCTGGGCAACACCTTCCATTTGTGGATGCGCCCGGGACTGGACATCATGAAAGGCTTTGGCGGCCTGCACCAGTTTGAGAAATGGGACAAACCCATCCTCACCGACTCGGGCGGTTTTCAGGTTTGGTCACTGGGCGACATGCGCAAGATCACCGAAGAAGGCGTGCACTTTGCCTCGCCGGTCAACGGCGACAAGCTGTTCATGTCGCCCGAGGTCAGCATGCAGATCCAGACCATCCTCAACTCGGACATCGTGATGCAGCTCGACGAGTGCACGCCTTACGAGACCAAGGGCCACCTGACGACCGAGGCCGAGGCGCGCAAGAGCATGGAGATGAGCCGCCGCTGGGCGCTGCGCTCCAAGGCCGAGTTCGAGCGGCTGGAAAACCCCAATGCGCTGTTCGGTATCGTGCAGGGCGGCATGTTCGAACACCTGCGTCAGGAGTCGCTGGATGCGCTCGTCGAGATGGATTTCCCCGGCTATGCGGTGGGCGGCGTGAGCGTGGGCGAGCCCAAGGAGCAGATGCTGCAGATCATGGCGCACACGCCGCACCGCTTGCCGGCACACAAGCCGCGCTACCTGATGGGGGTGGGCACGCCCGAGGATCTGGTGCAAGGTGTTGCCGAAGGCGTGGACATGTTCGACTGCGTGATGCCCACGCGCAATGCGCGCAACGGCACGGTCTTCACCCGCTACGGTGACCTGAAACTGCGCAACGCCCGCCACAAGAGTGACCCGCAACCGCTGGACCCGAGCTGCACCTGCCACGCCTGCGCAGGCACTTCGGGGGTGTCGTGGGAGAACGGCGGTCGCGAGGGCTTCTCGCGCGCTTACCTGCACCATCTGGACCGTTGCGGCGAGATGCTCGGCCCCATGCTGACCACCATCCACAACCTGCACTTTTATCTGAACCTCATGCGCGAAGTGCGCGAGTCGCTGGACGCCGGGCAGTTCAGTGCTTTCCGCGCGCAGTTCAAGGCTGACCGGGCGCGCGGGATCTGATCAGTCGGTGGTGAACACCGTCAGCACGCCGGTGTAGCCGTACAGCTGCTGCCCTGCGATTTCGCCGGCGGCATAAAAGCCCACCAGCGGCACATCGCCCAGCGCGTGGCGGATGATCTGCATCTCGGCACTCGGCCCACCAAAGTGGCCGCCACCGCGGCCGGTGCAACTCACATAAATGGCGCCAGCGATCCGATGCCCGCCTGCCGGCGCGGTGTGGGTGGGCTCGGGTGATTGCAGCAGCGCCGCTTCGAGCGACAGGCTCTCGGGTTCCAGCGCTTCGCGCAGTTCGGCGCAAATGCGGGTCAGGTCGGCGCGCGCCGCCTGGGGGTCACGGCGGCAAAAAACCAGACCCATGCCGGGCTGCAGATGTTCAGCCAACGCGATGCCCTGGCGCATCGGGTCGAGCCCGACGATGTGGCGCACCCGCACGTCCTGCTGCAAGTGCCCGGTGCGGTCTACCGTGGGCTGTTGCGGCAGGCTCAAGCCCGCCAGTGTTTGGCGCACCACCGCAATCGCACGTTGGGGTTCATCGAGCGTGATGTCCAGCTCGCGCAACAACACATCCAGTGCCGGCTTGCTGTCCAGCTCCAGCACCACCAGATCATCGGCATGGGTGATGGTGTGCGCGGCGCTGACGGGCAGGCAGCCTTGGGTGAGGCGCGTCATGCAGCGCACTTCGGGGGCAAATGCGACGCCACTTAAGCCGCCCACAAAACAGCCGCCCGGGGCATCGCCGTGCACCGCAAATTGCGGCGCAGCGCCGCGTGCCGACGCCAGTCCACCAAACAAAAATTCGTCGGAGCTGCGCTGGGCCAGCTCGGTAATCAGCTCTGCCAACTCGGGTGTTTGCGGCTCGGCATGGACCAGTGCGGTGCGTGCCTGCCAATCGCCTGCACCGGGCACGGGCAACGGTGCCACGCCCGAAAAGACGCGGTAGTGCTCGGATGGCAGGTCGCACAGCAGGATGGCCAGCGCGGGCTCGTCCCAGTATTCGGCCTGGTGTGCACAGATGCCCACGCCTGTGGTGCCGGCCCAGTCGCTCACGCCCGGCAGCGCTTCTCGCAGATGGTCGAGGATGGCTTGCGCCTCGCCGGCGTAATGGTCCGTGATGTAGAGCAGGCCGAGCCGGGGTTCGCTGGCGTAGTCGGGCAGGGCCATTTGCGCTCGCAGCTGTGCGATGGCCAGGCCTGCGGCCATGCGCCACTGCGGGTGCGTGGCATGACCGCAGGGAAAGAGTTTCATGGGCGGGATGTGCGCGCTTTTTTGGCGACTGATTTTTTGCCAACGGCTTTTTTGGCTGCGGCACGGGCGGGCGGCCTGGCGCTGGCCTTGGGCGCAGCTGCAGTCGTTGCAGGCGTGGGTTCCTGGGCTTTCATGGCCTGAGCTGCCACATCCTGCATGGCCGCAGATGCGATGTTCTGGAACTGCTGGGTGAGCGATCCCCACCACTGCACCGGGTCCACCGCGGTACCCTCGGCGGGCTTGGCGGATTTGGCCTTGCCGCGCGAGGGCTTGGCTTCGGGTTCTGGTGCGGGCTCGGGCTGAGCCTCGGGTTCCGGCCTTGCTTGCGGCGTTTGATCCGTTGCCGCCGCGGGTTCAGGCGCTTTGGCGGTAAAGGCTTTGGCCAGCTCGGCCATGTTGACGTTCATGCCCTGCAGGGTGGTGAGCGTCATCTTCTGCACCTCCAGCGCCTGGATGGTGGCCTTGAGGGCGGTGCCGTTTTGCTCCAGCCAGAACTGCACGGCTTTGAGTTCCTGGATGCGTTTGTCCAGCTCTTCCACGCTCAGCGTGGGGGCGACCCAGTTCGACATGCCCGGAATCGCGCCGCCAGCAGCGGAGGGCTGGCTGGCCGACTTGGCCAGGTTTTGCAGGAAATCAAATCCGGGAACGAATTTGCCGAAACCGAAAGCCGAGTTGTCGCTCATGGTGTCTCCTGGGGCTGGGGTGCGATGCCCGATTAAACCAGACCGGACATCGCTGCAAACTGACAACTGTGTGGCGTCAATCTGTCACGGCAGGGTGATCAGTGTTTGTGCTCGCCGTGGCCTTGCCCATGCCCATGGCCCTGCATCGGCCCTTGCGGCATGCCGGTGGTCACGGGCAGTGTCACCTGCTGCTGGCTTTCCACGCCCTTGGCGTCCCTGAAGGTCAGGGTCAGGGCCACGCTGCCGTCTTTGGCCAGCGGAGCTTTCAGGTCCATCAGCATCAGGTGCTGACCACCGGGTTTGAGTTCAACAGTCTGGTTGGCGGGCAGCTCCAGCGCGGGCAGGGCGCGCATTTTCATGACGCCGCCGTCCATCTTCATTTCATGGATCTCGGCCACGCCGGCCACCGGGGTGGACACGGCCACCAGGCGGGTGGCCTGCGGTGCGGTGAAGGTCATGAAGGCGCCGGTGGCTTTCTGGCCCTGCACGGTGGCGCGGGCCCAGGCCTTGTCGACTTTGACCTGTGCCCAAGCGGGGGCAGTGCCAATGGCAGCGACCAGCAACAGGGAGCGAAGCAGTGTGTTCATGGTGTTTCCTTGGGGGTGGTTCAGTGATTGTGCGTGTGGATGCCGCTGGCCGGCATGAGTTCGAGTTCGGCGGCGGGCGATTTCAGGTCGCCCCATTTTTGCCCGGAAGTGGGGACCTCGGTCCAGTCCAGCTGGCCTTGCGGGCACAGCTGGCGCACCGGCCAGTACAGTTTGCCAGCCTGCTGCGGCAGGGTGCTCACCAGAGTGAATTCGTCGTAATGGGCGCTGGGCAGCATGTCGACCTCGGCTCTGGCAGTCCAGCGAATGCGGGTGGTGTCTTCGTTGACGAGGCGACCATGGCTCATGTAGGGCTGTGAGAGCTTCTCTCGTACAACCTCCAGTGTCCAGCCTGGTTTGGGCATGGGGCGGGCGCCACGCACGCCAACGGGAATGTGGACTTCGACCACGCGGGTGGGCGATGTGCCACAGCCGTGCCCGATCTTGAAAGTAGCTTTGTAGTTCTGTCCGGCGGTCGCCACCGGGTATTCGAGTGTGACGTGGGCTTGGGCGGCCAGACTCAGCAGCGCCAGACCCATGCTCAGCAAGTGGATTTGTTTTTTCATCAGATGACCTTTCAGATGCGGGCCTTGAGTTCGGCCGTGTAGCTGCGTTGCGGGTAGGGGTGAAAATTCCAGTAGGTCTGGTTCGTGAGGTTGTCGACACCGAAAGCGGCGCTCCAGCGTGGATCGATCTGCCAGCGGGCGCGCAGGTCCACCGTGGTGAACGGGCTCACACCCATGTAGGTGTGGCTGTGGATATCGCTGTTGTTCAGTGTGCTGAACTGCCTGCCGCTGTGTCGCAGCGCAGCTGTGCCGCTCCACTGCGGGCTCAAGCGGTAGGTGGCCAGCAACGTGGCGCGCCAGCGCGTTATGTTGGGTTGGCGCTTGCCCAGCGTGTCGCCTGGGGTGTTCACAAAACCCGCGTTCTCACGGATGGTCGAATCGGCATGCGTGATGCTTGCGGAGATGTCCAGACCACTGCACCAGACCTGCTGGCCGTTGTAGACCGCTTCCATGCCGTGCGTGACGATGCGTCCCACGTTTTGCACGCGGCTGATGTTGCGGTTGGCCGTGCTGTCAAACGAGGTCTGTGCATAGATGCCGTCGCGTGTGTCTTCGGCAAAGGCGGTCAGACGCCACTGGTGGTGATCCAGCGTCTTTTCATAGCTCAGCTCCTGTGTCCAGGATTTTTCAGGTTGCAGGTCGGGGGCGTTGATGTACTGCGACTGGCTCGTGGACGTGGCGCCGTAGAGCTCATTGACGGTGGGCATGCGCACGGCGCGACCTGCTGCGTATTTCACAAATGCATCGGGCCAGACTTGCCACGACAGTGCGAATTTGGGCGACAGGAAGTGCGCGCTGCGGTTCGGGTGGCTGGCGCTGCTGGTGTCCGAAAAGCGGGTCAGCCCGTCCTGTGCCTGCCAGTGTTCCGAACGCAGCCCCAGCACAGCGCGCCAGCGCGGAGCAAAGCGCCAGGTGTCCTGGGCGTAGACGCTTTGCAGCTGTGTGCGTCCCGCCACCTCGCTGGCCAGAGGACCCGCGCCATCGCTGAGCCAATTGCCAGCGATGCTGGATGTCCGGTAGCGCAGCCTGTAGACGTCCTGCTGTGCACCGAAGTCCACCACGTGTTCGCCCTTGAGCCCATCGGGTCGCCAGGTGCCACGCACAGCCAGGTTGTGCCAGCCACTGCCCGACCCGTCGGCGAGCGTACCGGCGCCGCCTTGGAGGGCGGTGGGCAGCGCGTTGCTGCTGGCGTTGGTGCGCTTGCTGTCCTGACCATAGCCGTACAGGCTGGCCGCCACTGCCCAGTCGAATGTGCCCAGGGTGCGGCTTTTGACCGACAGGCCGTGCAGGGTGTGGTGCAGGTTTTCGTGGGAGAGGGGGAAGGTGCTGCCCGTCAGGGTGTACTGTTTGCCGTCGATGTTCACGTTGCCGCTGTAGACCGGTTGACCGTTGGCATCGCGCAGGTAGGAGGTGGGTCTTGCCTCCGAGGTGTTTTGCCACGTCGCCAGCGTGTAAGAGGCGCGCACCGTCGGGCTGAAGTCCCAGGCCAGTCTGGCCTTGAAGTGGTCCTGCACCGTGTGGTACCGGGTGCCGCTGCCCAGCAGCAGCCAGTCCTGCCCCAGCTTGTTCTGGCCAGGCACGGCGCCCGTGACCACCGTGTCACCGGCTTGGGCCGTGGTGCTGCTGCGCAGGGCGTTGGCGAAGGTCAGGGGCTGCCCGTGGCTGTCGGTGTGGTTGAAATCCAGTCGCCAGGCCCAGTTGCCTGAGCGGCTGCCCAGCGAGGCGCTGGATTGCCAGCCACCATGGCTGGTGTGGGTGTTGTAGAGGTCAAAGGGCTGGTGTGTGTGACCGACTTTGACAGAGCCTTCGAACCTATCGGGCATGCGGGTGGTGTAGTCCACCACGGCGCCGACCGAGTTGCCGGGGTAAGCGGCCGAAAATGGGCCGTACATCACGTCCACGCGTTCGATTTCATCGGGTGTGACCATGCCCCAGCGTGGCGGAAAAGACAACCCGCTGACGCCATTGCCCAGGTGGTTGGAGAGCAGGATGCCGTCGGCATACACCGCCGAGCGGGCGCTGTTGCCCGTGCCGGAGGCCCGGCTGGAGACAATGGCGTGGTTGTAGTCGCCCAGGTAGCGCTTGCGCACCAGCAGGCTGGGCAGGTACTTGAGTGCGTCTTCGCTGTCGCTGGCGTTGACCTGCTCTTCGAGCTGCCGGGCGGTGATGCCCGCCATGGTGGCCGGAATCTGGGTGGGCAAGGACGTCGGGTTGCTGGCGGTGACCGTGATAACACCGCCGTCGTTCTGAGGCCCTGCGAACACGCCAGGGCTGGCGGCCAGAACCAGGCCAATGGGCCGTACCCGGGCAAAGACCCGGGCCACAAGATGCTTGCGCATGAAAAATCCTGAAATGAATGCGAACGGCGCGCGCATGCCGTGACGGCACAGCATTGGCGCAGGCGGCGGGATTCAGTTCAGGGCTGGGGGGCCGCGTGGCGGCAGCGGGGCGCCGGTGAGGCCTGCAATGTGCGCGGCTGCAATGGTACGCAGCACGTGGGCCAGCGCATGGGTGGGTTCAAAGGCTCGGGTCTCGGGCGCGGGCGGCGTGATCACCGGAGCGCACAGAGGGCAGTCCATGCTGCCCATGGGCTGGGCGGTGTTGCCTTCATCACCCTCCATGACCATCTTCATGCCCCCCATGGCGCTGCACACCATCTGACCCGCAACTGGCTTGACCAGGGGGGAGGCCACAGCGATGCCGATGAACAGGGCAAACCACACCAGCACAAGGCGGGTGAGCCAACGGGCGTGGCGCAGGGTTTGCAGGGTGGACATGCAGCGATTATCCCGCAAGCTCGGGCGCGTCAAGTCGGTGACCTGCAAGCGCAGTCGCTGGCGATAAGCTGGCTGCCCCATTGACAGGAGACACACCATGCTCACCCTTTGCGGTTTCGCGGCCAGCAACTACTACAACAAGGTCAAGTTCGCCCTGCTCGAAAAAGGCGTGCCTTTTCAGGAGGAGCTGGCCTGGGTCGGGCAGACGGATGCCGACTGCACGCCGCTGGGCAAGGTGCCTTACATCAAGACCGCGCAAGGGCCGCTGTGTGAATCGGCTGTGATCATGGAGTACATCGAACAGCAGCACCCGGAAAATCCACTGCTGCCCGCAGACCCGTTTGCGGCTGCCAAGGTGCGCGAGCTGGTCACTTTTCTGGAGTTGCACCTGGAACTCGTGGCGCGCAATCTGTATCCCGAGGCCTTCTTTGGCGGCAAGGTCAGCGACAGTGCCAAGGAAAAGACCGCCGCCCAGCTTGACAAGAACGTGGCCGCCTTCGCCCAGCTGGCCAAGTTCAGCCCCTTTGTGGCGGGGGACACGCTGACGCTGGCCGATTGCGCGGCTGTGGTGCACCTGCCGCTGGTGTCGGGTGCCACCAAGATCGTTTATGGCCGCGATTTCCTGGCCGATCTGCCGGTACGTGACTACCTCAAGCGCATGGGTGAGCGCCCCGCGCTGACGCAGGTCAACGCCGACCGCAAAGCCAACACCGAACTGATGCTTTCGCGCCTCAAGTCCAAGGGTTGAGCCCCGCCTGGGTCCTCGCAAGGGTTTGACTGAAGTCAATAAGGGCGGTGTCCAACGCTTCTAACATGAAGCCATGAACACACCCCAAGCCCCATTCAAAGACCGGTTGCTGCAACAACGCCAGCAGCTTTTGCAACGCATTGCCGCGCAGCGTGGCGGTCAGGTGTCGCGTGCCGACATGGCTGCCGAACATGACTTGCGCGCCATGGAGTCGCATGCCCGCACCATCACCGAGATGAGCGAAGAGTTTGCGATGAACGAGCACGAGACGGCTGAGCTGGCCGCCATCGATGCTGCGCTGGAGCGCATCGCGCAAGGCTTGTATGGCCAGTGCATGGATTGTGGCGTTTCGATTCCCGAGGCACGACTGAACGCCTATCCGACGGCCATGCGCTGTGTCAGCTGTCAGGATGCTGCCGAAAAAGCCCACTGAACCCCAAGGAGAAACTGCATGAGCACATTCCACGCTGTTGTCTGGATGGACCACAACGAAGCCCACGTCCTGATGTTCGATCGTGAGCATGTTGAAAGCCAGCGCATCAAATCTCGCAGCCACCACAAGCACCAGGGCAAGGCTGGCGATGTGGAGGCCTTCTTTGGCGATGTCGCCAAGGCACTGACCGGCACCAGCGAAGTTCTGCTGACCGGTCCCGGCGCTGCCCGCGATGAGTTTCGCGCTTGGTGCGCTAGCCACTCGAAGCCCAGCGCTGATGTGATTGTGGACAGCATCCCCAACGACCACCCGAGCGACAAGCAGCTGGTGGCACTGGCCAGGGCCTACTTCAGGAAATTCGACGCCATGGCGGCCGATCCGACCCAGGCTTGACCTTGGTGAGTGGTCTTTGGCTGCTCGGGCCTTTGGTTGACAGGCTGCTATGCTAGACGGCATGCGCAGCCTGTTTCACTTCGCTTTCAACGTTACCGACCTAGACGAAGCCCGCCGCTTCTACGGTGGTGTGCTCGGCTGCCGCGAAGGCCGTTCCGCCGACACCTGGGTGGACTTTGATTTTTACTGCCACCAGATTTCGCTGCACCTGGGCAAGCCACTCCGGACCGCGCCCACCGGGCATGTGGGCGATCACCTGGTGCCCATGCCCCACTTCGGTTTGATCCTGCAGCGCGCCGACTGGCAAGCCATGGCCGACCGGCTGCAGGCGGCCGGTGTGCAATTCGTGATCGAACCACAGCTTCGCTTTGCGGGGCAAAGCGGCGAGCAGTGGACCATGTTCTTTCTGGACCCTTTCGGTAATCCGATCGAAGTCAAGGGTTTTGAATCGCTGGAAACGGTGTACGCCAGCTGAGGCGGGGTTTCAGGCGGGGTTTTCCAGACTGACGATCTGCTGATCAATCGCCCCGAACAGGCTCTGTCCGTCCTTGCCCTTCATCTCGATGCGGATGGTGTCGCCGAACTTCATGAATTCGGTCGAGGGCTTGCCGTCCAGAATGGTTTCGATGGCGCGCTTTTCGGCGATGCAGCTGTAGCCCTTGGGCCATTCCTTCTTGCCGTTTTCTTCTACGCCGCGGTTGCTCACGGTGCCGCTGCCCACGATGGAGCCGGCGCGCACATGGCGCGTCTTGCAGATGTGGGCGATCAGCTGGCCGAAGTGGAAGGTCATGTCGGGGCCGGCGTCGCACATGCCGACCTTGCGGCCGTTCCAGGTGGACTGCAGCGTCAGGTGCACGCGCCCACCCTGCCAGGCATCGCCCAGCTCGTCGGGCGTGATGGCCACCGGGCTGAAGGCGGTGGCGGGCTTGCTCTGGAGGAAACCAAAGCCCTTGGCCAGTTCGTCGGGGATCAGGTTGCGCAGGCTCACGTCATTGGCCAGCATGAGCAGACGTACGCCTTCGAGCGCCTCGTCGGGCGTGGCGCGCATGGGCACATCGCCGGTCACCACGGCAATCTCGGCCTCGAAGTCGATGCCGTACGCTTCGTCGGCACAGACCACCGGGTCGCAGGGGCCGATGAAGTCGTCGCTCCCGCCCTGGTACATCAGCGGGTCGGTGTAGAAGGTCTTGGGCACTTCCGAGTTGCGCGCGGCGCGCACCAGCTCGACGTGGTTGATGTAGGCCGAGCCATCGGCCCACTGGTAGGCGCGCGGCAGCGGGGCCATGCACATCTTGGGGTCAAAAGGGAAGGCGTGGCGTGCCTTGCCGGTGTTGAGCGTGAGGTACAGGTCTTCGAGTTGCGGCGCGATGAAATTCCAGTCGTCGAGCAACTGTTGCATTTTGCTGGCGATGCCGGTCGCATAATGGGCGGTGCTCAGGTCGCGGGACACCACCACCAGCTGGCCGTCGCGGGAACCGTCTTTGTAGGTCGCAAGTTTCATGGTCTTTCCAGTCCCCTGTGTGGCGCCCGGCGCGCCCGTGCTGGCCGAGCAAATTACGAATTGGTAAACTCGTTTAACTAAACGAAACGACATTTTAGACCAGTATGGCAGCTCAACCAATGACCTCCAGAGAAGACACGGGTGGCGACAAGGAACGCGCCGGCATCCAGTCGGTGGAGGTGGGTTTTGCCCTGCTGGACGTGCTGGCGCAGGCCTCCGGGCCGCTGATGCTGCGCGATCTGGCCGCGCAGGCCGACATGAGTGCAGCCAAGGCGCACCGCTATCTGGTGAGTTTTCAGCGCCTCGGTCTGGTGGCGCAGGATGCCACCACCACCCGCTACGAACTCGGGCCGACCACCCTGCGGCTGGGGCTGGCCACGCTGTCGCGGATGGACGCTGTCAAGATGGCGCGCGAGCGTCTGCCCGCGCTGGGCGAGCAGACGGGCCAAACGCTGGCGCTGGCGGTATGGGGCAACCACGGTCCGACGCTGGTGCACTGGCTCGAGTCGCCGCTGGCGGTGCCGGTGAACCTGCGTCTGGGCGATGTGATGCCCATGCTGTCGTCGGCCACGGGGCGCTGCTTTGCGGCTTTTCTGGGGCACGGCGTGGGCTCAGACCAGGCCCGCGCGCGGATCGAACACGAGATGGCGCTGGCGCGTGAGACGGGCCGCAAGGACGTGCCCACCAACGCCCGCGAACTCGACGCCATGGTGCGTGAGACGCGTGAGCAGGGCCTGGGCCGCGTGAAGAACGTGCTGCTGCCCGGCATTGCCGGCTTTTGCGCGCCCGTGTTCGACGCCGATGGCCATCTGGCTCTGGGCGTAGTGTCGCTGGGCTCGTCCGCCTCGTTCAATGTGGACTGGGACGGACCTTTGGCCAAGGCCATGCGCGGCATGGCGCGTCAGCTTTCGGCCGATCTGGGCTGGTCGGGCGGCTGAGCCATGGCCTTGCTCGCGTGGCCCAAGGCCGGCCCTTCGTGCCGCGTTCTGGGTGCGTTGGTGGTGGGGGTGCTGTTGGTGCACGCGCTCCTTTTGCTGGCCGCGGCTGCGCCGCTGGAGGTGCGTTTGCCGACAGCGCAGCAGCCCAGCCCTGTGCTGGTGCGCGTGGTGTCGCCGGCGCCCTCTGTTGCGGACCGGCCTGCGCCACGCCCGCCGGTCCGCCCGGCAGCCGTGTCCACACAGGCCTTGCCGACCCACGAAGCACCGCAGGCCGTGGCGTCAGAGCCTTTGCCGCCCGAGCTGCCGGTGGCGCAGGCGGTGGAGCCTGTGCCTGCCACGCCCGCCTTGCCTGCTGTTGCGCCGGCAGCGGAGCCCCTGGCTGCAGCAGTGCCCGGTGCACCCTGGCCGCTGGTCTCATTGGGAGCCTTGCCGGCATCGCGTGTGCTCCATTACCAGCTCACCGGCATGGACAAGGGGCTGACTTACCATGCCAGTGGCGAGTTGCGCTGGCAGCACAACGACACGGCCTACGAGTTGACGCTGTCGGTTCGGGCCTTCCTGGTCGGGCGCAGGCAGTGGCGCAGCGTCGGTCAGATCGATGCGACGGGCCTGGCGCCACGGCGTTTTTCAGACAGCTGGCGCAACGAGCGCGCGGCGCACTTTGACCGCGAGCAACAGCGCGTGGTGTTCAGCAGCAACAGCACCCCGGCCACTTTGCTGCCCGGTGCCCAGGACCAGGTGAGTCTGTATGTGCAGCTGGCAGCCGCCATGGCGGGTGAGCCCGAGCGCTTTGTGCAGGGCACACGGCTGCAGGTGCAAACCGTCACCGTGCGCGATGCCTTGCCCTGGTCGCTGGTGCTGGAGGGCGCAGAGCCTTTGCAGGTGGATGGCCAGAGCCTGCAGGTCTTGAAATGGGTGTGCCAGCCGCGCAACCAGTACGAGGCCCGGGTCGAGTTCTGGGTGTCGCAACAGCAGGCCTGGCTGCCGGTGCGCATCCGCATCACGCAGGCCAGTGGCAGCTACATCGACCTGTTGTGGAAAGGGGCCGAGCCCCTGCCGCCCTTGCCGGTGAGTGCCGATGCAACAGGACGCAACGCGGGTTCTTGAAAACGGGCATACTGGGAGCACATGGTGTCACTGTGGAGAGGAAATGAAACCATGAACCTGCTATACGAATCTGAAACTTTTGCCGTCATGCATCTGCTGGCCAGCGACGCAGGGACGGACGCTGAAAAGCCCTTGCGGCCTGTACTGGAGCGCCACGGTTTTGAAATCGTGGACAAGCGCTCAGGCAAAGAGGTTTACCTGGATGGCTCCTGGGCCGAGCTGTTCCAGCAACAGCTGCAGGCCTGGCAGCAGCACAGCCCCACCCAGGAAGAGGTGGAGGACACACTGGAAGGCTACACCGGCCTGGCCCAGCAGCCTGTGGTCGTGCACTGAAGCGCGGCTTTGCCAGCCTCACCAGGGCACCGACCTGTTTTCAGGTCAGGTGCCCTTTTCTTTCCAGCCAGCCAAACAGCGGCGCCACCAAAATCAGCACCGCCACCAGACGACAGACCTGAAATGCGGTGACCACCGGTACCCCCAGTTGCAGCACCTTGGCCGTGATGGCCATTTCGGCGATGCCACCCGGTGAAGTCCCCAGAATCAGTGTCGCCGGGTGCAGCCCCACCAGCCGGGCCATGAGCCAGCCGAACAGCGCGGAAATGGCCAGCATGCTGGCCGTGCCTAAAGCGACCGAGGCCAGCCAGCGCGGTGCCGTGTGCAGGAATTCCTTTTGAAAACGCACCCCCAGGCTCACGCCGATGAGCAACTGGGCGGCATTGCTCAGTGCTGTCGGGATTGCTGACCAGAAGGCGCCGGTCAGGCTCAGCAGCATGGTGGCAGTCAGGGCGCCCATGAACCAGGGGTTGGCCCGGCGCAACCGGACCATGAGCAAGGCACCGGCCAGGGTGATGCCCGCCAGCCACAGCAGGCCCGGCCATTCGGCAGGGCGGCTTGCGCTACGCAAGCCCGGGTCCACTTGCAGTCCCCAGTGGCTTTGGGCCCATTGCATGGCGAAAGGCACGGATATGACCACCATCACCAGACGCAGGCTGTGGGCGGCGGCGACCAGATCGGTGCGGGCGCCGATGCGCTCGGCCAGCAGCGTCATTTCCGAAGCGCCCCCGATGGCGCCCGCGAAGTAGCTGGTGGCGCGCAGCCGATGCGCACCCAGGTGGCCGAGGTCGGCCTGGTGGCGCCGATGCAACCACATGCCGAAACCCCAGCCCATGACCAGGGCCCAGACGATGCCCAGCGCGATCGCCCACCACAGCTTGAGCACGAGTTCGCCCACCTGCGGCGTGAAATACAGCCCCAGCGCAGCGCCGATGATCCACTGGCCCAGGTTGCGCAAACGGCCCGAGCTGCGGGTGGGCAGGCCTGCCATCGAGGCAAAAGCGGTGAACAGCAGCGGCCCCAGCATCCATGGAATGGGGGTGTTCAGCCACAGGCAGGTTTCGGCGGCCAGCAGGGCGCCCAGCAGGGTCAGGCCGGTGCGCAGCAGTGAGGACAGATTCATGCGGACAAAAATTCGCCCGGGTCATGCCCGGGCGATGCAGGTGGCGGTGTGCTTCAGGCGTGGCGGCGAATGCTGTCGGCCAGGGTCTGCACCATCTGGTCGATCTGCGCGTTGTCCACAATGTAGGGCGGGCAAATCACGAGGTTGTCGCCGGCCGCGCGCAGCCACACGCCGCGGTGAAAGCAGTCAAGCATGATGTCGTAGGCGCGCTTGCCCGGCCCGGCAGCGGCCGGTGCCAGTTCCACCGCACCGGCCAGGCCCAGGGTGCGGATGCTAACCACATTGGGCAGCCCTTTGAGCGCGCTGTGCATGGCGTCACCCAGCACACGGCCCTGGCTGCCGGCTCGGGCAAACAGGTCTTCGTCTTTCATGAGCTGCAGCGTGGCTACCGCCGCAGCGCAGGCCACAGGGTGGCCCGAGTAGGTGTAGCCGTGGAAGAACTCGATGGCGTGCTCGGGGCCTGCTGCGTTCATCATGGTGTCGTAGATGAAGTCGCGGCAGACCACGCCGCCCAAGGGGATCACGCCGTTGGTGACCGCCTTGGCGAAGTTCAGCATGTCGGGCACCACGCCATAAAAGTCGGCACCGAAGTTCACGCCCAGTCGTCCGAAGCCGGTGATGACCTCGTCAAAAATCAGCAGGATGCCGTGCTTGTCGCAGATCTCGCGCAGCCGCTTGAGGTAGCCCTTGGGCGGGATGTACCAGCCCGCACTGCCGGCCACCGGCTCGACGATGATGGCGGCCACGTTGCTCGGGTCGTGCAGGGCCAGGATGCGGGTTTCCAGTTCGACCAGCGGGTCCTCGGTCCACACCGGTTCTTCGTGGTGGATATAGGCGTGGTTCACCGGGTCGTGGATGAAGCGCATGTGGTCCACGCGCGGCAGCAGCTGAGCGCCGTAGACCTTGCGATTGGCCGGCAGGCCGCCCACGCTCATGCCGCCGAAGTTGACGCCGTGGTAACCCTTCTCGCGGCCGATGAAGACGTGGCGGTGGCCCTCGCCGCGGGCGCGGTGGTAGGCCAGTGCGACCTTGAGCGCGGTGTCGGCGGCCTCAGACCCGGAGTTGCAGAACAGCACCTTGTTGAGGTCGCCCGGAGCCATCTCGGCGATCATCTGCGCGGCCTTGAAGGCCTGGTCGTTGCTGGCCTGGAACGCGGTGGCGTAGTCTAGCGTGTCCAGCTGTTTCTTGATGGCTTCGTTGATCGGCTTGCGGTTGTGGCCTGCGCCCACGCACCAGAGGCTGGAGATGCCGTCGATGACCTTGCGGCCGTCGTGCGTGGTGAAGTGCATGCCGTCGGCGGCCACAAACACGCGCGGGTCTTTCTTGAAGTGCCGGTTGGGTGTGAAGGGCAACCACTGGTTGTCCATCGGCAGGTCATGCAAATTCATGGCGAAATCCTCTGGCGGTGACGGTGAGCAGCCAGTTTAAGCGCGGCAGGGCAGCGCTGCCGGTTTCCTCGGTGACAAAAAAAGGCCGCCCGGTGGGCGACCTTGGCGAGGGTGCGTCGCAGGATCAGTCGGCGTATTTGCCGGCGGCATCCACGGCCACCTTGATCTTCTGCATTTCGGCGGCCACGAACTTCTTGTGCTCTTCCGGCTCGACGCGCTTGTCATTGACGATCAGGGCGCCCAAGCCTTCCTGCTTCTTGATGAACTCGGGGTCTTTCAGCGCTTTCTTCAGACCGTCGTTGAGGGTCTTGAGGACATCCGCGGGCGTGCCTTTCGGTGCGTATAGGCCGTGCCAGATGGTCAGGTTGAAGCCCTTCAGGCCCATCTCCTGCAAAGACGGGTAATGCTTGAGCACGGGGTGATTGTTCAGTGGTTTGGCGGTGGTGACCGCGAACGCCTTGACACGACCAGACTCGATCTGGCTGGTGGTATTGGTGGTCTGGTCGCACATCACATCCACCTGGCCCCCCATGATCGCGGTCATGGCGGGCGCAGTGCCGCCGAACGGGATTGTGGTCATGGCGTCTTTGGTCTGCAGGGTCGATTGCCACAGCAGGCCGCAAATGTGAGAGGCAGAGCCCAGGCCGGCGTGCGCAATGTTGAGCTTGCCGGCGTTGGCGCGAATGTAGTTTTCAAAGTCGCGGTAAGTGTTGGCCTGCAGCTGCGGCTTGCCAATCAGGGTCATCGGGACTTCGTTGATCATGCCCAGGTATTCGAAATCTTCCAGTGGCTTGTAGTTCAGCTTGCGGTAGAGCGCCGGGGTTGCCGCCATGCCGATGTGCCAGACCATCAGGGTGTGGCCGTCTGGAGCGGCTTTGGCGACTTTGGTGGCGGCGATCGTGCCGCCTGCGCCGGCGGTGTTTTCGACGACAAAATTACCCCCAGGCACGTGTTTGCGCATGGCTTCGGCCAGGTCGCGGGCCACGCGGTCGGTGGGGCCGCCTGCAGCAAAAGGCACCACAAAGGTCACCGGCTTGGAGCCCGGGAAACTCTGGGCTTGTGCACCCGTGGTCGTAGCCAGGGCCAAAGCGGTCAGGGCGATCCAATTCTTCATCTGCACACTCCAATAAATATGACAAAAAGCAGTTTAAAACGCTTTGCCGATTTTGGAATGGCGGGAAGTACTTAGCGGATTGCCCTGATAAAGCCCCGGGCCGCCGAGGGCCTTGGGCGGCCATGGCTCGCTGGCTTACTTGTAGCTGCGCGCGTCTTCGATTACTTTGCCATCGTTGGGCAGGCTGCCGGGGGTCAAGCACTGCACGTTGCCGCGCAGTTTGGTCACGTCGCGCACGGCGTCGGCAATCTTGAGTTGCAGGGCTTCGGACGGTGTGGCCGTTTCCACCTGCAGAGCCATCTGGTCGTTGGCCATCTCGCCCGTCACCACCAGACGGGCCTTGCTGACTTCGGGGAAGCGTTTGACGATTTCGGCGATCTGGCCCGGATGCACGAACATGCCGCGCACCTTGGTGGTCTGGTCGGCCCGGCCCATCCAGCCCTTGATGCGGGTGTGGGTACGGCCCGTGGGGCAGGTGCCTGGCAGCACGGCCGAGAGGTCGCCGGTGCCAAAGCGGATCAGCGGGTAGTCCGGGTTGAGCACCGTGACCACCACTTCGCCGACTTCGCCCTCTGCCACCGGGTCACCGGTACCGGGGCGCACGATCTCGACGATCACGCCTTCGTCCAGCACCAGGCCTTCACGGGCCGAGGTTTCATAGGCGATCAGGCCCACGTCGGCCGTGGCATAGCACTGGTAGGCGGCTACGCCCTGCTCGGTGAACCAGTCGCGCAGCGAGGGTGGGCAGGCCTCGCCCGAGACCAGTGCCTTGGTGATGGAGAGCTTCTGGCCGGCTTCTGTGGCTTTCTCGATGAGGATCTTGAGGAAGCTCGGTGTGCCCGAGTAGCCCACCGGGCGCAGGTCGGCCACGGCCGCGAGTTGCTGCTCGGTGTTGCCCACACCGCCCGGAATGACGGTGCAGCCCAGCGCGTGCGCGCCGCTTTCCATGATCCAGGCGCCGGGCGTCAGGTGGTAACTGAAGCAGTTGTGTACCAGGTCGCCGGCCTCAAAGCCTGCAGCGGCCATGGCACGGGCGGCGCGCCAGTAGTCGGTGGCGGCGCCCTCGGGTTCGTAGATCGGGCCGGGCGACTGGTAGACGCGGCGTGCGCCGCTGCTGCGAAGCAACCCCTTCCAGCCGATGGCGGAAAAACCCCCAAACGGGTCCCTGGCGCGCTGGGCCTGCTGGCGTTCCAGCAGTTCGCATTTACGCGTCACCGGCAGTTTCGTCAAGGCGGCGCGGCTGGTGACCGAGGCGGCGTCCACGCCCTGAAGGATTTCGGCAAAGGCGGCGCTGTTCTTTTGTGCGTTGGCGATCTGCACGGGCAGCGCCGCCATCAGGGCGGCTTCACGTTCCTGCGGGCTGCGGGTTTCAAGGGCGTCGTAGTGCTGGCTCATGGTGTTTGTGATCGGGTCCAGAGATGAAGTCAGCGTTCCGTGGCCCGGCTTGGCCGGGCCGGTGGAACGGCCCCCTTGAGGGGGAAGCGGCGCAGCCGCATCGGGGGAGGGCTCACGCCAGCCAGCGCTTGCGGCGCTTGTAGCTCTTGACGTCCTTGAAGCTCTTGCGCTCGCCACCGCCCACGCCCAGGTAGAACTCCTTGACGTCTTCGTTGGTGCGCAGGTATTCGGCGGCGCCGTCCATCACGACACGGCCGGATTCCATGATGTAGCCGTAGTCGGCGTACTTGAGCGCCATGTTGGTGTTCTGCTCGGCGATCAGGAAGGTGACCTTTTCCTTGCTGTTGAGGTCCTTCACGATCTCGAACACTTCTTCCACGATCTGTGGGGCCAGACCCATCGAGGGTTCGTCGAGCAGCACCATGTTGGGGTTGGACATCAGGGCGCGGCCAATGGCGCACATCTGCTGCTCGCCGCCCGAGGTGTAGGCGGCCTGCGAGGTGCGGCGCGTTTTGAGGCGCGGGAAGTAGTTGTAGACCTTCTCCAGATTGGCCGCGATCTCGCCCTTGTCGGTGCGGGTGTAGCTGCCCGTCATCAGGTTTTCTTCGATGGTCAGGTGGGCAAAGCAGTGGCGGCCTTCCATGACCTGCACCACGCCGCGGTTGACCAGGTCGGCCGGCGAGAGGTTTTCGATGCGCTCGCCACGGAACTCGATCGAGCCCTTGGTGACTTCGCCACGCTCGCCCTTGAGCAGGTTGGAGATGGCGCGCAAGGTTGTGGTTTTGCCTGCGCCATTGCCGCCCAGGATGGCGACGATGCCTTGCTCGGGCACCTGCAGTGACACGCCCTTGAGCACGAGGATCACGTGGTTGTAGATGACCTCGATGCCGTTGACGTTCAGAACGATGTTTTTCGTGTCCATGGTGAACCTTGTCTTTTGTGACCAGATGAAAAGACCCGCAAGGCCTTTTCATCTGGCGGCCCGTGAAGGCCGCGGCCCCTCCCGCCAGGCGGGAGGGGGTGTTGCGATCAGGATTGGCAGTCCTGCGGTGTACGGCGCTGGATCTTCTTCTCGGCCGCGTACTTCTCGGCGGCGGCTTTCACCATCGGCTTGAGAATGGATTCATCGGCCTGGTACCAGTCGGACGACCAGACGAACTTGCTGCCGTCCCAGGTGTGCACGCGGGTCCAGGCGGAGCCCATGTGGTCCTGGCAGCTGGTGGAAAGCGGACGCAGCACGCCCTTGAAACCCAGTGCGTCGAGCTTGGCCTGGGTCAGGTTCAGGTTCTCGTAACCCCAGCGGGCCTGCTCACCGGTCATGACCTTGCCTTTGCCGAAGCGTTCCTGAGCGGCGCGCACGCCCTCAATGCCGTACATGGCGGCTTGCAGACCGCGCATGTAGAGCACATCGCCCACTTCTTCCTTGGGGCCGGTGCCCTGATTCTTGCCGTGCAGCTTGGTCAGGATTTCCTTGACGACATCGGCGTTCTTCTCGGCGCCGTGCTGCAGCATGATGGCGTTGTAGCCTTTGGCGCTGGCACCCACGTCCTTCACGTCAGGCTCGGCACCAGCCCACCACACGCCGTACATCTTTTCGCGCGGGTAGCCGGTGGCCTGTGCTTCCTTCAATGCGGTGGAGTTCATCACACCCCAGCCCCAGTTGACCACATAGTCCGGGCGCTGCTGGCGGATCTGCAGCCAGGTGGATTTCTGCTCCACACCCGGGTGGGTGACCGGCAGCAGGGTCAGGCTGAAACCGTGCATGGCGGCACGTTCCTGCATCATCGGAATGGCTTCCTTGCCGAAGGGGCTGTCGTGGTACATCAGGGCAATTTTTTTGCCTTTGAGTTTGTCGGCGCCGCCTTCCTTCTTGACGATGTCCTGCACGATGGTGTCAGCAGCCACCCAGTAGGTACCGGCCAGCGGGAAGTTCCACTTGAAGACACCGCCGTCTTGCGACTCGCTGCGGCCCAGACCCGGGGTCAGCAGCGGGATCTTGTCGATGGGGGCTTTCTCGGTCAGGGCAAAGGTGATGCCGGTGGACAGCGGCTGGAACACGGTGGCGCCGCCGTTCTTGCCCTTCAGGCGCTCGTAGCATTCCACGCCGCGGTCGGTGGCGTAACCGGTCTCGCATTCCTCCCAGGACACCTTCACACCGTTGATGCCGCCGCGCAGGTTGGTCAACTTGAGGTAGTCGATGAAACCGTTGGCAAACGGAATGCCGTTGGGGGCGTAGGCGCCGGTGCGGTATACCAGGGCCGGGAAGAACTGTTCCTTGGCCTGGGCGCTGGCCACGGACGGCAGCAGCGCGCTGGACAGGCCTGCGACGGCCACAGTGGTGGCGAGGACGAGTTGACGAAGCTTCATGGTTTGTCTCCTTGGGATGGGTTGAAGCAGGGAAAAATCAGAGCGGAAAATCAATGGGGGAAAGGCCACAGGCGCAGCTTTTGCTTGCCGATCGACCAGAGCTTGGCCAAGCCGTGAGGCTCGACGATCAGGAACCAGACGATCAGGGCGCCGAAGATCATGTATTCGGTGTGGGACACGGTAGCCGTCGAAATGTCCACGCCCACCAGTGCGCCGAGCGCGGGCAGGAACTGGTTCAGGAAAATCGGCAACACCACAATGAAGGCTGCCCCGAAGAAGCTGCCCATGATCGAGCCCATGCCGCCGATGATTACCATGAACAGCAGCTGGAAGGACCGGTCGATCGAGAAGGCGGCCGGCTCCCAGGAGCCCAGGTGCACAAAGCCCCACAGCGCGCCGGCCACGCCGACAATGAAGGAGCTCACGGCAAAGGCGCTGAGCTTGGCGTACATCGGGCGGATGCCGATCACGGCAGCGGCCACGTCCATGTCGCGGATCGCCATCCACTCACGGCCAATCGCGCTGCGCACCAGGTTCTTGGCCAGCAGGCCAAACACCACCAGGAAAGCCAGGCAGAACCAGTACTTCTCCATCGGGGTGTCGATGGTCCAGCCCAGGACATTCAGATTGGCAACCGAGACCGAGCCGGAGGCGTTGTTGTTGGTGAACCAGCCCACCCGCAGGAAGGCCCAGTCGCAGAAGAACTGTGCCGCCAGCGTGGCCACGGCCAGGTACAGGCCTTTCACCCGCAGGCTGGGGATGCCGAAGAACATGCCCACCAGCGTGGCGAAGAAACCGCCGGCCAGCAGCGCCACGATCAGGGGCATGCCGTCGATGCGGATGTAGGTGTTGTAGGCCATGTAGGCACCCACCGCCATGAAGGCGCCCGAGCCCAGCGAGATCTGGCCGCAATAACCGACCAGGATGTTCACACCCAGTGCGGCCAGTGACAGGATCAGGAAAGGGATCAGGATGGCGCGGAACAGGTATTCGTCCACCAGAAAAGGCACGCCGATGGCCGCGAAGGCGATGATGACCAGAATGGCCCAGCGGTCCTGGGTGATCGCAAAAATCTGTTGATCCGCTTGGTAGGAGGTCTTGAATTGACCGTTTTCTCTGTAGAACATTTCGATAACTCCTTACACGCGGTCAATGATCTTTTCTCCAAACAGACCCTGTGGCCTGAAAAGGAGAAACACGAGTGCGAGCATGTAGGCAAACCAGATTTCAATGCCGCCGCCGACCAGCGGGCCCAGGTAAACCTCGGAGAGCTTTTCGCCCACACCGATGATCAGGCCGCCGATGATGGCGCCAGGCACCGAAGTCAGCCCGCCCAGAATAATCACGGGCAGTGCACGCAGGGCCACGGTGGTCAGCGAGAACTGCACGCCCAGCTTGGAGCCCCAGATGATGCCGGCCACCAGCGCGGTGATGCCGGCCACACACCAGACGATCACCCAAATGCGGTTGAGCGGAATGCCGATCGACTGCGCAGCCTGGTGGTCGTCGGCCACAGCGCGCAGGGCGCGGCCAGTGCTTGTCTTCTGGAAGAAAAGCGACAAGGAGGCAACCAGAACAGCGGCCACGACTGCGGCGATGACGTCTTCCTGGTTGACCAGCACGCCGCCCTCGAAAAATCCTTCCAGGATGAACAGCGGATCCTTGGGCATGCCGACATCGATCTTGTAGATGTCGCTGCCGAACAGGGTCTGGCCAAAGCCGTCGATGAAATAGGTGATGCCCAGGGTGGCCATCAGCAGGGTCACGCCTTCTTGGTTGACGAGGTGGCGCAGCACCAGGCGCTCGATCACCCAGGCCAGCAGGAACATAAAGACCACGGACACGGCGAACGCGAGGATGTTGGACAGCAGTTTGCTCTCCAGTCCGGTCCAGGCCGGGATCCATTCCGAGAAGCGGGCCATCGACAGCGCCGCCACCAGCACCATCGCGCCTTGCGCGAAGTTGAACACGCCAGAGGCCTTGAAGATCAGCACAAAGCCGAGCGCCACCAGCGAATACAGCATGCCGGCCATCAGGCCGCCAAACAGGGTTTCAAGAAAGAATGCCATGTTGCTTGTCCTTTGCGCGGTCAGTGCGAGGTGCCCAGGTAGGCCCGGATCACGTCTTCGTTATTGCGCACTTCATCGGGCGCGCCGTCGCCGATCTTCTTGCCGTAGTCCAGCACCACGACGCGGTCAGAGATGTCCATCACCACGCCCATGTCGTGCTCGATGAGCACGATGGTGGTGCCGAATTCGTCGTTCACGTCGAGGATGAAGCGGCACATGTCCTGCTTTTCTTCCAGGTTCATGCCGGCCATCGGCTCGTCGAGCAGCAGCACCTGCGGCTCCATGGCCAGGGCGCGGCCCAGGTCGACGCGCTTTTGCAGGCCGTAGGGCAGCTGGCCCACGGGGGTCTTGCGGAAGGCCTGGATTTCGAGGAAGTCGATGATGTGCTCGACCTTTTCGCGGTGCGCTTCCTCTTCGCGCTGGGCAGGGCCGATGCGCAAGGCCTGCATGAACAGGTTGCTTTTGATCTTGAGGTTGCGCCCCGACATGATGTTGTCAATGACGCTCATGCCCTTGAACAGCGCCAGGTTCTGGAAGGTGCGGGCAATGCCCATCTCGGCCACCTGGCGGCTGTTCATGTGGTCAAACTGCTGGCCACGGAAAGTGATCGAGCCCTCGGACGGCGTGTACACACCGTTGATGCAGTTGAGCATCGAGCTCTTGCCGGCACCGTTGGGGCCAATGATCGAGCGGATCTCGTGTTCCTTGACGTTGAACGAGATGTCGGTCAGCGCCTTGACGCCGCCAAACCGCAGGCTGATGTTCTTGACGTCGAGGATGACGTCTCCAATGACTTTGCTGCTCATGCTGCTGCCTTCACAGGGGTGAACGTCTTGGCGTCCATGATCTTGAGGGTGGCGCTCACGCTGCCGGTGCGGCCATCTTCGAACTTGACCACCGTTTCGATGAACTGCTCGGTCTTGCCACCGTACAGGCCGTCGATCAGGGGCTGGTATTTCTCGGCAATGAAGCCGCGACGCACCTTGTTTGTGCGGGTGAGCTCGCCGTCGTCGGCGTCGAGTTCCTTGTGCAGCACCAAAAAGCGGCTGACCTGGCTGCCGGCCAGCATGGCGTCTTCGGCCAGGTCGGCGTTGACTTTTTCCACGCAGTCCTTGATGAGCTCGTACACCTCAGGCTTGGCGGCCAGGTCGGTGTAGCCGGCATAGGGCAGGTTACGGCGTTCGGCCCAGTTGCCCACAGCGTCGAAGTCGATGTTGATCATCACGCACACTTTTTCACGGCCGTCGCCATAGGCCACGACTTCCTTGATGTGCGGGAAGAACTTGAGCTTGTTCTCGACGTACTTGGGCGCGAACATGGCGCCGTCGTTGGCGCCGCCCTTGATGCGGCCCACGTCCTTGACGCGGTCGATGATCTTGAGGTGGCCGTGGTTGTCCAGAAAGCCGGCGTCGCTCGTGTGGTACCAGCCGTCTGCCGTCAGCACTTCCTCGGTGGCTTTCGGATTCTTGTAGTACTCCTTGAGCAAGCCGGGCGACTTGACCAGGATCTCGCCGTTGTCGGCCAGCTTGATCTCCACGCCCTTGCAGGGCACGCCCACGGTGTCGGCGCGGGCCTCGTGGTCGGGCTGCAGGCAGACAAACACGGCGGTCTCGGTGGAGCCGTAGAGCTGCTTGATGTTGATGCCGATCGACCGGTAGAACGTGAACAGGTCCGGCCCGATGGCCTCACCGGCGGTGTAAGCCACGCGCACCCGAGAAAAGCCCAGGTTGTTGCGCAGGGGGCCATAGACCATCCAGTTGCCCAGCTGGTAGTGCAGGCGGTCCATCAGGCCGACCGACTTGCCGTCCATCAGATCCGGGCCGACGCGTCTGGCCACGTCCATGAAATGCTGGAACATGCGGCGCTTGAGGTTGCTGGCGTCTTCCATGCGGATCATGACGCTGGTGAGCATCCCCTCGAACACCCGTGGGGGCGCGAAATAGTAGGTCGGGCCGATTTCCTTGAGGTCGATGGTCACGGTGGCGCCCGACTCGGGGCAGTTGACCACATAGCCGCAGACCAGCCACTGGGCGTAACTGAAGATGTTTTGTCCCACCCAGGCCGGCGGCAGGTAGGCGAGCACCTCTTCTGCGCTGGTCAGCTTGTCAAATTCGGCGCCGGCATCGGCACGGTCGATCAGCGAACCGTGGGTGTGCACCACGCCCTTGGGGTTGCCCGTGGTGCCCGAAGTGAAGAACATCGCGGCCACGTCCGCAGGCACGGCCTTTTCGGCCTCGCTGTGGAAGAACTGCGGGTGCTGTTGGGCAAAGACGCTGCCTGCGGCGACCAGCTCGTCGAGCGAGCCCAGTCCGTCTTCGGTGTAGTTGCGCAGGCCGCGCGGGTCGTCGAAGAAGATGTGCTGCAGCTGCGGGCTTTGCTCGCGCACTTCCAGCATCTTGTCGACCTGTTCCTGGTCTTCAACGACGGCAAAGCGCACTTCGGCGTTGTTGATCGGGAACACGCATTCGGCGGCGGCGGCATCCTGGTACAGCGGGATCGGGATCGCGCCCAGCGATTGCGCCGCCAGCATGGTGGCGTACAGGCGCGGGCGGTTGGCCCCGACCACGATCAGGTGTTCGCCGCGGCGCAGGCCGGCCTGGTGCAGACCGCAGGCGACCTGTTCGACCAGTTGGGCCAGATCGGCCCAGGAAGTGGTCTGCCAGATGCCGTATTCCTTCTCGCGCAGGGCGGGCGCCGCGGGGCGTTGTTTGGCGTGCTGCAGCAGCAGTCGGGGGAAGGTCGTTGTTGTCACTTGCGAAGTCTCCAAAATGACATGCCGAAAGCAGGCGTTTCTCGAAATTGGTGCGATCCTAGGGCGGGGTTTGACGCCAAGTTGTCGTTGTAACGACAATTCAGGGAAGACCCTTAGCACATCTGACCTCTGGCTGACAAACCCATGACCCTGTCTTCTTCTCCCGTTTTCCAGCGTCGGCGGCCGGTGATGCACGATGAACTGGCGCAGATTCCCTGGCTGCAACTGCTCAGCGAGGAAGAGCGTGCCGAGGTGGCGCCGCGCATCGTAGTGTCCGATCCGCAACCGGGCGATTACGTCTGCCGCATCGGCCGTCCGGTGACCTACTGGTTTGGCGTGATTTCGGGTCTGCTCAAGATGAGCAGCGACAACGAAAGCGGCCAGACCATGACTTTTACCGGCGTGCCCCCCGGTGGCTGGTTTGGCGAGGGCACGGTGCTCAAACGCGAGAGCTACCGCTACAACATCCAGCCCCTGCGCCCGAGCCTGGTGGCGGGCCTGCCCGTGGACACTTTCCACTGGCTGATCGACCATTCGCTGGGCTTCAACCGCTTCATCATGAACCAGCTCAACGAGCGGCTGGGGCAGTTCATTGCGGCGCGCGAAATTGACCGCCTGACCAATCCCGAGATCAAGGTGGCGCGGCACCTGGCAGCGCTGTTCAACCCGGTGCTGTTTCCGGGGGTGGGCGAGGTGTTGCGCATCACCCAGCAGGAACTGGCGTATCTGGCGGGTCTCTCGCGCCAGCGGGTCAACGAGGCTTTGCGCCGGCTGGAGGCGCAGCAGCTCATCCGCATCGAGTACGGCGGCCTGCGCATTCTGGACATGGAGGGACTTCGGCGCTCCCTCTTCGAGCAAAGCGGCGACAATCGCTGAACTTTTCGTCCGGTTTCCCGCATGTCCACGACCCCCCCGCCCAAACCCTTGTCGATTCGCCGCGTTTCCCGCGAGGAGGCCTTGTCCGCTCCGGGGGCAGCGCCCGCCACATCGCGCCTGAACAAGCGCATGGCCGAGCTGGGTTTGTGCTCGCGCCGCGAGGCCGACGCCTGGATCGAGCAAGGCTGGGTGAGGGTCAACGGCCAGGTGGCCGGCATGGGCATGCAGGTCAAACCGTCGGACCGCATCACGGTGGAAAAGGCTGCCGAGGCGCAACAGCAGCAACAGGTCACCATCCTGCTGCACAAGCCCATGGGCTATGTGAGCGGCCAGGCCGAAGACGGGCATCAGCCTGCCGTGACCCTGGTGCAGGCCCGCAACCATTGGCAGGGCGACACTTCGCGCATCCGCTTCAGCCCGGCGCAACTGCGTGGGCTGGCGCCGGCCGGGCGCCTGGACATCGACTCCACCGGCCTGCTGGTGCTCACGCAAGACGGCCGCGTGGCCCGCCAGCTGATCGGCGAAGACTCGGAGATGGAAAAGGAGTACCTGGTGCGCGTGGCCTACACCGGCCACCAAAACGCTGCCGCGGCTACGGCTGCCTCGGCCACCTATGGCGGCAAGACCACGCAGCTGAGCGCCATTGGTGACCACGACCGCGTCAGCACCAATGTGCAGGCGGTGTTTCCGGCCGCGCAACTCGAGCGCCTGCGCCACGGCCTGAGCCTGGATGGCAAGCCCCTCAAACCGGCCAAGGTGGAATGGCAAAACCCCGAACAGCTGCGCTTTGTGCTGACCGAGGGCAAAAAGCGCCAGATCCGCCGCATGTGCGAACAGGTCGGTCTGAAAGTGGTCGGGCTCAAGCGCATCCGCATGGGCCGCGTAACGCTGGGGCAGTTGCCGGCGGGCCAGTGGCGGTATCTGGCACCGCACGAACGCTTTTGACCTCTTGAAACATCGGTTCTCGCCCCTACCTGAAGGGCGTTTTGGTTTTCTGTTTTTTCCGTTCCAACCCCATGAGCAAACAAACCCATGCCTTTCAGGCCGAAGTGGCGCAACTTCTGCATCTGGTCACCCACTCGCTGTATTCCAACAAAGAGATCTTTCTGCGCGAGTTGATCTCCAATGCGTCTGACGCCTGCGACAAGCTGCGCTTTGAGGCGCTGAACAATGCCGCCCTGTACGAAGACGCGCCCGAGCTGCAGGTGCGCCTGGCCTACGACAAGGACGCCAAAACGCTGACCATCACCGACAACGGCATCGGCATGAGCGCGCAGGAAGCGATCGACCACCTGGGCACGATCGCCAAGAGCGGCACCAAGGACTTCATGAGCAAGCTGAGCGGCGACCAGAAGGCCGACGCGCAGCTGATCGGCCAGTTCGGCGTGGGCTTCTATTCGGGCTTCATCGTCGCCGACAAGATCACCGTCGAGTCCCGCCGCGCCGGCCTCAAGGCCGAAGAAGGCGTGCGCTGGATCAGCGGTGGCACGGGCGACTTCGAGGTCGAGACCATCACCCGCGCCGAGCGTGGCACCAGCGTCATCCTGCACCTGCGCGACGAAGCGCTGGAGTACGCCAACACCTGGAAGCTCAAGGAAATCGTCGGCAAATATTCTGACCACATCAGCCTGCCCATCTTGATGGAAAAGGAAGAGTGGCAAGACGGCGAGTTGATCGACCCGAACGATGAAAAAGCGGGCCGCAAACCCGGCGGCATGGTCAA
>JACCDU010750231.1_pt1 | contig 31719 bp, 29 predicted proteins | sample 7446081 | NCBI WGS metagenome assembly JACCDU01 (sample SAMN15323447, study PRJNA562643) | freshwater metagenome | isolation source: river surface water | place: USA:Blue River Watershed | collected 2017-08-17
AACTTCATGGTCAATACTTCGCCGCTGGCCGGCCGCGAAGGCAAATTCGTCACCAGCCGCCAGCTGCGTGATCGCCTTGACCGCGAACTGAAATCCAACGTTGCGCTGCGCGTGGCGCCGACCGACGATGACACCACGTTTGAAGTGTCGGGCCGCGGCGAACTGCACCTGACCATCCTGCTGGAAAACATGCGTCGCGAAGGCTACGAGCTGGCCGTGTCGCGTCCGCGCGTGGTGTTCAAGATGATCGATGGCGTGCGCCACGAGCCCTTCGAGAACCTGACCGTCGATGTCGAGGAAGCGCATCAGGGCGGCGTGATGGAAGAACTCGGCCGCCGTCGCGGCGACCTGCAGGACATGCAGCCGGACGGCAAGGGCCGCGTGCGCCTCGAGTACCGCATTCCGGCGCGTGGCCTGATCGGCTTCCAGGGCGAATTCATGACCCTGACCCGTGGCACCGGCCTGATGAGCCATGTGTTCGATGCGTATGGCCCGGTGGATCCGAACAAAGGCGAACTGGCTGGCCGTCGCAATGGCGTGCTGATCTCGCAGGATGATGGCGCGGCCGTTGCCTATGCGCTGTGGAAGCTGCAGGATCGCGGCCGTATGTTCGTCAGCCACAATGATCCGGTGTACGAAGGCATGATCATCGGCATCCACTCGCGCGACAACGACCTGGTCGTGAACCCGATCAAGGGCAAGCAGCTGACCAACGTGCGCGCGTCCGGTACCGATGAAGCGGTGCGTCTGGTGCCGCCGATCGAGCTGACGCTGGAGTACGCGGTCGAATTCATCGAGGATGATGAACTGGTCGAGATCACGCCGAAGAGCATCCGCCTGCGCAAGCGCTTCCTGAAGGAGCACGAGCGCAAGCGGGCATCGCGCGAAGCCGCCTGATCGCTGCAGGCATCGGCATCCATGCAAAGGGCGCCTGCGGGCGCCTTTTGCATTGCCCGCCCACGTTGCCCGCCTGCGTACGCATAACCCGTTAGAATCTTCCGGCACGCTCCATTTTCGCTGTCACGACCATGTCAGAGTCATCGAATCCGTCCGCGCATCCGTCCTCACATCAGCCCGCGATTCAGTCCGCGCTTAGGTCCGGTCTTCCTCCGCGTCGCTTGTCGGTGGCGCCGATGATGGACTGGACGGATCGTCATTGCCGCTATTTTCATCGGCAGATCACCCGCCATACCTGGTTGTACACGGAGATGGTGACGACCGGCGCCATCATTCATGGTGATCAGCCGCGCCACCTGGACTTCAATGACGCCGAACATCCGGTCGCGTTGCAGCTGGGCGGCAGCGAGCCGGAGGAGCTCGCGAAGAGCGCAAGGATAGGCGAGCGCTGGGGCTATGACGAGATCAACCTGAACTGCGGCTGCCCGTCCGAGCGCGTGCAGCGCGGTGCGTTCGGCGCCTGCCTGATGGCCGAGCCGCAGCTGGTGGCGGATTGCGTGAAGGCGATGCGTGATGCGGTCAGCATTGATGTCACCGTCAAGCACCGGATCGGCATCGACGATGTGGCGTCCTATGATTTCGTACGCGACTTCGTCGGTACGGTGGCCGATGCCGGTTGTGCCACCTTCATCGTCCATGCACGCAATGCGATCCTGAAGGGCTTGTCGCCGAAAGAGAACCGCGAGATACCGCCGCTGAAGTATGACTATGCGTACCAGCTGAAGCGCGACTTCCCGGGACTCGAGATCATCATCAACGGGGGTATCAAGACCCCGGACCAGATCGATGAACACCTGCGCCATCTGGATGGCGTGATGATCGGCCGCGAGGCGTATCACAACCCGTGGATGATGGCGGAATTCGATCGCCGCTATTACAGCGAGTATGGCAGCGAGGGCAGCGCGCCACGGGATCGAGTGCAAGTGATTGTCGCGATGCTGCCGTATATTCGTGCGCAGCTTGCCAGTGGCGGACCGCGCCTGAACACCATCACGCGTCACATGCTGGGCCTGATGGCTGGCCTGCCCGGGGCGCGGGCTTTCCGCCAGGTTTTGTCGGATGCGAAGCAACTCGCGGCCGGCGATGCCGATCTGTTGCTGCGCGCTGCCGAGCGAGTCCTGCCCAGGGCCGCCTGACGAAGCATTCCGTATCCCCACCTCCTGATCCGTCGTCGGATGCGATCAACCCTCACCTTTTCCTGAGCGCCAGTGGCATGAAAACTGCTGCCCCTGAGTGTCGTGCAAACGCAATCGCAGGAGAAGGTGATGGCCGAATCTTCATTTCCGCAACAGCAACAAGCCCATCAGCCCGGTAGTGCGCAGGCGATGCAGCCACCGCCGGCCATCGAGGGCAAGGATTACCGGCCTGCAGGCAAGCTGATGGACAAGGTCGCGCTACTCACCGGTGCCGACAGTGGCATCGGGGCTGCCGCAGCGATTGCGTTTGCGAAAGAGGGCGCGACTGTCGTCATCACTTATCTTAAAGAGCATGCGGATGCGGTACAGGTCAGGAACCTGGTCGAGCAACAAGGTGTGGATTGCCTGACCATCGCCGGCGATATCGGCGATGAAAGTTTTTGTACCCGGCTGGTCAATGACACGGTCAGCCGTTTCGGCAAGCTCGATATCGTGGTCAACAATGCGGCCGAACAGCATTCGGCATCATCCATCGAAGACATCCCGCCCGGCCAGTTCGAACAGACTTTTCGTACCAACCTGTTTGCGATGTTTTACCTGACCCGCGCGGCGATGCTGCACCTGACAGCGGGCGCACGCATCATCAACACCACATCGGTCACGGCCTATCGTGGCAGCAGTCATTTGCTCGACTACTCATCGACCAAGGGTGCCATCGTCAGTTTCACGCGCTCGCTGTCACAGCAGCTGGCGCCACGCGGCATCCTCGTCAATGCAGTCGCACCGGGGCCGGTATGGACACCGCTGATTCCGTCCAGCACACCGGGTGGCCATGTCGAGCAGTTCGGTACGCATGTGCCGCTGGGGCGCGCCGCGCAACCGGAAGAGATCGCGCCTTGCTATGTGTTCCTTGCCAGCGAAGACAGTCGCTACATGACCGGGCAGGTACTGCACCCGAACGGTGGCGAGATCATCAACGGCTGAACGCATCAACAGCGGAATGGATCGACCGCTGAATGCATCATCACCTGATTGCATCAGCGCCTGATTGCATCACCGGGCGGTCCATGCCCGTCTCTGTTCCGATCAGAACCCCGGGCTGCTTCCGGCATGCTGGTAAGCCTTCAGCCGGTTATACAGGGTCTTGAGGCTGATCCCCAGCGTGTCGGCAGCCAGCTTCTTGTTGCCGCTGAAGTGACGCAGCGTCGCAAGGATGATCTCGCGCTGGACATCGGCCAGTGCCATGCCGACCGGGAAGCTCAACACGCCTTCGCGTGCCGTGGCGCGCGCCGGTGCTGACGGCGCGGCATCCATGTCCACCGTGCCGGATGCCATGATGTAAGCACGATGCACGCGGTTCTTCAGTTCGCGCACATTGCCCGGCCACGGATGGCCGCGCAAGTGCTCCAGCGCCTGCCGCGAAAAGCGTTTGTCCGTATGCGCATCTTCGTTCAGCTGATCGAGGAACAGTTGCGCCAGCCGCTCGATATCGGTGCCCCGCTCGCGCAGCGGTGGCACGCGGAGCGGAAACACTGCCAGCCGGTACATCAGGTCTTGCCGCAGATGGCCCTGCTGCACGGCTGCATGCAGCGAGCGATTGGTCGCAGCCACCAGCCGCACATCCACCTGCACCAGCTCGCTGCCACCGACACGCAGGAAGCTGCCGCTCTCCAGCACGCGCAATAGTTTGACCTGCATGTCGCAGGGCATTTCGGTGATCTCGTCGAGGAACAGCGTGCCGCCCGATGCATGCTCGAAGTACCCACCCTGACGCTTCAGCGCACCGGTGAAGCTGCCTTTCTCATGTCCGAACAGTGCAGCTTCGATCAGGTGCGCCGGTATCGCGCCGCAATTCACCGCCACGAAATGCCGCTCCGCGCGCCGGCTCTGCTGGTGCACGGTGCGCGCGACCAGCTCCTTGCCGGTGCCGCTTTCACCTTCGAGCAGCACCGTCGCATCGGTGCTCGCCACGCGTTCGAGCTGCCGGTACATCGCAGCCATCGCGGGTGAGCTGCCATACAGCAGCCCGAATCGCTGCAGCGAACGCTCGGTCGTCATGGCGGCAATAGAGGGCGCGGTGATGAGCGCAAACAGCACAATCTGCACGCTTTGCAAAACGGCGACCTGCCATGCATCAAACACTGCGCAGTTGATGAACATGGCACCAGCGATGCCACCGTCATCAGCGTTCCACAACGTTTCATAACGTTTCACCACCTTTCACGACGATGCACAAGCTTCGACAGTCTGCCACGCAGCACATGTCGCTTTGCTGCTGCTCACAGCCTGCATGCCAGTGTTGAAACTTATGCAGCATGCCTCAGTCAAGAATGGAAGCGACGACTCCATCGTTAGTTGAAAGGAAGAGTGATGAATCCAAGACGGCAAGCAACGACGACCCTGTTGATCCTGGGCCTGCTGACGATCAGTGTTGCAGGCTGCAATCGCGGCGGAGGCGGTGGCGATCAGGGCAGCACCGGTACCGGTGACACGAAGTCCACCAGTCCGTCACCACCGGCGCAGACCTCACCACCGCCGTCGGAATCTTCGCCGTCGTCACCCGGTGCGGGTGGCACTTCCGGCAGCGGCACGACGACGCCGGGCACAGCACCGGGGACAAGCTCCGGAGCGGCGCCGGGTGCGACAGACAAGAGCGGCAGTTCGGGTACATCGGGTACATCGGGAGCGTCCGGCACACCGGGCACGAGCGGCAGTGATGCCGGCATGGGTGGCACCGGCGGCAGCAGTGGTACTGGCGGAGCAAGCGGCACCAGCGGCACCGGCAGCAGCAGTGACATCAATGGCAGTGGCGGCATGAGTCCGGGCAGCCCATCGGGTGCTTCTGGTGCCTCGGGCGGCATGCAGAACGGTGCATCCGGGGCTTCCGGCACGTCAGGCACATCCGGTACGTCGGGCACACCAGGTACATCAGGTACATCAGGTACATCAGGTACATCAGGCACTTCCGGTACATCGGGTGGCACATCAGGCAGTGCGTCGGGCACGCCGATGGGTGGCAGTTCCACCGGTGGCAGTGCGACCGGTGGCAGCAGTAGCTCGGGTGCGGCCAGATGATGGCCTGCGCCCAACCTGATCCTTACAACGCTGTTCTTGCCAGGAAGCTGACCATGAAGACTCGCTCAAGCTCGCGTTCGATCGCATTGTTCATTCTCCCCTTGTTGTTCGCATCCACGCTGGCCGCATGCCAGCGCAGTGGTGACGATGCCGGCGGCAGCGCAGGCAGCAGTGGTGCCGGCACCAGCAGTTCCGGCAGCAGCAGCGCCGGCACCAGCGGTGGCGGTGGCATGCAATCCGGCGGCGACAGCCAGCGCAGTGAGCCGCAAGGGAAAGGCTCGTCCGGTACCGAAGCACCGGAGAGCTCGCCATCGCGCTGAGCCACTCGCCCATGGCCCATGTGCTGATCGTCGATGACGATGCGACCGCGCCGGCATTGCGTGATGCGCTGGTGGCTGAAGGTCACCGCTGCATGCTGGCCACCAGCCTGCGCCAGGGGCAGCTGCAACGGGCCTTGCAAGCGCCGGACTGGCTGATCGTTGCGGAGCAGCTGCCGGATGGCAGCGCAATGGCCTTGCTCGCATCGCTGGCAGACGAAGCGGATGCCGGCATCCGTGTCGTGATGATCAGTGCACAGGCGACGGTGGCCGCCGCCGTTGCCGCGTTTCGTGGCGGCGCTGCTGATTACCTGGAACGTCCGATCGATTTGCGCCGCCTGAGGGCCGTGCTCGCTTCGCACGCGCGCGGCGTGCACGCTGAGGGGCGCGGTAGTGGCTGGGGTGATCGCCGCTTTGACAGGGAGAACACCACTGCGACGCACACGACTGCGACGCGCACCACTGTGACGCGCACCACTGCAGCGGGCGCAGTCGCCGGCGGTTCAGCCAGTGCGCCGATGCTGCTCGGAGAGTCCGCACCGATGCGCACCCTGCGCGACCATATCCAACGGGTGTCGCCCACCGAAGCGAGTGTATTGCTGCTCGGCGAAAGCGGTACCGGCAAGGAACTGGTCGCGCAGAGCATCCATGCGCACAGCGCTCGTCAGCACCAGCCCTTCCTGCCGGTCAATTGCGGTGCGATCTCGCCGCAACTGATCGAAAGCGAGATCTTCGGTCATGAGAAAGGCAGCTTCACCGGCGCGGATCGTCAGCACAAGGGATATTTCGAGCGCGCGTGCGGCGGCACCTTGTTCCTCGATGAAGTGGTCGAGATGCCGATCGAGCTGCAGGTGAAGCTGCTGCGTGTGCTCGAGACGGGCAGCTTCATGCGCATTGGCAGCAACCAGGAGTTGCAGACCGATGTGCGCATTGTCGCGGCCACCAATCGCGACCCCGAGCATGCGATTGCTGCCGGCCGGCTGCGGCTGGATTTGTATCACCGTCTCAATGTGTTTCCGCTGCGTATACCCGCATTGCGTGAGCGCGGGACAGATATTGCGCTGCTTGCGCAGTATTTTCTGGATGACTTCAATCGGATGCACGGCACCCAGAAGTCGCTGTCGCCACGTGCGCTGTCGGTGATGGGCAGCTATCACTGGCCCGGCAATGTGCGCGAGCTGCGCAACTTCATGCAGCGCGCCTACATCCTGTCGGAGCAGCAGATCGATACGCATGCGCTGGAGCCGGGCCCGGCGCAATGCGAGGCGACTGCGCTGACGCTGGCGATACCAGTCGGCACGTCACTGGCTGACGCCGACCGCCGGTTGATCTTTGCGACACTGGACCTGTGTGGTGGCGTGAAGAAGCGCGCTGCCGATGTGCTGGGGATCAGCCTCAAGACCCTGTACAACCGGCTGGAAGAATATGGCCACCAGGACCGTGCGCTGGCGATTGGCAGGTTCGGCCACGGGCCGGCAATGACGGATTCGAAAACGGACACGCCGGCATCGATACCGGCACCGATGTCGCCAGCGGTACCACAACCAGTGCCGTCACCAGTACCGCCACCAATGCCATCGCCGGTGCATGCGGACTTCACTGCACTGGGCAGCATGCAGCCACCGATCGCGGCCGGCGCCGGCGGTTTGCTGAATTAAGGCATGCCGGCGCAGTCGAACACATCCATGCCGGCGTGCTCATCTGGAGCGTTGCCTGCATGCGAAATTTCTTCCATCAGAAAGGAAATGCCATGAGCCTATCTTCCAATCCTCCGCAGGGAAGCCAGCAACAGGGCGAACGCATCGTGCAGCGCCAGCCCGATGACCGCAGCGGTCCGGGACCGGATGTAATGGCAGCGGAAACTCTGCAGGGTGATGACGTGATCAATCTTCAGGGTGAGAAGCTGGGCAGCATCGAAGACATCATGCTCGATGTGCGCAGCGGTAGGGTCGCCTATGCGGTGCTGTCCTTCGGTGGCCTGCTCGGCATGGGTGACAAGCTGTTCGCGATTCCGTGGGCCGCACTGACGCTCGATGCCGACCGCAAATGCTTCGTGCTCGACATACCCAAAGACAGATTGCAAAACGCACCCGGCTTCGACAAGGACCATTGGCCGGCAATGGCCGATCCGTCATGGGCATCGCAGGTGTATGCGTATTACAACCAGCCGCCGTACTGGCAGTGATGCGCGTCAGCATGTGAACGTCTTTGCAGGCATCGATCTGGCCGGGTTGCCTGGTCTTTCCGGTCTTTCCGGCCGGTCGCTGCCTGTGCTCATCATCCTGCTGCCGGGTTTCCCCGGTAAAGCTTACCGACCCGCGAGCAATTCCTGCACGGCCGCCAGCACCTGTAGCGGCATCACTTGTTCCAGACATGCATGATGCGCGTGCGGGCATATGCTCTGCAGGCAACCGGCACATGGCACCGGATGGGACAGTACCCGGCAAGCGACCTGCCAGGGCGTGTGCTGCAGATTGGTCAGTGCATACAGGTCGACCACCGGTGTTTGCGTCGCCGCAGCGATATGCGCGGGTGCGCTGTTGCAGGCGACCAGTACGCGGGCGCGTGCGATCAATGCAGCCAGCGTGCCGAAATTCGTGCGGCCGGCCACGCTGTGGCTGTTGATCGTTGTGGCCGCGAGGCTGCTTGCCAGTGCCTGCTCGCCGGTGCCGCCCGCAATGAGCACCGGCAGTGCCAGCGCATCTGCCAGCAGTGGCATCAGGCGGTGCCAGTGCTGCGCCGGATAGCGGCGTGACGGCGCGCTGGCGCCCGGATGCAGCAGCACGAAGGCCTGACCGTCGGCGATGCCGACTGATTTAAGCAGCGCGATCGCGGCTGCCTGATCGTCAGCGGCGATGCTGATGCGTAGGCGCTGGTCGTCGCTGGCGCAGCCCAGCGTGGCGACCAGATCCAGCTGACGCTGCACCTCGTGTCGAAAGCAGTCAGGCTCGGTCTCGCGCACCCAGTGCGTGAGCAACTGGTAGGGGTTCTCGCGGCAATGCGCCACACGCAGCGGTATGCCGGCCATCTGGCACAGCAAGGCGGCCGGTAGCGGGCTTTGCGTATGGCTGGTGAAGATCACCGCACCATCAAACTGCCGAGCATGCAAACGGGATGCGACGATGCTCACCGCATCCGGCTCGCAGCTTGCACTGGCCTTCATCCATGGCGCATCGAAGCGCAGTATGTCGCGCACGTGAGGCGGTTGATGCTCGTCGATCGCATCGATGCATTCACCCGCCAGCGCCCCGGCGGTCGAGGTCATCAGGCTCACGCGATGACCACTGCGGGCCAGCGCATGCAATGCCGGTGAACACATCAGCACATCACCGGCTGCATCCAGCCGCAGTGCGAGCAGCTTCATGGTGCGCTGTCGCTGCGCAGTTGTGTTTTGGTGGTAGCCGCCGTAGCGGCGGTAGCGATCATTCGCGCCGCGATGCCCAGATTGGCGGCGATGCGATGCGGTTGGCGCTGCACGGTGCAATGCCACTCGGTTTCATTGCCATTGTCGATCAGCACGGTGCGGCAGCCGGCGCGCCTTCCGGCTTCGACGTCATCGAGGATATCGCCGATCATCCAGCTCGATCCGAGGTCGAGCGCCAGGTCTGCTGCTGCCTGCAACAGCATGCCAGGCGCCGGCTTGCGACATGCGCACGACCAGGCCAGTCGGCCACGACAACTCCACGCATCATGCGGGCACCAGTAGAAGCCGGCCAGCGTGACGCGATAGGCATTCAGCAGCTGCGCGACGCGCTCGCGCGCGACGTGCAGATCAGCGTCACACAGCCAGCCGCGCGCAATGCCTTGCTGGTTGCTGACCACCACCAGCGCATAGCCGTGTGCAGCGAGCCGCTGCAGCGCTGCGCCGGCGCCGGCGGTGAGCGTGATGCGCGCCGGGTCGGTGTTGTACGGCAGGTCGTCGATCAGCGTGCCGTCCTTGTCGATGAAGACGGCGGCGCGGCCATTCACGGCCATGAGGTTTCACGCATCGGCAGGATCGTGATCTCGGGCACCACGGTACCGGGCGGCAGTTGCAGGATGTCGCAGATCGCGAGCGCCACACTGTCCGGCGCTTGCAGCAGTGTGCGGTCGAGCCCGGGGAAGCGCTCCAGCAGGAAGGGCGTCGCCATGCCGCCGCAGACCACGGCGGTCACCTTGATGCCGGCCGGTCGCAGCTCCGCATGCAGCGCATGCGACAGCGCGAGCAGGCCGGTCTTGCTCGCATGGTAGGCGGCCGCATTCGGCCACGCGCGCTTCGCGGCAGTGGAGGTGATGTTCACGATCTGTCCGTGGCCGCGTCCCATCATGTAACGCGCGGCGGCGCGTGCGAGTACGAAAGGGCCGTGCAGGTTGGTGCGCAGCACCCGATCCCATTGCGATACTTCCAGCTCACCGAGGCTGCAGGTGACATCGGTGCCGGCATTGTTGATCAGCAGGTCCAGGCAACCATAGCGGTCAATCGTGTGCAGCACGGCATGCTCGGCCTGCGCGGTATCGCCGATATCGCACGCAATCGTGTCGACCTGCGCACCGGCGTCAGTCAGTTCGCGCGCGAGCGCTTCCGCCTTGGCTGCCTTCAGATCCGCCAGCATCACGCGCGCACCGCGCGCGGCCAGTTGTCGGCACAATGCGGCGCCCAGACCGCTGGCACCACCTGTGACCAGTGCAGCCTGTCCGGCCAGCGGCACCGAGGCATCGATACCGGGTTGCATGCCCGCCTGAATCCCTGCCTGTGTGCCCGCCTGAATGTCTGCCTGCGTGCCTGACTGCGTGCTTGTCTGCATGCCTGTCTCGGTAACTGCCTGCATCTTTGTCGGTCCGTGTGCGTTGTCGGTCGTCGTGTCGCCATCAGGCTTGTCCATCGCGCTTTCCTTTACGGGTCAGTGCCGCTTTGCCGAAGTATGGATGGCTGCGCGCTGTGGCTGGCATGGATGCTGCTGCAGCGATGGGTGCTTTCGCGACGATTGATAACCACGTGCAGCATCGCGTACCTGACGGTGTTCCTTCGACAGGATTCATTGAAACCGATTCCCCCGCGCGGGGCCTTGCAGGAGAACAGCATGATGAACAAAACATGGACAGCGCCGGTACTGGTATTGGCGGCAACGCTGGGATTGGGCGCGTGTGAAAGCACGGGCTTCGGCGGTAGCTCGGAACAGGTGCGACCGATTGCCAGCAATGTGAACGGGACCGGCACCATACAGGCGGTGGAAGTGATACCGCGCAAGCAGGGTCTGGGGCTGGGCACGCTGGCCGGTGCGGCCGTCGGCGGCATCATCGGCAATCAGGTCGGTGGCGGTACCGGGCGCACGGTTGCGACCGCCGCCGGTGCGGCGGGTGGCGCATATGCCGGCCATGAAATCGAGCGCCGTCGTCGCGGCGATGACCAGATCTACAAAGTCACGATCAAGATGGACGACGGCACCACGCAGTCGTTTGCGCAGGAAGCGGCGCCGGCAGTGAAGCAGGGCGACCGCGTGACGATCACCAACGGCGTACTGTCGCCGCTGTGAACGTGGCCAACGTTGAATGCCGATGACGTTCGAGCAGGAGCAGGATTGAGCGGGATCAGGCTTGAGCGGAACCAAAGCGACGGGAGCTTTCCTGCGTTGCGGACTCCAAGGAGCTGAACCCACAAGCAAGGAGAATTGCGAATGGCCACGATTCATCTCGACACGGGTGCCGGCTACTCCGGAGGCACCCTGATTTCCCAGGAAAACATCATGCGCCGGCCCTTGTTCTCGTCGATACGCTGGAGCGCGGTGCTGGCCGGCGTTGCCGTCGGTATCTCGGTGCAGCTGGTGCTGACCCTGCTCGGCATTGCAAGCGGACTGTCGCTGACCAGTGTGCAGACCGGCGAAGCGCCGGGCACCGGCGCGCTGGTCTGGGCCGGCATCTCGATGCTGATCTCGGCCTTGATCGGCGCGTATGTCGCCGGGCGTATGTCCGGACTCAAGCGCAAGACCGATGGCATGCTGCATGGCGTGGTGTCATGGGCGGTGACGACCTTGCTGTTTGTGGTGCTGGCGACCTCGGCCGGTGGCTCCTTGCTGTCGGGCCTGTTTTCCAGTGTGAGCCAGGGCGCGACATCGGTCGCGCAAGGGGCGGGCGGCGGCGCCGGTGGCATGACGGCGATGCTCAATCGCCAGCTCGGCACCACCATCAGCCCGGAATCGATGCGCACGCTGCAGGGGCACATCACCGCCGGGCGGCGCGATCAGGCGATCGACTACATGAGCAGCAACATGGGCGTGCAGCGTGATCGTGCGGCGACCGTCGTCGATCAGGCGCTGATCCTGTCCGGTTCACCCGAGCAGGCATCGCCGGCCGGACGCGCCGCGGCTGATCGAGCAATCCGCGGCGCGAGCACGGCCGCCTGGGCGGTGTTTGGTGCGGTGGCATTGTCGCTGGTGCTGAGCCTGATCGGTGGCGCACTGGGCGCGATGGGCGCGCGGCGCACGACCTGGGGCGAGTCCGGCGAGACCGAAGCCGGCACGGCACGCGCGGACCTCGGACGGACCTGAAGCGCAGGATGAACTCCGGCGGCGCGACCATGGTCTGAAATGCACGTTCAACAGTCTCGCGTTGAAGGCGCGCCGTCATGCTGAAGACATTCGAGGGAGGACCTGCCGCCGGCAAAGTTGCGCGCCGGCGTTTTGCGTGCATGAGCGCCGGACAGTCGTCGGCCACCGAGTTGCTGCGCTCCTGTCCCGTGGTGACTGCCACCGGTCAGCCCATGGGGCGGGTGCGCTCGGTGCTGGTGGATGTGCGCAGTCGCCAGCTGCGCTTTGTGGTGGTGTCGCCGCAGCATGGCAAGGCGCAGGTCGTGATTCCGTGGCAGGCGCTGTACTTCGATTCATCACTGGTGCGGCTGGTGTATTACACCTATTCGTGACGGTGTGAAGGACGTCGCCGATACCGCTGACATCATCGGCATCACCGACATCACCGCGATCAACCTGCCACCTGCGCCAGTGCGCGATTCCAGTCCGCGATGAAGCGCGGCATCGCATGATGCGCGAGTGCATATTGCCTGGCCTGCGCACCCATCCGTGCCGCCAGGTGTCGATCCTTCAGCAGTTCACGCATGCCGGCCACCAGGCGCTCGGGACGCAGATCGATAAAGCCCTGTACCCCATCGGTGATCAGCCGCGGGGTTTCGGTCGTCGCGAAGGCCACCACCGGCATCCCCAGCATCATGGCTTCCAACAGCCCGAGCCCGAGGCTGGTATAGCGCACCGGATGGAAAAAGAAGCGGTAGCGCGCACAGGCTTCCGGCAGCTGATGCAGTGGCAGCTCGCCCGGGCCGCCGAAGGCTTCGCTGCCCATGCCAAGCAAGTCCAGCGGTACTTGTTCGCGCGCCCGCGCAAACAGGTCCGCGCCCAGTCGCCGTCCGCGCTGCGCCAGATGATTGATGACGGTCACGCCGCGTGACCAGTCTCCGCGCCAGCGCACGCCCGGGTCCGGCACGCCATGCGCGATCACGCACTGCGGCGTGCAACCGGCATCCCACATCAATGCATTGAAATGGGTCACGTGTACCAGCAACATGCCCGGGTCATCGACCGGGTGACGGGTATCGGTCGGATGCGCGCGTGGCGGATCATGCTCGATATAGATGCGCGGCAGCGCACGTTGCGCAGCGCTCAGGTAACGATGCTGATCCTCAAGATACTGCGCATCATCCTGGAAAAGTAGGCAATCGAAAGCGCGATCCCGCGCATCATCGACAGGCTGGTCGAACACATGGTCGCCCCACGCATGCGGGCCGCAGCGCCCGCCATAGCCCGGCGGACGGCCGGGCTTGGTCATCACGTAAAAGTCATGTGGCAGCTGCGACAGGTAGTACAGATAACTGCCGTGCGTGTGCCAGGTCAGGATGCGGAGGCGGCGCATGCATCGTTGCGATGCAAATGCCGTTCCCGTGCTGTTCAACGGACATGTCGGCGCGCATCTTGCGATCCGATGAGCCTCCACCCGATGTCATTCGCTCACATGCAACGCATTCAGGCAGCCATGCCATCTTCCAGCTGCAGCCGCCACAGCGCCGCATACACGCCATCGCGTTCCAGCAATTGCAGGTGCCGGCCCTGTTCGGCGATGTGCCCACGCTCCAGCACCACGATGTTGTGCGCGCCAATCACCGTGGACAGGCGATGCGCAATCACCAGCACCGATCGGTTGTGCGACAGCCTTTCCAGCTCGGACTGTATCGCGCGCTCGGATTGCGAATCCAGTGCCGATGTTGCCTCATCAAAAATCAGGATGGGCGGGTTTTTCAGGAAGGCACGCGCAATCGCAATCCGCTGTCGTTCACCGCCGGACAGCTTCATGCCGCGCTCCCCCACCTCGGTGGCATAGCCTTCGGGCAGCGACAGGATGAAATCGTGCACATGCGCCGCACGGGCTGCGGCAACGATGTCGTCGCGACTGGCGTCTGGCCGGCCATAGCCGATGTTGTACGCAATGCTGTCATTGAACAGACTGGTGTCCTGCGGCACCACGCCGATCGCTCGCCGCAGGCTGCGCGCATTCACGCTACGCAGGTCCTGACCATCGACCAGCACTTGTCCGCCGGACGGGTCGTAGAAGCGCAGCAGCAGCCGCGCGAGTGTCGATTTACCGGAACCGCTGCCGCCGACCACCGCCACGGTATGCCCCGGCGGTATCGCAAACGACACATCGGTCAGCACCGGCCGTTCCGGCTCGTAATGAAAGCTGACGTGCCGGAACTCGACATGCGCGGCGGACAGCTGCAGGTCGGGCAGGCTTGTATCGGCATCGAATTCCGGTCGTTCGCGCAGCAGGTCCAGCATCTTTTCGATATTGATCATCGCATCGCGTGCTTCGCGGTACACGAAGCCCAGCGCATTCAGCGGCAGGCAGATCTGCAGCATGAACGCATTGATCAGCACCAGGTCACCAACAGTCATGCGGCGTGCCAGCACATCGGATCCGGCCAGCAGCATCACGGATGCAACGCCGAGCGCGATCACGGCACTTTGTCCGGTATGCAGCCGGAACAGTGCCCACTGGTTGTCATAGGCTGCCGTACCCCAGTGTGTCATGATGCCTTCGAAGCGCTTCACCTCCAGCGCCTCGTTGGTGAAGGTGCGCACGGTATCGGCATTGATCAGGCTGTCGGCGAGCCGGCCCTTCGCATCGCTGTCGAGCCGGTTCACGCGCCGCTGGTGGATCGCGCGGCGTGCGGTGAATACCAGCGTGAAGCCGGTATACATCAGGAAGGTGGCGGCGATGATCAGCGAGTATCCGCTGCTGTAACGCGTGACCATAATCGCCAGCACCAGCGAGATCTCGACCAGTGTGGGTACCAGCGTGAACAGTCCCACGCCGAGCAGGAAAGCCAGTCCCGCGGTGCCGCGATCGATCTCGGGCAGCAGCCCGCCGATGCGGCGTCGCGCATGGAAGCGCGGCCCCAGCATGTGCAGGTGTGCAAACAGCTTGCGCGCAAAGCTGGCGACCGCGACCTGCGTCACGCGCGAAAACACCAGATCACGCAATTCATTGAACAGGGTGCTGCAAAAGCGCAGCAAGGCATAGCCGGCCAGAAACATCACGGGCAGCATCAGCAATTGCTCGGGCCGCGACAGTGCATCCACAATGTTCTTCAACACCAGCGGTACCGCGACATTGGCCAGCTTGGCGATGATCAGGAACAGCAGCGCCGCTGCGACCCGCCATCGGTAGCGTACGACCAGCGTCCATACCTCATGCAGCAAGGTCGTGGCATTGGCGGGCGTGTCAGGGTGCGTGTCGGAGTGAGTGCCGGCGCTTGTGTCGGAGCTTGTGTCGGAGCGGGTGTCGGACATGCGATATCACCAGAGCGCGCGGCAGCCCGTGCGTACCGTGTGACGGCATCGCTTGCCATTGGTTCGATGTCGAACCGTCATGTGCCGGCACCGACCTGTCGCGCCACCGCTGCTTTTACCGATCCCGGGACGAAATTCCAGCATCCATGCGGCAAGCGAGCGTGCCACCGTGATGAACAGGCAGGTACGGCGATTGCTCGGCTGGCTCGCGGGTCATGCGGCCCGGCGAAGGAACGAGTGCCATGCAAAGGATAGCTTTCATCAGCGAGCATGCATCGCCGCTGGAACCCCCCGGCGGTACCGATAGCGGCGGCCAGAATGTGTATGTCGCGCACTTGTCGCGCGAGCTGGCACGGCTCGGCTATCTGGTCGATATCTATACGCGCCGCGATCATCCGCTAACACCGGCCGTGGTCGAGTGGAAGACCGGGGTACGGGTGATCCATGTCAATGCCGGTCCGGCAGTGCGTCTTCCGAAGGAAAGCTTGCTGCCATACATGGGTGCATTCGCGCAAGCGATGCTGCACATGATGCGCAGCCATGACTGGACTTATGACCTGGTGCATGCAAATTTCTTCATGTCCGGCATGGTCGCGCAACGGCTCAAATACGATGCGGGCATACCGTTTGTGATCACCTTCCATGCGCTGGGCCGTGTGCGGCGCCAGTGTCAGGGCAGCGCGGACGGCTTTCCGGATGAACGCTTCATGATCGAGGAAGCGTTGATGCGCGACGCTGATGGTGTGATCGCTGAATGCGAGCAAGACCGCGACGACATGCTCACGCTGTACCAGGCGCGGCCCGCCAGGCTGGCGATCGTGCCCTGCGGCTTTGATCCGGATGAGCTGTGGCCGGTACGTGACACGGCGCGATCCAGCCTTGGCTTGCCGGCGCAGGCCTTCATCGTGCTGCAACTAGGGCGCATGGTGCCGCGCAAGGGCGTGGACAATGTGATCCGTGCGTTGCAGCTGCTGCATGCTACACATGCCGTGCCGGCGCAGTTGCTGGTGGTGGGCGGCGACAGCCTGCCAGCAGATGATGCGGAGCTGCGCCGTTTGTCGGCGCTGGCCGCAGAGCTGGGCATGGCGCCCTTCGTCACCTTTACCGGTGCGCAGCCGCGTGAACGACTGCGCACGTATTACAGCGCAGCCAATGTGTTCGTCACCACCCCGTGGTACGAACCCTTTGGCATCACGCCGCTGGAAGCGATGGCATGCGCGACGCCGGTGATTGGCAGCGCGGTCGGTGGCATACGGACGACCGTGATTGATCGCAAGACCGGCTTTCTGGTGCCGCCGCATGACCCGGCCCGGCTTGCTTCACGGCTGGCACTGCTGGCGCGCGAACCGCGACTGGCCGAACGCCTCGGCTGGACTGGCTTGCGGCGCGCGCATCGGCACTTCACCTGGCGGCGTGTCGCGATGCAGATGGTCAGTGTGTACCGCAGCGTGCTGCGTGACCGGATACTGCATGCGGCGCAGCCACTGAATGTGCAGCAGCGCTGATGCAGCACCGCTTGCGCGGCACCACTGATGCAGTACCGCTGATGTAGTACCGCTGATGTAGTACCGCTGATGTAGTACCGCTGATGTAGTACCGTTCACCCCGGAGCGCTGATCCGCCACCGCTTGTGCGCGATGTCATGCCTATGCAATCAGTAAACGTGATGCGGCGCTTCGGTGGCATGCATTGCGGGTGCGCGCACCACTGAGCCCGTGCTGACCGGGGTCGGCATTGCCGGTGGCGCGCGCCGCCGCTGCAGCCAGCGCCATGCAAGGCCTGCGAGCCGGCTGGCCGTTTTCAGGCGCGCGGGATCGCGCAACAGCAGCAGCGTCGCCGCCAGCAGTGCGCGGCCTATGCCAAGGCTTTGTACTTCACGAATTTGCTCGCGCAGTGGCGCCATCCCTTGCGGCTGCAGCGCATGCGCGGACTTACCTGTCTTGCCTGCCTTGCCTGCCATCTCATGCGGCGCTGCGTTGCGTGTGCTTTGGTTCCGGCTGTTGCGCATGCGGCGTGCCGCCGCAATGCGTGGTAACAGCATTACCAGCAGCGCGACGCCACCGGCGACCCACAAGGGGTGCTCGGTGGCCCAATGCAGCGCTTGTGTGCGCAACTCCCGCGCCCGCGTTGCGGCCGCCGCCATCGCCTGCGAGCGACCGCGACTGGCCGGGATGTCGGTCGCGCCGTGGGTGACAACGATGCGCGCGCCGGGCGCCGCGCGTGCGCCACTGCTCACCGTCTCTCCGGTCAGCATGCGGCGATAGATGGCGCGGCTAGCCTCGATCTGTTCCAGCAGCGCGCGTCGTTGGTCTTCCAGTGACAGGCTCATGGGGCTTCCTTGTTCAGCGTGCTCACAAGCTCTCGCGCACCAGCGCAATATCACGCCGCATTTCTTCGCCCAACGCCCGCAACGGCGCCTCCCGTCCGGCATGCCGCCGCGCCAGCGCAATCCCGGCGGCCGCACCGCCTGCATACAGCGCCACCACGACCCAGGCGGCCAGCGCGCGGTAATCACTGTCCCAGAAGCTGACGATCAGAGCGATGCCGAAAAACAGCAACGCAAACAGCGCAAACAGTGCAGCGGCCGCATAGCCGGCGACCTGCACGCCGAGTTCGCGGCCCTGCAGCTTCATTTCGATGCGCAGCAGCGCGACATAGTCGCCGATGCGGTCGAGCGCGATCGCCGCCAGTTGCCGCGACTTTTTCAGGGTCTCGAACACGGCGCGTCCCGGTCTCAGTCGCGGCGCAGCATCGCGCCGATCAGCAGGCCGATGCCGGCGGCGATCGCCACCGATTGCAGCGGCTTGTCGCGCACATAGTCGGCCGTGATGTCGCGTCCCTGGCTGAACTGGCGTGTCGCCTGCTCGGCCATGCCGCGCGCGGCAAAGCGCATCGATGAAAAGCGCGCGAGGATGCGGTCGCGCGCCTCGCGCAATTCGGTTTCCGACAATGTCGACGCATGCGACATCAGCGCATCGAGGTCGCTCTTGAGCGTGCTGAGTTCTTCGCGCATGCGCAGCGCCTTGCCGACGCCGGGCATTGACGAAGTCGGGGACGTCGCTGATGTCTGGGATGTCTGAGATGCCTGGGACTGATAGTCGTGACGGCGTATGCCTGCATCGGTGCTGCCGGTCTGGATTTCCGGATCCATCATTGCCTCCTGAGTGATTTTGATCGAGGGCAAAGCCCGTGCCCATGCTGCTGCCCGACTGACCCCGGCAGCGGCACGCAAGGGACATGCCACGCCTGTCGCCCGCCGCGGTGTGGCGATACAGCTGTGCTGCGCGGCGTGACAATCTTCACGCCCGCTGAAAAATTTACGCACCATGCCGGCAAATTTCCGCCATTGCTTGTGCCATGGCCATGCGCAGCCGCAGCCGGCTGCCATGCTGTGGGCAGCTGCTGCATCGCAACGAGGGCAGCGTGCTACTATTTCTTCGCCCCCGGGCCCGACGGGCCCAGAGCCGAAGACCAATAACATCGAGGGAGACTGAATTGAAAAAGCAAGCCCTGACCGTGGCGGTTGCCTCAGCCTTTAGCTTTGCCGCACTGCCATCGGTAGCGCAGGTGTCGAACGATACGATCAAGATCGGTTTCATCACCGACATGTCGGGCGTCTATGCCGACGTTGACGGCCCGGCCGGCGCCGATGCGATCAAGATGGCCATTGCTGATTTTGGCGGCAACGTCAACGGCAAGAAGATCGAGCTGCTGACCGCCGACCACCAGAACAAGGCCGACATTGCCGCCAGCAAGGCGCGCGAATGGTTCGACCAGCAAGGCGTGGACATGCTGATCGGCGGTACCAACTCGGCCACCAACCTCGCGATGGCGAAGGTCGCCGCTGAAAAGAAGAAGCCCTTCATTGCGGTCGGTGCCGGTACGTCGCGCCTGACCAACGAAGAGTGCACGCCGTACACCGTGCACTATGCATATGACACCGCAGCGATGTCGCGCGGCACTGCCGCGGCGTTGAGCAAGCAGGGCAACAAGGACTGGTACTTCCTGACCGCCGATTATGTGTTCGGCATTTCGCTGGAAAAAGATGCGTCGGATGTCGTGAAAGCTTCCGGTGGCAAGGTGCTGGGTTCGGTGCGCCACCCGCTGGCGGCATCTGACTTCTCGTCCTTCCTGCTGCAGGCGCAGACGTCGAAGGCGCAGGTGCTGGGCCTGGCCAATGCCGGCGGCGATACCGTGAATTCGATCAAGGCTGCCGCCGAGTTCGGTGTGAACAAGAAGATGAAGCTGGCGGCGCTGCTGATGTTCGTGAACGATGTGCATGCAGTCGGCCTGAACATCACGCAGGGCATGTACCTGACCGATGGCTGGTACTGGGACACCAACGACGAGACACGCGCGTGGGCAAAGCGATTCATGGCCCGCAACAAGAAGGCGCCGTCGATGCTGCATGCCGCCGATTACTCGGCTGCGACCTTTTACCTGAATGCGGTGAAGGCGACCGGTACCGATGACGGTGACAAGATCATGGCCAAGCTGAAGTCGACCAAGATCAATGACTTCTTTGCGAAGAATGGCGTGGTGCGTCCGGACGGTCGCATGGTGCACGACATGACACTGATGCAGGTGAAGTCGCCGGCCGAATCCAAGTATGAGTGGGATTACTACAAGGTAATCCAGACCATCCCGGGAGACCAGGCCTACATGACCAAGGCAGAGAGCAAATGCGCGCTGTGGAAATGATGCACGCGCACGGGAAGCGTTCGGTGCCGGCGCTCAAGCAGGTGCCGTGGCGCGCCCCCGTGCGGGCCGCGCTGCTGGCTCCACTGCTGGCCGCGCTGCTGGGCGGGCCGGCGCCGGCCGCCGCCGGCGAGCTGCCGGCCGGCTTTGGCGCACTGCGCTGGCAAGCGCCGGTGTCGCAGCTGGCCGATGCCCGCAAGGTGGCCGAGACGCCGCTGTATGCGTGCTATCGCAGCGGTGAAGGCTATGGCGAGGTGGCCGGCACCGCGGTCAGCAACCTGCGCCAGTGCTTTGCCGACGACCGCTTCTATTTCGTGCAAATGGAGTTTGCCGGCAATGCCGCGTTTGACGCGATGCTGGCCTATGGCAAGGCGAACTGGGGCGAGGGCCGCACCGCGCAGCGCTTCACCGAGGCCCATATCTGGGGCGGCGGGGTTGATGAGCAGGTGTATGTGGAGCTTGAGTACAGCCGCGAGGACAACCGGGGCACGCTGGCGTTCGTGTTCCTGCCGATCTACCGCGAGACCCAGGAAGCCAGCCGCCGCCAGCGCGCCCGTGCCACCCCCGGCGCCGGATTCTGACCCCCGGGATCTGAACGATAGATTTCATAATTGTTCCTCTGGAGTAATTATGAAATTCGCAGCTTGTCTTGCATAATGGAAAGTCGTCTTCCCATCAAGCAAGGCCATGCATTCCTGGTTGCGACAATCCGAGCAAGCGGTAAAACGCGCGAATGTCCGCATCGCACTCGCGTGGGGCTTGGGCTGCGCACTGCTGATCGCCCTGATCTGGGCGGGGCTGCTGTTCACGATCAACGCTGATCGCAAACAGATGATCCACGTGGCCGAGGCCGAAACTGCCGGCCGCGCGCGTACCTATGCCGAGCAACTGCTGCGCACGCTGTCGCAGATCGACCAGCTGTCGATGTCGATCAAGTACCAGTGGGAGCGCAAGTCCGACCCGCTCGACCTCGAAGAACAATACCGGCGTGGCGTCTACCAGAGCCAGCTGTTCCCGGTGCTGATCGGCGCCGATGGCTACACGGCCAGCAATACCCGCAACCTCGCGCGCGGCACCTACATGGGGGACTTGCCCTTCTTTGCGCTGACACGCGACAGCGATGTCGCCGGCCTGATCGTGAACCGGCCGACGAGGGGGCGCGGCGGCTTTTCCGGAAAAAACATCGTGCGTTTCACGCGCTCGCTGCGGCTGCCGGACGGCCGTTTCGATGGCGTGGTGCTGATCGCGGTGGAACAGGACTTCCTGGTCAGCTTCCACGATGCGGCCAGCCTGGCGCCCGGCGATTTCATCGTGGCGCGCTTCGTCGATGGCCCGCTGCTCGCATCGCGCGGCGGCTCTGGCGTGGCCGGCTCGTTCTATATCCGTGATCCTTCCTATGAAGGTGATCACGGCAGCCGCATCGATCCCGCCGATCGTTTCCTGGACAACGAAGAACGCGTGGTCAGCTGGGCTGCGATCGACGGCTATCCGTTGGTAGCGGTGGCGGGCATCAGCATGGTGGATGTGATGGCGCCGCATGCACGCACGCATGCGATCTATGTCGCGATGGCGTCGATCTCCAGTGTGATGCTGCTGGTGCTGGCTGTGTTCGGCGCCTGGTATCAGATCCGGCAATCCGCACAGCGCCGGCATGATGCTGAGGTGCAGGCGACCTTCCGTCTCGCGGTGGACGGCGCGCGCGAAGCGTTTTACATGATGGTGCCGCTGCGTCATCAGGACGGCAAGATCCATGACCTGGTGATCGAGGACTGCAATGAACGTGCCGCCGAGATGTCCGGCTATCCGCGCAGCGAGCTGATTGGCCGCACCGTCAACAGCCTGTATGAAGGGCAGCGTTACGAGCCTTTCTTCAACTTCTTTGTGCGCGTGGCTGATGAAGGTTTTGGTGAGGATGACTTTCATGTGCCGCATGGCCGCAAGCATGCGCCCGGCTGGTTCCAGCGGCGCGGCGTGCGCTCGGGCACCGGCATTGCGGTAACCATACGCGATGTGTCCGAGGCGCGGCAGCAGGCCGATACGCTGTCGGCGATGGCACGCACCGATGCCCTGACCGGTTTGCCGAACCGTCACTGGCTGAATGATTTCCTGCCCGGTGCACTGTCACGCGCGCGCGCCAGCGGGCGCCGGCTGGCGCTGCTATACATCGACCTCGACAATTTCAAGAACGTGAATGACTCGCTGGGCCACCGCACCGGCGACCAGTTGCTGGCGTCGGTCGCAGGCAATCTGCGCGCGGCCTTGCGTGAACAGGATCATCTGGCACGCATCGGCGGCGATGAATTCACCGTCGTTGTCGAAGACCTCGACGAGGATGCTGATGCCAGCGATGTCGCGGTCCGTCTGCTGGCGGCGATCGGCCAGCTGGGGCCGGATTCGCCGTGGCGCATGTTCCGCATGAAGGGCTCGATCGGCATCAGCCTGTTCCCGACCGATGCCACCGATGTCGATACCCTGCTGCGCTCGGCCGATGTCGCGCTGTACGAAGCCAAGACTCAGGGCAAGGCGCAGTACCGGCATTACAACGAGGCCTTTGCGCAAAAGATCCGCGACCGCGTCAGTGTCGAGCGCGAGCTCGAACATGCGATCCTGCGCGAAGAGTTTGTCATCTATTACCAGCCGCGTGCCGATGCACGCAGTGGTCAGTTGTCCAGCATGGAGGCGCTGATTCGCTGGCGGCATCCGCGCCGCGGCTTGCTGTCGCCGGCCGATTTCATCGGCGTGGCCGAGCAGACGCGGCTGATCGTGCCGATCGGCCAGCTGGTGGTCAAGTAAGTGTGCCGCCAGCTGTCTGCCTGGCGTGACCTCGGCTTGCCGCTCAAGCCGGTGTCGATCAACGTATCGGCACTGCAGTTGAAGACCGACGGCCTGCGCGTGACACTGGCCGAAAGCCTCGCGCGCTTTTCGCTGCCACCGTCGATGGTCACCATCGAGCTGACCGAATCCAGCATGCTGGATGAAGACGGCATCGCGCACGACGAGCTGGAGCGCTTGCGGCAAATGGGCATCGAGCTGGAGATCGACGACTTCGGCACCGGCTACTCATCCTTGTCCAAGCTGCAGAGCCTCGCGATCGATGTGCTCAAGATCGATCAGTCCTTTGTGCGCAAGCTGGGTACGGACCCGCAGGCGCAGGCGCTGTGCGAGACCATGGTCCAGATTGGTCGCAGCCTCAATATTGCGGTGGTGGCCGAAGGGGTCGAGACCCCCGAGCAGTTGCAGATGCTGCAGCATATGGGCTGCGATGAAGTGCAGGGCTATCTGGTATCGAAGCCGGTGCCCCCGGAGAAAATCCCGCCGCTGCTGGGCACGCAGTTCTTCGAGCCTTACCGGCTCTCGGCCTGAGACCAGCCGTGCCCAACGCCGGTTCAGCCGGCAAACAGTGCCCGCAAGCCGGCCGCATACGGTGCGCGCACCACGCCTTTTTCCGTGATGATCGCCGTCACCAGTTCGGCCGGCGTCACATCGAATGACGGGTTCCTGACCTTCACGCCTTGCGCTGCCCATTGCGTGTCACGAAAGCCCGTGACTTCGCTGGCTGCACGTTCCTCGATCGGTATGTCGCGCCCGGTCTGAAGCTTGAGATCGATGGTCGACAACGGGCACGCGACATAGAAGGGGATGTGGTGCCGCGCCGCCAGCACTGCGACCATATAGGTGCCGATCTTGTTGGCCACATCGCCATTGGCCGCAACGCGGTCAGTGCCGACGATGACGGCGTCGATCTCGCCATGGGCCATCAGGTGACCCGCCATGTTGTCGGTGATGAGCGTCACCGGTATCTGTTCCTGCACCATTTCCCAGGCGGTCAGCCGTGCCCCTTGCAGGAAAGGGCGGGTCTCGTCGGCGATCACGCTGATCTGCTTGCCCGACTTCACCGCCGAGCGGATCACACCGAGTGCGGTGCCATGGCCGGCGGTGGCCAGCGCGCCGGCATTGCAATGCGTGAGCACGCGCGCGCCGTCGGGCAGCAGTGCCGCACCATGCTCTCCCATCGCTTCATTGATGGCGATGTCTTCAGCGTGAATGACTTTGGCCTCGGCCAGCAAGGCAGCCGCCTGTGCACCCGGCTCGGCATGCGCATGGGCGGCGCGGCACTGGCGCATGCGCTCCAGCGCCCAGAACAGGTTCACCGCGGTCGGCCGGCTCGCAGCCAGCACCACAAAGGCCGCATCCAGCGCGGCATCGAACGCTGCGCGCGGCGCCGATTGCTGGCGCAGTGCTTCAAGCGCGACACCATACGCAGCGGCCACACCAATGGCCGGCGCACCCCGTACGACCATGGTACGGATGCCCTCGGCAACCCCGGCGGCCGAGTCATACGCGAGGTACGTGAACTGCATCGGCAGCCGGGTCTGGTCGATCATCTCCAGCTGCCCGTAGCCGGGCATCTCACGCCAGCGCAGCGTGACGACGTCGTGCCTCCCTGTCCCGACGGTTCCTGCTGTCGTCATGTCAGTCGCCTTCGAACGCCATCAGCGTGTGTACCGACAGGCCCATTTTTTCGAGGCGGGCTCGACCGCCGAGATCGGGCAAGTCGATCACGAATGCGCATTCCACCACCTGGCCACCCATGCCGCGCACCAGCATCACCGTTGCGGCAGCGGTGCCGCCGGTGGCCAGCAAGTCATCGACCACCAGCACCTGGTCGTGGGCGTCGATCGCGTCATCATGCATCTCGATACGGTCATGCCCGTACTCGAGCGCATACTCGTGTGCGGTGGTCTTGCCGGGCAATTTGCCCTTCTTGCGCACCGGCACAAAGCCCACGCCCAGTGCATAGGCGAGCGGCGCGCCGAAGATGAAGCCGCGCGCTTCGGTACCGACCACCTTCGTGATCGGCTTGCCGCGATAGCGGGCGACCAGCTGGTCGATGGTGGCCTTGAAGCCATCCGCATCCTTGATCAGCGTCGTGATGTCACGGAACTGGATGCCGGGCTTCGGGTAGTCGGGGATGGTGCGGATCAGTGATTGGATGTCCATGCAGGTCCATTGTCGTTCGCGTTGCGGCCGTAGCCTTTGAATTTGTCGATTACCTCGCGCATCTGCGCTTCGGACAGCAGCGCCGGCTGGCCGACCTGGCGCGCGATCAGGTATTGCTGGCACAGTGATTCGATTTCGACTGCAATCGTCAGTGCCTCATCAAGATCGCGCCCGAGCGCAATCAAGCCATGGTTGGCCAGCAGGCAGGCCTTGCGCCCTTCGAGCGCAGCGACTGCATGCTGCGACAGCGCTTCGGTGCCGAATAGCGCATACGGCGCGCAGCGTATCGTATCGCCACCGGCAATCGCGATCATGTAATGAAACGGCGGCAGTGATTCGCGCAAACAGGCCAGTGCGGTCGCATGCGGCGAATGCGTGTGTACCACCGCATGAATGTCGCTGCGTGCGGCGAGAATGTCGCGATGAAAGTGCCATTCGGACGAGGGCTTGCCATGGCCGATCACGTGACCATCGAAACCGACCGCCACGATACCGGACGGCGTCATCTGCTCGACCGGCACGCCGGAGGGCGTGACGAGGAAATGGTCGCCATCGCGGCAGCTGACATTGCCCGAGGTGCCGCGGTTCAGCCCCGACGCTTCCATGCGGCGGCAAACGTCGATGATCTGCGCGCGCAGCGGCGCGGTTGGCAGCGAAGACATCGTGGCCATCGCTCAGGCCTTCAGCAGCCGACCGGCCACTGCGGAAAGCTTGTCGATCATTGCGGGGTCACGCGCGTCTGGCGCGGTGATCAGCGCATGCTGCAACGCGGTCCGGCACGCGCAAGCGGCGGCATGGCCATTGGCACTCGCATCAGCCTGCAGCTTCGGCACCACTTGCTTGACCAGCGCGCGTCCCTTGTCGGCATTCGCCAGCAACACGCCTATGATCTGCTCGACCGTGACTGCATCATGCTCCGGATGCCAGCAATCGAAATCGGTCACCATCGCCACGCTGGCATAGCAAAGCTCGGCTTCACGCGCGAGCTTGGCCTCGGGCATGTTGGTCATGCCGATCACATCGCAGCCCCATTGCCGGTACAGGTTCGATTCGGCGAGGCTGGAGAATTGCGGACCTTCCATCGCCAGATAGGTGCCGCCGCGTACTGCATCGATGCCGGCCTCTTGCGCTGCTTGCTGCAGCCAGTCGCCGAGACGTGAACAGACCGGGTGCGCCATCGACACATGCGCGACCAGCCCGCGGCCGAAGAAGGATTTTTCACGAGCGAAGGTGCGATCGATGAACTGGTCCACGATCACGAAGGTGCCCGGCGGCAGCTGCTCCTTCAGTGAACCGACCGCCGACAGTGAGATCAGGTCGGTCACACCGAGACGCTTCAAGGCATCGATGTTGGCGCGGTAATTGACGTCGGACGGCGGAATCTTGTGGCCGCGTCCGTGGCGCGGCAGGAAGGCCATTTTCTGGCCGTACAGCGTGCCGGTCAGGATCTCGTCCGACGGTTCACCGAAAGAGGAGGTGGCTTTTACCCATTGCCGGTCTTCGAGGCCGTCGATGTCATAGATGCCGCTGCCACCGATGATGCCAATGACGCCGCTGCCGGCGGATGTTGCGCTTGCAGTCATGAGGTGCTGTCAGAGAGGAAGAAAAAGGGAAGGGCGCGGGCTGCGAATGCGCTGCGTTGTTGTTGCGCACTACTGTACCAAAGAAAAGCGCCCGGTCGACCGAAGCGTGCTCGGTCGCCGGGCGCAAGGACTCCCCCCGCGTGATGCCTGAATGTGTTTCGTTGTGCTGGTCCCCTGGTTCCAGTCTCTTGTGCCAGTCCCTTGCGCCGGTCCCTTGTGCCAGTCCCTTGCGCTATTCCTGAAAGTCCTGCGGGCTGCGGCACACCATGTGCATGCTGGCTTCGCCCAGCGTCCCCGGCGATACCGGTTCCCAGCCACTGTCGATCGCTTCCGAGAACACCACCTGTCCCTGTGTCATGGGCCGCGTATGGCCGGACAAGTGAGTGATGCGGTACATGCGCGTCATGCAGTCATATTCGGTGCGCGAGCGCAGCGAGATCACGCCTGAGCGGTCCGGCTGCTCGTTGTCATCGACCTCCCACACGCGTACCCGTTGCCCTTCGCGGCTCAGGCTGTTGAGGTCCAGGTAGCGTTCATAGCCGTCGCCGCCATCGACATACGTCCAGTCCGCGCTGGCCGGCAGGCTCAGCAGCATCAGCGGTGCAATCCAAAGCCAGTTCTTCATCACGGTCTCCCTGACGCCGACGCTTGGAGTCGGCACATTGCTAAGTTAGCAATGCTGATTCTGGGCAAGCATGACGAATGTCAATTCGGCGTTTGGTCGGGCGCAAATCGCACCGCACGTGCAGCGGCGCTGACGGTTACATCCCCGCAAAGCGGCGCATGTCGGCATCGCATGATATTCAATATCAATTGAAAATCCGAAGCTGATAAATTTTTCGGAGGTGAAAACCCCACTTCAAACAGTTAAAATAAATGCGAATCATTCTTATTCGAGTTTATTGTGATACGAAGGAGCATCATGGATTTCCCGCAGGTCTCGCGACATCGCCGTTCTTACCCGCTGGCACCGCTGGCCGCCGCCGCATTGCTATGCCTGGGTGCAGCCCCGGCACTGTACGCGCAGGAGGCGGACGCCGGCACCGGTGCCGACAAGATGCTGCCGCGCGTCGATGTCGTCGGCAGCGGCCCGGGCGTGCAAAAGGCGCCGGGCTCGGCTGCCGTGATCGACAGCCGTACGCTGGAAGAGAGCCGCGTGTTCAACGTCAACGAAGCGCTGCGCAAAGTGCCCGGCGTGCATGTGCGTGAGGAAGAGGGCGTGGGCCTGCGCCCGAATATCGGCATTCGCGGCATGAACCCGACCCGTTCGACCAAGACCCTACTGCTCGAAGATGGCTTGCCGCTGTCGTTTGCGCCGTATGGCGACAACGCCAGTTACTACCATCCGCCGATCGATCGCTATGACTCGATCGAAGTCAGCAAGGGCAGCCAGGTGATCCGCTTCGGCCCACAAACTGCCGGCGGCGTGATCAACTACATCACCCCCGAACCGCAGCGCGAACTCGGCGGCTTCGTCGGCCTCGCCGGTGGCAGCCGTGGCTACCTGAACGGCCACGTGATGGTGACCGGCAACGGCGCAATCGCCGACATCTATCACAAGCAATCCGACGGCGCGCGCGACAGCATGCACAGCCGGCTCGATGATGTGAACTTCAAATGGGCCGGACAGCTAAATGATGACCACAAGCTGGTGCTGCGCGCGACGCATTTCCGCGAGCATTCGCAGCTGACGTATTCGGGATTGACGCAGGCTGAATATGAAAAGCTTGGTCCGCGCTACAACCCATTCAAAAATGACTTCTTTGATGCGAATCGTACGGGTTTGTCCGCGACTCACCAATGGCGCCTTGATGCTGACAGCAAGGTGCTGACCAGCATCTACGGCGCGTACTTTGATCGCGACTGGTGGCGTCAGGCATCCACGACGACCGGTTCACTAAGTTGCAATGACGGCGCAACAGCAAACTCTGGTAAACGAGCTGCAGGTATCTCATTGGATAACGCGGATTTGCAAGCCTGCCGGTTTGAGGGACGTCTCCGTACTTATACGACCACAGGTGTTGATTCTCGGATTTTCCAACGACACTCGGCTCTTGGAATTTCGGGTGAGCTTGAGGCCGGCGTAAAGTATCAACATGAAATCCAGCGCCGTCGCCAGGAAAACTTCACTAGTTACAGTCTTTACCAGCCCGGTGCCACGCCGTCCTCAATCGGTGAAGATCAGCGCAGGACGACTGACGCATTTACTGGATTCGTTTCAAACCGATTCCAATTTACCGATGCTCTGGCTGTCACACCTATTGTAAGAATCGAGCACATCCGTCATCGCAGAGAACTCCTGCAAAGCACTGCTACCGGAAATACTGCACGCACAACGTTTACCGAGGTTATTCCGGGAGTTGGAGCGACATATGCACTCAATGATAAAAACATTGTTTTTGCGGGTGTCCATCGAGGTTTCAGTCCACCGCGTGTAGAGGATTCTCTCTACTCAAGCTCTTCTTCGAACTCCGGCGCAAATGGTACTGTCACGAGTGTGGATGTCGGGGCAGAGCGCAGTGTGAATGCAGAACTTGGTATTCGATCCACAGTGAGCGACGATAGTCGGGTTGAGATCGCTTACTTCCGCAACAACTTCAGCAACCTAGTGCAGGTTGGCAGCATTGCTGGTGGTACCACTGCATATTCGGAGGGTAGTGCGCTGATCGAGGGGGTGGAGGCTGCAGGTCAATTCGATCGGCTGGCCAAGCCCTTCGCTGGAGATCTATTTTCTCGAGTATCTTTGACATACATTCCAACTGCCAAGCAGACCACTTACTTTAAGAATGTGGGCGATCATGGTGCGAACACCACGATTGGTGCGGTGGGTAATCGCTTGCCATATTCTCCGGAAACAATGCTGACTGTCACTCTAGGCTACCGGGCGCCAACAAACTGGAATGCTCGCATTGAGTATGTCTACGTTGGCGAGCAATATGCGGACTTCGCCAACACTGTCGATGTGGCAGGCAGTAATTTGTCTAATGCCAATAAAGCATCTGGGCAGTACGGGGTCATTGACGCTTACGGTATCTGGAATGCAGTAGCGAACTACACAGTAGGCAAAGCGACCTTCTTCATCGCCGGCAAGAACCTTGGCGACAAGACCTACATCGTCGATCGCACACGCGGTATTCAGGTGGGCATGCCGCGCACCTTCCAGGCAGGCCTGAAGTATGCGTTCTGATTGACGGTAAGTATCAGCGCGAGAAATGAAAAAGCCCGATCAATCGATCGGGCTTTTTTTGTATTCGGTGGGGTGGCCGATGGGACTCGAACCCACGACGACCAGAATCACAATCTGGGACTCTACCAACTGAGCTACGGCCACCACTGAAACAAGCCTGCCATTATACAAAATTTCTGCGCACATAGCACCTGTACGGTGCGACTGAGGCATCCGGCCACCAAAAACATCGCGGAATCACCGCCGAAAGCAGGCGGGGAGCCAATCATCCGGCATCAGCCCGCAACCGCAGCCGCCACTTCCTCGACCGCTGGCGACAAGCCCAGCAGCTGCCGGAACGCGGTTTGCAGCGCGCTGCGGCTGCCGGTGGTGTACGCGGATAGCGCACCTGGCTTGCCGGCAGACGGATGCAGCAAGCCGGCCTGCGCCAGCAAGCGCTGCAGTTGCCGCGCCACCGGTTCGCCGGTATCGACCAGCGTCACGTCGCTGCCCGCGACTTCCCTCACCAGGTGTTCCACGAAAGGGTAGTGCGTGCAGCCGAGCACCAGCGTGTCGGCTTGCTGTGCGAGCAGCGGCGCGACATAGCGTTGCACCAGCAGCGCGGTATCACGCGAATGCGTCTCGCCTTTTTCGATCTGGTCGGCGAGGCCATTACAGGCTTGCAGCACAAAGTGCGCGCCACTGGACTCGCCCACTTGCTGCTGAAGCTTCTGGAATTTGTCGGACGCGAGCGTGCTTTCGGTGGCCAGCACGCCGACCGTGCCGCTGCGCGTCAGCGCAGCTGCCGGCTTCAAACCCGGCTCGACGCCGACCACCTGCAATTGCGGATAGCGCGCACGCAGTGCGGCGATGGCCGCGGCAGTCGCGGTATTGCATGCGACGACGATCGCCTTGACCTTGAAGCGCAGCAGGAAGGCAGCAATCGCGAGCGCGCGCTCGACGATCACCTCTTCGGGCTTTTCACCATAAGGGGCGAAGCCCGAGTCGGCGAAATACAGCAGTTCTTCGTCCGGCAGCAGCGAACGCACATGGCGCAGCACCGACAGGCCGCCGATACCGGAATCAAAGATACCGATCGGCGCCTTTGCGGCATCAAGCGACGGTGGGAGTTCAGCGGAGCTCACCACCGTCCCCCGGTGCGTCGCATGTGCGCGATACCGTCCATCACCGGTCGGCAGGGCAGCGCAGAGCCGGGCACCGTGACTCAGGCTACCGTGACCGGGATCTTGCCGATGGAGGCAGCGATCTTCTCCTGCCATGCCTTCGGGCCGGTGTTGTGCACCGAGGTGCCGGTCGAATCGACGGCGACTGTCACCGGCATGTCGACCACGTCGAATTCATAGATCGCTTCCATGCCGAGGTCCGCAAAGCCGACCACCTTCGCGCCCTTGATCGCCTTCGACACCAGATAAGCGGCACCACCGACCGCCATCAGATAGGCCGACTTGTGGTTCTTGATCGACTCGATCGCGACCGGGCCACGCTCGGCCTTGCCCACCATCGCGATCAGGCCAGTCTTCTCGAGCATCATGTCGGTGAACTTGTCCATGCGGGTCGCGGTGGTCGGGCCGGCAGGGCCCACCACTTCATCGCGCACCGGGTCGACCGGGCCGACGTAATAGATCACGCGGTTTTTGAAATCCACCGGCAGCGGTTCGCCCTTGGCCAGCATGTCCTGGATGCGCTTGTGCGCGGCATCGCGGCCGGTGAGCATCTTGCCGTTCAACAGCAGAGTCTGGCCCGGCTGCCATGACGCGACTTCTTCTGCGGTCAGGCTGTTGAGGTCGATGCGCTTGGACTTTTGCGTGTCCGGCGTCCAGTGCACTTCCGGCCACTCGGACAGCGACTGCGGCTCGCAATACGCGGGGCCGGAGCCGTCGAGCGTGAAGTGCGCATGACGGGTCGCCGCGCAGTTCGGGATCATGGCCACCGGCT
>JACCDU011325646.1_pt1 | contig 31716 bp, 25 predicted proteins | sample 7446081 | NCBI WGS metagenome assembly JACCDU01 (sample SAMN15323447, study PRJNA562643) | freshwater metagenome | isolation source: river surface water | place: USA:Blue River Watershed | collected 2017-08-17
CTTGCCAAAAGCGCCAAATATTTTTCAGTACTTTTTGAAAGCAACGGGTAAAGATTCTTCAGCGGCTTATGTTGTGGCGAGCAAGGGGAAATTGGATGTGTTGGTTAATACCTCACACAAAAAATGGAACAACCAGTTTGTGGCCAGCACCTATTGCGGGCCCAATGGTAATGGTTTGGGTTATGGCCGCGACGACAAAACATTTGCCAAAACCACCGAGTTGCTTCAGTCAGCAAATCCACCACAACTCATGCTCATCAACTTATTGGCAGTGGATGTGTATGGCCATGCCAACAACTGGGACAAATACCTGGAGTCTATTACCCAAACCGACTTGTATGCGGCCAAACTCTGGCAAATGATCCAAGAGAATCCTGAGTTGCGCAATCAGACCACCCTTTTCATCACCAATGACCACGGTAGGCACTTAGATGGTGTGCGCTCGGGTTTTGTCAATCACGGTTGTCGTTGCGAGGGCTGTCGCCATATCTCGCTGTTGATTTTGGGGCCAGATACGCCAAAAGGTGTTGTGGTGACGGAAGAAGCCGAAATGACAGACATCTCCAAAACAATTGCAGACATCTTGCATTTTGAGATGCCTACCAGCAAAGGTGAGTTGCTCAGAACAGCTTTTCCCTTGAAATAAAGCGCTTTGTTGCTTTGTGGTCTTAATGTTTTTAGAACAAATCTTCTAATAGTTGCTCATCTACTAAATTCGGGAGCGTTACCTTCAAAAGTGGCTCCGCTTCCATGGCGCGTTTGATTGCAAAAGTAGCGTTTTCGTTGCGCGCCCAATTGCGTCTGGCAATTCCGTTATTGACATCCCAATGGAGCATGCTGGTGAGGTTGCGTTGTGCTTGCGCAGAGCCGTCTAACAACATGCCAAAGCCGCCGTTAATGACCTCGCCCCAGCCTACACCGCCGCCGTTGTGAATGCTCACCCAAGTAGCACCACGGAAGCTATCTCCAATGACGTTTTGGATGGCCATATCTGCTGTAAAGCGCGAACCGTCATAAATATTTGAAGTTTCGCGGTAAGGTGAGTCTGTCCCTGATACGTCATGGTGATCGCGACCTAAAATAACTGGACCTATTTCTCCTTTGGCAATGGCTTCATTGAACGCAGCGGCAATGCGCATACGACCTTCGGCATCGGCATATAAGATGCGGGCCTGCGAACCAACCACTAGTTTATTTTCTTGCGCACCCTTGATCCATTGGATATTATCGGCCATTTGTTGTTGGATTTCTGCTGGGCTTTCTTGCATCATCTGTTCGAGCACTGCGCAGGCAATGTCGTCGGTTTTTTCGAGGTCTTCGGGCTTGCCGCTCGCACAAACCCAGCGGAATGGCCCAAAGCCGAAATCAAAGCACATGGGCCCTAAAATATCTTGAATGTAAGAAGGGTATCTGAAATCGATATGGTTGGCTGCCATGACTTCACCACCAGCTCTCGAAGATTCCAATAAGAATGCATTGCCATAGTCAAAGAAGTAAGTGCCTCTTTCAGTGTGCTTATTGACGGCTGCTGCATGTCTGCGCAAGCTTTCTTGAACATAAGTTTTAAATTGTTCTGGGTCGTTGGCCATCATGTCATTGGCTTGCTCAAAGCTTAAGCCAGCTGGGTAATAACCTCCAGCCCAAGGATTGTGCAACGAAGTTTGGTCGGAGCCAAGGTCGACATGAACGCCTGTTTGGTCGAATTTTTCCCAGACGTCAACGACGTTACCCAAGTAGGCAATCGACACCACTTCCTTAGCGGCTTGTGCTTTTTTGACGCGCGCAACAAGTTGGTCTAGGTCTGAAATGATTTCGTCGACCCAACCCTGTTCGTGGCGCGTGTGTGCCGCTTTCGGATTCACTTCGGCAGTAACTGAAATCACGCCAGCTATGTTTCCCGCTTTGGGCTGAGCCCCAGACATGCCGCCTAAACCAGCGGTCAAGAATAATTTACCTTGGATGTCGTGGCGGTTTTTAGCCAACCTGCGCACTGCATTGAGTACGGTGATGGTGGTTCCGTGTACAATTCCTTGTGGGCCAATATACATATAAGATCCGGCTGTCATTTGGCCGTATTGGGTAACACCAAGTGCATTGAATTTTTCCCAATCGTCTGGTTTGGAATAATTGGGAATCATCATGCCGTTGGTCACTACCACGCGCGGTGCGTTCGGATGTGAAGGGAACAAGCCCATGGGGTGGCCAGAGTACATGACCAATGTTTGTTCGTCGGTCATTTCAGCTAAGTATTGCATCACCAAGCGGTATTGGATCCAGTTTTGGAAAACCGCTCCGTTTCCGCCGTAAGTGATGAGCTCGTGCGGATGTTGTGCAACCCGATGGTCGAGGTTGTTTTGAATCATCAGCATGATTGCTTTAGCCTGAGCTGATTTTCCGGGGTAGTCGCTTATTGGCCGCGCAAAAATAGGATGCTCGGGCATGAAGCGATACATGTAAATCCGACCGTAGGTCTGAAGCTCTTGCGCAAATTCTGCAGCGAGAATGGCGTGTTGTGCTTTCGGGAAATAACGCAAGGCGTTGGCAATGGCCAATTTTTTTTCAGCTGGGCTTAAAATCTCTTTGCGTTTTGGCGCATGATTGATGGCTGGATCCCAGGCTTTTGGCGCAGGGAGTGCTGAGGGAATTCCTTGTTTGATTTCGTCGGCAAAACTGATCATATGTAAAGTTTTGCCACAAAAATAAGCAATGTTAGTACTTCAACACGACAAATCCGTGTTTTTGAAGCTCAATACCGCCATCAAGGGTCGCATCTATGCGGTAGAAGTAGGTTCCTTCTTCAACAATATCGCCAGCAGCTGTTTTTCCGTACCATTTTTCAGCTGGGTTGCTGTATTCGAAGATAACATTTCCCCAACGGTTCAGAATAGTACAATTAAATGTAGCGATACCTTGATAGTCTACAAAGAAAGCATCGTTGCCTGTAAGTGAAGACAACACAACAACGTTTGGCGCAGTGATGTCGCAGGGTTTGTATGTAATGTTGGCGGTGTCGCTTATGGTATTACATGAATTTTGAGCGGTATAAATAAAATTGCCGGCTTCTGTGGCTAGTCTTGGCACTTCTGTGCTGCCGTCCCACCATTGTCCGTTGATAGGCGGGCTATAGCCATTTTGAAGAGGTGGTGTATTGATGACATAAGGATTGAGCCATAGGCTTGCCCCTTGGCAAATGGCCGAATCTAAAATGGCGGTATACACATAAGGCCTGAATTCTATACTCGCCGCGACGGTGTCTTGGCAAGCGTTGTCTATGAAAAATACAGGGAAGATGCCGCCCATATTGTAGGTCATGATTTCGGGGTTGTCTACAAGGTTATTTGGGATAAAATGAACTGCTGTATCCAAAGCAAACCACTGACCGCCTGCGTATGCTTGGGTATTGCCTACAAAGTAGCTGTAGTTGCAAACTGCGGTGTCAGAGAAAATGGCAGGGCGTGGCAAAACAACAAACGAAACAGTGGTGTCGTAGTTGCAACCAAAGTTGTCTGTGATGTTGTAGGTATAGTTCGTGATACCCGGAGTACTCGGTTGAATTACGATAAGGGTATCGTTCTGGCCGGAAATAATTGTTGGGTCAGACAACCAGCCTTCGGTCACCACATAGTTTTGGTAACCTTCGCTTTCTGGATAAAGAGAGGCATTGAAATAAATTCCCCATGAGAAAATATAGCCGTCGTCGATACCTTGGTTGTCTTGAACAGAGATGGTCCAGTTGCCGTTGATTGGGCAGCCTGCAAATTGGTTGAAATCGCCGTCGGGAAGGTACACGCCATTCGGATTCATGGACGGGAAGCCGTAATCATTGATGACGGTATTGCCCGCTGCGTTTTCTGCACAAATGGTATTGAAGGTATTGTTGGTTGTAGAAAAGCAATAGCTCCAAACAGGTGAGCCTGGGTTGCCACCGTCGATGTCGGTATCGTTGCCCAAGAAGGTGCTGATGCCATTGCCGCAGCCGCCAGGAACGAGTTCTGCCCACCCAAATGGGGTTTGGTTGTAGGCATTCATCAAAGAAACAGTGGTGCCATTAGGGCATGTGAGCGCAATTTCGATATCGCCAATGTAGGAGTGCTCGATGTCCAAGCAAATTTGTTCGATGTCGGCACCTGAGGTAATAACAGCCGTGGAGTCAAAGCCAGACATTGGAATAGACGTTTGATACATTTGTCCTGCACCGTCTGGCAAGAAAGTAAGGCCTGCGAAAGTACCGCCAATTTGGAAGGTGCCGCCTGGGATTTCAATACCGACGGTGTCTTGTGGTGTAACCCCACCAACGAGGTAAGAGTTTTGACCCAAACAAACGGTGTCTTCTAATGGCCCTGTACCTGCGAAAATAGGAGGGATAGAAACGCGTACCTTGAAGTTGGAGTGAATGGTTTGCGGGAATTGGTCGGTAACCGCGAGGTCTACGTAATAACCGGTGTTGGCTGTTGGCGTAAACCAAATTTGGTCTCCGGTAAATTGGCCAATGCCGCCGATGGTCCAGACGAAAGTACAGTTGGCGTTGGTTTGCGAATAACCGGTATTGGTATTTTCTAAGGAATGTGGAAACGCCGGAAGTGCTTTGAGCAAGACGCTATCACCAGGACAAAGGTCTACAAAACCGGTGTCTAGGGGGTTCATGATGTTGCTACCGCCGCCGTTTTTGAAGGCCTCGACATGCGCAACAATCGGCTGAGGTGGATTGCCACACGCAACGTTGGCTACCCAACCGGTACCTTCGTTTGCGCCGTTTGATTTGAAGCGCAAGGTGAGGCAACCCGTTGGATTGTTCCAAGAGGCCTGTGCAAAAAGACCAACAGGATTGGTGCCACTGTTGTAAGCCCCAAGCAGTGGTGAAGCAATAGACGGACCGTCGTAAATATAGAGTGTGTCTGTCGGGTGGACGTCCCATTCAAAGCCAATGTTGGTGGCAAAAGCAATCGAAACTTTGGAGCCTTGGGTAAGATCTGGGCAAAGCACTAAAGTTTCGTTCATGTTGGGCGCGTAGTTACCTGTGCCGTCTATGAAGTTGGTGCCGCCAGTTGGTACAATCCCCGAACAGTTGAGCGGGTTGGTTTGCCCATAGTCTGGACCTGTTAATGTGAGGGTAACTTGTGCGTTGAGGCCTGAAATAAGACCAAATAGAACGCTTATGCTGAGTAAGAAATGTTTCATTTTTTCTGATTTTGCATTTCTAATGAAAGAACATTTTTAGACTTGACCACTAAGATTTGGTCGGAATTCGCCACTTTGAAGTATTGTGTGCGATCGAGGATTTTAAAGCCAAATGAAGTAAAATTGAGTGGCTTTTCACTTGCCTTCGCAGGTAAATCAAGTACGTCAAACTGAGAGATGTCTTTGCCTTGGGGTGCAGTGATGAGGTAACAAGCATGCGTAAGTGCGTACTCGTATAGCGGCAAGGAGTTTTCAGCTTTGAACTGCGCAATTTCTTCTTTGGAATAACTTTTGCTAAGCTGAGACTCGACCGTTTGAGACCAACTAGAAAGGGTTAGGAGGACAAAAAATAGGGTGTAAAATAATTTCATAATGGGTAGAATTCGGTTGAAGACGTAACTTCTCGTTGAAAAGTTACATCAAATGTTCAAAGTTTTAAATCTAAGGCTAAGTTAATAAAACGTAGCTTTGTGCCACGAAAAGTTCAATTATTTATCATGGAAAACATAGCATTGGCAGGCATTGCCTCACAAGTAAGAAGAGATATCGTCAGAATGGTTTCGGCCGTCAATTCAGGCCACCCCGGTGGTTCACTTGGCTGCACAGACTTCCTTACTTATTTGTATTTTGAGCAAATGCAGCACAATCCAGCTGATTTTCAGATGGACGGCAAAAACGAAGATCTTTTCTTTTTGTCTAACGGCCATATCTCACCTGTTTGGTATAGCGTACTCGCAAGAGCAGGTTACTTTCCTGCTGCCGAATTAGGTACTTTTCGCAAATTGGGCACACGCCTTCAAGGCCACCCTTCAACCGACAAAAACTTACCAGGTATTCGCATGGCTTCTGGCTCACTTGGCCAAGGATTATCTGTGGGGCTTGGCGCCGCACAAATCAAAAAACTCAACCAAGATGCTACTTTGGTTTACACATTGCACGGCGACGGCGAGCTACAAGAAGGTCAAATCTGGGAAGCAGCTATGTACGCCGCGGCCAATAAAGTAGATAACATTATTGCTACCATAGACGCCAATGGTCGTCAGATCGATGGCGATGTAGACGAAGTACTTTCGCTAGGAGACCTCCAACAAAAATGGGTATCATTCGGCTGGGAAGTCTTGCACATGGACGGCCACAATTTTGACAGCATCCGCAGCACCATGCAACAAGCTAAAAGCATGACAGGAAAAGGCAAACCAGTAGTCATTATCATGAAAACCGAAATGGGCCAAGGTGTTGACTACATGATGGGCTCACACAAATGGCACGGTGTTGCACCTAACCCTGAGCAGTTGCAAGTAGCGCTGGACCAACTCGCAGAAACCCTCGGAGACTACTAGTGAAAGCAATTTGGGCCCTCCTCTTCCTGACTTTTTTCAGTTTTGGCTGGACCCAAACCACTACGCGCATTCTTTTTATTTTGGATGCCTCCAATTCCATGAACCTCGATTGGAATAACCAAACCCGCATGGCTGCCGCCAAAGAAGTCCTGACCAAAAGTGTCGAAAGCTTGCGTGGTGTCCCGAATTTAGAGCTAGCCCTGCGTGTGTATGGTCATCAGTCAAACGTCACCAACACCTATCAAGACTGCCAAGACACCAAGCTAGAAGTGCCTTTTGGCCCTGCGAACATCGATCCTATCAAAATCAAAATCAAAGGTCTACAAGCCAAAGGCGCTACGCCAATTGCACGGTCTTTAGAAGCATCAGCTGCAGATTTTCCGGATACACTCGCCCGCAACTTTATCATCCTCATTACCGACGGCCTTGAGTCTTGCGACAACGACCCTTGTCTTATTGCCCGCAAACTCCGAGACAAGGGCGTTAAGGTCACACCATTTGTGATCGGTCTCGGCATGGACCTCAGCTACCTCGACAAATTTGAATGCATCGGCAGCTACACCGACGCCGAGAGCAAGGCCGCTTTTGAAAACGTGCTCTCCAATATTTTGTCTAAAGCACTTTTGAACACTAGCGTTCAGATCAATCTCAATACCGTAGAAGCCAAGCCACTCGAAACTGACGTCAGTATGTTTTTGTACGAGGCGGGCACTTCCAACTTAAAATACACTTTCGTTCACACCCTCAACCGCAAAGGTTTGCCCGACACCCTCGTGCTCGACCCTGCTTTGCGCTATGATTTGCGCGTGGCTACTGTTCCGCCGATTTTGAAAAACAACATTGCCATCTTGCCACATACGCACAACACCATTCAGGTACCAGCAGGGCAGGGGCAACTCAAAGTCACTTCCGTGAAGAGTCCGGCGGGCACGCAACTCGAAACCCGCATCTTGCAAACAGAAGGCGCCAAAACACTGCACGTACAGCAACTCGGCGATATTCAAAAATATTTGGTTGGCACGTATCAATTGGAAATCTTAACGCTTCCGCGCACTTATAAAGAAGTCAAAATTGAGCAATCCAAACTGACGAGCATCGACATAGCGGCAGCTGGTCAGTTCGTATATCAAGTGCCCAAAGGCATTTTAGGTCAAGTGTTTTATGAGCGCAATCCGGGTCAGTGGGAGTGGGTCTGCGACCTTCCCTTCAACCAAACCACGGGTAATATCCGCTTGCAGCCAGGTACTTTCAAAGTTGTTTATCGCGAAAAAGACCAGCGCTCAAGCACCTATACGAGAGAAAAGAAATTCACTATTACATCCCTTAAAATCACTAATTTAACTTTATAAAAATGGAATTTGAAGTATTCGGAAACAAAGACACCCGTTCGGGATTTGGCGAAGGTTTAGCTGTGCTTGGCGAACAAAACCCAGATGTAGTTGCACTTTGTGCAGATTTGACGGGCTCTCTTAAAATGGATGCGTTTCAAAAAGCGCACCCTGAGCGTTTCTTTCAAGCGGGCATTGCCGAGGCAAACATGATTGGCCTTGCAGCCGGCATGACCATTGGCGGCAAAATTCCTTTTACGGGTACTTTTGCCAATTTTTCTACTGGCCGCGTTTACGATCAAATTCGTCAGTCTGTCGCCTATTCCAAAAAGAATGTGAAAATATGTGCTTCACACGCGGGTCTCACGCTCGGTGAAGACGGCGCCACGCATCAGGTGCTCGAAGATATAGGCATGATGCGCATGTTACCCAACATGACCGTCATTGTTCCGGCCGACTTCAACCAAACCAAACAAGCCACCATTGCTATTGCAGCTCACGAAGGCCCAGTTTACTTGCGTTTTGGCCGTCCGGTGATGCCCATTTTTGTGAAGCCTGATGCTGAATTCGTGATTGGAAAAGCAGATGTATTAACAGAAGGCACCGACGTTACCATTATTGCTTGTGGTCATATGGTTTGGAAATCTATCGAGGCCCTCAAAGAATTGCATGCCATTGGTATTTCAGCTGAGCTCATCAATATGCACACCATTAAACCACTCGACGAAGCTGCGATTTTAAAGTCCGTGCGCAAAACAGGTTGTGTTGTTACGGCAGAAGAGCACATGATGAACGGTGGTTTGGGCGAGGCTGTTTCTCAAGTCTTGAGCCGTCAGTACCCGGTTGCGCAAGAATACGTTGCCGTTAATGACACCTTCGGAGAGTCTGGTACACCAATGGAACTCATGACAAAATACCACATCGACACACCAGATGTTGTTGCTGCGGTCAAGCGCGCCATTGCACGCAAGTCTATCATTATCTAAGCTAAAGCGCTAAAGCTTCCGCGACGGTTTGGACAGGCCTTTGGCAACTACCAAATTCACACACCGAGATGGCATCAGCTGTGTATATTTTGGAGCAGGGTAAACTTTGGTGGTAAGAAAGCATGCAATCTATTTGTTTGGTGGCCTGAAAAACTTCCATGGGCGCTGTATTATTGAGTACATGCCAGTGCTTTTCTGGGTAAAGTTGTCTGAACAAGAGCAGGCCCCAGTTGGAATAACCCGAACCGTAGGTTTCCATGCCGTCGTAAATGTTTTGAAGCATTTGTTGGGCGCTATTTGTCCAGTCTTGGTTCTGGTAGTAAAAGCCCATTGTTAGAAAGGCATGCGCCATGACTGAATTGCTCGAGGCAATGACGTTGTCGTGGAGGTCCATGTTGCGGCTGATCAGCGTAGAATCCGACGCCGTGAAATAACACATTTTGCTTTGCGGATGCTGAAATTCAGCGGCTACCTTTTCGGTAAGCGTTTTGGCAAATGCTAAAAAATCGAGCTGGCCTGTGCACTGATACGCCAAACTCAAAGCTTCTATGGTGTGGGCGTAATCTTCCAAAAATGCAGGAACACTTTTTTGCTGATTTGTATTCACCCTCAGAAGCTGCTGACCATCCCATTGTACGTCCTTGATCCAAGAAAGCATCTTGAGGGCCCGAATTAAAAATGCGTCTTCGCCAAAAACGCGGTAAGCCTCCAGTAAACCTTTGGCGGTCATGGCATTCCAGCTGACGAGCAGTTTGTTGTCTAGGCCCGGCCTCACGCGCAGACTGCGCTCGCGAAATAAAGTCTCATTGATCTGCGCTTTTTGTGTGAGCCATGCAGCTAAATCTAGACCTTCTAATTTGGCAAAAGCGCTGTCGGTATGCTTGCGCAACGGAATGTGTTTGCCCTCTTCCCAATGTCCCGTTTGATTGATGTGGTAATAGCGTTTCACACGCTCGGCCTGCGCACCAAACAGTTGGTCTATTTCGTTGGGTGTCCAGCAATAAAATTTTCCTTCCTCTCCTTCGCTGTCTGCGTCGAGTGCGCTGTAATAGGCGCCTAAATCAGAGCGGAGTTCGCGTTCGAGAAAATCAAAGGTCTGAAAAACAACATCTTTGTAATGTGGGGTTTGATAGCTTGTATACGCTTTGGCGTATAGTCCGATGAGTTGTCCGTTATCGTAGAGCATTTTTTCAAAATGTGGTACCTTCCACAATACGTCTACGCTGTAGCGCGTAAAGCCACCGCCTACTTGATCGTAGATGCCACCCAAGGCAATTTTGTCGAGCGTCAGGCGCACTTGCTTTTCAATTTTAGCTTCGTCAAAATGCTGCGCATAACGCAGTAAGAAAAGCCAGTTATTGGGCAGCGGAAATTTCGGCGCTTTGTTGGTTCCGCCTTCAAAAGTGTCAAAACTGCGGGCCCAGCGCACAACCAACTCGTGGAGTCTTTCGGCTTCAAAGCCCGAAATTTCTTGCGGGGCGGCAATGAGTTCTGCTTGCTGGATGCCTTCGTGGAGTTGTCGGGCGTAGTCTATGGCTTTGGCTCTATCATTGGCATAGGTGTGCGCCAAAGATTTGAGAATATGCATCCATTGTTCTTTGGGGAAGTAGGTGCCGCCGTAAATGGGCCTGCCGTCTGGGAGCGTGAAACAATTGAGTGGCCAGCCGCCGCGTTGGGTCATGAGCTGTACAGCCGTCATGTAGATTTGGTCTACATCTGGGCGCTCTTCGCGGTCCACTTTTACATTGATAAAATGTGTGTTCATGAGCGCTGCAACTTCTTCGTCTTCAAAGCACTCGTGCTCCATGACATGACACCAATGGCAGGCCGAATACCCAACGCTGATCAAAACCATTTTGTCTTCGGCTTTTGCGCGCTCAAAAACGTCTGCTGACCAAGCTACCCAGTGCACGGGGTTTTGGGCGTGTTGTAACAAATAAGGTGAACTTTCGTTGCCGAGTTGGTTGGCCATATGCTTAAAATTTGACTAAAGAAGAACTATATTTGCCCAAGATATCATACCGTGCAACAAATTCGCCCTTACAAAGTTCTGCTTTTTTTAGTTCTAGTCTTGTCACTTTTGTGCATTCCTAGTGCACTTATTCCCGAAGAAGGTGTCAAGTGGCTGGGTGTCAATTGGCGCTTTTTGCCGCTAGAGCGCGTGTGGGTAGCCAAAAAACAAGTCAAAAAGAACATCGATAAAATTGTGGCCGCTGTAGATACCACCGACATCAACGACGGCGTCAAGCACATCGGAAAAAGCTCGGGCCAAACCGGCCTTCCGGAAGGCGGTTCTTTGGCCAGCGAGTCTGCAAATCCGCTGCAAATGAGTGGGAGTGCAGCAGCCAAACTTTACCGTTTCTTTGCCGCGCTTCAAGGTGCTGCCGAGGGGCAGAAAATCAGTATCTTTCACTACGGCGACTCCCAAATTGAAGGCGACCGCATGACCGGCTATATTCGCCAACGCATCCAACAACAATTTGGCGGCATAGGCCCTGGGTTCATTCCAGCCTACAACGTGTACAATACACAAAGCTTCAAGCAAAAAGTATCACCTAACTTCAAGCGCTACACGGCTTTTTGGCCACCTAAAATGAGTTCTCGCCGTTATGGTGCGCTTTTATCGGCCGCTACATTTGATGTTAGCGGTGCTACAGAAACGCCAACCGAAGCTTGGGTAGAAATCGCGCCTTCTCCATCGGCTTTTACGCGGGCCCGCACCTATAGTCAGGTCAAATGTTATTACAACAGTTGTTATGCACCTTGTTCGGTCAAGATTTACGAGAACGATAAACTCATCCACGAAGACTCATTGGTCGCCGATGGTGGTCAGCACGTTTTGCCACTTAGTTTTGGACACACACCCGGCAAATTACGCTTTGTGTTTGCCTCTACCAAAAGCCCCATTTTCACTGGTTTTAGTTTAGATGGCGATGTAGGCGTACAGGTCAATAATGTGGCCATGCGCGGCTCTTCTGGCCACGACCTCAGCTCTTCAGACGCCAGTATTTTCGCACAAATGCACCGCGAAGCCAATACCAAGTTATTTATCTTGCAATTTGGCGGCAATTCCGTACACGCCTTCCGCGACAGCAGCAGTGTTCGTTACTACATTGGCGCGCTCAAGAACCGCATCAATTATATTCAGAAATTGGTACCCGCCGCCGCCATCATTTTAATTGGCCCTAGCGACATGTCTAGGCTCCACGACGGCGTATTTGAAACCTATCCGTATTTACCCTACACCGTAGACCGCATGCAGAAAATGTGCGCTGAAAACGGGGTGGCATTCTGGAATTTATACGCGGCCATGGGCGGTAAAAACTCAATGCCGGCATGGGTTTCCCAGGGCTTAGCTGGAAAAGATTACGTGCATTTTAGCCCTCGTGGCGCGAGCATTGCTTCCCAGTACTTTTTTGAGGCTTTTGGCGCTGCTTATTCCGAATGGCAGTCCAAGAAGGGGGGCGAACAATGAGACGCTTTTTAGTGCTCTTTATTTTACCCTTATTTGCTTTTGGACAATATCCAGCGCTCTGCAACAATGATTCACTCAGCGCCGTGGAGCAAGAAATTGCCAAAAATTATCCTTTTGTCGAGGTACAATGCAATCAATTTCAATTTTTTGGTACCGAAAGCCCCAATTGGCTGCACCTCAACAAAGCACTTACCCAAATGATCGAGACGGGCGAGGGCAAGCTCAATTTTTACCATATTGGCGGCTCTCACTTGCAGGCCGATATCTATTCACACGACTTTCGCACATTTTTGCAATCGAATTGGCCGGGATTGAGTGGCGAACGCGGCTTGGTGTTTCCGTTTAATTTGGCGAATACCAATAATCCTTCGAATTACAATTTTTCATCCCCAAACACTTGGAAAGGTTTTCGCAGCGTCAATCAGCGGCCAGAAGACTTCGATTACGGCCTCAGTGGCGCCGCTATTTCTTGTGGCGATTCCCTCATTACTATTAATTTCAAGCATTTGCGCACGAACGTCAAACCGCCTTATGACCGCTTGCGCATTTACCATAACACCGGTGAATTTCCCTACGAACTCAACTTTGGCGATCAAGAACTTTTAGTGACTGAGCTCATGCATTTTCCAGCAATGGGGTACACCGAAATTCGCTTCTCCGACCACCTCGATTCCCTAGACCTTCTTTTTGTCAAGAACAGCACAACACCCTTTACGCTGGAACTTTTTGGTTTCGAATTTTTGAATGATTTACCAGGCATTACCTACACCGCTATTGGCATCAACGGCGCTAGTTTGCCCACGTATTTAGCCAACACCAATTTCAGTCGAGATTTGCAATTGCGCCCCCCCGATTTGTTTATCTTTTCGGTGGGCACCAACGATGCACATTGTAGCTACGAGGCCTTTGATCCCCAGATTTATAAAGCGAACCTGGAGAAAATGATTTTACAGGTATTGCAGAGCAATCCAAATTGCGCCATCTTGCTAACGGTGCCCAACGACGACTACTACATGCGTAAATACCCCAATCGCAATACGGCTCGTCAGCGGGATGTGATTTTTCAGCTCGCGGCGCAATACCAAATGGCTGTCTGGGATTTTTACGGCATCATGGGCGAGTTGGGATCTTCCAAAACCTGGAAAAACGCGGGCCTGATGCAAGCTGATTACGTTCACTTTACAGGTACAGGTTACCACCTCAAGGGTACATTATTGATTGAGGCTTTTCAAAAAAACCTCACGAGTTTACAAAATTTGCGCAATTGATATGAATCGCATACACGAACTATTTTCCTGGCAACATCAAGAGAGCTTGCTGTTTACAAGACTTGATTTTTGGTTGTTTTTCTTGGCTGTTATGGCCGTATTTGTTTTGATCCACAAGCGATATTTGCTGCGCAGTATTTTCTTGACGGCAGTCAGTTTGTTCTTTTATTTCAAGACCTCAGGAAATTTTGTGTTGTTGCTCGGCTTTATGCTTTTGTTCAATTATTGGATCGGTCGAGGCGTTGGTTGCTTAGACCGACCCAAATGGAATAAAGGATTTTTGATTGCAGGGCTCATCGTTAATTTGGCCGGCTTGTTCTACTTTAAATATGCCTACTTTTTTACCGATGCCTTCAATGCACAATTCGGTACCGATTACAATGTGGTCAATCAGTTTGCGGTCATTGGCAACGAATGGTTTGGCAAGGGCAGTTTTGTCGATAAAATTCTCGTGCCAATCGGCGTCTCGTTCTTTACGTTTCACAACATTTCTTATTTGGTGGACATCTCTAGAAAAGAGATTCCGGCTGCCAAAAACTTCTTTGATTATGCTTTTTACGTCACGTATTTTCCGCACCTCATTGCCGGGCCTATTGTGCGTGCCCGCGATTTCATTCCGCAAATTCACACACCGTATCAGCTGAGTAAATACGATTTTTCGTGGTCGCTCTGGATGATCGGAAAAGGCTTGCTCAAGAAACTCATATTTGCAGATTACATAGCCGTGCATTTCATTGATAAAGTGCTGGATGCACCAGATGCGTATCCTGGTTTTGTTGGTCTCATCGCCATGTTTGCTTATTCCCTGCAAATTTATGCCGACTTCTCGGGCTACACGGACATGGCCATTGGTGTTTCCAAACTCATGGGCTTCAATTTATTGGAGAATTTCAATTCGCCCTACAAAGCCGTTTCTGTGGCAGAATTTTGGCGTCGTTGGCATAAATCTTTGAGTTCTTGGCTGCGCGACTACCTTTATATTCCGCTCGGCGGAAACAAGAAAGGATCTTGGGGTACCGCCATTATGACGGCGGTCATTTTAGGCTTTTTGTATTTCATCACCGGCTGGGTTGAGCTCTGGTATACTTATGGCGTACTGCTTGTTGTCTATTTGATTTTATGGCAATTTTGGCCTGCTTTTCGAACTTTTGCCGTCCGCGACTTGAACTTGCTCATTACAATGATCGTTGGCGGTTTATGGCACGGTGCGAGTCAGAATTTTGTGATTTGGGGCGCGATGAATGGTGCAGCGTTGGTGATCTATAATTACTGGAAGCGCATCAGCCCGTATGAAAACGCAACGCATTGGTCGGTGCGGGCATGGCGTATATTTCTGACCTTGACCTTCATCACCTTTACCCGTATTTGGTTCCGTTTGCCTGAAGCCGACCAGCCCTTAAAGTTCTTGACGATCGTTACCGAACAATTTAATTGGACGAGCGCTACCTGGTGGATAGTTTGGAATACGTACCAAGGGGTCTTTTACCTCATGCTGCTTGGCTTTTTATCGCATTGGTTGCCCCAAAAATGGAAAGACCAAACCGTTTTGTTCTTTTCAAAATGGCCGATGCCCGTCCAGGCGCTCACCTTTGCCGTGTCGGTTTTCATCATGTATCAAGCGGTATCAGATACCTTCAAAGCCTTTGTTTACTTCCAATTCTAGAAATAGTTGGGCAATTACTTGACATGGGGGGTCTTGATGTTGTATCTTTGCGCTCCCCTGAAAGCAGGGATTCAAAAAACGTCCTATGAGCAAAATGAAACTTTCTGATTTTGACTTCAACCTCCCTGAAGAATTAATCGCCAATTATCCAGAAGAAACCCGTGACGAATGTCGCCTTATGGTTGTACACCGTTCCACTGGCCTCATAGAGCACAAAATGTTCCGCGACGTCCTCGATTATTTTGACGAAGGTGATGTCATGATCATGAACAACACCCGCGTTTTTCCTGCCCGCATGTATGGCAACAAAGAAAAAACGGGGGCTAAAATCGAAGTGTTTTTATTGCGCGAGCTCAACCGCGAAAGCCTTTTGTGGGATGTTTTAGTAGATCCTGCGCGCAAAATCCGCATTGGCAACAAATTGTATTTTGGCGAAGACGACTCTCTTGTGGCTGAGGTCATTGACAACACCACATCAAGAGGACGCACCCTTCGCTTTTTATTCGATGGCCCTTACGAAGATTTCAAAGCAAAAATTACTGAGTTGGGTGAAACACCCCTTCCCAAATACATCAAAAGAGAAGTAGAACCTGAAGACGAAGAGCGCTACCAAACCGTTTTTGCAAGCGTTGAGGGTGCCGTTGCTGCACCAACGGCTGGTCTTCACTTCTCCAAACAATTACTTAAACGATTGGAATTGAAAGGTGTCAATTTTGCAGAGCTTACACTCCATGTCGGTCTTGGAACTTTTCGTTCTGTCGAGGTAGAAGACCTCACCAAGCACAAAATGGATTCTGAGCAAGTCATTATACCGGAAAGCGCCGTGCAAATGGTCAATGACGCCAAGCGCAACAAGCGCAGGGTATGTGCAATCGGAACCACTTCTATGCGCTCCATTGAAACTTCTGTCTCTACAGACGGCATGCTCAAGCCTTACGATGGCTGGACCAACAAATTCATTTTCCCGCCTTACGAATTCAGCATTGCAGACAGCCTCATCACTAATTTCCACACGCCTCTTTCCACTTTGCTCATGATGATTTCCGCCTTTATGGGCCATGAACTCATGCACAAAGCATACGAAGAAGCGGTCAGAGAAAAGTACCGTTTCTATTCTTACGGAGACGCCATGCTTATCCTCTAATGGAGCTGCACAAGCAACTAGCTTCTTTTCCAAAAAACCAAGAAACGGTCCTCACCATCGGGACCTTCGACGGCCTGCATTTAGGTCATCAAAAAATTCTTTCTACTGTTTGCGAACAGGCAAAACAGGAAGGCTTGGCCTCTGTGTTGCTCACTTTTCATCCACACCCACGCCGCATCTTATTTCCTGATGAGCCTTTGGGCCTTATCCAGACCCAAGAAGAAAAACTCGCAAGGCTTGCGGCGCTTGGTTTAGATCACGTCGTGGTGCTTGAATTCAATGCGGAACTGGCGCAGCAAACCGCCGCTCAGTTTGTAGAGGAGGTCCTGATCAAGGGGCTTCATGCACACAGCGTCATTATCGGTTACGACCACCAATTTGGCCACGACCGCCAAGGCAATTTGGCATTCTTGCGGAGCTATGAAGCCAAGGGGTTTTTTAAAGTCCAAGAAATTCCAGTCGAGCAAATTGACGAAGTGTATATCAGTTCTTCTAAAATCAGAAAAGCAATAGAACAAGGCCAGATTGCGCAAGCAAATGCTTATTTAGGCCAGCCTTATCAAGTGTCGGGGCACGTTTCAAGAGGCCTTCAAAATGGGCGCAGTATTGGCTTTCCAACGGCCAACGTACAACTCACAGAGGCCGAAAAAATCTTGCCTGCCGACGGCGTGTATGCGGTGTCGAGCGAATACAATGGTGTTAAACTTTACGGCATGATGAACATTGGCTGGCGGCCTACCATCAAAGAAGCCAAAGTGGAGCGCAAAATAGAAGTCCACTTCTTTGATTTTCAAGCTGATATCTATGAGGCTTACCTCGCACTCAGTTTGCATGAGCGCATCAGATCTGAACAAAAATTTGCAGGTTTAGAGGCGCTCAAAAAGCAGTTGCAAGCAGACGAAAGCCAAATCCGGTCTTACTTTTTCTCGATGCGATAAGTTTGTGTTTGACCAGATTGTAGATCGCGTAGCTTCAAAATATAAAGCCCATCTTTAAAGGCGTTGATATCGATTTGTGTAGTTGTTGTGGCAGATTCCGTAGCCAAACACAATTGCCCAAGCGTGTTGTAGATTTCGATACTTGTTTGGTGCTGACATCCTTTGATCTGAATGACATCCGAACTCGGATTCGGTGCTATCGAATAGTGGTTAGCAGCTATTTCATTTAAGTTGCTCTGGTTCTCGTCAAAAAACAGTACGTTGTCCACAAATACCACACCTGCGCCTGCTGGCGAACCCGACAAGATGAGTTGTGAAAAATGGCTCAGGCTGTTGAGGTTAGTGAACTGGCTGAGTGGAATTTCGAGGGTGTTCCAGGTTTGAGCCACCGGCTGAAAGCTGAGTTCGCTCTCGCTGTCGTCTCCTCCTGCATACTGCCCATTCGCTCCAAAATCGACCAATTTTACTTTAAAGGGATCCATGTTGGCGGTCCAGTAATCGAGCCTGAAATGAGTCATGTCGGTGAGGTCGAGTTGGTTGCCACCAAGTGTTTCAATACCAGCAAAATTGACCGAGCTATAGCGTTTGGTGTCGTTTCCTTGGATCTGTAGGTCTGTCACTTGTGCTTGTGACCATGGTGCTTGCCATGTATCTACCGTCACATTGGTGTAAGGGTTGCTGAACATCGAAATAACCGAAGCAGCAGGATAAGTTGGCGTAGGTGCAGGCACCATAGGCGCTAAAGATTGCGAACCGTCTTGATTCGAGAATTTGATGTTGTCGATGTAACACACGTTATTGTCAGAACGCTGGCCAAAATCCGGGAAAAGGATGATTTGGTCGATGCCAATAGAAGTCGGGTTACTCAATACATTGGTAAAATCAAAAGTGAGTTCTTCCCATTGGTCGACAAGTGTATTCGAGACGAGGATCTCGCCAGAAGAAGCATTTGAAGGCGTTGCAAATTTGAGCCCAACCGGACTAATAACCGATTTGTAGACCATCACTTTGATCTGACAATTGGCAGCTGTTAAATTGAAAAGACCAATGCCTTGTCCGTGAACAGATTCAAAACCAGCCCAAGGAGCGCCGTTCACGAGTGCCGTGAATTTACAAACGGTGGTCGATAGGTTGATGCCACTTGGCGACGGATTGGCAACCATCTGAACTGGTGGATTGTTTCCGTTTTCAAAAGTAGTCCAGGCCCAGTTGGCGCCAAAGCCATTGGGTTCGAAATCTATAGGGCCAGCTTGTGCAAATAAAAGTTGAGCAGAGAGGGCAATTGTGAGTGTAAAAAGAAATTTCATAGTAGTGTAAGCTGTTTTAGATATTGTTAAAAGTACAATAATTATCTGTAGTCGAACTATTTATTTTTTACTACCTTAGATATATGCTTCGACAACTCTGCTTACTCCTTTTGTTTTCAAACTTTGCGCTGCTGGCAAATGCACAAGCAGTCAAATGGCAAGATGCTTTACAACTCGACCCCAGAACGGTCACCACACTAGATTGTTCGGGCCTCAAATGGGATACACTGCCTATAAAATTATTTGAGTTTGTGGCGCTTGAATCGCTTGATTTATCTAAAAATAAGTTGACTTTTCTTCCGGATGAAATGAAGGCATTTACGCAGCTTCAGGACCTGAAACTAGGCAAAAACAAACTAGACCACTTCCCTTTAGTGCTCTGCCAGTTACCAATGTTACTTGATTTATCCTTAGAACGCAATGCGCTGCGCATGCTACCTGACCAAATCAGTGCACTCTCCCAACTGCAATACCTTGACCTTTATGGCAACGCTATTGAACAATTTGGCGAAGGTGTTTTTCTGCTGCCGAACTTGCGCATACTCAATATTGAAGGAGTGATGTACGGAACTGTTTTTGCCAAGCAGCTGCTTGGTCGCTTGCCCAATACTAAAGTACTCATTGACCCACCGTGTAAGTGTTTGGATTAGTATCTTTGCCCATGTCCTTGCTGCGCCCCGTCGTTTTTTGGTTACTCAATCATCCGCAATATGTATTGGGTGTGTTTCTCTTTTTTGTGGCCATTTTAATATGGACGAAAAAAAAATGGCGTCGCAAACGTCCGTATCTCCCATGGTTATTGGCATTGGGTTTTGTGGCCTATGTCTTTGTCTTCATCCGTTTTTATGACCGCATTGACCTACTGCGCCCTGTACTTCGCAATGCAACAGCCGAAACGCTTTCAGAAACAGCCATTGCCGACGATCAAACTTATTGTTTTGGCATTGATATATCACAGTACCAAGGCAGCATCAACTGGGATGAAGTACTCTTAACCAAACACCCCCTGCGCTTTGCCATAGCAAGAGCTACAATGGGGACCGATGGTCTGGATCCGCAATTTGCAGTAAATTGGCAAGCATTAGAAAGAGTGGGGCTCCAACGCGGGGCGTATCATTATTACCGTCCTTTTCAGAATTCCACGGAGCAAGCTCAAAATTTCATCCGGCAAGTCAAACTGAGCAAAGGCGATTTTCCGCCGGTTTTGGATGTCGAAAAGATGTCGCCATTTGGAGCGGCAAACTTGCGCAAAGGTGTGCAAAATTGGCTGCGGATCGTTGGGCAGCACTATCACTGCAAACCAATCGTTTACACGGGTCGCTTTTTCTATGAGCGCTATCTCAAAGGAAGTATAAACGGGTATCCGCTTTGGGTTGCCTCCTACGGCCCACACCGTAAAGTCGAGCACCTCCCCTGGACTTTTTATCAATTTTCGGAAAAAATGGTCGTTCACGGCATCAATACATACGTCGATGGCAATTTCTTTCAAGGCAGCTTAACGAAACTTCGTAACTTCGGCTTATGATTTTACTTGCGCTCCTTTTCAAGCTTGGTGTACGTTTTGCCATTTTTAATTTCATATGGTTCTTTCTAGAATTGACCCACAAAATGCTCACGGGCATGCGTCCTCCATTTTTGGCAGAGCAGTATATCCTCAAAGGGATCAAGTATATCTTGCTGGTCAACATTACTTTTGCGTATTGTCTAGAATATGCACCCAATGAACCCACTTATGTGCTCAATTGGCAAAAATTACTGCCCGGCGGTCTTATTCTCATGCTTTATTTACTCGGTAAATTTCAAAAGCAGCAAGAACAACTCCAGTTCTTAGGTGCTTTTCAGATGCCCGTCCAACAGCGTCCCTATTCTAAAAACTTAGAAATCCTGCTTTTGGTGTTGGCCGCACTTACCTTTACAGGTCTTTACTTCTTCCCGTATTTATCTGAGAATGGCATTTCTCATTGGTTTGAGTCTAATATCCGCAGTCTCGAAAAGGCCTTTTTACTTGGCTTTATCTTTCAAGTACTCGGCTTCTTCTTTGTACTCAGTGTGTTTTTTCGCTTGCTCAAAGCCTTTAGTCCAAAACCACCTCAGGCCGGACCTACACAAGGCCCCGACGACTACACAGACTACGAAGAAGTTACAGATCAGCGCCTTGACTAAACACCAACCACATACCGACGAAAGTTTGCCTAAGGCATATAAATTGTGTAGTCTCAAAAAGATTGAAGCGCTTTACAAAACAGGTGCGCTCATCAAAGCGTATCCGCTGCGCGTATTGTATAACGCCGAGGCAATTGACCCTGAGGCAGAACCAAGCGAGGCTTTTCAAGTGTTGTTTTCAGCGCCCAAACGCCGCTTCAAAAGAGCCCACGACCGCAATTATATCAAGCGCTTGATGCGCGAGGTCTTGCGTAAAAATAAAATGCCATTGTTAGCGGCCCTCCAACAAAACAATAAAAAAATGGTGTTTTCGTTAACTTTTGTTTCCGATGAACGTCCGAACTATCAACTTTTGGAACAAAAGTTGTGTAAAGTGCTCGACCAACTTATAAAAGAAATCAACCCATGATCAAACTGACTAAATTACCTATTCTCTTTTTTGCATTTTTACTGAGTCTTCAGTTCGGCTATGCCCAAACCAATTCTTTTGAAACGCTCAAGAGTTTGGAAATCATGGACCAAATTTATGAGCACCTCGACCTCTATTTTGTCGATGAAACCAAAAATGGTCAATTAGCTAAAACAGGCATCGATGCCATGCTCAAAGAACTCGACCCCTATACCGTTTATTACCACGAATCAAATATCGAAGATTACCGCCTCATGACCACTGGCCAATACGGCGGCATTGGTGCCCTGATTCGCAAAATGGGCGATTTCAGTTTTATCGCAGAGCCTTACGAAGGCAAACCCGCGCAAGTTGCTGGCCTCAAAGCTGGCGACAAAATTGTCAGTATCGATGGCAAAAGCATGGAGAAAAAAACAACCGAAGAGGTTTCAGATGCACTCAAAGGCCCCAAAGGAACGTCGTTTGAATTAGTTGTTGAAAGAAATGGCGAGGGCAACAAGAGTTTTAAAATGACCCGCGACGAAATCAAGTTGCCAGACGTGCCTTATTTTGGCATGTTGCAAAACAAGGTAGGGTATGTCAAACTCAATTCATTTACCCAAACGGCGTCGGCCGATGTCAAAGGCGCAATAGAAAAATTACAGGCGCAGGGCATGCAAGAGTTGGTTTTAGACTTGCGCGGCAATGGGGGCGGTTTGCTCATTGAAGCCGTAAAAATCGTCAACTTTTTTGTTGCTAAGAACCAAGTTGTGGTGACTACAAAAGGCCGAGTGGCCGAAGAAAACCGCACCTACAAAACCCTCGAAGAACCTTTTGCACCCAACATGCCACTCGTGGTGCTCATCGACGGCGGCTCGGCCTCTGCTTCCGAAATTTTAGCCGGTAGCCTTCAAGACCTCGACCGCGCGGTTGTGATTGGTGAAACAAGTTTTGGGAAGGGATTGGTGCAACGCACCTATGACCTCAAATACGGCTCCAAAATCAAGATCACCATTGCCAAATACTACACGCCTTCGGGCCGCTGTGTGCAACGTTTGGAATATTACGACAAAGAGAATGGTGAAAAAGCCAAAGAGGTCGCCGATTCCTTACTAAAAACCTTTTACACCAAAAATGGCAGACCCGTCATCGACGGCCGCGGTATCGAGCCCGATATCGAAGTTGCTTTTGAAGACCTGAGCAGGCTAGCCGCCATGCTCTTAGTCAAAAATCATGTTTTTAATTATGCTACGCAATATGCGGCTGCCCATCCAACAATTGCAGCCGCTGGCAACTTCAAGCTGAGTCCGGAAGAATACGCGCAGTTCAAGGCCTATGTGATGGCTCAAACCGATTTTGACTACACCACTGCTTCAGAAGAGGCGCTGCGAAAAATGAAAGAGACAGCAGAAAAAGAAGGTTATTTTGAAGACATTTCTGCGCAGTACAATCAAATGTTGGAAAAGGTAACCCCGTCAAAAGAACGCGACCTCGATAAATTTCAGCAAGAAATCAGCGAAGTCCTCGAAGATGAGATCATTTCGCGCTATTACTACCAAGAAGGGCGCGCCAAACAACAATTACAAGCAGATCCAGTTGTGCGCAAAGGATTAGAAATTTTACAAGCCCCTGCGCAGTACAATACTATTTTGAAGAATTAAGCGTTAGTAAACACATGTTGCAACGCTGGTTCGGGACCAAAGCCCATACAAGACTCCATTACCTCACGCTCCTCTTTTTTGTGGTCGGGATGGTCTGCAGCAAGTTTTTGATGTCCATGGGGCTCTTGTTGGGCAGCTTGAATCTCTTGTTAGAAGCCGACTTCAAAACCTATTTCCGCCGACTTAAAGAGAACCGTTTGGTTCACCTCCTTTTGCTTTTCTACTTCCTTTTGTGGCTGAGTTTACTTTGGTCAGACAACTGGAAAGAAGGTTTTGACGAATTGCGTCGCTTCACGAGTTTACTGCTCATCCCGATCATCATTGCCGTCCGACCTTTACCAAGTGCCCGAAAAATAGAAGGGCTCTGGAGTTTCTTTTTAGGTGCTTTGTTACTGACGTCTTTGGTCAATAGCATCTCTTATCATTTTTTTGCCGAGCAACTCCACTTGGTGGACATCAGGGAGATGTCTTTATTTGGTTCACATATTCGATTTGGCATCTTAATTGGCCTGGGCTTGTCCTTTACCTTATTTCGTATTCGTCAGCAAAAGTGGTATGTTTTATTGGCCTTTTGGTTCATCTTCTACACCCTCGATAGCCAAGCCTTATCTGGCGTCCTGACAGTTGTAGTTGTGCTGATGGGCCATGCTGTTTCTTTTCTATTGCAAAGGAGAAAGTGGGGCTGGGTGCTTGGAATGGGCTCTTTGAGTTTGGTTTTGTTGTTTGGCTTGGTGTATTATTTGGCTCAACCAATAGAGACGCGAGAAACCTGCCCTCCAAACCCTGTGCAAATGGCTCAGGAATGGCAAAAACGCTCTACTTTGCCTTTTGAGGGGAGAGATTTGAGGGGCCAGTTGTTGGCCTCCACCGTTGAGCGTTTTGTGCTCAGTAAAAATGGTTGTGCAGCAGCTTCGGGTGTAGCCGCCTTAAGTCGGGAAGAAATCCGTTGGATAGAACTCGGCTTTGCCGATATCCGGGAAGCACAGGGGGGTCTGAGTGCACGGCTTTTTGGTTTGCGCTACCAACTTCACCACAGCAATAATCCCAACGATCATTCTTTATTGGAGCGCATCGAATACTGGCGAAACGCTACCTCACTCATTGCCGATCATTGGCTCATTGGCGTAGGCATTGGTGACCTTACCGACCAGATGCAAAGTCGTTATGAGGAGCGCGGCTCGCAATTGCGTCCAGACCGCCGTTTGCGCCCGCACAATTATTACCTCACCACTTGGCTCAATCTTGGCTTCTTCGGTTTGGTCTTGTTTGTTGGGCTACTCTTGCTCTTTGTCAAAAGGCAATTGCAATATCGACAAGTACAAGGTATCCTGATTGGCCTGACCTTCATTCTGACGCTTTTTATCGAGGACGGCCTCGAAACCCAAATGGGCCTCACCATCTTTGCTTTCTTTTTTGCGTTTTACTCCCGCAGGGTAGTTAAAAGTTTCTAACTTTGAAATAAATGCATTTCAACGGGCCTCTCATTTATCGATCTATTCTGGTTTTAGCAACTATTGCGCTTACAACCTTTTTAATTTGGATAGGTTATGATTACTATCAAACCCCTTTAGACGAACGGTTTTACCATCCGCATTATGAGCAATTGAAAGCCTCAGGTCTTATCGGACATGGTCTGGGCATTTATGGAACATTCCTTATACTAGTGGGAGTATTTGGATATATTTATGCGAAAAAAACTTTGCGCTTTGAAAAGTATGTTCGGCTTAAATATTTACTTGAGTTTCATATTTTTTTGTGTACAATAGGTCCAATAATGATTTTATTTCACACGACTTTTAAATTTGGCGGTATCATCTCGATAGGTTTTTGGAGTATGGTTTTAGTTGTTTTAAGTGGCGTGATTGGCCGCTATATATACATTCAGATTCCCAGGAAAATGAATGGTCAAGAATTAGATGCAGAAGAAATTACCGCGAATTTCACACAACTGTGGGAACCCATTTTGGCATTAACTCAAGATCAATTATTGATTAGAGAAAAGTATCTAATTTTTGAAAAAGCCACGGGTCAAGATCGAATTGTTGCGCTCAAAGAATTGTATCAACTTTTTAAAACACTACCTAATATTAGCTCAAGGCAATTAAAAACCGTTAAAAGGACTATTCGTCAGTTACAAATTTTGGCTTATCGTGTGGCTCGTTTAGAACGAATGCGACAATTATTTAAATATTGGCATGTTGTTCACAAGCCTTTTGCAATTATCATGCTAGTAATTGTTGTTATTCATGTAGGTGTAGCATTTGCTATGGGATACACCTATTTTTAGTACAATGGAGACCTCAGCTTACATTATTTATGGTTCAACCTTTCTTTTTATTGGAGGAGTATTATTCTTTTATCTTCTCAAGATTCGTCAAGGTTCTCGTAAAATACAAAAAAAGGTTAAACATGCCAAAGACACTGGCAGGTATGAGCCTATCTCGCTATATCCATATATCGATCCTACCATTTGCATAGGTAGTGGAGCTTGCGTCAAAGCCTGCCCTGAGAAGGACGTATTAGGATTAATGAATGGCCATGGCACCCTCATCAACACCACAACTTGTGTGGGCCATGGCGCCTGCTTTTTAGCTTGTCCAGTGGATGCAATTAGTCTGAGAATCGGAACCGAAAAAAGAGGCGTCGAGCTACCGCATGTAAATCCTAATTATGAAACAAATGTTTCAGGGCTTTATATCGCTGGTGAATTAGGTGGTATGGGGTTAATCAAAAATGCCATAGAACAAGGGATAAATGCTGTAAAAAATATCAAACCGAAAAACACAACGATTGCAGATCTAATTATAATTGGTGCTGGGCCCGCTGGAATTGGTGCGGGCTTAAAGGCAAAAGAATTGGGGTTAAATTTTCAAATTTTGGAACAAGACTCACTCGGAGGCACCGTCTATACCTTTCCAAGATCGAAAATTGTTATGACTCATCCGGTAGATTTACCCTTACATGGACCCGTGAAACTCAATAATACCTCTAAATCTGAATTACTTGATCTTTGGCTAGAGTTAATTAAGACATATGAAATACCAGTTTTGGAGAAAAGTAAAGTAGAAAAGGTTCAAAAAAAAGATAATTACTTTGAAATCGAAATGTCTGATGGTAATTTGTATTACAGTCATTACGTATTGTTAGCAATCGGCAGAAGGGGTACACCTAGAAAACTAGGTATTCCTGGAGAATCAAACAATCCAATAGTAGCTTATCGTCTTTTGGAGCCTGAGGCGCTCAACTCCAAAAAAATCATGGTTGTTGGAGGTGGAGATTCTGCAATTGAAGCTGCGTTGTCGCTCATGGAAACTAATACAGTTTATCTGTCGTATCGGAAAAATAATTTTGCTCGCCTCAAACCTCAAAACGAGGAGAGAATTCAAAAAGCAATCACAGAACAACGTATTTTAATGCTTTTTGAAAGCGAATTAACACAGATTAAAGATTCAGAAATCGTCCTCAATTGGAAAGGGGAATCTCAAACCATCAAAGAAGTAGATCAAATCTATATCTTTGCAGGAGGAGAATTACCAACTGAATTTTTGAAAAAGGCAGGCGTAGAATTGGAATTAGCTAAAAATAAAATCCTCAAAAAACATTGAAAATACTTGCATTTATTTTGGTTTTTTTGAGCGTTTTTCAGTTCAGCGCCCAATTTTCACCAGGTGAGCTCACCAATGCACATCGTTCTCTTGAAGGAACGAGTAATTGTACCAAATGTCACACGCTTGGTGCTAAAATATCAGAACAAAAATGTTTGAGTTGTCACAAAGAACTAGCGGCCCGTATCAAAGCAAACAAAGGATTACATGCGACTCCTGCGCTCCAATCGAAAAGCTGTGTAAGTTGTCATTCAGAGCATCATGGAAGATCTTTTGAATCAATCCGTTTTGAAACCAAAACATTTGATCATCAAAAGACAGGTTATGCGCTTGTTGGAGGACATCAGCATGTCAATTGTCGGGAATGCCATCAACCAAAAAATATTGAAAATTCGGCACTCAAAAAAAATAAAAGTACTTATTTAGGACTGCAACAGAAATGCACCTCTTGTCATGACGACTACCATCAAGGAACACTTTCTAACTCCTGTTTGAATTGTCACCAAATGAAAAGTTTTCAAAATGCAGCTAAATTTGACCATTCCAAATCAAGCTTTCCATTGAAAGGAAAACACAAAGAAGTTTCTTGTGTAGAATGTCATAAGGTTGGGACTCGTAACAATAAAAAGTTTCAATTCTTTTCTAATATTGAACATAGTAATTGTACTAGTTGCCATAAAGACCCGCATGAAAATAAGTTTGGCCAATCCTGCACAAAGTGTCATAATGAATGGTCTTGGAAAGCAAATGCTGCAATTCAACAAGGATTTGACCACAGCAAAACTAATTTTCCATTAGTTGGTCTCCATCAAGGGGTAAGTTGTAAGTCTTGTCACAAAACCAATTTGACCAACCCTGTTAAGCATCAGCGGTGTATGGATTGTCATAAAGATTACCATGAAGGCGAATTCATCAGCAGTGCTGCAAATTTTTCAGATTGTAAAGATTGTCATTCAGTAGATAAACCTTTTAGCTTCAGTTCTTTTGACCTTGCTGCTCACCAAGACAGTAAATTTCCGCTTACAGGCGCGCATCAGGCTACTTCCTGTTTGGATTGCCACAAACCAAACCCGGATCAGCGCTGGAGTTTTAAGTTTGCTGATCAGAGATGTGTCAGTTGCCACAAGGATATCCATGATGGATATATTTTGGAACCATATGCACAAAGTCAAAATTGTACAGCATGTCATCAGACTTCAAGTTGGAAAACCATTTCATTTGACCATAACCAAACAGCTTTCAAAATTGACGGTGCTCATCAAAAAGTTTCTTGCCGTAATTGTCATTTTTTAAATGAGAAAGATAACGTTGGTCATCCTGTTCAGCGCTTTAAAAATACCCCACAAAATTGCAATGCTTGTCATGATGATATTCATGAGGGCCAATTTATTCTGAAGGGTCAAAATGATTGCGCACGTTGCCATTCAATTGAAGTTGGTTGGCCGACGCCCTTTTTTAATCACCAAATCACACTTTTTCCGCTAGACGGGAAACATAAAGAAATCAGTTGTGGGTCTTGCCACAAGAGTCAACAAAAAGAATCGGGAAAAACCGTAACTTTGTATAAAATACAGAAATTCGAATGTATCGATTGTCATGGATCATAGCTTTCTTAGTAAGTATCCAATTTTCTTTTGGGCAATCTAATCCGCACGGGAAAAATTTTAAAATAGACTGCAAAAAGTGTCACACTTCAGGAAGTTGGAAGGTGGACCAAAAAAAGATGACCTTTAAGCACAGTGAAACTCAATTTCCTTTAGAAGAGAGTCACCAATTTACCAATTGTAAAAGTTGTCACCAAGACCTGAATTTCAAAAATGTAAAAGTTTCCTGTAATCAATGCCATTTGGATATCCATCAAAATTCTGTGGGTAATGATTGTGCGCGTTGCCATACTGCTAAAAATTGGTTGGTTACAGATATAAGTTCCTTGCACGCTGAAAATGGATTTATGCTTGAAGGGGCTCACAACATTGTTTCTTGTGTTGATTGTCACAAAAATGGCAATTCAATGGTTTGGTCAAAGATGCCATCTGACTGCAAGAGTTGTCATCAACAAGATTACAATCAAACGACACAACCAAACCATATTCAAGCAGGCTTTTCCACTTCGTGTATTGACTGTCATTCACCATTTTCCCCGGTTTGGAATAGTTCGTTTTTCCATGAATTCTTCCCTCTTACCAACGGCCATGATCAAGTAAGTTGTGTGGCCTGTCATGGAAACAACCCTTATCAACAGGCTTCATCTGAATGCGCGAGTTGCCATATGCCAGATTACAACGGCGCGAATAATCCGAACCATTTAGCGTCAGGATTCTCTACTGATTGTGCGTTGTGTCATACCACCATTGTAGGTTGGAAGCCAGCAAGTTTTAATAATCACGATGCAGAATATTTCCCGATTTATTCTGGAAATCATCAGGGTGAATGGATTTCTTGTGTGGATTGCCATACAAATTCCTCTAACTACGCCCAATTTACATGCATAGAATGCCATGAACATAACAATCCGGCCGACCTAGCTGACGATCACGATGGCGTAAACGGATATCAATTTCAAAGTCAAGCATGTTACCAATGTCACCCAACTGGTTCAGACTAGTTAATAACATTGTCTATAGTACACTTTTGTTTGCCTTTATTTGGCAAGCTCGAGTTCAAGCGCAAAATCTTGTTACAGGCACAGTTAGTTTTCAGAGTGCGACTAATAATTATGTAAAATTTGCAAGTACAGAAGGAATCAATATCAACGATACATTAATTCGGGCCGGACTACCATGCTTAGTCGTACAAGCAAAATCTAGTACATCTTGTGTATGTACGACCATCAATGATTGTTTACCAATTATTGGTGACTTTGTAAGCATTATCGTCTTCCGAAAAGATGAAATAATCAAAAAAGAAGAGTCAAATGAGAAACAAAATGCTGACTCAACATTATCGCTAAGAAGAACTATTGATACTATACCGATAATTGAGCCTATCAAATTAATTGGGTCCATAGCATTTTCTTCACTCTTTCAACAAACCTTATCATCTGAATCTAATAGGCTAAATCTAAGACAAACTTTGCGTTTCAACACTAGCTATAGTGCTTTTAAAAATGGTGTGAGGCTTCAACTGAATGGAAATTACCAGCATTACTACAGTAATTTCATAAGTACGTACCCCAAATTAGGACGTTTAAATATCTATCAAGCTGCTTTTGTTATTCCGGTTAATTCTAATATAAAATTGCAAGTTGGACGTTCCTTTCAAAGCAATGGTTTAAGTACTTTAGGAATATTTGATGCACTTAGATTACAAATAAATAGACCAAAAATATCATATGAAACAATGATAGGTTTAATGCCTAACCTTCAGACTTTTGGTCTTGCTTTACATCAGCAAATCATTGGAGTGTCAGCTACGCATTCACTTCATAAGGAACACTTTGATTATACTTTAGGTATCGGCTCCTTTCTGCAGTTAAATAAAGGAAAATACGACCGTTTGAATTTTGCATTTCAGGGCACTGCAAATATCTCAAAGTTGGGCTTGTACGCGGCAGGAGATTTTGACATGAACCGAAGCAATTCACGGCTTAATAATTTATTTGTTTCTGCTAATTATCGCATTACTAAAGGCCTGAATGTTTTCATTTCTTACGATTCTAGACAGGTATTCATTTTGTGGAACACTTACCAGCAAAGTTTAATTGATGAGCTATTGGATGCAGCCGTTCAGCAAGGGCTTAGATTGCGTATACAGGTCAAAGTATTACCCTCGACACACTTGAGTGTTTATTATACACATCGTTTTGCTTCCAATTTAGTCGCAATGCAATTATTTGGCGTACAATTACTTCAGCAAAGATGGTTTTGGAATAAAGCAAAATTTTCTTTTTCCGGGAATTTAGTAAGTTATCCAGCGTGGTTGAGTATTCAGCAAACATTGCGATTTGAACAACAGATCAAAAATGCAAATTTCAGTCTGTATTACAGAAGTCAATTATTTGACCGTAAAAATATGACTGATACGCGTTTCAATCAGTCAACTTTTGGAGTGCAATGGACTAGCACATTATCAAAATCTTTACAATTTGTATTTTCAGGTGAATATGCAATGCAACAACAACAAAATCTAATACGTGTATATGTTTCAGCAATTAAAAAATTATAGTCTTTTTTTCAGTTTTTGCATAGCGCTTTGTCTTGGCGCATGTGAACAGAGCACAACCCTTGAAGAGGTCAAACCTTCGGCGAAAAATTCTGTCTTTAAGGGAGGCCAAGAAGGGGTAATTAATGAAAAACAAGTAGTTAAAATTCTTGAGCATCTTCCTGGTAAACGTTATTCTTATGCAAAGGTCCAATCAGGAACTTCAATTTATTGGCTTGCGACGATGTTGGGGGATTTTCATGTCGGCAAGGAATACTATTACACAGAAGGCCTTGAAAAGACTTCCTATCAAAGTACAGAGCTTAATCGGACGTTTGATCGCATTATCTTGGTAACTCAGTTATTTTCTAAATCTAATGCTGCACCAGTTAGTATTTCAAACCAGGGTCCTGTTCAACTGAAATCAGGTTCTTTGACAATAAAGGAAATCGTTGCCAAAGCAACTCAATTTCGAAACAAAACCGTACAAGTTACAGCTAGAGTTATTAAAGTAAATGCCAGCATCATGGATAGAAATTGGTATCATCTTCAAGATGGGTCTTTAAATGGCTACGATTTTGTAGCTACCTCCACCGAAGAATTTCCATTAGGTCATGTTGTAACTTTTAAAGGCACATTAATTTTGAATAAAGATTTTGGCGCGGGTTATTCTTATGAAATATTATTGGAAAACGCGAAAGCAGTATGATGAACTTTGTCAAAAATATTTTGTTGTCTTTTATCTCAGAAAAAGCAGCGTTAGTCTATATATTTTTATTTGGCTTGTCAATTGGCGTTGCAACGTTTATTGAAAATGACTTCGGAACAGATGCAGCTCAAAAATGGTGTTATCAGGCTACTTGGTTTAATGTGCTTTTGACATTATTTGCCTGTAGCAATGCTTTTTTAATGTTTAAGTACCAATTGTGGCAACGCAAGCGTTATTCGGTATTACTTTTTCACCTAAGTATTTTAATCATTCTACTTGGATCAGCTATAACACGTTTTTATGGGTTCGAAGGTACAGTAGCTATTCGTGAGGGTCAAAGTCAGCACCAATTTTTAACTACAGAAGCTTACCTCGGCTTGAAAATCACCACAAAAAATGGTCAACAATTTCAAGATCACAAAA
>JACCDU010821716.1_pt1 | contig 31708 bp, 52 predicted proteins | sample 7446081 | NCBI WGS metagenome assembly JACCDU01 (sample SAMN15323447, study PRJNA562643) | freshwater metagenome | isolation source: river surface water | place: USA:Blue River Watershed | collected 2017-08-17
CCTGTTTTTTATCTCCTAGATTAAATTCAAAACCTTTGAACTCACTATTAAATAATCGATTGGTCTTATCTAAAAACACATCTGCTTTTTTTTGAGCAATCTCAGCTTCTTTTTTTGAAGTCTCAGTATATTCTTGATAGAAATTAAAAGCCTTTTCATAATCTTCAGAAACTTCAGTTTTACTAGACCCTAGTTCAACCTTGTATTGTTCCTTTAAATCGTTCAAGTAACTTTTAGCTCTAAACAATTCTTCTTTTAACAAAACTTTTTTCTTTTTGATATCTCTATCATCATCAATTTCTTCATCATAAGAATATTCTTCTTCTAATAAATATGCGATATCTTCATCATCAAGATGAGGTTTTGTTTGCTTATAATATTCTTTAAGAATAGTAGCGTCACTCTCTGAATTCCAGTCTTTATTTATCTTAAGATAATTATCAACTCCAAACTCCATAAGTTTTTTAATGTCGTCTGGTAATTCAGCTTTTTCTTTTTGTGTAAGAACTTCATCTAAAGAGTCATACTCTTTTTGATATCTTTCTTTTAAATAACTTAATACTCTAGCATCATCAATATCTTGTGATTGAGTATCGTCAACTTGTGTGTCGTCATTCTGTGTATCGTCTACGCTTGAATCGTCATCAATAGTATCATCAACCTGTGTATCGTCAACTTGCGTATCATCAATTACAATAGTATCATCAACTTGCGTATCTTCTACTTGATTTTGTACTTCACCATCGTCATCTAAGACCTTAAAAGTAAATCCTTCCATTATATTAAATATTAAATTAAATTTTTTGCAAAGTTATGAATATTTTACATACCACTAAATAAGTCGTCAATACCCATTAAATCATCTTCTTCTTCAAAGTCTATAGCGTCCTCGTTTTTAGATCTTTGTTTAATCATTTTCGATTGTTGTGTAGCTTGTAACTTAGTTCTCTTGTCTTTTCTATCTTCACGCTCTTGTTCTTTTCTTTCAAGAGTAGACATCTCACTTTGTTTAATCTCACCTTTCATACCTTCTTGAAGCTTTATCAATTCAGCTTTCATTTGGTATTCAGCTTTCATTTTCTCCATTTCATTTTGATGTTTCAATTGCTCTAATTGTACATCAGATGTAGAAGTAGCTTGTATTAATTGCATTTTAGATTGAGAAGTAGATTCAGCTAATTTAGCTTGAGATTGAGCTTGAGCTTCGTAATTTTGTTTTTGAGTATCTAAGTCTTTTTCCTCTTTCTTTTTCTTTCTAACCTTCAATAATTGAGAAGCTATTTTAACATTTTTAACATTTCTGATATCAATAGCATCATCTATGTCAATCTTTCCAGACGCTAATGCAGCTTGTATATTTTGATTAAGCATTTGGGTTTCTTCCTCATCAGGCATTAAATCAATGTAAATACCAAAGTTGTATAAATGTAAATCTTTAATCTTCTCTATAGTATCCATAGAACTTCCACCAATCATATTAGCAAAGTCTTCTTTCATATCAGAATACTCTAATACGTCAGACATTCTATAGCAAATGCATTCAGCTAATCTTCTAGTCGTAAAAATACCACTTTGAAGAATGTGTCTAGTAGCTGTATTTGAATTTAACGCTGCTAATTTCTGTGTTCCAACTAAACTATTTTCATCTGGCATACTACCATCTCTAGCTTCGTTCAACCCAGTTACAGCTCTAATCATACCTAAGTATTGATTATACATTCCTATAAGAGACTGTATCTTAGCATTTGCACCAGAAGCTGTTAATTCTTGAACAGGTATTTTACCATTATTGAATTCTCCATCTTCAGTCATACTTCTACCAATTACACTACCTGTTTGGAAGTATAGATTTAAAGCTTCTTCTGGAGTATAAGTCATTCCGTTACCCAAGTTGATAGAGTTTAATCCGTCTATATCTAAGTATACACCATCAGGTTTTAAACTAGATATAACTTGCTGTAATTTTAAGTGTGTCAATTGAATTTGATCAGCAAAAGGAATCATTCTTTTTACTAACGAATCAATAGAACCTCTGTACATTCTAGGTGCAGATAATACGTATGGAGGATAAACTTTTGATATTGAAGATTTAGGTCTAACCATGTTCTTCATAACCTCCCATTTCAATAAATGATTGGTACCTAATACTAATACTCCTTCAAACCAAACATCTATTCTTTTAGATAGTTTTTCAAATTGAGCATCTTCCGTTTTTGGTCCTTGAAATGAATCATCTCTCTTTATAACTTTTTCTCCACCATTACCATTCTTTTTCTTTTTGTAAACGATATTCATATCAGTTTTAAAAGCAAAGAATAATAGTGTAGCGCTATTGTTGTTTAAGTTTCCTTCAGCAACATTACCACCTTGTATATTTTGATAAGAATCCCATTTAGAAGCTAACTTAGCTATCTCTTTAATATCTTCTTGACTAAGACTAGGATTTAATTTTTTAAGCTCTGTAATGTTTACGTTTTTAACTTCTCCAAAGTAATAACAGTCTTGAAATGTCGGATCTTCTGTTGGAGACCAAACCATATTTGCTGGATCGCAATATTCAATGTTAATTCCGTTGTGAGTATCAAAAGAATGTTTAGCAGCAGATAATCCAAGAACTGTAGCATCTTCGTCTATTCTTCTTTTTATTAAATCGTAATTATTTAATTTGAATACGTTGTCGATTGCTTTTTCTTCTACAACCTCAATTTCATCTTTATAAAATTCCATATGAAGATCTAGCTCTTGCTTATTAGAAGGCATCTCTTCTTCTGGTATTGGATACATATCTACACCAAGTAATTCTTTAGCATCTTTTAATATAGTTTTTCCAACCATAGCTTTCTCAAGTTCGTACTTGTAAGCTCCTTTTTTGATTGAAGACATGCTATCTATAGCCTCGGCTTTAACTTCGTATTGCCTGTTTGACATTCCGTTTACCACGATGTCAACAAATTTAGGAATAATAGGAACTGGAGTCCAATCTACATTAAGATAAGATATGTCGCCATTGACACTCATTTCTTTCTTGTATTTTTGAACTGACTGTTCTCCTCTTGCGTATAATCTTAACTTGTGAAAATGGTCTCTATTGGTATAAAACCTAGAACCACTATTAGATGTTTTTCTAAACCATTCTGATTGAATAGAGTGACCAACACTTCTACCATACTCTTTACTTAGTTTAGTAGCATCGTCAGCTAATTGATCTGGAAAATATACATTAGGTAATGAGAAATCTTGAGTCATATTATCTTAATAATTCGCTTTGTAATCCTTTATTGGAATATCTTGCAAAATTAAACATTATTTCTTTATTATTTCTAATGGGCTTAGATACATATGTTTGATTAGCCATTATAGCAAAACCACTGCTGATGGTGGCATCAAACTTAGTTCTATTACTTATGTCATAATTAGCCCAGTCTAATAAAGTTCTGTTAAAGAACATGTTACCCATCTTACCAGCCTCTCTAAATTGACCACTATAATCAATACCGACATGCTGATCTATATACGCTTCTAATGCATTTGCGTGCAACTCAATTACTTGAGTAGATGATGGTATACCACCCAACTCTTTTTCTGATTGACTCAAATCATTCTTATGCTTATCAGGTCTTCTTAAACAAAAACCAGTGTATCCTCTATTGTAGAAATATCTTAACTGACCAACCTTGTTATTCTCAATAAGAATTGGCATACCGTAAAATACACAAGCCATCAAACAGTCTTCGTAAAACTCTTCAGATGTTCTTGGTCTTGCTATATACTCTAAAAAGAAAAAGTTACTTGGAGCATCATCCATATTAAACTTTGTCAGTCCGTGTAGCGAACCCTTAGATCCTCCACCTCCAACAACTCCAGATATATCGTATGTATCACATCCAAAAGCACCAACATGTGTATTCCCTGGATATTTTTTACCGTTCTTTATCTCTATCTTATTAGCCATATCCTTATTAGGGAACCAAGTGACTTTAAAGTTACCATCTCTACTAGGAAGCCATATAACCTCGCTATCTTTAATACCATTCTTCCAAGCAAACTTCCCTGTATTTACAATTCTGTTTATCTCCAATCCATCATTGTAATCAATCTGTTCATATATCTTAGCCAGATCATATAAAGAGTTTTTAGCTTCATCTCTGAATGCGTGACTCTCTGTTCTTGGAAACTGTCTATAGAATTCGTTTAAAGCGTCAGAATTGTTTTTTAAGGCATTAACTTCGTTTTCCCAATAATCTATAACACCTGTGTAAATAAAGCCTCCCTGAATGTCCCTAGCAGGTTTCTCAGGAGTCCTGAATACTGGTTGACCATATATATCAATGTATCCCTCGAAATTCCACTCCATAGGAATGAATAAAGCGTAAAGACCGCTAAGTGTTTGTCCATTTGCATTTCTTTTTGTAACGTCAGAATCGTTGTATAATGATTTGTAATTCCCTCCTCCTTTTGATATAGAGTTTGATGTAGAACCCATCATACACTTACCAATAATTCTTCTACCTAAACGTAAACAGGTTTTAGTAACCCTCCAGTTGTTAAGGATATTATTTGGAACCTCCCACTTACCACTCTCGTCATGTATAAGTCTAAGTAATTTTTCCCCATCATAACTGTTATCAGCAGTATTCTTCCAGTCAATAGTTGTATCTAATCCATCAACATCATCTTTCATAGACGACATATTGTTCTTTGTTATTTTAGATGCTGGTACACGATAAGCTAATTCTGTTTTAGGCTTATCCATACCGTCCATGATTGGTTTAAAAAAGAAAGGGTAGTTACCAGATATAGGAACTACTTTATCAGTAAACATCTTTTTAGCATCATTACCAGTCTTCGATAGAATACCTAAACGACTATCTCGCGCAAGTGTAGCGGTATTAACTAATTCAGCAGAAGACATAAATGAGAAACCAGAACGTCTATTCTTTAAATAGCACATTCCGTAACTTCTTTCATCAGCTACACAAGCCTCCCAAAACAAAAAGAATACTCTATTAGCTTCTCTGAATTCAGCATGACCAACGTCAATCTTAGTCCATTGCAAGTACATGTAATGCGTACCAGTTACGTAAGTTGGAGTACCATTATTGTAGAACCAAAACCCTTCTTCTCTTCTATCAAATTCATTCTCTATATATTCAACGTACTTGTTCTTGAATTCGTTTGGATATTCATTCCATTGAAATACAGATGTTATTTTTTGAAGTTCTTTTGGGTATTCGAATGGACTCCAATACTGCTCTTCTTTTTTCTTATCTCTTTTGTAAACTGTTTTTGGGACTGAAGGAAGTGCTATGTGAAGACCTTGTATCTCATATACCTCTCCAATAGTACCGTCTTTAGATACAACAACAACATCGAACTCTGGGTTGTACCCATACTTCCATTCTTTCTTCTTGTTTAACCTATCAATGTCTTTTGAATCTATTTTATCAATAATTCTAAATAGACTATTATCTTCCTTTACTTCTTTTTTCTGCGAATGATTGGAATTTGACTTCATCTACTTCTTCTTTTTGATTACCTTCAAGCATATTTTTCTCAGTCTCTATCTTTGCTAAAATATAGAACGCATCGTCTAAAGCAGTTTTCTTTGCTAAAACAGCATTCCTCATTTTATCAGCAGATATATCATCTAGTGTGTCATCAGATATGATTTCATCAGCAAGTACCTTTATAAGTTCTATTACAGACTTATACGCTGCTTCTATGATCATTTCTTTTAATAGTGCGTGATCGTGTTTCATAATTCATTTAATTCTATTACAACGTCTCTATCGTACATTCTATAAACCTTCTCTTCGTCTATATTAAACTCGTACTCGCTATTCTTGGTGAACGCTACAAAACTACCGCTCTTTAAGTTTAACTTCCCTTCTTGATATTTACTTGGATATACAATAACACCAATATGTTTCTCTTCTTTTTCTGTAGAGTGTAGTAATTCATTTTGAATTCTAGCAATTGGTTTTACAAAACAGTAGTTTAAGTGAGACTTCCATATACCATTAGACTTGTAAAGATATATTCTATCTTGACTTACGATATACAAATCATCTCTAAAAAACTCTGGTGATTTAGTTTGTCTACCTTTCATATCGTGATAGGTTCTAAATACGTTATGATGAACAACAACAATATCTCCAACCTTTACATCTCCTTTATAGTATATTGGTAATTCAATAACTACAGCTATCCTGTTTACATATTTAGCTAAATCTAATGATGTATTAAAAGTAACCTCAACTCCACCAATGTTTTTTGTATTATTATACTGCTCTCCAATAGGAGACACCACAAAGTTATACGGAGACTTCATTAGAAATTTATGTTAAATTCTAGTACCATAGGTACATTGTTATTAATCTCTTTCCAACAAAGAACTTCTTTGTCTTTTTCAATCCATATAACAATACCAGTATCTGTCCTTTGTATTACGTGTATTACGTAACTACCGAACACAGGTTGTCCGACAACGTAGTGCATAGAGTTTTTGTAGTCATTCCCTATGCTGACTTTTCTTATTTCTTGCATTATATTAAATTTTAAAAGCCATCGGTTAGGATGGCTTATTTTTTATTTTTCTTCAGATTCTTTAACTGTGAAAATACCAGTTGATGTATCTATGTCTATATCACCATATTGTTCTTTCAAATCTTGTTTGAATTTACCATAGTCTTTTTCTAACTCTGCAATTTGAGATAGTAAAGATCCTTTTTGAAATTCATATTGAAGCGTCATTCCTCCAAACATTTCTCTTCCTTTTCTGAAAGATTCTTCGAATGATTGAATTTTTGATAACTGGTGATCTGTGATACGGTTCTCAACCATATCTGAAATTTTCTTGTCTTTCATGCGTGTATTTGATTAAATTTATATGCAAATATAGTTATTTTTATTTAAAAAACTTTAGAAATGGAAACATAGTCTTACCATATTTCTCTAACAACCATATAATTATGATTGGCATTAAAAACCAAAGATACATCCAATAGTTAGTTTCTTTCTTTACATGCTTCTCAAAAGATTCTTTTTTACCCTCTCTTTTTACATTTAACTTTTTTACAGAAGATACTTTAGCTATAGCTTTGGTTTTATCGGTTTTAACAGAATGCTTTTTCTTTGATTTTATAACTGTATTGATATATGACTTACCATTTATAACCATTGGTTTTAAACTATCTAATGGTTTGTATTCAACCTCATCAATAGTTTCTTCTGCAAAAACATTATTGTCTTTAACATAAGTACCATCTACTTTTGTAACAACAGAACTATCAACTTTTACCTCAGTAGAAGTCTTAGATACATCTACTTTTCTAGATGCACAAGAAAATAACAGTAATAGACTAAATATTAATATAAGACGCTTTGCCATTTTTTCTAACTGCTTTAAGTATTTGTTTTCTTTGTTTACCAGTAGACTCGTAAGATACATGTACCCAATCTGGATTTTCATTTGTACCAAACTCCCATATCAATTGATCAAATGCTAAGTTATCTTTTATATAATTGAATATTTCTGCATTTGTAATACTTGTTGCATCCATATCAATATCCATAGCTTCACCAGAACAGTGTTGACTCGTAGCAGAGCCTTTTATAGCTTTATTAAGAGCTAAACTTCTATATCCAGAAGATATATGTATTGGAGAGTTAAAGTGTTCTCTAATAGGTTGAAAAACGTTTATAGCTAATTTTTTCATATTAGATATATGTTCTTCAGTTGGTTTATTACTTATTCCTTTTCTTTTAGCCTCAGAACTAATTATCATTTCTGATAATGATAAGTTTTTTGATAATTGCATTAGCTTGTTATTTCATTAATATCTGATTTGATTTCTTTAGCTCTGTTAAACGTTCCTTTTAACAATTTCCAAATATCTATTTTAAATGTCTCCTCAATGTTTTCTTTTATTGATACTAACTCTGTAAAAATTAAAAGAATCGCACATATCTTTGTAAACATAAATTCAAAGCCAAAAGCATGTTTTACAAATTCGTTAAGTACATACTTGTCTATCACAAATAAAAGTATAATACAGACTTCGTATAGAGCCATTTTACTTATTACATTAGATAGTTTTCTACTTCTAATACTTCTCCAACCCTCTAGTCTTATGCTTTTATAAACACCAGTTACCGTGTCTAACACTATTGCTGCACCTACAGAAATAAGTAATCCGTAAATAGGTACAAAAAACAGTATGAATGATGCAAATATGTAGTTAATATATTTCATTATCTTCCTTGTCCTTTATTTAGTTTTTTATAGTTTTTAGAACCTTTAGACAAAGATGTTTTAGACTTAGCATGAATGCCTGGTCTACTTACTTTTTTCTTATCTATTTTGATAGATTCATTCTTAGCTTTTGCCATTTTAAACCAATGTTAATTTTAGTTGTTCGACTACAAAGTTAAGAAGATATTTTTTATCAGTTCCGTGAGCTAAATAGAACTCTTCGTCAACGCTAAAGCTACCGAAAGATATTACATTTTCATTATCATTAGATAGATGATAAGAAATAGTAGCTCCTTCTGATTCTACATTAACCGACATTTCAACTGATAACTTGTTTAGAGCATTAACACTCTTTTCTGCAATTATTGCCATTTTTTATTTTTTTATTAAGGTTGTGTAAATACTATTCCTCCAGCTATACCGCTGTTTTGAGCTTGTGATAAACTGACTGTATATGAATAAGTCCCTGGTCCTAAAACCAAAGGTGACGAATCTGTTGTTCCTGTTGTTTTAGATCTTACAGCTGATCTTGTATTACCACCTATATTTATATTAGCAGTAACTGTAGGTGTACCATTTATTATTATAGCCCTAGCGTAAAAAGTAGCACTAGATCCTGTTATTGTTATTGTACCTGAAGCACTATTACTACTTAAAGTAGTATAACTCCAATAATATGTACTACTTATTGTAACAGAGTTTGCCGGAGCAGCGGAATGATTATATGAATACCATTCCGATAATGAAGCTGGATTAGATGCAGAAGGTCTGCTAGAACTGTTTGTATTGATAGTAGCATACCCTCCATTTTCAGCAGTGTCTAATGATATTTGAGCAGTACTAGAACGTCCCAATTCAGTATTTATTTGAGACATACTAATAGTACCTGATGCTGGCATTGTCATGTTATACCTCTGGTGTTACAGTTTCTTCAGCAGAAGCCCATGGTAATGGTGTATCTACATACTTAGGAGCAACTTGTTCGTTAATTTGTTTTTCAATTCGCATTTGCATATGAGGTTTATCCGCAGTAGCTTCTAACCAAGATATAATATCTTCTGGTTGTAATTCTTCAAAAGGTTTAAAGTTTTCAGAATCTGTAGGAGTCGGCATTGGTGTTACGCCAGCAAACGTTCCTTTAATGCCATCTTCGTTTATTCCTTCATAATCATATCTTACCCTAGTAATAACTTTTTCTAATCCATCTAATGACGGAGCTATCTCTACTTTTGTTGGAATAAATGTGTAAGTAATTGCCATTTTTATTTATTTGTTAATGTGTTAACTAATTGTTTTAATTCTTCTATTTGCGTTTGTTGTTCTTTTATTGCTTCAATCAATACCGCTGTTATATTACCGTAAGAAACCCCTAACATGCCATCCTCTTGTTCTTGAACAACTTGAGGCAAAATCTTTTGAATTTCCTGAGCGATAACCCCTATTTTTTGCGACTTGTCTTCTTTATCAGTCCTATTATAAGTAACGCCTCTTAAAGATAAAACTTTATTAAGTGCATTATCAATGGTCTCTATATTTTCTTTTACTCTCTTATCTGAATAAGCAACTACGTCTGCTGTAGCTGTTATTGTGCCTCCATTACTAACAGTCATGTAAGTTCCTGTTCTCACCGAGTTGTGACCACCCCCAGATGTACCTATCCAATAATTATTACTAGTATCAATACCCATTGCCATCCCAATAACGCCATTTCTAGTGAAACCCATGTAAGCATAGTTGTCGCCACTTGGGCAAGATACAGCTAATACTCCATAAGGATCGCTGCCTCCTCCATTTCTAACAATGCTAAGACCTCCTAAAAATGTACTGGCGCTAGATAAGCTAAGTCCATTTAAATTACTAGTAGATGCAGGATCTAAATAAAAGCCTGTATTGTTTGAGTCATAAAATATAGGGGCTCTAACACTTCCATTCATTTGTAAGTACCCAGCGTTATAAACTCTACCTATTTCATTATTAGCGCCTCCCCCTAATATTATATCATTACCATCATAATAATTTATATGAGTACTATATCCGCTTGCTGAATCTAAATGTAAATTTCCATTAGTTGTAGATACAGAAGCCGTTGTCGTACTGTCTATGTATCCATTTCTGCCATCTCCTCCTACTAAAAGATAACTACCCCATGTTGGATTTGGACCGTGTAACGAACCTCCCCTAACTCTTATTGCTGAATTTGATGTAGAATTAAAATCTGCATAATAACCAGTATCGTTTAAATCATACATTACTGTAGCTTTGAACCCATCTGTATCAAACCTACCTTTTTCTACAGTTCCATTTGTAAAAAATCTAATTGAATTTCTACCATAAATCGTCATAAAATCAGAGTCAACACCTAAAGTATCTATTAAGCCTTCTCCTATACATAACGGATTACCTATAGTATTATCTCCAAAATACACTTTTGCTCCTTGCGTTGTGAAATTTTGTTGACCAGTTAGGTTTAAGCTTGATAAAACACTCGTAGACGCTGGATCTACATAATATCCAGTATTGTTAGAGTCGTAAAAAATAGGAGAACGCATACTGTTATTAGCTAATACATATCCGTCATTAATAACCATTTGAGTACCGTTATTCCAATCATAAAAATCCAATCCCCAGAATACAACTCTAGCGAAAGTATTTTGATTCTCAAAAGCTAATCCAGGACCTGATCCGCCTCCATAACCTCCGAACCAAGATGTATTTCCGGCTACGCTTAATCCTCCAGTTAATGATGTATATTGAGATCCATCTATAGTCATCGCTAAACTGCAATTCTGACCCGAGTAAAATTTAAAAGATCCCTTACCAGCACTATTACCTTGTGACTTGAATAACATATCATAATCAGCACCAACCAATATCCTAGCATCATAATTTGATGTACCACCGTATAATATTAATTTATCTCCAGCGCCAGCGCCATTTATAGTTGTATTTATTGCGCTATATCTACTACTGTCGCCAAATGATATAGCTTGGTATTGTCTAGTTGTACTATTAAAATCGCCATAATATGTTGTATCATTTGAATCATAGAATATCGGAGCTCTTAAATCTACGTTTGCTGTAATGTTACCTGAAGTATTTATTGTAAGAGCCGTTGTGTTGTTTGGTTGGAAAGCTATTCCTACACCTGCCGCACCTTGTATTACCGCATTGGTATTGTCAAAGTAATAATAAGCTTTAGCAGAACCATTTACAGAACTTATTAATCCCCCTCCATAAGCAGCCGTACCATCAGTAGTTATCCATTTTGCAGATCCTCCACCTGATATAGCTGCGTTCGAGCCTAATGCAATGTTGTAATTTGCAATATTTCCTCTTGCAGTTACAGTAGATAGTGTATCAGTTTCTGATGCAGTTATCGTCCAGCTTCTATTTGCTGATAAATCGTAAGATGTACCGTTAATAGTTATTGTTCTTGCTTGAGGTACATATCCAGCAGAAGCGTGGTTTCCCCACCCATAAGCAGTATTCCAATTAGAAGCGTTATTTACAGTACTATACCAACTAGACGCTGTATAAATAGGATCTGTTTCTGTATAAGTAGAAATATATCCCGCAGGATTTGACGCATCATATGGTGTATAACCTAATACAGAAGCTATTGTTTTATTTTTCCATAAATTAACAGACCCTCCTTCAAATGCAAGTATATCGTTATTTGTTAATGATGTAAATAACACATCGCTGCTTTCTGATAATTCTTGTGTATTTTGTATTTTAACAAAAACAGAACCATTACCACCAGCTTTTTTTACAACATATCCAATAAGAACTAAATGATTTGGCGATATTGGTTTTGTAGATGTAAATGTACCAGGAGTAGTTCCCAACCACAACATATCCCCTTCATTAAATGCAAGAGTGTTTAATCCATGTACTATTCCAGATATAGTTATGAATCCATGAGATCCATGAGCTATTGTTTCCGTAACCATACCTAGAGTTGTAGCCGAAGTACTCTCTACGCTAGAAGAAGCTAAAGTGACGGATGGTACTTCTCCTGTAGAGCCAGTGATATATACTATTTGACCATCAGTCAAAGTGCTACCAGTATTGTTATGAACTAAAGCCCTTTGCTCTTGACCTAACTGTAATGTTGTGTCTCCATCTCCATCAATTAAAGCAGCTGTTCTGTTAGCTTCATCCCAATATATAGTACCTAAAGATGTAGGTATGTTTGTTGGTGTAGTATCTAACTTTATATGACCAGCTGATATTCCAAATTCATTAGTTGTTAATGAACCGTCTATATCTACTGATGTTCTTATTTTTTGACTCATATTGAGGTTTTATTATCCTATTTTCTTAACTAATACTCTAATACTTCCAGTTGTTGGAGCAGTTGTAAATGATACAGTAATTGTATTTGTAGTTGTTCTAACAACATCTGATATAACGGTTTCATAAGAAACCAAATCAAACAATTGAACCTCTACGTCTCTAGAACCTAAATTATGAGTTACAACATAACTTGTTGATGAACCATTACCAATAGTCGAAGCGTAAGAGTATTTAGCATTATTAACAGACAAGTCTACATCTCCAGATGTATTCGTTACAGTTACAGAACTATCTGCTGAAGCAACGCTTTGTACAGGTGAAGTTCCAGTTACATATTGAATAGCGTAGAAATTACCATCATTAGCTTGTATCTCCCATCTATCAGTAGTTTCATTCCATCTTAATTGACGGTTTGGATCATCTCCTCTTTCTACTTCAATACCTGCGTCTTGAGTAGCGCTACCAGTTGCATTACTATTTAAAGTTATTATGTTGTCAGCCAATAAAATAGTTTCTGTATTAACAGTCGTAAAAGAACCATTTACTATTAAGTTACCACCTATAACTAAATCATTAGTAATATTTACATCATCAGGAAGTCCAATATTTATTTGGTCTCCACTCTCAGTAACTTGAATCTCTCCAGTAGTACCAGCAATAGTAACCGTATCAGTTCCTCCTTCGTTATCTGCTAATACTATAGTAGCAGAGTTTGCTCCACCAGCACCTACAGATACACTATAAATTTTACCCTCCATGGTCTCTGTTGCTGATGTAATACCAACAATATGACCAAATGAGTCTAATATAATATCTTGAATATATGTTCTTCCTGAGTTATCTACAGATGAAGCAGCAGATACAGGTGGGTGAGCAGTTAAATACCTACCATCTAAACTAACTGTTAAATCAGCTAACTCTCCAGTTCTACCTAATGTAAGAACTCCAGTTCCAGAAGCAAAAGCAATTTGATCAACATAGTTATCAGTATCCTGAATAGCAACCCATTGAGTTCCATTATAGAAGTATAATTTCTTATCTCCAACTGTTGAATCAAAATATATTTGACCTTCTTTTGCTCCAGAAGGAGGTGTTCCAAGTGGTTGTATTACAGCATTCTGTAATTCGTTACCTGTTAAATCTAAATTACTTAAGTGTTTCATTTTTATCTTTTAGTTAAAATATGCCTTCCCTGAAAAAGAGGCGTTAAATCTTAATGTTACAACATCTAAAGATGTATATTCTACTTCTCCTACAACAGAATTATTTCCTGAATCAACTATTGTAACAGAAGGGTATTTTTTTAAGTTATGAGTAACTAACCATGTACTTGAAGCAGAAGACTGAGTGTGTACATAGTTTTTATCAAAAGCAGCACTATCAGCTATTGAAGTAACTCCGTAAATGTGAGTGTCTTCTAAATTTCCATTCCCCTCTACAAATTCTAATGTAAGATTATAAAAACCTACATCAGACAAATCCTCCTCTATATTCTTTAATGTATAGATACCAAACTTGTTAGGGTTTGACGTATCTGCAATCATTATAGTATCATGAATAAAACTATCCATAACATCTACAATATATTTTAACCCACTATTCTTTTCACTAACCTTGATGTTAGTTAACGAAGAGAAAGTGGGTGCTTGAGTTAATGTAGTTACAGATCCTTCTGGTCTATCACCAACAAATGTCTGGTAGTATTTGAAGTTAATCTGATTAACAACACCTATAAGTCCAGACTCGTTAAAGAAATCAGCTAGTTTTTGCGGAGTGAAGTTTTTAGTTATTCCACCGCTAAAATCAGTACCAATCCATTTATCATTTGCCGTGACAATTGGGTCTATATCATAAGTGCTTATTCTAGCCATTTATTTTTTGTTCTTTCAACATTTATACTTTAGAAACTCTTTTACCCATACCAACTCTGCTCTTTTCAGATTTCTTAGCCGCTAATTTTGAAGGTCTAATCTCAGATATGGTTTTAGGAGTTTTAGAAGATACTTTAACTTTAGGTCTGCAATACTCGTTTTTACCACCAGCACCACATGGTTTACCAGTTTTTGTATCTGTCCATTTTTCACTTTCCCATCTTTTAAGACTAGTTCCTTTCTCTGTTTTTTTAACAGATCCGCTAGCCTTTCTACATTTAGCAATTGCCTGAGAAGCTCTTGCCGATGGGAAAACATCATACTGAGCTTTTACTTTTTTATAGCAATTGTCTTTCATATATTTACTTTTTTAAAGCTCCACCACGAGCTCTGTTTGTTTTTGCTTTCTCTAGTTTAGTAACCTTTCCGTTGACATGACTAGCATCCATTCCGTCTCCATTACCATAAGTTCCTTTCATTCTATTGAACTTATTAGCTTCCATTCTTTTCTTAATAGCTTCAGGTTTAGCTGCTGCTTCTTTAGAAGTTTTCTGATGCTTTTTTCTAGCCTCTGGATTTTCTCTATAATACTTAGCAGTTCTACCTAGTCCCATTATTTACCTATTTTTTTAGAGATAACCTCTGCGTCTTTATTTTTAAAAGAATGATTCTGACCTTCCCATCTCCCCATTTTTTGGAATTCAGTTTCTTGGTACATTTTTTTAGTCTCACCTTTTAGTTTATTTCTAACACCTAGATTAAATCCAGCTCTATACTCTAAACTATCCGCTTTTTTAGCAGGTGTATCAGTGTATTCTCCTTCTGAGTTATTTCTAGCTGCATTAGCTTGACCAAACATTGTAAATTTTGGAGTTACTATTACTTTTGTATTTTTCTTTTTAGGTTGTAACATGTCTTATTTCTTTTTAGATTTAGAAGCTATCATTTTTAAAAAAGCAGACTGCTCTTTACTTTGTACTTTTTTACCCTCTGATTTCTCATGTTTCATCATAGCTTTCTTAGACTGGTATTTTTCTCCTGTTGCTTTTTCAACAACCTTTTTTGGCATTGCTTTTTTCATAATTATTATTTGTTTTTATTTTTTTTATCCATCAGAAAAACTAATCTTGTTTTGTCTTTTCTTGAATAGATTTAATAACTAATCCATTTGTAGATTTTGGAGAAACTTTCTTAATCATCTCCAAATCTTTTTCCATACAAGACTGAGCTTCACTCATAAGTTCTTTATCAGATACTATCTCATTATATCTTTTAATGATTCGTATAGCATCTTCTATTTCCCATCTTCTCTCTTGTTTTATTGCAATATTTGCTTTCATAATTATTTCTTTTTAGATTTACCAGCTTTCGACAAAGCAATAGCTATAGCTTGTTTTTGTGGTTTACCACTTTTAATTTCTGTCTTAATGTTAGCGCTAATAACTTTAGAGCTACTTCCTTTCTTTAAAGGCATAATATTACTTTTTATAAAATAACTTATTAACTAATAGATTTGGATTATTCATAGCTTCTTGTCTAGCTTCGCAACCACAACTTGGAGATACTTTTTTTACTAATGCTTTTATCCCACTATATTTAGTTAGCTTTTCTACTGAGTCGCCAAATCCTTTTGATTTTCTTACCATAATATTACCATTTTACTTTATATTACCATTTAACGCGGTCACTCCAATAAGCAGCACTTGATTTTCCTTTTGCTATATTTTTTCCATGTCTTGCTTTAAATGAAGCTCTCTTAGCTTTCATTCTATTGGATTCACCAGCTTTAGGTTTACCAGCTGTACTAGCTCCTTGTTCTCCAAAGCGTATGATCTTTTCATTACCATCATAACAAGCCTTAACAATGTGAGACTTTTTAGGATGATCTGGAGTCCTTTTTGGACTATTGCAAGACATTTCTTTTTTATTAACCATAACTAGTAAATTATAAATCTTTGCAAAGTTACATATTTTTTTATTTTACATTTGCACTAATTTAATCAAATATAATGGCTAGGAAGGTATACAGAAAAATGAAGAGGATAGGCGAAGACAAAGAGATTCGCATACAAAAGAAGCTCGCAGAGAAGCCTCAAAATTACTTCTTCAAAGAAAAGTCTTCGTCTTACTTAAAGTACTTTAGAGTAGTTAGAATGTATATACAAAAGAAGTACGAATTAAGTCTATCAGAACTTGAGTTGCTTTTGTTCTTGTATGATGAAAATGTTTTTAATAAAGAAACTTTTAACGGATATGCTTGTACTCTTGGTTTCTCAACGATGAACTGGCTTAACAAGTTCGAGGAAAGAGAGATTATAAAAGTATGGAGGGAAGGTACAAAGGAAACTAAGATGTACACACTAACTCAAAAATACAAGATGGCTTGTGCAAAAATGTATAAGCATTTAGAAGGAGAACCTGTACCACAGAATGTACAGCTTAATCCGTTATTCAAGAGTAATGTTTCGTTTAGCGATAAGATGTATGCTAAACTTATAAAGAAAATGAATGATAAAAGAAAAGGGGTAGAATAACTACCCCTATAACTTACTAATCTAAAAACTCGTCAATCTTATCAAGTATTTTTGAAGTTGACTTAAACTCCTTATCAAGAATTTTCCTTTCTTTTTCAAGAGCCTCAATTTGGTCTTCAATCTGAAACGCATAGTTTGCCATATCAGCAAGAACCCAATTCAATTGCTTTTTAGCAACATTAAAAACTTCTAGAGCATTGCTCTTTCTTTTCGCTAAGTATCTAGCATCTTTTTTAAATCCAAACATATTAAATTAAATTAAAGCACGACTCTTACATCGCTTAAGTTTATAATAAGGTACTTTTTACCATCTAGCCTCAACTCACTAGTATTTACTTTATCATAGTAAAGTTTGTCTCCAGATTTTATTCCTTCAACATCTTCTCCAGCCATAAACACTTCTCCTAACTTGTAACGGATATCTCTATCGTTAGCTTCAGTGATTATAAGACCAAGCTTGTTCTTTACCTCTTCTTTTATCTCAGATATTACCAATGTTCTTCCAAATGCTCTCATTATGCTCTTTTGTTTGTAACCGTTGCTTCGGTTGTTAATAATGTAGCTGATACAGACACAGCATTCTCAATTGCATTTCTAATTACTTTAGTCGAGTCGATAACACCCATTTTATACATATCTCCAAACTCCTCAGTCAATACATTGTATCCAAAAGAATAATCAAATGTATTCAAACCACTAACAATATCTAAAGCATTAACACCAGCGTTATCTATTATTTGAGCAAATGGATAGTATAAAGAATTCAAAACAGAGTACCAACCTGAAATATAACTTTTATTACTTGTTCTTGGAAAGTTATTAATTAATAGGTTTCTCAATGCAATTCCACCTCCAGGTAAAATACCTTCTTCTAGGGCACTTTTAACTGCGTGTATAGCATCATCTACTCTATCCTTCTTTTCTTTCATCTCGAGCTCGCTATTAGCTCCTACGTGCACAACTGCAACACCACCGCTAAGTCTGCTCAATCTATCTTTATAATGCCACAGATTCATTCTGTTCTCTGCATTTGCTATTGACAAATTAATGTTCTTTAACCTCTCGTCAATATCAACCTTGTGTTTTGGTCGGTCCACTATAAGAACAGTATCTGTAGTTGTAGAGATTGATTTGATTGCTTCTCCTAAATAACTTGCGTCAACTGCTGATAAATCATTACCAGTCTCATCAGAAGCTAACACTGCACCTGTCAAAGCGCACAAGTCTTCAAGTAATTCAAATCTTTTAATACCAATCCCTTCAGGTGCGATTACGTTAACCTTAATCACGCCTTTTGCTTTATTTACATTCAAAGCATTCATTACAGCTGTCTCAACGTCAGCAATAATCAAGATACTTCTTTTATTCTTGATGGCTACTTCTAAAACACTAGTAATATCTTCAAGACTCTTGATTTCTTGGTCTGATATAAATACTAATGGATTATCTAATACAGCCTCTTGTTTCTCTGGATTTGTAACCATGTATGGAGAAGTGTATCCCTTTTTGATTTTAGTTCCATCAATAACACTAACGTAAGTATCACTGTTTAAACTTTCCTCCATCGTAACAACACCATCCTTACCTACTTTGATGTAAGCCTCTGCAATAATGTTACCTAGCTCAGTATCGTTGTTTGCTGAGATTCTAGATACGCTTTTTAAAGTCTTGTTACTCACCTTCTTACTTTGGTTTTTTAAAGATTTAACAACCTCAACACAAGCGTCCTCCATTCCTTTTTTGAATTGAGTAATATTTGTGTTTTCATCGATTACGTTAAACGCCTCTTTAATCAAAGCCTGAGTCAACACACAAGTTGTAGTTGTACCATCACCACTGTTTCTAGCACTTCTATCTGAAGCCTGTTTGATGATACTAGCACCTAGGTTCTCAACTGGGTCTGATAAGTTAATAGAGTTCGCTACTGTAACACCATCCTTAGTAACGTGAGGTAATCCTCTCTCATCTTCGATGATTACGTTTCTACCAGCAGCTCCTAAAGTAACCTTAACGGCATCTGCTACAGCATTGACACCATTGATAAGTTTTTCTTTAGCTTCGTTTTTATAGAGTATTTCTTTTTCAATCATTTTATTAGTATTGGAAAGTTAATACTTTTACTACATTCATTTGAGCATCTAGGATGTCTCCAATAGCTTTATCAAACAATAACCTACATAGTGGTCTATCCTTGTTTGGATCTGAATTATCATTTAGCAAATCAGCTAATTCAGCGCAAAGTTCTTTTGCTCTACTTACATTTTTATCTCCTGATGGATTGAATGTTAGTCCAACTAACTTCTCTCCAAATGTCATTTCTCTACCTACCATCTTTTATTAAATTTTAACTATTGATCTAGAAACTACTACTCCTTCATCATTAAACTCTTCATATACTCTAACTCCAGGTACAAATGATAAAGCCTCAGCTACATTGTCTCCTTGTTGAGTAGTTACTTGTAATACACAACCAACTCTATCTATTTGCATAGCTTTAGTTGATTTCATCCATCCTTCATTCTGAGAAGATGCTTTACTGATAAGTTTGAACGTGTCTCCGTTTCCCCAGAACACAATGTCCTTTACATTTTTTGATGCTCCACTAGCATCCGTGTTTTTCAATGTCTTTGCCATTTGATTTGATTTAGTTGTTAATTTTTACTACCAAGTGAACTTCAATTCTATAAAAGCGAAGTAAAAGTTCAATTCGTTAAAATCGTAGATTTCATCTTTTTGGTACCAATCTAGTCCAAAAAGGAAGTAGTTTGGTGTTAAAGTTAAGTCAATTTCCATAGTTTTTGTGTTTTTGAGAGGCAAATATAGTGTTTTTTATTTAAAACCAAACAATAACGTATTCTTTATTTTATGTGTTAAACAAAAGTTATATACCTATTAAAGAAAAGTTTAATACCTATTAAAGAAAAGTTTAAGGATAATATTAATATATATATAAATATATATAACTATGTGCGTCTTGATTATTTTTTATATATTTGTTAAGTCAAATACAATACAATGAATATCACTACAGAAGCAAATTACTTGATCTTTGGTTTTAAAGAAACTGGAGATGCTACATACCTATTCAAACTTAATAGAGTATTGAACGATTTCCTAGAAGATGTTATAGACGATTATTTAGAGTGCGATGGATACGAAGTGTCTAAACCTAAAGATTGTGTTTTAAAAGCTATTGATTGGAGGCAGGACAACACTTTAAAAACTTCCCTGACTTATCGTATAGGATGTCAAGATTGAATTCCTTATCCAACTTATTGAATATAGAGTCGTGATTCGCGAATTGCAAATAAGTATGTATATCTCTATACTGATATCTAACACCTGTCTTTTCTAGAGCGTATCTTATAAACCACATAGGATTCAACATCCTTTCGTTTCTCATTTCTATATAATCTTTAATAATCTCTGTCATACATGTGTTTTTTGTGTTTGATTTCTTTTGTCTTGCCATAGTGCAAGTAGGCAGGGTTGACGGATACTCTGTTTGGACTAAGTACCTTGATCATGTTCTTACGTTTCAAAGTGTTTATGATTCTATTCACTTGGCTTTTAGTAAGACCACTCTCTATACGAATCTCATTTCTATCCTCTGCGGTTAGACTACAGTATATTTCTCCTTGAACTTGCTTGTTTAGAATCAAGACCAAAACATATAGCTCATTAGAAAAACTTTGAATCCACTTACCATCGTCATGCGTTAGCATCATCATGAAAAACTTCTCATCAGCAACTGAATAGACACTAGTGTTAGTCTCTATAATCTCACCAGTATCTCTGTTTACTGTGTCAATATATATCGTTTTTATACTCATACGGCGCATGGGATGCGTCGAAACACGCACTTTATACCATTTTTCAATTTTATAACATTCTCAATACCAAACAACTAAGTGTTTTTGTATCTTATCTTCTCTTTGTACCATACAAATATACTACATTTTATCATTAAGTGCACCACATAGGTATATGTATTTTATATCGCAATACCAGATATGAAAACATAATCTTCTTACACGAAGAGTTTTTTTAGCATGTTAGATACCTATTGATTTTGGGTTATACCCCCATTCTACGTTCATCCTCCTCTCACAAAAGTCGTTTTAAATTGTCCCCTCCCTTTCAAAATTTCAAATTTGATTTTGGATTTTTTGCCTTTTTTGTACCTATCTTTTTTCAGTACGATTTTTTGACTACTATTTCAATCTACATTTTTGCTTGTGGTCTTATCGTTTGGCAATTTACTGGGGTACTAAATTTTTATTGGTGCGTTTGGTTAAGGTTGGCGTTATACCCATCAACAAAAATGAATACTAATAACTTTGCCACGTTTCACGATATATGTATATTATATAGTTTGTGTTTTGGTATTCAATACGTTAACAAATGATTTTTTAAATACTTTTCTTTGTGTTATTACTTTGAATTTTACCCTATTTTTTGACTATTTCACTGGCTTTTATTGTCCTACTGGCACACTAGACTATTAAAAAAGCAAACATTTTATGTTAAATTTTCACTTTTTTTTGGTTAGAATATGATAAAAATTCGCCATTTTCATTGCATTATTGTTAATGATTTTGTTAATTCTACTAAATATCAATAAAAATACGAAAAAATGCCTCAAAAGTTTTTTTATTCAAAACTATATTATAATATTTGGGGCATCAAAATAACATAAACAAAAACGCAATGCCAAGCGGGTTATAAAAGTGGCACCAATAAAAATGAAAACTTTAAATTTATTAACACAAGCAAAACAAAACACTAAGTCAATCGAAAGATTATCTAAAAAAGCTATTGCACAAAGTTTGAAAGAAGCAAAGCAATTTCAAGCCGAGCAAACCAAGGCAAAGAAAAGCGAAAAGCAAATAGAAGCCGACAAAATCAAGTTAAGTTGGTTAAATGACACGCAAAGTAAAACGGCATTAGAAAACTACGTGCGTAATAATACGGCAAAGTTTGAAACGTTCTTAAAAGTTACTAACGAATTGAACGCCTCAAAAATTACTATCAATCAAGTTAACAAACAACTTTTTAAATTCGGTTATTTACACGAATTAAACAAAATCGATTTTGAAGGCAACATATTAGAGGCAAAAAGTTTCTTTAATATAGCCTATTTTGTAGCCAATGCGAATAGTCTATTGAATAGGTTTGCAAAGTACAAAGTATCAACTAATAGTGATTTTGTTAAGGCATCACAAAAAGCAACTGAAAACTATTTAGATAGTAAATTTTTAAAGGTGCAAAAAGATGCACTTTTGAAAGGTGCCAAAAAAGTTGATATTCAAAACATTTTGAAAAATACCGAAATCGGTCGAAACAAAAAAGCCGAATTGATTAAGGCACTAACTGAATAAACTATTTAGATTCATTCTAAATAAGGCGTAAGGGTTTTGACTTTCTTAGTGCTATTCGCTTAGCATACGCCACAAAATAAGCATTGAAAGTATGCTTTAAAATTAACTTTCTTTTATTGGTTTTCTTACTATTGTTTTGCAATAGTTTTATAATAGTGTTTTGCACTATTGAAAGCCTTTGAAATGCGTCTTTGAAATATTGACAATGAATTGATTAATACTTTTGGTATTAGTTCGACTGGGAACACCACAATTTAAGGAGGCTTTTGTTGTGCCCTCACAAAATCGTGCGTTTTATACAATCGTGACTATAATAGCTTTTGCTTAGTTGTAATGTGTAACGTAAATTCACACGCCAATCGTGGGCGTGATTAATGCACGAATGAAAATTCACAATCATACGAGTGCCCAGCTGGGGCATTGCGTTTTAGATAAAAGAACTGGCTTTTACTATTAGTTTAGTAAGAGCCTTTTATATAGGTAGGTATGGTAAATTAGGGGTTCGATTCCCCACCTACCACAATGCAACAAAGCAGGATTTTAAAACCAATTAGAAATGGATGAACAAAAAACAATCGAGCAGTTAATAGAATTAGTTGCTCAACAACAAAAAGTAATAACGTCAACTCAAACTTACTTAGAAGATGTGCATACATTAACTAAGTTACAAAGAGAGTACATAGATACGTTAGAAGAACAAGTAAAGTATTATCAATTATTAAAGCAATCGTTATGGAATTAGTACCACAAATTTTGATGTATAGCTTCGCAGTTATGTTTGTAGCTTGTGCGGCTATCGTTTTGTATTCACAAAGTTTATTTCACTTTAACAAGTATAGAGTAAAGACTTTTGCAGAGAATTTCTTAATAGTATTCTCTTTCTACACTGCTATGACAGTGTTTTTGTATGTTTTATTCGAAATAATCCCTTAAAAGTATAGTTATGATGACAAAAGTATTAGTTCTATCAAAAAGTAGAAGAGCCAGATCGTTTAAGAGTAGTGATTCTTTTAGTGTATCACTTACATTCAATAAGTTTTATGATTTTATGTCTAATGTTATAGGCGGAGGCAATAGTTTCGCACCTAATGAAACAAAATGGTAAAATTATGGGAGGTTTATTTGTATTAGTAGGTATTGCAATGGGATTTGTAGTATTTGTATTTGTAATTGACAAAATGGGATGAGAAAGAGAATTCATTTCAAGGTAGATGTACAAGAATTTGTACAAAAGAGTAACGCAGAATACGAGCGTAGACGAGAGATTTTCACTGATGCTATACAAACTATAGTCAGAGAGAAAAAGGTGCCTTACAGAGAGGCTAAACGACAATTAACGATAAAGTTGAAGTTCGACTTGATGCGTAGGGAGTTACAAATGGTATGTTGATTCACAATCATCAATGCTAGATGTATTAAAGAAATGTTTAATAGGTATTAAACATAAGTTTAAGGATAATATTAATTATATATACATAAATGTATATATGCAAAACCAATAAAATGAAAAGAGCATCAATAAGAGTTGTATTAATATTTGTAATGGCAATATTTGTGTCATTTATACCTGAGCAAATACCTGATTTCTTCGGAGATTGGGCTTGTAAAGGCTGTAATTACGGAGAAGCTGGGTTTGAACTAATTCATGCACCTCAAATACATTGGGGATATAGACATTGGTTGTTCTTCTCTATGGGTTTAGTTTTGTTTGTAATGCAAGTAGTAGATATAATAGTAGAATCGGAAAAGAAAGTTTAACAATTAAATTAAGTAAAAGATGAAAAGAATCGTACAGCAAATGAATGTACAAGAAGTAAGTTTGTCCGACATAACTAATGATAGTTTTGTTGGTATTGAATGGGATTCTGGTAATAAGTCGAGAGTAATCACTGTTTCAACTGACCAATTTGCAGGCTTGAGTATTTTAGACACTGACTTAAGAGGTAAGTGGACTAGGGAATCTAAAAAACAATATGTAAAAAGTTCTATTGAGCAAATGGAAGGAGTTAAGGCTTATCTATTCGATAGTGAAGAAGATTTATTAGAATGGATTTTAAAAAAGTAAGTTTAACAATTAAATTAAGTAAAAGATGAAAGAAAGTTATTTAGTAGGAAAGAAAATGGTAGGTTTTGACTTCGAAGGAGGTCCTGGATTTTCTTCAGAAATGGAGAAACATATTGGTGAAATAGGTGTTATCCAAAGTGTTAGGAATTCCATGCATGGAGGCGGAATGATAGCACTTGTAAAATTTAGTGGCGGAGATACTTGGTATTACCCATTGAATCCAGTTCTTGACCATTTAGTAAAAGAAGAACAAACTAAGTTGTTCAATGATGGAGAAAAATCAGCACCTCAACCAACAAAAGAGTTAGTCCCAGTGATTGACGCAAGTACTTTTATGGAGGTGTCAGACAATCCTACTTTTGTAGGTAGACCCGCAAGAAGAGAGGTATTTTGTAAGATTGGTGACGTGTACGTATCAAAAGATGAGGTAGGTATGTTTGAGTATTGGACTTATGTAAGACCAATCAAGCCATTAGAGTTAACTCTCGAACAGATTGCCGAAAAGTTCGGTGTTCAAAACATTAGAATAGTATAACAATTAAATAAAAAAAGAAAAGATGAGAAAATTTGAATTACAACTGATAGATGTTTTAAGAATCCAATCTTATAGTGGAGATTTTAAGCACATGAGCAAGTTTATTTGTAAAAAGATTGAGAAACTGGGTCTTACATACACTAAGGATAGAATGGGTAACATATACGTTACTAAAGGCGAGAGCGATGTATATCCGACAATGGTATGCCACATAGATACAGTTCACTTGTTTAGTCCTTTTTATCAAGTACATCAAGCGGGTCGTAACATATTTGCTGTCAACAAAATCAACTGCGACAAAATGGGTGTTGGTGGTGACGACAAAGTAGGTGTGTTTATGACCCTCAAGATGTTAGAGGATAGAGAGATATTCAAAGCGGCTTTCTTCGTTGATGAAGAGATAGGCTGTGTAGGTAGTAGAGCTTGTGACTTTGACTTCTTTAGTAATAGTTCATTGGTGTTAGAGTGTGACAGAAAGGGTAACGATGATTTTGTTAGTAGCATTAGTGGTACTAAGTTATATTCTCGTGAGTTTTCAGATGCTTTAAAACCAATACTATACACTTACGGAAGAAAAGAAGTTACTGGTGGTATGACTGATGTATTAGAGATTGCATATAAAACAAAGATATGTGTAGCTAATATGTCTTGCGGGTATTACAATCCCCACACAGATGACGAGTTTGTTAACATAGATGATGTGTTTGCAACGTATCAGATGTGTCACGATATATACGATTCATTAGGTTTCGACTTATGGAGAGTAGAAGAAGATAGAAATGAATATGACTATTATGGAGGATATAGTTATAAAGGATATGGTACTGGTGGTACGTATGCGAATACTTATGGTAATCGTTCACAATCATACTTGCCAGCTAAAGAAGATGACTTCGATTTTGATGATTGGAATAAGTCTTATGGTATAACTCCAGAAAGAGATTTAGAATCAATACAAGATACTCTAGAGTGTGCATATTGTGGTAGTTTACATACGCAGTTCGATGCTTATGATAGAGACATATATTGTCATAGCTGTAATGGATTTATGACAGAGATGGAATATTTAAACTTTATAGACGAATTATCATAACAACAAAAACATAATATAAAAAGAAATGGAAATCAGATATAATATAATCAATGTTGCAGAAATTTTATCTCAATTAGGTAAAGACGAAGAAGCAAATGCTATTGACAAATTAATAGAAGTAGATAATGATTGGCATTATGACCAATACAATGGATTCTCTAGATGTATTAATAGATTCTTGGATAGATTACCTGTTTTAGAAGAAGATTTTAGGCAATATTATGGTACTTTAAGGATTTTCTTAAATGAATTTTTACATAAAGAAAAGTTTTACGATTCAAATACCGACTCTGTCGATGTATTGCATTGTTTATCAAATGCAAAATCTCAACCAATGATGATGTTGATGTTAGATACTTATGAGAGTAAAATATCTAACGCTTTAATGTCAAGAAGATTCACTAGTAGATTAAGTGATATATTAGTTCGTGATGAGCAGTTTAGAAGTGTTGAGGGTAGATTATTCCATAACGAGATAGTACAAAGATATTGCAGTACAAACTTCTCTAAACTATTCGATAGAAACTTTGATGCAAAAGAAACTGATGATGATTTCGAGATAAGTTATGTGCCAAAAGGTAAAGCTACTGTAATGGGAGAATCTAGTGGTAAATGGAGTAAAACCAATAGAATAAACGCTAAGTTTGTTAAGGCAATCAAAAAAGTTCCGTTAAGATACAAGTATTCGAACAGATTTTATGAGTTATTGAATAATGCAGTTGTGGCTGCTTACTCTAACAAGATAGAATTATCTATTGTTAACGGTTCAGATATTGTTAAGTATTACGACCAAAGAACTTATGTTAGAGGAGATTCTTCATCTCTTGGTAATAGTTGTATGAGATACGACCATTGTAGTGGTTATATAGAGTTTTATGCAGCCAATACAAGTAATGTTGATATGTTGATTGCTCTTAATCAAGAAGGTCACTTATGCGGTCGTGCTATCTTATGGAAAGCAGATTGTGGTACTAAGATTATGGATAGAATCTATGGTACAGAGGTTATGGTAGAGAAGTTTAAAAGATGGGCTATAGATAATGATTATGTTCACAAAGAATCACAATCATACGATTCATCATCATCTTGGGTAGGTAAAGACGGTGGGTTTAGTCAAGATTACGAGATTACAGTAAACAACATTAGAAGAATGCCTTACATGGATAGCTTTAAATATACAAATGATATTGACAGCTCTACTATGGTTCTTAGTAATTCAGATGGAGATTATTGCTTCACAGATACAGATGGTTGCTTAGAGACTTTTGGAGACGAAGATGATGACAACTATGTATACTGCAATAGAACTGACGAAAGAATACATATAGATGATGCTAGATTCGTTGGTGGAGAGTATTATAGAGAAGAACTTTGTGTTTTCGCAGAAGATATTGGCGAGTGGGATTTAGAGAGTGATTGTATTTGGTTAGAGTATAAAGATATATGGGTTAGTGAAATGGCTAATGTAACATTCATTGATGACCCTCAGTCTTTCAGATATGAAGAGTATGTTTACGATAAAGATGCAACTGAAATGCCAGACGGAACATACTGTCTTTCTTCAGAAACGTTATACAATGAAATTACTGGTGAGGACTTGTTTAACTTTGGAGATTTAGTAGACGTAACATACAAATTGTCAGACGATACAGAAGTAACAGCACAAGTTTGTAGCGAATGGTATGACAACGATAAGCTATTAGAGGACATTAATGCTAATACAACAGAAGAAGTATTGGAAGTTTACTTTAAAGGAGAGTTAATTTATAAATTAGAGGAGGTTATTAATGACTAGAAGAAAAAGAACAAATAGGCTTTGCATTGCATTTGAAGTAATGAAGATTGATAAGAATTATTATGATGAAATCAATCAGATAAGAAAAATACAAATGGAAGAGAATATTACTTTCAACGATGCAAGGCTTATTTATAATGAGAGAAAGAAGATAGACATTATAGAAGACTTGATATTCAATTCACAATCATAACTTATGGAAAAAGAATTTATACCTTACGAACAAGCATTATCTTTAAGAGAATTAGGATTTAATGAAGAGTGTTTTAGATACTATAATACAAATTTACCAAAAAGACTTTTTATAAACAGTGGAGATGTAAGAGCACCACTTTACCAACAAGCATTTAGATGGTTTAGAGAGAAGTATAATATGCTAGCAAATGTATATTCCAATGCAAGTGGTTTCTTATATGAATATCATGATACAATAGGAGGTACTCATAGATATGATTCGGGATTTACAGGAGACTGTGAAGATAGTGGAACATTCACATCATTTGAAAAAGCACAACTCGAATGTCTTAAAAAACTAATAGAGATATGTATGAAATAAGTAAGGAAAGGCTATTGCAAATAGCCAAAGACTCGCCTAAGAGTAAGATAAAAGTAAAACAATGGTATCCAGATATATTTGTATTCGAAAAGGGTTGGTACAAATGTTATAGTGGTGTAAGTGAATACATATTATACTTTTCAAGAAGTGGAGTAGGAATTGCGTACGGAACTATGAATGGTGTTTGGCACGATTCATTAGGATGTTTGTCTGATTGGATAAATGAACGCATAGATGATGATAAAGTAGTTGAAACTTTAGTAAATATAGGTAAGTATAATCATAAAATACCTCAATTAACTAATACATCTCTGTGGTCTTACGAAAACGAAGAACTTAAAGATGGAGACGGTTTCATTGTTTACTCAAATGGAAAGTGGTGTGAATCTATAGTAACTACAGAAGACCAAGTAAATCAATGGGATGGAGCAGGTTGGTATAAAGGAGATTGGGGTTACGCTTATTGTTATGTTTATAGACCAGATATTTCAGCTACTGAATCATACGGATTTTACAAACCAGAGTATGAAGAAGGTTTAAACTGGAGGAGTAGAGTTTGGTTTGAAACCGTTGATTCTATTACAAAATGTACTAATGAAGAAATAAGACAAGTTTTCATACAAGAGTCCATAAACAGAGGATATACTAGAGAAAATACAGTTGATTTATTCCCAGAAATAGGTTCTAGTCACAATTTTAATTACGACATAAGTCAATGGTCTTTTTATAGCAATATTTTATATACTGAAAGCGCTGGTAATGGTGGAATGGTAGTGTATCATAATGGAGTATGGGCAAATAAAAATAATTAACAATGGATATAACTATAGAAAGACTTAGACAGTTATCAGAGACAAATGCTAGGGCTAGGGTTATGATTAACCAATGGTACCCAGAAATATCTGATTCTAAAAACACAATAGAGAGTACCCCATCTATAAGTTTAACATATTCACATCCAATAGAGACAAACAACGAATGGCAGGGTGCTGGTTGGTACTATGGTACTTTTTCAAGTGGTGTAAAAATGCTAGCGTATAAAACAAGGCAACATCAAGTATCTGGAATTGGATTTTATAATGAGCATTTTAGCGATTCGGATTGGGCTTATAGTTCTGTAAACAACTTTGTAAAAGCCACTGATGGATATGTAAAATCTAAAATAATTGAAATGTTCAAGAACGGTGGGTTTACTGCTGAAAATATAGTTCCAGTAGACGGTGTTGGAGAAGATGAGAGATTGATGGATTCAAACATAGATAATTGGTGCTTTGTAGATAGGTACTATAGTGGAGGGTTTGAATTATATTCTATGCCACTAGGTCAAGGCGGAATGTTGATGTATAAAAATGGTCAATTCGCAAGTAAGAGATATTTTTAAATAAAAAAATCATGGAGATAAGTATAGAAAAATTAACGCAACTATCAAAAACCAGTGCTAGAGCAAAGGTTATGATAAAACAATGGTTCCCAGATATATTAAAGGAAGGTAATAACTCGGATTTACTAGATATAGCTAGATGGATGGATTTTAATCCCGAACCAGTTAATGGTGCTACAGCGCAATCGGATATACAATTAGAGCTTGGTAAATGGTACACTGATGGGCAAGGATATTTAATGATGTACGGAGGTAGTATGCGTAGTTTTACAGGGTTTTTCGGTGATTCATGGGGTGTCGGTTGGTCTTTTTCTCACATAGTTAACTCACGTTTAGCTACAGAGCAAGAAATAGGAGATAAGTTAAGAAGGTATTGTAAAGATAATGGGTACACATCAAGTAATTTTATATCATTAGCGCCATGTACCACTAGAAATTTCCCAATAGAAGAGTGGTATTATAGTTATCTTGAAGACTCTTTATATGCCGCACCTGAAGGACGCGGAGGTTTGTGTGTATACAAACAAGGTAGATGGGCTCAACTTCACTCACAAATAGCATTTTAATGGATAAGATTATATATATGGCTAGTACTTTAGGTATGATGTCAAGAGAGGAGATAGTTTCTTTAATATCACAAGGTGAAATAAAGAAGTTAGAAGACAACACTGAGTATTTAGTAATTAGTAACGATTCACAATCATCAGAAAATAAAGAGTTATGAAAAACATACACTTATTACCAATAAATGGTAAAAAAGCAAGTTATCTTGCGTTTGACAGAAATAGAAAATTACGCTTTTCAGAATGGTCACATCCTTATGCTTCAGTAGGAGGTTGGATTGCTTTAAACGCCTACATTACTTCTGATGAAGAAATTAGAGAAGGAGATTATTGGGTTTACATTTGTCCTATTAACGGATTAGATGATGGAAACAATAACAATCCAATAGTTAAAAACCATTTACCTTCTACTTGGTTTGAAAAATTACACGACAAAGAAAATTACAAAAAAATCATCCTAACAACAGACGAAGACTTAATCAAAGATGGTGTACAAGCTATTGATGATGAGTTTCTTGAATGGTTTGTTAAAAATCCGAGTTGTGATGAGGTTGAGGTTGATATAGATGAAAGAGAAGTTGGAAATCATTTAAGAGGAGTAGTTACTGAATATGGGGATTATAAAATCATCATTCCAAAAGAAGAACCTACTATTGAAGAAGAATATACCTCGCAAGACTTTTTAAATGAAGTTTGTTGGAATAATTCTAAACAAGAAACGCTTGAAGAAGCTGCTGAAAATTATAAGTTAAATACTATTAATGCTTTTGGTGATTATCAATCATTTATTGCAGGTGCTAAATGGCAACAAGAACAAATAGGTAAGTCAGAATTTCTACAAAGATTAAGAGCAACAAAATCTGATGCAGAAGCAAGAAGATTAATATTTGAACAATTTAAAAATAAATAAGATATGGAAGAATATTTAATAAAAACACAAGTTTTGCATAATTACGAACTTATTATAATATTGATATTTTGTGTGATTATAGGTATGTTTTTTGGTCAATTTAAAAACAAATAAGATATGACAGCAGTAGAATGGTTATACCAAGAATTAGATATTTATTATCAAATGAAATCTAAATTCAAAAGTAAAAAAGAAATAATTGCAAAAGCAAAAGAAATTGAAAAGCAACAAATTATTGATTCAAGAGTTAATGGAGTTGCAGAAGGAATCGATATAGGAAGCAATCCTGTTACAGAAGATATAAGCAAGAACCACGAGATTTATTACAACGAAACATTTAAAAAAAAATAAGATATGAATAAAAATAAAATAGCAAATAGTAAAATAAATTGTATTTTTTGTGATACAAAAAGTACTTTTAAAGTATGTTCAGGATTATGTAATACTGAAATAAAAAAATATAGTGATGGA